>ENA-UONS01000659-UONS01000659.1-human-gut-metagenome-genome-assembly--contig:-CS19-NODE-659-length-37449-cov-14.387094_pt1 | contig 37449 bp, 28 predicted proteins | sample MGYA00242458_ERZ724005 | MGnify/ENA metagenome assembly ERZ724005
ATAATATAGTTACAATTCGTAACTATGCGTTTCGGAGTGTGGGGTGGAACGAAAACGACAAAAAACAATTGTTAGTTTTGTAATGTTAGGTGTAAGGGGAGGTAGTGTGTTGGCAAAGTACCTCTCCTTAATCGGCGGTTTATTTTCTTTTGCCGTTTCTGCTGAAAATAGTCCCTTAGCATGGCTCTTTTTTAGGTCTTTTTCGGTAAATTTTGTACTTTTGTGAAACTAATTGAGAACCTGTTGTCCTTTTACAGAAGAAAATATAAGTAATAAATTTGTTAGGGGTTATGGAAAGATATATGGCTGTCATGGCCAGTTTGGATAGGAAGAAGTTGAGTCTGCTGATGGGGTTATTCGTATTCCTCCTGTGTGTGCCTTCGGCGTGGGCTATCGGAGGTTATCCGGTCAAGGGGCGGATTGTCGATAAACTCTCGCGCGAACCGGTGGCGTATGCAACGGTTGCCTTGTACGACCAGCCGGGTGTAGGCGCTTCGACCGACTCTGCGGGTGTGTTCTGCATCGAAGGTGTGCAGCCGGGCATACATCGTCTGGCCGTTTCTTGCATCGGTTATAAGAGCTTTCTTTCGCCCGAGTACATGGTAGCGGCCAAGATGGCTTTTATCGAACTGGAGATAGAGGAGGATGCTTCGCAACTGGGAGAAGTTACAGTGCAGGCTTCGTCCATCCGCCGGCTGAAGGAAAGTCCTGTAAGCCTTCAGATTATAGGCTTGCAGGAGATAGAGAAAAGTCCGGGCGGAAACCGCGACATCTCGCGTATTGTCCGTTCATTTCCGGGTGTTTCCTATTCTCCCATAGGCTATCGCAACGACCTGATTGTGCGTGGTGGTTCGCCCTCCGAAAACCGTTTCTATATGGACGGCATAGAGATTCCCAATATCAATCATTTTGCCACCCAGGGAGCGTCGGGCGGTCCGGTCAGCATTCTGAATGCCGACCTGATAAGAGAAGTGCAGTTCTATACGGGAGCTTTTCCGGTCGATATGTCGGGGGCACTCAGCTCGGTAATGGATATCCGTCTGCGCGACGGCGATGCCGACGGGCATAGCTACAAGGCTACGCTGGGCGCTTCGGAAGTATCGCTTAGCGGGGCAGGACATTTTGGCAAGTCCACCACTTATCTGTTCTCCATCCGTCAGTCCTATTTGCAGTTCTTGTTCAAGATGTTGGGATTGCCGTTCCTGCCCAATTACATTGACGGCCAATTCAAAATAAAGACACGCATTACTCCTACTGACGAGCTGGTAGTGCTGGGGCTGGCCGGCATTGACGATATGAAGCTGAATACCGATGAAGAGGGCGAAGAGGCAGAATATCTGTTGAGCTACCTGCCTCGTATCCGCCAGCAGACATTTACGGTAGGCGCCTCTTATCGCCATTATGCGGGCAATCACGTGCAGTCGCTCACCGTGGGTTATAATTATCTGCGCAATGGTAATGAGAAGTACCGCAACAATGATGAGTCGTCGCCCGAAAACTTGACTCTGGATCTCAGCTCCAAGGAACAGAAACTGTCGGTTCGTGCCGAAAACCGCACGTATGGCGAATGCTGGACATTGATTGAAGGTGTGGAGGCCAGTTACATGAATTATTATAACAGTACGTTCCAGCGCCTGTTTCAGGGAGATGAAGCACTATCGTCAGACTATCGTACGCGTCTGGGCATGGTAGGCTGGGGAGCTTACATGTCGGCCCGCTACCGTTCGGCCGACGAGCGGCTGACGGCAATGGCCGGATTGCGCTTGGACGGGACTGACTATTCGGCTTCGATGGCCCGTTTCTGGCAACATCTGTCTCCTCGCGTCTCATTCTCTTATAGATTCTTGCCCTCATGGTCGCTCAATGCCGGGGCAGGGCTGTATCATCAGCTTCCTCCCTACACGGCCTTGGGCTTTAAGGACAATGAAGGCCGTTATGTCAATAAAGACTTGCGCTATATGCGTGTGAAGACTGCCAATCTGGGAGTCGAATGGAATAAGGGTGAGCGGCTGGTGGTGACGTTGGAAGGCTTCTGGAAAGGCTATGACCACATTCCCTACTCACTGGCCGATGGCATACCCTTGGCTTGTAAAGGCAATGATTATGGGGTAGTGGGCAACGAGGCACTTACGTCGGTGGCCGAAGGACGGGCCTACGGTGCCGAGCTGTCATTGCGTTGGCAGATTCCTGCCAAGTTCTATTCCGTGGCTTCGTTCACCTTCTATCGTAGCGAATACCGCAATGACAAACACAGTCCCTACATTGCTTCGGCCTGGGACAACCGTTTCATTGCCAACGTAAGCGGTACGTACGAGTTGCCTCGTCACTGGACGGTAGGGGCAAAAGTAAGTGCTATCGGTGGCACTCCTTATACTCCTTATGACGTGGAGAAGTCTTCCCTGGTACAGGCCTGGGATGCGCAGGGACGGCCTTATTACGATTATTCGCGCTACAACACCGAGAGGCTCAGCACCTTTGCGCAGCTGGATGTGCGTGTTGACAAGAACTTCTATTTCAACCGTTGGATGCTGGGGCTGTATCTTGATTTGCAGAATGTGACAAAAAGCGTGTTGAAGCAACCCGATGTGCTGATGAGTACGGGTGTGATAGAGAACCCTGAAGCGGCACCTGCCGAACAACGCTACCGTATGAAGTACATCAAGCAGGAGAGTGGCACCCTGTTGCCCACTATTGGAGTAACCTTACAGTGGTAAGAAGACATAGTTGGCAGTATCTGCTGCCATGTTGGCAGTCGGGAACTGTCAACATGTAGTTTAAGGACTTTGGCATGGTTTTCGTAAGTAGTTTAGCGCTTGAACAAATCAAGCGGATGTTTATAAGTCAACATCGGAAATTAAATAATGTATAACATAAAAACAAAAAACTATGAACATTAAACCATTGGCAGACAGAGTTCTGATACTCCCTGCACCTGCAGAAGAGAAAACAATTGGCGGTATTATCATTCCTGATACTGCAAAAGAAAAACCTTTGAAGGGTGAGGTAATAGCAGCCGGAAACGGTACGAAAGACGAAGAAATGGTACTGAAGGCTGGCGATCATGTACTCTACGGTAAATACGCAGGTACTGAAATAGAACTCGACGGTACTAAATATCTGATTATGCGTCAGAGCGACGTACTCGCTGTTTTGGGATAATACCCAATAAAATATTTATTATTGGAACTTTAAATTATTAAAAATCATGGCAAAAGAAATATTATTCAATATTGATGCCCGCGACCAATTGAAGAAGGGTATCGACACATTGGCTAACGCAGTGAAGGTAACTCTGGGTCCTAAAGGACGCAACGTTATTATCGAAAAGAAGTTTGGTGCTCCCCACATCACAAAGGATGGTGTAACGGTAGCCAAGGAAGTTGAACTGGCCGATGCATACCAGAACACAGGTGCACAGTTGGTTAAGGAAGTAGCTTCAAAGACTGGCGACGATGCAGGTGATGGTACAACAACCGCAACCGTATTGGCACAGGCTATCGTGGCTGAAGGCTTGAAGAACGTTACTGCCGGTGCCAGCCCTATGGACATTAAACGTGGTATCGACAAGGCCGTTGCCAAGGTGGTAGAATCTATCAAGGCTCAGTCTGAAATGGTTGGCGACAACTATGACAAGATTGAACAGGTAGGTACAGTTTCTGCCAACAACGACCCGGTTATCGGTAAATTGATTGCTGACGCCATGCGTAAGGTTTCTAAGGACGGTGTTATCACTATCGAAGAGGCCAAGGGTACTGATACTACTATCGGTGTGGTTGAAGGTATGCAGTTCGACCGTGGTTACTTGTCAGCTTACTTCGTAACGAATACGGAGAAGATGGAATGTGAGATGGAGAAACCTTACATCCTGATTTATGATAAGAAGATTTCCAATCTGAAGGATTTCTTGCCTATCCTGGAACCCGCCGTACAGACAGGCCGTCCGTTGCTGGTTATTGCAGAAGATGTAGATAGCGAGGCATTGACTACGTTGGTTGTCAACCGTCTGCGCAGCCAGTTGAAGATTTGTGCTGTGAAGGCTCCGGGCTTCGGTGACCGTCGTAAGGAAATGTTGGAAGATATCGCCGTATTGACTGGTGGTGTAGTTATCAGCGAAGAGAAGGGCTTGAAGCTTGAGCAGGCTACCATCGAAATGCTGGGTACTGCCGAGAAGGTTACCATCACGAAGGACAACACGACCATCGTAAACGGTGCCGGCGACAAGGAAAATATCAAGGAACGTTGCGAGCAGATCAAGGCTCAGATCGCTGCTACAAAGAGCGACTATGACCGCGAGAAATTGCAGGAACGTCTGGCCAAGTTGTCAGGTGGTGTTGCTGTACTCTACGTTGGTGCTGCTTCTGAGGTAGAAATGAAGGAAAAGAAAGACCGTGTTGATGACGCACTTCGTGCAACACGTGCCGCTATCGAGGAAGGTATTGTTCCGGGTGGTGGTGTAGCATACATCCGTGCGCTTGAGTCACTCGAAGGTCTTGAAGGTGACAATGCCGACGAAACAACAGGTATTCATATCATCAAGCGTGCTATTGAAGAGCCGCTCCGCCAGATCTGTGCTAACGCAGGTAAAGAGGGTGCAGTAGTTGTTCAGAAGGTACGTGAAGGTAAGGGTGACTTCGGTTACAATGCCCGTACCGATGTATATGAAAACTTGCATGCAGCTGGCGTAGTTGACCCGGCTAAGGTTACTCGTGTAGCTTTGGAGAATGCAGCTTCTATCGCAGGTATGTTCCTGACTACAGAATGTGTAATCGTAGAAAAGAAGGAAGACAAGCCCGAAATGCCGATGAACCCGGGCATGGGTGGCATGGGCGGCATGATGTAATCGGCCGATTTTCCCTGATTAATTAGAATATTAGCAGCCGCGGTGTCTTGTCAGTAAGATACCGCGGCTTTTGTTTGGCAGGTAATGAGGAATGAGTTGACTTGCATCATTATGGCATTGTCTGCTTGTGTTTTTTAATCTGTAACCCAAAAATAGAGAAAACTATGGCTTTTATTGATTATTATCAAGTGCTGGGGGTGGACAAGACGGCATCTCAGGATGATATCAAGAAAGCGTACCGTAAGTTGGCACGTAAATTTCATCCTGACTTGAATCCGAATGACCCTACAGCCAAAGAAAAGTTTCAGGCTATCAACGAGGCCAATGAGGTGCTGAGTGACCCTGAAAAGCGAAAAAAATATGATGAATATGGCGAACACTGGAAGCATGCCGATGAGTTTGAGGCACAGAAGAGGGCTCGTCAGCAGGCTGGTGGAGCGGGCTTTGGTGGCTTTGGTTCGGGTGGCTTCAGTACGGACGGTAATGGGACGTATTGGTATTCATCGGACGGACAGGAATTTACGGGAAGTAATGCAGGTGGCTTCTCCGATTTCTTCGAGGAGTTGTTCGGTCATCATGCGCGTGGTGGAAGAGGCAATGCAGGTTTCCGTGGTCAAGACTATCAGGCGGAACTTGACTTGTCCTTGCGCGATGCCGCACAAACGCATAAACAGGTGCTCACGGTGGGTGACAAGCAGGTGCGCATCACCATTCCGGCCGGTGTGGCTAATGGGCAGGTCATTAAGTTGAAAGGCTATGGTGCTCCGGGCATGAACGGAGGACCGGCTGGCGATTTGTACATTACGTTTGTCATTCCCGACGACCCGGTGTTCAAGCGTATGGGCGATGATTTGTATGTGGATGTCAATACCGACTTGTATACGGCCCTGCTGGGTGGCGACTTGCTGGTAGATACTTTGGACGGGCAGGTAAAACTGAAAGTAAAACCGGGTACGCAGAACGGTACCAAGGTGCGCCTGAAAGGCAAAGGTTTCCCTGTCTATAAGAAGGAAGGAGAATTCGGCGATTTGATTGTCACTTATCATGTACAGTTGCCGACTAACCTGACGGAGCAACAGAAGGATATGTTCCGTAAAATTCAAAGTATGAACTAAAAGAGTAGCACTATGCAGAATGAATTGATTATTGTCAGCGATTATTGCGACAAATGCCACATAGAACCGTCGTTTATTGAGCTGTTACAGGAGAATGGGTTGATTGATATCCTGTTTGACGAAGGAAGGCCATGCCTTACTTATGAACAGTTGCCCGACGTAGAGCGATATAGCCGTATGTATTATGACCTTTCCATCAATATGGAAGGCATTGATGCCATCCATCATTTGCTTGAGCGTATGGAGGAGATGCAGCGCGAGATACGCAGACTGCATGGTCGGCTAAGGATGTATGGCGATACTTTTTGAGGAGAAAAGGTAGTTTGACAGTATTGTTGAAAAGCGAGGAAGCGGAAGAAAGGCAGTCTATAATCAGATTGCTTTCTTCCGCTTCCTTTGTTGGTGTACGTATCTTTTATAATGCACAAGCATTTCCTTCACAATACTCATTGCTGGGTTTGCCGTTGTACTCGGGATGACGCTGTAGCCAACGTACGGCATAAGCGCAGGTGGCAACACAGGCATATCCTTCCTGACGGGCATAGTCGTAGGCGGCTTTGACCAAAGCCGAGGCTATGCCTTGACCTTCGAGCGGGGCAGGTACGATGGTATGGCGAATGTCGAGCATGTTGTTCTCGATGCGGTAGGCTACGTGGGCTGTTTCACCGTTTTGTGTAAGGGTGAAGCGTTGTTGTTCGGGATTGTGAATGATGTTCATGATATTTCCTGTTATTGTGGTTAGTATTCTGTGGGTAAAGATAACAATTCTTTTTGTGAAGTAAGCATAGTGTGGTGTATAAAGAAGATTTTGTTGATAGTTGCCCTCCTCCCGTTGGTTGGCGGTCCACTCCTCGGTCGATAGCCGTTGACTGGCCGGTCGATAAGTGTTAACTTTTCCGTCGATGGGAGTTAACCACTTTGCCGCGGCATCTGGTAATTGTTTTGAAAAATCGAAAAAAATCCCCGCAAACGAGAGTAGATTTGCGGGGACAGGCTTAGGTTGCAATTATGAAGAATTAGGTATAAGATTTGTTTTTCTTGTTTAATAGCCTCCTCCCAGGGCATGGTAGAGATTGATGACACCTTGTATTTCGTCGAAACGGTCGGTAGCGGCATCAAGTTCGGCCTGAAGCAGTGATTGGCGGGCTGTCAATACTTCCAGGTAGTTTTGCGAGCTGTGCTTCATTAATAATTCCGAACTGCGCAATGCCGAGCGGAGCGAGGCTGTCTGTTGCTCGTCCAACAAGATGCGCTGGCGGGCAGTTTGCCATTGTACCAGTGCATCATTCACTTCTGCGCCGGCATTGAGCAGACTTTGGCGGAAGTTTAGCAGAGCTTCCTCTTGCTGCGCTTTGGCAATTTTCAGGTTGGCAATGTTTTTACCTCGGTTGAAGAGTTGTTGTACAAGTGAGCCGACCGCCGATAACAGCCATTGGCCGGGATTGGTTACAACTGCACCTGCGGCATTGGTCCATCCGGCCGAACCACTTAGGGTGATGCTGGGATAGAAAGCCGAACGGGCTGAATTGGTGGCATAGTAGGCCACGGCTAATTGTGCTTCGCTTTGTTTCACATCGGGACGCCTGCTCAGAAGTTGCAGAGGTACACCGGTGGACAGCGAGTCGGGAAACTCTTGTGCCTGTAGGGTAGAGCGGCCGATGGTTTGTGGCGACATGCCCAACAGGGTGGAAAGCGAGTTTTCCATTTCGTTAATCTGGCGTTTAATGGAGACAACGGAGGCATCGACTGAAAGCTTGCTGGCCTCTGATTGCGCTACGGCCATTTCGGTGGCCTGGCCGGCACGCTTCAGGGCTTTCATGGTGCGTACACTTTCATTCCATGTCTCGGCTGTGCGGCAGGTGATGTCCAGCTGTTCGTCCAGCATCAGCAATGTGTAGTAACTGTTGGCTATGGTAGCTACCAGTTGTGTCTGTACGGCCTGGCGGTAGGCTTCACTCTGTTTAAGGGCGGCCTGTGCACCACGTTTGCTGTTGAGTAGTTTGCCGAAGAGGTCTATTTCCCAGTCGGCAGAAGCTGCCAGGTTATAGGTCTTGGATGTTTTGCTTCCGTCTTTACTGGTCAGCGTGCCTTGGGGCGTGAGCGACACGGACGGCAGATAGGACAGGCGTGAGGTCATGAGCAGCGCTTCGGCTTCTTTCACCTTGAGGCGGGCTACGTTGAGGTCCGTGTTGTGGTTGAGACCTATCTCGATGAGTTGTTGTAATTGCGGGTCGGTGAACAGTTCTTTCCATGAGAGCGATGCCAGTGACGTGGTGTCAGCAGCATTGACAGGTTGGCGATAAAGGCTGTCGGATACTGCCACCTCCGGGCGTTCATACGCCCGGTAGATGTGGCAGCTGCTCAGAACTGCACTCGCAAACAAACATATCCATATCTTTTTCATAATCTTATTCATTTCCTGAGTTGGTTTGATTCTTTTCTATTTTCGGCAACTGGCGTTCGGGCATCAGCTTTTCTTGCAAATATTGGAATACCATGAACAATGGCGGCACGATGAAGAGCAGTGCGATGGTTCCGATAAGCATACCGCCCACAGTACCTACACCGATGGAGATGTTTCCGTTGGCACCTACGCCGGTAGAGAACATCAACGGCAACATACCAAATATCATGGTAAGTGATGTCATCAGGATGGGGCGCAGACGGACTTGTGCGGCCGAAACGGCTGCTTGCATGATGGTCATGCCATGATGGCGGCGTTCGGAAGCGTACTCAGTCAGTAGGATGGCTGTCTTGGACAGCAAGCCGATAAGCATAATCAGACCTGTCTGCAGGTAGATGTTGTTTTCCAGTCCGAACATCTTGGCAAAGAGGAAGCTGCCTGCCAATCCGAAGGGTACGGAGAGGATGACGGCCAACGGCACGAACAGACTCTCGTATAGTGCACACAGGATGAGATAGATGAAAACTACACAGATGACAAACACTAAAGTAGTGGTATTGCCTGTGCTCGACTCCTCACGCGACATGCCGCCGAACTCGAAGCCATAACCTGTGGGAAGTGTTTGTGCTGCTACTTCCTGCACGGCTTTGATGGCCTGGCCGGAGCTATAGCCCGTGGCGGCAGCACCGTTGACTTGGATGGCTGAGAACAGGTTGAAACGTGTCAGCATTTCCGAACCATAGACGCGCGTCAGTTTCAGGTATTGGCTGATGGGGCTCATTTCACCGGACTCGTTGCGCACAAAAATGCTGTTGAGTGATTCGGTATCCATGCGGAACTCAGGTGGAGCCTGTACCATAACACGGTAGAGTTTGGAGAATCGGTTCATATTGGAGGCATAATTACCGCCAATGTATCCGGCCAGCGTGCTCAGCACGTCGGCGGGTGATACTCCGTTGCGTTTACAGCGGGCGGCATCTACTTCGAGCAGGTATTGCGGAAACTTGGTGTCGAACGAAGTAGTGGCACGACCAATTTCGGGACGTTTGTTCAGCTCGTCGAGGAACTGCCGGGTGTATTTGAGCAAGTCTTCTGTTGTGCCACCGTGTTGGTCTTGAATGTATACCTCGAAACCGCTGTTTACACCATAGCCAGGAATCATGGGGCGTGTGAAGGGCATGATGTCGGCACTTGAAATGAAAGCTGTGCGGCGGCTGATTTCTTCCATCACGGCGCCAATGGCGTCTTCCTTGTCAGGACGTTCGCTCCAGTCTTTCAGACGAATGGTAAACATACCGTTGCAGGCACCTTGTCCGCTCAACATGGAGTTTCCGGTAGTATTTGATTGCAATTCGATTTGTGGAATAGTGCGCAGGCAGCTGTCTACCTGTACCATCACCTTACGAGTCTCCTGTACGCTGCTTCCGGGCGAGGTTCGTACATCGATGAAGACGGTACCCATGTCTTCGTTGGGTACAAGGCCGGTCTTGGTAGTCATCATCAGCAGGACAAAACCTCCACAGGCAACGACCAGTAAAGTTCCGGCCAACCACTTGCGTTTGAGCATAAACACCACACCTACCTTGTACTTTGTCACCAATCGATGGAAAGCTGTGTCGAAAGCAATGTGGAAGCGTGATGAAAAGCTCAGCCGTCCGCCATCTTCGGCCGTTTGATGGGGCGTCATGATGAGGGCACAAAGGGCGGGGCTGAGCGTAAGGGCATTCAGTAGGGAGATAGCCACGGCGGCAGCCATGGTCAGACCGAACTGGGTATAGAAAGTACCGGTGGTTCCACCGATGAAGCTTACCGGAATAAATACGGCCATGAACACAAAGGTTGTGGTGACCAATGCCGAGGTAATGCCATCCATGGCATCGATGGTTGCCAGATAGGATGACTTGTATCCTTCGTCGAACTTGGCTTGTACAGCTTCGACGACCACAATGGCATCGTCTACCACAGTACCGATGACCAGCACGAGGGCAAACAGTGTCAGCATGTTCAGACTGAAACCTACTAACGACAAGAAGGCAAAGGTACCTACCAGTGACACGATGATGGACAGGGCCGGAATGATGGTAGAACGCAAACTTTGCAGGAATACATATACCACCAGTACTACCAGCAGGATGGCCTCGATTAATGTTTTTACAACACTCTTGATGGAGGCGTCGAGAAAGTCTTTTGTACTCATCAGGTCGACAATCTTGATGCCCTTGGGCAGGGTCTTGGAGATTTCGTCTATGGTACGGTCTATTTCTTCAATGATTTCGTTGGCATTGGAGCCCGAGGTCTGTGCTATCATGATGTTACAGCCCGGGTGTCCGTTCACTTCACCAATGTAGTCGTAGGCGCGTGTACCCAATTCGATGGTTGCCACATCCTTCAAACGCAGTATTTCTCCGTTCGGCAATGATTTGATGACCATATTTTCATAGTCGACCTCGTTCTCGTAGCGGCCACGATATTTTAGTACGTACTGGAAGGTGTTTTTGGTCTCGGCACCCAGCGTACCGGTGGCTGCCTCGACGTTCTGTTCGTCAAGGACGGTGGTAATGTCGGACGGTACCAGTGAGTATTTCTGCATCTTGCTGGGGTCAAGCCAGATGCGCATGGAGTATTCGTAACCGAATACGTTCACCTCACCCACGCCGGCAATACGTGAAAGTCGGGGCTCAATGTTTATTTTCATGTAGTTGGTCAGGAATGCCTCGTCAAATGAGTCGTCGGGACTGTAGACGGCCAACTGCTTGATGTTACTTGTCTGGCGTTTGCGTACGGTGATACCGCTTTTCGTGACTTCGGCCGGCAGCAGACCTTCGGCAGTAGCAATGCGGTTCTGTACGTTGACGGTGGCCATATCGGGGTCGGTGCCTTGTCGGAAGTAGACGGTGATTCTGGCAGAGCCGTTGTTAGAGGCGGTGGAAGTCATGTACATCATGTTTTCCACACCGTTCAATGCTTCTTCCAAAGGTACGACAACACTCTTCAGCACAGTTTCGGCGTTGGCACCGGTGTATGTGGCCGATACACTGACCGTTGGTGGTGCGATTTCGGGAAACTGCTCGATGGGCAGCTGCGACAGGCCGATGAATCCCAGTATCAGGATAAGTACGGAGATGACACCGGCCAGGATGGGGCGGTCTATAAATGTTCTTATCTTCATGGCTGTCGGTTATTTTTCAGTTTCGGAAGTTGGGGTAATGTCTACTACGGTTCCTTCACGCATCAGACCAGCACCTTCGGCAATGATGACGTCACCAGCTTTCAGACCGGAGAGGACGATATAGGTTTGTCCGTCATTGTATTTATAGACGGTGATGGGTGTAGACTGCGTTTTGCCGTCCACAACTTTCCAGGTAAATACCCGGTTTTGCAGTTCGTAGGTGGCACTTTGTGGAATGGTAATGCAATTTTTATGCTCGGTGGGTACGGAGACAACACCACTACCGCCGTTGCGCAGCAGATGCCCCTGGTTGGGAAAAATGGCACGCAGCATTACTCCACCTGTTCCTTCGTCTACGGTTCCGCTAATTGCATCAATACGTCCTTTTTCGGAGTAAGCCTTTCCATTGCTCAACGTCAGATCTACGTTGGGCATCTTTTTGCAGGCTTCCTCCAATGAACCATATTGTTGGATGAGGTCCAGCATTTGACTTTCGGCCATGGAAAAATAGGCATAAATGTCAGCATCGTCCGATACGGTGACCAGTGGTTCGGAGATGTTGCTGTCTACCAAAGCACCTACACGATAGGGAATCATGCTTGCCACGCCGTCTACCGGACTTTTAACTTCAGTATAAGACAGGTCGTTACGGGCATTTGTCTCTTCGGCTTTGGCTTGTGCCAGTGCAGCTTCGGCTTCGAGCAGCTGGTTACGGGCAGTCTGGCGGTCAAAATCGGATACGACCTGTTCCTTATAAAGTTCTTCCTTGCTGTCGGCGGTCAGCTTGGCTGTCTGTAGTTTGGCTTCTGCGCTTTTTACGTTGGCCAGTGCCGTTTCCAATGCTGCTTTGTAGGGTACCTGGTCGATGATGAACAGAACCTGTCCACGGCGAACGGCGTCTCCTTCGTTGATACAGATTTTGGTAATTGTACCGCTTACCTGTGGGCGTACTTCTACTGATTGCCGGCCGCGCAGGGTTGCGGGATAAGTAGACTGCAATGTTTGATTGGTACTAGTCACAGTCAGTGTTTTGTACTTCTCGCCAGGCATGGCCTGTTGTTTGGAGTTACAAGCCGTAAGTAATGGCAGACAGCACAACACAAGATAAATGTTTGCTTTCAAGTTCATGATTGTATGTATTTAGTTTGTTTTATTCAATAAGTAGTCCGGGATGTGGGCAATTGTCATTACATTCCTTTTTATTACGCTGGTCTTTGTTAAGAACCGATGAAAGCTGTGAGCGTTTTGTCGGTTTAATACATGCCCCCTTTGCGTACAAACTTAGGCAGAAAGAATAGAACCGACGAATATGTGGTGACGAACCGGGGAAAAGTGGTGACGAACGGTTTTGCTGAGATGTTCAAGTGATGGTAAAATGTCGTATATTTGCTTATAGAAAAACTGATTTAATATGATGAAGAATAATCGCATAGCCCTTTATATAGACCTGCTGTTCTGTCTGGTCATTATTCCGTTGGTTATTATGCTGCTGCCGGTTGATCGTTGGATAGTTACCAATACGGCTTTTTTGTTTACTTTGGTGGTTTATGTCTATGCTCTTTATTTTGTATACCGTTGTGCTTGCCTGCCTAAGCTTTTTATGCAGAAGAAATACTTGCGTATTGTTATTTTGCTGGTAGTATTGGTGGCAGTGACAGAGTGTCTGACTTATTTCCCCATGCCGACTGAACGCTTGACAGACGATTCGCGGCCAATGGAAGCAAGACTGCATATACGTACACAGACCATTTGGTTTTTCTTTCTCATGGTGACGGGCTTTTCGCTGGCTATTGAACTGACCTTTGAACTTTTTCGTCAGATACTGTCGCGGCAGGAGATTGAGGCAGAGAAGAACAAGGCTGAACTGGCTCTATATAAAGCACAAATCAATCCGCACTTCCTGTTCAATACCTTGAATACACTTTATGCATTGGTGCTGTCTGGTTCAGACAAAACAGAGTCGGCTTTTGTAAAATTTTCAGGTATCTTGCGCTATATGTATTCTCAAAGCGGCTCTGAACTGATACCTGCTGAACGTGAACTGGATTATATTCGGCAGTATGTTGATTTGCAAAAACTGAGACTGAATCGTCATACGCAAGTGAACTTGGCAATTGATATGGCCGGCAAGCAGGTGCTTATTCCACCCATGATACTGATTACTTTTGTAGAAAATGTATTCAAGTATGGCACTTCATCGGATACAGATTGCACGGTGTACATACATATCTGCGTGGATGAAGACCGTTTACTGTTGGAGACCGAAAACGCCGTGATGCGCCGGCGGGAAGACGGAAACCAAGGGATTGGCATAGCCAATTGCCGCAAGCGCCTTGAACTTCTTTATCCGGGGCGTTACGAACTGCGGGTGGGAGAGTCGGACAACCAATATAAGACTTATTTAACTATTCGACTGAAATGAGAACAATTTCCTGCATAGCAATAGACGATGAACCGATGGCTTTGCTGGTTATTGAGCAGTTCTGTCGTCGCCGGGGTGGATTGGAGCTTACTACTTTCAGTGAGCCTCGTGTCGGTTTGGAAGAGATACGTCGTCGCAAACCAGACTTGGTTTTCCTCGATATCCAGATGAATAGCCTCAACGGCCTGGAGATAGCCGACACACTGCCTCGTGAATGCTGCTTTATCTTTACCACCGCTTATGCTGAATATGCCCTTGAGGGATTTAATCTGGATGCTGTAGATTTTCTGCACAAGCCTTTTTCGTATGAACGTTTTGAGGTGGCAGTAGACAAAGCATTGCGGCGTATCGGGGCTCGTCGTTCATTACCAGTGGAGTGTCTAGTAGTAAAGCAGGAATATTCGAATGTCAGCATTCCGTTGGGTGACATTCTTTATATTGAGGCGTTGGGCAATTATGTGAAGATAGTCCGTAGCTCGGGAGGACATGTACTGACACGAACCAACTTAAAGAATATTACAGATTCCTTACCTGATGGCACTTTTCTACGTATCCATCGTTCTTATGTCGTTGCCGTATCGTCTGTAGTTTCTTTTACCCGGACGAAGGTTGTGCTCAGAGGGCATGATGAAGGTCTGCCAGTCGGAGCGCAGTATGCTGCGCAGGTGTTGGAAGCATTGGGCGGATAGGCATGTAGTTCAACCGACAGACAGTTGGTTCATGCGTCTGATGAATTCATCGGCATAGACGCGGCCTATGGGTAGTGTCACGGCATGTTGGTGCAGGGTAATCTGGCGACGGGTATAGTTGGCTACTTTGTGAAGGGGGACAATGTACGATTTGTGTATACGCATGAAGCGTTCGGCTGGTAATATATCCATGATGGTTTTCATGCTGGTTTGCGACAGCACAGGTTTGTCCGAGGTAAGTACAACTCGTATATAGTTGTCCATCGCTTCGATGTATTCAATATCGGCCAGTCGTATCTTTATGTTTTTATATTCTACTTTAAGTGTGATTTCTTCATCGGAAAAAATAGGATGAGCTTGTAGTTGTTGCAACTCCTGTAGTCGTTTTACTCGGTCGACTGCACGTTCAAATCGGTTGAAAGAAAAAGGCTTGTGCAGGAAGTCAACGGCTTCCAGGTCGAATCCATCAACCGCATACTCAGCATAAGCGGTGGTAAAGACCAGAAAAGTACCTGCCGGTAGCTGACGTGCCACCTCAATGCCATTGATGCCGCCCATTTCAATGTCGAGAAAGACAAGGTCGGGGTGCGTGTCCTTCACCCGTTGTAGTCCCTCGATAGGGTCGGTAAAAGTTGTAAGTTCAATGTTTCCGCTTCGTTGGCAAAACTGGCGGATAATGCCGAGGGCTACAGGTTCGTCATCTATGGCTATGCACTTCATTGTTGTTTGATTGACTTTTTATATGCTGATAATTTGATTTCCAGTTTTACTCTATATTCTCCTTCAGTTTCGGTTGTTTCCAGTCGGTGAGCCGATGGATAGAGCAGCTCTAACCGCTTGCGGCAGTTGGTTATGCCAATGCCAGGAGCTTTGTCGGTCGGCCGCGGATTGACTATATGGTTTTGGGCTGAAAAAAGCAGTGTATCGCCTTTGACTTCAATTTTGATGCTTATGCCGCTTTCGGTGTGTGAAGAAGTGCCGTATTTCAGGGCATTCTCTACAAAGGTGATAAGCAGCATGGGAGCAATCTGTGCTTGCGGGCAGGTGTTGTCGTTATTGTAGCTGAAGGTCACGTGCGTGCGGCTTTCGTCCAGCCGGTTTTTCTGCAGTTCAATGTAGCGGTTGATGTATTCGGCCTCTTCGGTTACGCAGACGGTGTCTTGGGTGGCTCGCGTATACATATACTTTACCAAATGGATAAATTGCATGAAGGCTGTTTCAGCTTTTTCCGATTGGGTCAGCATCAGGCCGTAGAGTGTGTTCAGCGTGTTGAAGAGAAAGTGCGGATTGATTTGTGCCTTATAGAGGGCCAATTCGGCCTTTTTCTTCTCAAATTCTATGTTTTGCCTTACTGTCATCTGTTTGTATAGCTCCGTAAGTAGTCCTACGGCAATGCTGAAACAAAGGGTGACAAGATACAAGAACCAAGTACCTTGCTGATGCAGTCTGATTTTCGACAGGTTGGCAGCTCTTCTGATTCGTTCGGCTCGTGGGTGCTCGCCACGGAAGGGAAACTCCATTTGATATTGGGTGATGAGCCATGTCACCAGCAGGGTAGCACCTAATACACACAGAGCGATGACCAGCTGGCGACGTGAACGGAATAGCATAGGCATGCAGATTTTGCGTGTCAGGAAGTAGACGGTATAGAGCCATGTAACCAGCATGAGAACAAAAGGCGAGTTGTTGGCCAGCCACCGTTCTACGGGGAGCAACGCTATCATGGCCGGAAGCAGTACAAGGCAGAAAAATAAGTCAATGCCTAACGGAAGGTATTTGTTGTTCATGGTACATTGTTCTTGGGTAGAGAAGTTATTGCCGGACAAATATACGATAATAGCGGATAAGTCCTGCTTTGTTTTTGCTTTATCAGAAATAAAGTGGCAGGCTTTTTTCATTTAAAGCATAGTATCTGTTCATTTTTCATCTGGTTGGAAGGAATAGACAGACAGGGATGTTTCAGTAGACAACTCCGTCAGTGCAATTTAGTTTCATGCCTTGAAACTGATGGTTTCATCCGTTGAAACTAACGGTTTCATACGCTGAAACTAATGGTTTCATGCCTTGAAATGAATCTGAAACTAGTGTCTTAAAGGTAGGAACAGTGGATAAAGCATCCTTAAATCTGGATGAAACGTTGTTTTAGGCTGGTAAAGCAATGCCTCATTAACCGGGCAAAAGCAGGGAACTTAGTCGTTGACCACTACATTTTGACCGTTGGCCACTACATGACGGTGATGGCGTTTTATGTCAGAAGTCATTTGTATAGTTTTGCATCAGCGAATATAAACGAAACAGAAAAGGCTGAATATGAAACAACTGATTACTTTATTACGGATACTTCTCCTTTGTTTGCTTCCTCAGACACTTCTGGCGCAGGAGCAAGCTATGGTGAGTGGCATTGTGACCGATCGTACGTCGGGTGAACCGCTACCGGCGGCAACGGTGTGCATTGTGCCCGTTTCGGATGAAACGGCCAAGAGTTATACAACAACTGATATGAATGGTACATTCGTTTTTCGTGCCATGGCTGTAGACGATTATGTATTGCATGTCAGTTATGTAGGTTATAAATCACAGGAAAAGAAATTGCGGATGACAGGCGGTAAGTTGGCTTATGCCTTGCGTTTTGCCCTCGATGAAGATGCGCAATTGCTGGGTGAGGTTTCTGTGCAGGGACGTGCCACGCGGGCAGAACAGCGGGGAGATAGTTTGCAGTACAACGCTGAGGCTTTTCAGGTTATGGAGGGTAGTTCGGCCGAAGAATTGTTGGCAAAAATGCCGGGCATCGTTGTAGAAGGTGGTACTGTCCAGGCGCAAGGCGAACAGGTGCAGAAAGTATTGGTAGACGGGAAGGAGTTCTTTGACGGGGACGTGAATCTGGCCATCAAGAACCTGCCTTCTGACATTATTGCCAGTATCGAGGTATTCGACAAGAAGAGCGAACAGGCTGAATTTACCGGTTTTGATGATGGTGAAGAAGTAAAAACCATTAATATTGTCACCAAGGGTGGTTTCCGACAAGGTACTTTCGGTGAAGTGTCGGGTGGTTATGGTACGGACGACCGCTATAAGGTGAACGGCAATATCAATTTCTTCAATAATGACCGGCGTATCTCCTTGTTGGGCATGACAAATAATGTCAATCAGCAGAATTTCTCCCAGGAAGATCTGGCAGGTGTGATGTCGGCAGGTAGTAGCGGTCGGGGTGGCCGTGGTGGTCGAGGCAAACGAGGAAATTCAGGAGGCGGCAGTACTGCTAACTTTATGGTAGGTAGCCTGGGCGGTGTGACGTCGGCCAATGGTCTTGGACTGAATTACGTGGACCAGTGGGGAGAAAAATGGAAAGTGACCGGCAGTTATTTTTTCAATCAGTCGGATAACCTGACTCGCCAGCAGACCGACCGAGAATATTTTGAGTCTGTATTGCCGGGAATGACTTATAGTGAGTTTCAGGAAAATCAGATGAAGAATTGGAATCATCGCTTTAATCTGAAACTGGACTATCAGATAAGCGACCGTACTTCCTTGCAGATTAGGCCTTCACTAAGTTTCCAAAACAATGATAAATACGGACTGTTACAGGGAAAGAATCTATTGGATGGAACAGCCGAGAGCGAAACTGAAACTTCGACGGTTGGCAATACTGATGCTTATAATGTGGGTGCCGACCTTATTCTTCGCCATCGTTTCTTGAAAGAAGGGCGCACGCTGTCGCTCATGGTCAGTGGTAAGATGAGCAATACCGATGGCGATACGTATACTGATTATCTGAATACGCTTTACGGGATAAACAGTCAAGCTGCCACAGACAGTTACAGTCAGCTAAAACAGACCCTGAACCGTCAGTATAACTTGCGTTCAAATTTGAGTTATACGGAGAAACTTACTGACAAACTGCAACTCCAGTTAGGCTACAAGCTGGGTTACACCGATGCTGAGAATGAACGCAGAACTTATGACCGCTCTGCCGTGACCGACCTGTACGACCAGTTGGATGAGAGCTTGTCCAACGAGTATCAGTCGGGTTACCTGACCCATGCCGGAAATGTAGGCTTGCGCTATCGGGCAGGCAAATTTAATGCCATGCTGGGTGTGGATGCCCAATGGGCTAACCTGACAGGCGACCTCGTCTATCCGCAACCCGACGAACTGGAGCATAGGTATTTCTCAGTGTTGCCGTCCTTTACACTGCGTTATTCGTTGGACCGGACCAACTCCCTGCAGTTGCGTTACCGCAGCAAGTCGTCGGCTCCTTCAGTCACCAGCCTGCAGAATGTGATAGATAATTCTAATCCACTCTTCCTTTCCGCCGGTAATCCAAATCTGGACCAGCAAGTGTCGCATACTGCCAACTTACGTTACATCCGTACAACAAAATCGGGGCATACCTTTATTGCCATGGTGGGTGCTACCATACAGCAGGACTATGTAGCCGACAGTACTTTCGTGGCCAAAGAAGACATGACTCTCTCGCCAACGGTGACGCTCAACAAAGGTTCCCAGTTCACCCGGCCTGTCAACCTTGACGGTTACTATAGCTTACAGTCCATGCTGACCTACGGCTTTCCTGTCGACTTCATTCGCAGCAATATCAATCTCAGTCTTTCGGCCAATTTTGCCAACGTGCCCACCATATTTGATGGTGTGGAGAGCCGTACGCGGGAGTTGAACCTTATTCCTAAAATTATCATAGGCAGCAACATCAGCAAGAACCTTGATTTCACGGCTTCTTACTCGGCAAGCATCAATAAGATGTTCAGTTCGCTCGATACGGCTACAGGAAGTGATTATGTGACCCACTCGGCGGCTGCGAAACTGGGATGGACTTTCTTCTGGGGCTTGACTTTCCGTAGTACGTTCAACTACATTGGTTATACAGGCCTTGATACGGGCACGGAGGATTATTTCCTGTGGAACCTTTCGCTTGGTAAGAAATTCCTGAAGAATAATGCCGCTGAAATCCGTGTAGAGGCTTTCGATGTCCTGAAACAGAACCAGGCTTTCACACATCGTACGGGCAGTAACTATTATGATTATGTCAACAGCAACGTGTTGCAGCCCTATGCGATGGTAAGCTTTATATATACTATTCGATAACCCTTAATTTAGAATTGAGAAATGAACAGAACAATGAGAATGATTGTCATGTTGGCTTTCGTAGCCATGCTGGGTGTACAGAATGTGGATGCCCAGCGCAAGAATGGAAATGGCCGTACACCAGAACAGATGGTAGAGAAACTCGACAAAAAACTGAATCTCACCGACGAGCAGGAAAAGCAGATTACGGCTCTCTACACAGACTTTTTCAAGCAGGAATTGTCGCGCGAGGAGCGTAGAACAGCTATGCAGGAACTGGAAAAGAAAATATCTGCCTTGCTGACCGATGAACAGAAGACTGCCTTTAAGCAGATGAAAAAGGAACGACCACAGCGGAAACGATAGGTGAGAACGGGGAACAAAGGTAATGGGCTGAGTAATATCAGTTTGTTGCCTTTGTCGTATTTCCATCATTTGTACATTAGGCAGGAGAGATTTTCTTGTATTGCGACCTGTGGAACTGTCCACGCCTTTGCTTGCCGAAAACGTTTGCTGGCAGATAGATAGTCAGTTCGTATGCGAAAATTGCGGAGTTTTGCCTGATTTTGTCTATTATTGCACTCGGAAAAACAAAGACAAACATATTAATCTGCTATGAAACATCGTTATCTTACGTTGCTGGCCGTGCCCGTCTTGATGTCATGCGGGTCGGCAGACAAGGCAACTCCTGTTCAGGCACTGACCATCGACCAGCTGGGTGTAGAGGTTGGTGCTGATGAAAATCGTGAATACTCGTATACTGACAAGAAGGCGGGCTATTGGTATGGGCGCACACACCAGGATGAACCTACGGACTGGTATGCCGGATGGAATCAGGCCAAACGTCGCATCCTGTCCGACTATGCCCTGAGCGTGGATGGCAAGCCGTTGATGCGCAAGGAAGCGCAGGCATGCGTTTATCCCGACCGGCTGGTACGTCGTTGGCCTACGGCGGCTGAAACACTGGCCTTGGTGGACAACCGTGAACTGCTCAGTATTGCCATGGATGAAGTGAAGGGCGACAGTATAGGCATTGTCCTCAATGAAACATTGTTGAAGGATGCCGTCTGTCAGGGCGAGGCATTGTGTTATACACCGCAAGAGGCTGAGGCCAATAGACTGAAAGTCGTTCCCATGCACCCAGCGGTCATCAGTTTCCAAGGCAACCGTATGCAGGCACCTGCATCAGCAGGAGGTTTCCTCATTGCCTATGGTACGGAGGCTCATTGCGACTCTCTGATTGCTGGCTACCGGCAGGAGGGAGCCAAATGGCTGGCCGAACGCAAGGCCCGCATGAATGACCTGATTACTGTAAACAATCCCTTGCATACCAATTTGCCCGAACTGGACAAGGCTCTGGCCTGGATTACGTTGACTATGGACGAGCTCATCACCGAACAACAAGGCAAGGGCATCTATGCCGGTCTGCCGTGGTTCAACGAATATTGGGGACGCGATATGTTTATTGCCATGCCGGGCGCTACGCTGGTCACAGGCCAGTTTGAGGTGACGAAGGACATCCTGAAAGACTTTGCCAAGTTGCAGGACCGCGACACTACTTCCGTCACTTGCGGCCGCATTCCCAATCGGGCCAATCTGGAAGGCATTCTCTACAATACGGCCGACGGCACGCCACGCTATGTCATCGAAGCCGAAGAACTGCTCCGCTATTCGGGCGACCGCAGCTTCCTGCGCGATATATATCCGTCTGTTGTGCTTAGCATCGACCAAAGCCTGCTTCACCATACTGATGAGAAAGGCTATTTGCTTCACGAGGACGCTGACACATGGATGGATGTGAAACGTAACGGTATTCCGGGTTCGCCCCGTGGCAATCGTGCCAACGATATACAATACCTGTGGTACAAGCAACTGGAAGCAGGTGCCCACCTGGCCCGACTGATGGATGATGAGGCTCATGCTGAGGCTTGGCACGCAGCAGCTGTTCGCTTGGCGCGTAACTTCGAGGCAGACTATTGCAACAAGGACAGCATCCTCATCTACGACCACCTGAATGCCGACGGCACTCCCGACTTGCAATACCGCCCTAACCAGCTCTATTGCTTTGAACTGATAGCCGACGATGACTTCAAACAACGCGTTACGCGTCGTGTGTGGGAAGAACTGGTTTATCCCTGGGGTGTGGCTTCGCTGGCACAATGGGACCTGCAGTTCCATCCGCAACACGAAAACTGGCACTATTATCATAAGGATGATGCCTACCACAACGGTACCGTCTGGTTGTGGAACAACGGCATAGCCATGCAACGCATGATAGAGTATGGTCAGCAGGAGACGGCATGGAAGCTTTTTCAGAATATGAACCGGCAGGCTCTGCACGAGGGTGCGGTAGGCAGCCTGAGCGAGAATGCCGACGCCCATCCGCGCGAAGGCCATACGTGGGCAGGCCGTTCAGGCACGTTCTTGCAGGCATGGAGTAATTCGGAGCAGTTGCGTGTGTGGTATCAGTACTTCCTGGGCATACGTCCTGACCTGATGAGCGGCACGGTGACGGTAGAGCCCAAGTTGCCGGCCGAGATTACCGAGCTGCAAACCTCGGTGAAGATAGGTCGTGGCACGCTTTACTATACCTATAAGGACGGACAGTTTGATGTTCGTCTGGAGGGTGAAGATGCGAAGGTTGACCTTATCCTGCCCCAGGCTTCCCAGCCTAATCCGATATTTGAAGGTGTTGATTTCTGTCAGCCCCATCCTTTGGAGCACTATCCTTGCTTCGACACCTATCACAAGGAGGCTTTGACCTATTAGGCGGCTGGTTCCTTCCTATCTTCTTTATGAAGTAATAGTCAATATTAAAATAGGCAGTTGATAATATGCCGGTACATATTGGAAGATGCTATTCCTGTATGTGCCGGCATTAACGTTTGTTTTTCAGGCTCGGTGTCTGTATTTCAGGCAGCTTCTTTTATTCTTCTTCTTTTCTCAGTCTGGCCATCATCTGCTTCAGATGCGCTTCGTTCTCTTCGTCCGATAGGGTAGGGTCTTTCATGAAGCGCGCACAGGGCAGCTCAGGACAGCCACCGCAATCGTGTTTTTTCTTCTCGCGGCAGCATTGATAAATAGGACAAACGTCCTTGTCCGTATATTGCAACCAGAATACTTTGCCGCGTATCTTCCGACAACCACTACATGCCGAAGGAAAGTTTCCGCATTCGACACAAACTGCTCCGCAGGGCGATGGCTCTACATAATCATCCTTCCACAGCCACCATTTGCACTTCTCAGGGTCGGGATGGTCAGTGTTTACAAAATACTCCACGGCACGATACAGGTAGAGTTGGCAACGGTCGATGGTGCAGCCACGCAGTCGGCACTCTTCTTCGTACAGTTCTTCCGCCCTTTTGCCTTTCAGTGAGTCAATGGTGGTGTAGCCCATGGCCAGGAGATCCTGTTCTGTTTGGTCGCCTACGTTAGGGATGTTTCTGAGTTCAGACATAGATGTTGTTGTAATGTGCGTATGAAAGCAATGTTTTCATAGGAAGTTTCAGAAAGTTTCAAGCAATGAAACTGTTGGTTTCAGGCTATGAAACCGATAGTTTCAACGGATGAAACCATTAGTTTCAGCGTATGAAACTAATGCCGGCATTGGACATAGTGCCTGGCCGGCTGGGATGAACCGACAAAAGATGTCAATGTCAGTGCCAGCGATAGTCTTCGGTATAATATTCAAAGACGGGCTCCGTCTCAATGCCATGGTTCTTGAACACTTGGCGTATGTAGTCCTGTTCCTCGGGTTTCAGATGATATTCTTTGCGTTGCAGGCGGTAGTAATGTGTTTTGTTGAAGTGGGCAATCAGTTCGCGGCGCATGGCTACGGCTTCCTTATGGGGCAGGTGGTCGAACAACCCCTTGATGCCCCAGGCTATGCGTATCTTTTGTAGTGGCAGGAAATGTGGGCAATCGCTCTCTGACCGAATGCTGTGAGGATTGACAGCTGTCACATTGGGCAGTTCGGCCGGAATGTGCTGGGCTGCCAGTCGGCGAAGACATTCGGCAGCTCGCGGGCAATGTTCATTGAAACAATGGGCAAAAGCATGGGGCACGCGGGTGTAGTCGAAGGATTGTGTGTCGTTCATTATCATTCTTAGATTATGTGGGTGAGTAGATAATTATTATGCTGCTAGTATCCTTGAATTCTACGGATATGCATTTGGCAAATATCGTTTTTTCTTTTGAATATTCAATAAGTAGTACATTTTATTTTATGCTGATTTTTTTCTTCTTGTATATAGTTCAATAGCTCTCGGTTTATTTTTGAATGATGCAGTATGCAAAGTCTTATAGATTTTCCTTAATGCGTATCAGCCATGCTTGTATGGCCTTGAAGGCTGTGATAGATTCCCGTTGTGCGGTATATCCTCGCAGTGCCAGTCCTTCGAGGACGTTTGCTCCAGCGCATGCTTTTCTTATTTTTTGTTCGGTACCCGACAGGCCACTACCTTCGTGTGTACAGAAGGGGATGATGGTTTTGCCTTTCCAGTCGTGCTTCTCAATAAAGGTATAGATGGCCATCGGCATTTCACCCCACCAGTTTGGATAACCCAGGAAAATGATATCATAGTTTTCAACGTCAATATCTCCTTTGATGGCTGGGCGTGCGTTTGTCTGTTTCTCCTTTTGGGCCACCTCGATACAGCGTTTGTATTCTGCCGGATAGGGCTTTATGGTTTCTATATGAAACAGGTCGGCACCGGTTTCTGCTGCTATCATTTCGGCGACTATGTGGGTATTTCCTTTTTTGATATTGCCTACGGCATAATTTTCGTCTGCCCTTGAGAAAAAGGCAACTAAAACTTTTGTATGGTTGGTTGTTGCATTCATTTCTTTTCTGTTTTTATTATCTTGTGCATTCATTCCTATGGCTGTGGCAAGCAACATGATAAGGGTAAATAGTTTTTGTCTCATATTAATTTGTTGTTATTGGATTGAATAGTAATTGGTAGCATGATTATCTCCATCCCATAAACATGCGTGTCGTTTCGGCTTCATGATGATCGAAGAAGAGACTCTTCCCCGCATCAAGTGTGGCAATGGAAGCCATGTCTTCTGGAGAAAGTTGAAAGTCGAAGATGTCAAAATTCTGTTGCATTCGCTCTATGTGGGTTGATTTGGGTATAATGATAACTCCGCGTTGTATGAGCCAACGAAGTGCCACTTGCGCTACGGTTTTGCCATATTTGGCTCCTATCTGGCTTAAAAGAGAGTTTGTGAAGAAGCCGTTTCGTCCTTCGGCCAATGGTGCCCATGACATAATATGTGTGCCGAATTCTTCCATGATTCTTTGCGGTTCTGTTTGCTGGTCGAATACATGAGTTTCCACTTGATTGACGGCTGGTACTATCTCCATGTTGCTAGCCAGGTCTATGAAATGGTCTGGGTAGAAGTTGCTGACGCCAATGGCCCGCAGCTTGCCTGCTTTGTAAGCTTCTTCCAGTGCGCGGTAAGCACCATAGCGGTCGCAGAAGGGTTGATGCAGGAGCATCAGGTCAAGGTAATCGGTCTGTAGTTTGTGCAGGCTTTTGTCAATGGATGCTTTGGCCTTCTCATAGCCATAGTTGGATATCCAGATTTTAGATACAAGGAAAATTTCTTGTCGGGCGATGCCGCTTTTCTTTATGGCATTTCCTACTCCCTCTTCATTATGGTAGGCTTGGGCCGTGTCAATCATTCGGTATCCTACCTGTAAAGCATCGCTTACGCATCGTTCACATTCATAAGGAGATACTTGATAGACACCATAGCCCATTTGTGGCATTTCTATGCCATTGTTCAGTTTTACAGTTTTCATAATAATTATTGCTTTGGGGTTTATTTGTATGTTCTGGGCGCAAAATTAGAGTTGCTTCTCCATTGGTATGTAACACAAAATGCGGCTTTAGTTACCATTTTTCCGGAACTTTTATATTGGCGTTTGGGGGCAATTATTTATTCGGTAATTTATTATTCATTGGGGAGTTGGTTTAAAGCAGGAAGGCTGCATATACTTTAGTGCGGATGAAGAACTTTTGGGTGCTTCCGTTGAATTTCCTTTCAGCAAAATACTATGCTGTAGATAGAATAATAATCACTATATTTGTTTTCAGTGAAAAAAGGTGGTAATATGGAAGGACAGAATGATGTACTTGTTGTCGATAGACTTGGGATAATAAAGATTGATTCGGTAGAGGACTATCTGGTTCATTTGCTTTGTTTGGGAGGAACTTGCAAGTATCGTTTCAATGGGCAGGACTATGAATTGCATGCCGGTGATTTGTCTATTATACGTAAGCGTAAAATGATAGAGCAGTTGGAGTCTTCAGCTGATTTTCGTTGCAAGATAATCTATGCGAAGCCGGGGTTTATAGAGCTATGTACTCCGCAAAGCAATTATGGGATGAAAGGGCAGTTGGCACTTTTCCTTAATCCGGTTATGCATCTGACTGCTGAACAACTACAGGTATGTCAGCGTAATTTTGATTTGCTTGAGCGGCGTATCAGGGATACGGAGCATCGTTTCTATCGTGAAACGCTGATTAATGCCATGCAGGCAGCTATTCTCGATTTTTTCGATTTTCATGCTCGTATGTATGGTGATAGTGATATTTCCACACAGCATGCTTCTATCATGAACCGTTTTTTGAGACTGCTTGAAGAGGGCACTTTTAGAGAACATCGTGAAGTGACTTATTATGCCGATTGCTTGTGTGTTACATCAAAATATTTATCGGAGGTTTCCAAGAGAGTAAGCGGATATGGTGCCAATTATTGGATTAATCGTTATACCATACTCGACATTACTCGTTTGCTTCGTGACAAATCACTTACTCTTGTTCAGATATCCGATATGTTTGGCTTCTCATCTCCAGCTTATTTCAGCCGTTATGTACAACAGAACTTGGGGATTAAACCTTCTGAATATAGAGAGTAAGTGATAGGGGGTCATTGTACTTTTCTAATAAAGACGTATATGGAGTTGGATATTAGGTGTCTTTTAGTTTTGTATTCATTTATGTTAGCTTCATAATAATTTATTCAGGAGATTCTTTTAGTTATTCATTTTGCGTTTGTTTTGCATTTTAGCAGATACCAACAAGCAGTGGAGCAGAAACCACGCAGGTAGGGTATATGTTTAATGGGTTTCCACAGTTTCCGTGGTTGCAGGTGGAATTTTGTTTCATAGTGTGGATTGATAAACCACAATTGTCTGTTTGTCAGTTGATAATGTTTGAGGGCAAGGGCCTCAAAGTTTTCGATTGTCGTGCGTGTATGACGAATATTCATTAGTTCATGGATGTTCTCCTCTGATTCGTTGGCTATGCGGAGCAGGTGTCGATATACTGTGCGGGGTAACAGGTGGATGAAAGGTAGGTGGGCAAGTGTACTGTTATGGCATATCTGCTGGTGTCCGCCGAATGGCATCTGCCAGGCAGGGAAGGCAATGAAAAGGAGTCCATCGGGAGTCAGAAGACGTTTGATGGCGATGAGCAGTTGTTCTTTATCGACTATATGCTCAATGACGTCATGCATTAGGATAAGGTCGAAACGTTTAGGGGTCGATTGTGCATATTGAATAGCATCGGAATTTAAGAAAGTTCCTGATACATTGCTTTGTTTAAAGAAACTTTGCGCTTCGGCAATACGTCCGGCTGCCAGGTCAATGCCCGTAACTTGGCAACCCATTTGTGCCAGTGGAAGTAGATTTCCTCCTTCACCGCAACCAATCTCCAATATCCGTGTATCTGGAGTAACGGAAATGAAGGATTGCAGGTAAGGGAGGTAGTGCTTATGGCAGGTTTGTGCTTGCTCCTTGAAGTAGAGTTCTCTGTCTTGATGTCTTTGCTGCATATTGATGTTTGTTTTGGCAGCAAAGTTACAGGCTATTCTATGGCGCAGGAAAGGAATCGGATGACATCTTTCTTTTGCTATTTGTTGTGTATCAGTAATTTGTCTTTATCCCTCATGACATTTGTTTTTCTGTTTCCTCCATTCGTAGTTTCATGCGACGTTTGCGCTGGGCAACAATGCCCGTGTCGCTGTTGCCAAAGCAGAGGGCAATGGCAAAGGTACTGAAACCGGCTGAAGCCAGGCAGTGATAAAGTAAGTCTCCTTCAGTCAGACGGGGGTAGCATTCTTTCAGCCGGCTTATTTCATCGGTATAGATGTCGGCTACTGTTCTTTTCAATTCGTTTTGCTCCTTCTCAGTCAGTACACGTATGTTACGTTTGTCCTTGTTGTCTTGTTCGGATAACTGGACAACACGGCTGCCGATGGCAGTTTGTTTTAATGTAAAGGCACGTAAGTAGGCTATTTGCTCTTGGGTGTGTTGCAGCAGTGTTTCACGTTCATGGTCGTAGATGTTCAGATTTTCTTTGAGCAGACCGATTTTTTCATTAAGGCTTTGCAGGGCCGATTCATATTTCAGTTGGGCTTCACGTTTCTTGCGGCGTTGGTTTTGCAGTAGTAGTAGGAAAATGCTTGCAGCTATAATAAATGCAAGAATACTAATGCCAATGTATAATTTGTGGCGTTCTTCTGCTTGGCGGACTTTAAGTTCAGCTTCGTGTTTATAGGCCATTTTTTCAATTTCGCGTGTTTTTTGTTGCGCGTATAGGGTATCCGCCATGAGGGTATAGGTCAGCAACTGCTCATAGGCAGTCTGGTCATTTCCCAAATGATGTTCCAATTGAGAGCTGAAGAAGAGGCAGGCGTGGCGGTCTTCTGTGTCAGGGGCATTGATGCCAAGGTTCAGGTAATAACGTGCTGAATCAATGTCTTGCCTGTGGCGGTGGATTTCTGCTAATGTAGAATATAGTTTGGAAGGACTTTGGCTATAGTTCATGCTGAGGCGGGTGTAATAGGCTGCCGAGTCAAAGTTGTTCTTCTTGTGAAAATTCCAGCCATGCTGACGGTATATTTCAGCTAAAGCCGTTGAGTCATTTCTTTGTTTTGCTAAATGGAGGGCACGGGCATACAGCCGTTGGCTTTCTATGCTGTCGCCTGTATGTAGCCGGATATTTCCCATGTTTTTCAATATACGTATCATGTGTAGCGTGTCACATAACAGTGAATCTTGTTGATAAGAGTGAGTATAGGCATCGATGGCTTTGTCAAAGACTCTGTCCCACATGTAAATACTTCCCAGATTATAGTAGGTGCGCGATAGTATATAAGGGTCTTTGGTCTCTTTTAATATGTCGAAATACAGCGCCATGGCTTGGGTAGGCTGATGATTCTTTTGCATGTCAGTAGCTTGTGCAAACACCTCTTCTATGTCAGTGTGTGAGGACCAATGGCAGGCTTGTATCAAGGAAATCAGAAATAGGCAGCTGGATAGGACGAGGGTTTTATGGGCTTTGTTGCTCATGAATGCTTTGGGTATGAATGGGATTGTATGCGGATGGGCGAGGAGTCATTGACCCCTCGCCATGATTTTATTTCTTGCGGTGGCAAACTGTGCCTGTTGCCTGATATGTGGGCATTACCAGCACTTCGGCAATCTGTATGTGTGCCGGTGCTGAGGCTGCATAGTAGACTACGTCGGCTATGTCATCGCCTGTCAGCGGGCGGATTCCCTCATATACAGCATCGGCTTTGGCTGCATCGCCTCGGAAACGTACAACCGAGAAGTTGGTTTCTACCATGCCCGGTTTGATGTTTGTCACTCGCAGCGGGGTATCTACCAGGTCAATGCGCAAGCCGTCAGACAGCGCTTTTACCGCAGCTTTTGTTGCACAGTATACGCTACCGCCAGCGTATGCCGCATCACCGGCAATGGAGCCAATGTTGATGATGTGTCCGCAGCCACGTTTTATCATGCCCGGTACTATCATGCGTGTCATGGCCAGCAAACCTTTAATATTGGTATCTATTACAATATCCCATTCGTCCAGCGAACCTTCGTGTTCTTTGTCCATGCCTATGACCAGTCCGGCATTATTAATCAGTACATCAATGTCTTGCCATTTGCCTTTCAGAGAGTCTACGGCCTGGCGCATGGCTTGACGGTCACGTACGTCGAATGGCAGGGTCAGCACTTCCACGCCTTGCGCAGTCAATTCTAGTTTAAGTTTCTCCAGTTTTTCAGTGTTACGTCCGTTCAGTATCAGGTTGCTGCCCATAGTTGCAAACTTGCGGGCACAGCCTTCGCCTATGCCACTGGTGGCACCGGTGATGAAGATTGTCTTTCCTTTCATAATAATATTTATGTAGTGAGTAATAGTCTTTGTCTTTAGAAACGTTCGTCATTGGGGCGGTCATTGATATGTTCAACCGGTTCCTCCTTTTTCAGTTTGGTTCCGCAGTATTTGCAATACAAGGATTCGGCATCGTGCCCTTCACGGTGGCAGCGGGGACATTTTCTCTTTTCTTGTTTTTTATGCTGGTTGACCATGGTAGCTGATACAATGCCGGTAGGTACGGCTATAATGGTATAACCAATGAGCATGATGACAGCCGACAGAAAACGGCCTACAGGTGTGACGGGGGTGATGTCGCCATAGCCCACAGTGGTCATGGTGACAATGGCCCAGTAGATACTGTTGGGTATGTTGTTGAATCCTGTATCAGGATTCGTCCCTTCAACCATGTACATCACCGTGCCCATTGATATGACAAGTATCAGTACGAAAAAGAAGAATATAAGAATCTTGGGAGCACTCATCCACAGGGAGCGCAGCAGCAGGTTGCCTTCGTATATGAAGCGGAAAAGCTTGAATATACGGAAGATACGAATGAGCCTGAAAGCACGTATGACCAACAGGTAGTGCGAACCATGCAGGAAGAAACTCAGGTAAACGGGCAGTGTGGCCAGCAGATCGACAATGCCGAAAAAGCTGAATATGTATTTCAGTGGTTGTTTCAGGCAATAGATACGTGCCAGATATTCAATAGTGAAGAAGAAAGTCAGCAGGTATTCCAATACCCGGAGTGTCAGGTAGGCGGAGTGGGGGAATATGTGCATGCTTTCCAGTATGACCAGCAGGACGCTCAGGGTGATACTGCCTATCAGGATGATATCGAATAGCCTTCCTTTCGGAGTATCTGATTCGAAGACTATGGAGTAGACCTTCTGCTTCAGCTCTTCGTTGTGCAGGAAATGATGCCAGCGTTGGCGTAGATTGAAAACGTATTTCATATTGTCTGTTTTGTTCCGCTAAGATACAGACTATGTCTTTCTCTGCAAAAGAAAAGGGCATTGATTTCTTGAGTGGACTTCTTGATTGTATTTGTGGTGGGTCTATACAACAAGCGGGCAACCCGCCTGCTTGTTTCGGGTTGCCCGCTGTCTGTTATTGGTGATTGTTGTTAAAGCTCAATGACCAGTGATTCGCGTGCAGTCATTTTCAGTTCCTCACCAAAGCTGATGGTGCGTCCTGTCAGGATGTCTTTTCCTTGTTTGGTATCTTTCAGGATTTCCTTATAGAATTTCAGGGGAACGGTTGTTTCATTGTCAGTGCCGTTAAGCATGACAAATACGGTCTTACCCTCATATTGACGTGCATAAGCGTATACTCCGTTCTGAACCATGAACTGAATCATGCTACCTTTGGCAATGACATCATTGCCTTTGCGCCAGTTCAGGATGGTCTTGTAGAAGTTGTAGCATTCGTTTTGCAGTTCGGTACGTCCTTCGGCAGTGAAAGCATTCTGCTTGTCACCAGCCCAACCGCCGGGGAAGTCACAACGTACATAACCGTCACTCTTTGATTTTACACCGTTCATCATGATTTCGGTGCCGTAGTAGAGTTGCGGGATGCGACGTGTAGTCAGCAACAGTGTAGTTGCCTGTTTCAGCATAGGGAAGTTTTGGCCTTCTCCCAAGAAACGGTCGGTGTCGTGATTCTCTATGAACGCCAATACACTGGCAGGGTTGGGGTAGAGGAAGTCGTAGACAAAGTTGTTGTAGACGCGGTCCAGTCCCTTGAACCAGGTTTCAGTCTGTTCGTTCTTGGCAATGTTTATTTTGTCATAGAAGCTAAAGTCCATTACCGTTTTCAAGTTGCTGTTTTTCGGTGCAGAGAGCTTGGAGTCTTTTTGCCACCAAGCTGTGTAGGCCGGCTCGGTTACCCAGGTTTCGCCTACGGTGTTGTAGTTAGGATATTCCTCATTCAGTTCCTTCATCCAGCGGCTCATGCCGTCGTAGTCGGCATACGGATAAGTGTCCATGCGGATACCGTCGATGTTGGCATATTCAATCCACCAGAAGCTGTTTTGTATGAGATATCTCATTACATGAGGATTCTTCTGGTTGAGGTCGGGCATGGAAGGTACAAACCATCCGTCGTTCATCTGGTTAAAGTCGTATTGAGAGGTATAAGGGTCTACGTGCGATGTCAGCTTGAACGAGGTCTGTACGAAATTGTTCTGATAGTCTGAGTTGTTGAACCAGTCCTTTGAGGGCATGTCCTTGATCCATACATGGTCAACACCACAGTGATTGAAAATCATGTCCATTACAATTTTGATACCGCGTTGATGAGCTTTTTCTATCAGTTGGCGATATTCTTCGTTGGTACCGAAGCGCGGGTCTACTCTGTAATAGTCTGTTGTAGCATAACCGTGGTAGCTGCCGCCTTTCATGTTGTTTTCCAATACAGGGGTAAACCACAGGGCGGTTACACCCAAGTCTGTAAAGTAGTCCAAGTGTTGCTCAATACCGGCCAAGTCACCACCGTGGCGGGCATTGGGGTCATTGCGGTCTACTTTTGCATCCAACATGCCTTCTATTTGGTCATTGTCGGGATTGCCGTTGGCAAAGCGGTCGGGCATGAGCAGGTAGAGAGCATCTGAAGCATCAAAACCCTTGTGCTCGCATCCTTTCATGGCACGTGCCTTCAGCTCATATTCCTGTATGGTTTTCTTTTTACCTTGGCTGAATGTCAGGGCTATTTTCCCAGGTTTTACGTCTTTATCCAATGTTAGATAGACTAGCAGGTAGTTGTTACTTTCCAGTTTGACTACACTACTTAGTGAAACGCCTGGATAGTTTACCGATACTTTTGCATCGCCGATGTCTTCACCATAGACCATCAGTTGCAGTTCCGGATTTTGCATACCCGCATACCAGAAGGGCGGGTCGATTTTGTTCACATTTACGCCAGCATAGCTGCTGAGTGAAAGGAGCATGGCTCCCAAAACGGAGAATACTTTCTTCATGATATCAGTGTTTGTATAGTTTTTACTGCGCTAAGATAGCGCAAAAGTGTGAGAAACATATCTTTCTCTCACCTTCCTACCTATTTACTATTATGCAAACGTTTGCTTAAACCTCGCTAGTCTGTATTTAGTCTTGATTTTGGAGTTTTGTTTTGTCAGTATCTTCTACTTCGCCCCGAAAGAATCGTTCTTGCTTCTGTTGTTTCTCGATGTCTTTCAACCAAGTCTCAGCTGCATTATATCGATTGTTCTCGCCGATGATTGGATTTCCTTCGTTATCCATTTCCTGTACCATTTCTTTAGGACGTGTCCTCAAATAGGCTTTCAGACATTTCTCGGTGTTGTTTATGTCTTTCAGTCGATAATAATAGATAAAGGCGGCTCGATAGAGTAAATGGTGCTTGTCATTGTCGTATTTGTGATATTGTTCAAGGATGGCCTCCGCCTGTTTCCTGTATTGTTGCGCCATTTTGTAGCAGTCGGTCAGACCGGTATAGAGGCGTGACATCACGCTGTCATTGGGGATGGAAAGTTCGATGGCTTTCTCCAAAAATTCGACGCCTTTCTCTTTCCATGACGATTTGGCACATGCCCGTCCCAAGTAGTAGAGCACATTGATGTTGTTGCTGTCTTCTGCAAGTGCTTTGCTCAGCAGGTCGTGTGTTTGGTAAAATTGGTTAGTGGCGTAGTAGCTGATACCGGCATAGAATAGAGTTTGAAAACTGCTGTCGCCTTCCTGCAGCAAATGCTCATAGCGGTCTATTGCTTCGGGATAGTCTTGGTTCAGACAATAAGCTTGTGCGTTGATGCGGTTCACGGTCATGTTGGTCGAGTCAATGGCTCGGTATGCTTCTGTCACGTCGATGGCATCCAGGTAGGATTGTCCGGCAATGTATATATTGCCCAGTTTGGCGGCCGACAGGTAGTCGTCGGGATATTTGTTTCGTATTTTGCGATAGGCTTCCGTCACTCGCCAAGCTTCGTCGTTCAGGTAACAGTGTTCCATGCTTTCTGCCTGTAGGTGTAATACATACGCTGATGAGTCTTCTTGTGCCAGCTTGTTACTTTCCTCTAAGGCAGTTCGGTATCGTTTTTGGGTCAACAATAAGTTGATGTATTGCAGACGGGCGAATTTATTGTTCGGATTCAGACTTGTGGCCTGCTGATAGTAAGTTATGGCTTGCCGATGTTTAGCCAGTGATTTGCAACATTCGGCTGCTTCTATGTATGCACGCGTTTGTAGGGAGTCTTGCTCTAAAATGTTTTGGAATGTGGCCAAAGCTTCCCGATTTCTTCCCAACCCTTTTAACGCTCTTCCTTGCTGGTAGAGTAGGGAGATACCTACTTCCGGCTCTTTGGCTATGAGTGATAGGGCTCTTTCATAGTCATAATTGTTCATGGCTTCCTGAATTAGCTCTTTCTGTTGTGCCTGTGCTGGAAGAAATAGGGTGAGTAGCAACAGACTGGTAATGATTGATTTCATGGCTTATGTTTTTGATTGTGTGATTTTATATTGTTTATGCTTTTGCAATTTTATATAAAAGTTTGTGATAAAACAATTTATCTTTTTTCTAATATCAAATTATGACTCTTTTCGTTCTTGAGTTTTTATTAAATTATTTCATAATAGCCGATGCTGCTCCTGATTGTTCGCCTACTTCATTTCCACGTTTCACTTTTCTGCCGTATCCAAAGGTATAGGTAACGGACAGATTCAGGCGTCTGTGAAAATTATTTCCTTCTACTGACTGTGTTTCGGTGTATAAGGGAGTTTCCAATAGGGTAGTAGAACAGCGCCAATCGTTGCGGAACAAGTTCATTGCACTGACGCGGATATTCCAGTTCGACCGACTCCAACCGGCAAGTACCTGATAAAAATCGCGGTCTTTGTATATGGTACCTCGGTTCCCTTGTATCATGAGACTCTTGGTCTGATAGGCAGCTTGAAAATAGAAGTTGCCGAGATAATAGGTGGCTGAGGCATTGCAGTAAAAGGGAGAGCGTGAAAGGTTGAAAAGCCCCGTCATGCGGTAGAATGAGATGGAAGGAGAGACTGCCAGCTGCAGGTTACCGTTCAGTAGCCTATAGTTGAATGACAGGCCTATTTGTGTCCTGTTGTAGTTGCCGTCCGTCTCAAAAGTACGGAGCAGGGCCGTGGCATCATTGTATGGTTTGTAGACCGGTACATACAGGCGATACTCGCCGAAATATTGTATAAACGATGAGGCTGAAAATGAAGGTGTAGGTATCCAGTTGTACGACAGGTTGAGTGTCACTTGCCGTGACAGTCCGAGATTCGGATTGCCAGTATAATACATCAGTTCATTTTGTTGAAGTATGTTAGGCGTCTTTTCGCTGGCACTAGGATAGTTGGCTCCGAAATGGAAAAAAGTACGGAATGAATGCTTGGGCGAGGGAGAAAATCCTGCGGATAAATTAAGTAGTGGATATACTTCTTCGACAGATTGATTGTTGATTTTGTTCTTTTCCCATTGTAGGGCTGCGTCGGCACTGACATTCCACCGGTCATTCGAGAATTGGTAGCCTATTGCGGCGCCGGTGTAGGTATCCGAAAATTCATTGTGGTAGGGCGATGTGCCTGAGTAGTTTACGTCATTGGCCGTAGAGCCGAACCATAAGCGCAAGAAAGCTCTTTGTCTGTCGGTGAATTTCTTATATAGTGTCGCTGTGCCCTGTAGTTGTAAAACATCTTCCTTTGAATAATTCGTTATATTATCGCTGCCTGGCAATGAGGTCTGATAAATATAGGAATAGTTTGTATGACCATAATTAATCCCAGGAGACACGTTGAGATGAAAGTCGCGAGGCAGGATAAAATAATAGTTACCGGACCAGATGAGGTAACGACTGGTCGATGGTTCATTCTTATGATAAGAATAATCGCTGTCGTGGGATGGCTCAAACAATAAAATTCCCTTAGTGTCGGCTGTTGGCGACTGATTGAAATTAAATCCTATAGTGTTTGAAATTTGTATATTATCGGTATCATAGATAGCTCGGAAAGTAACAGGATACTGGTTATATTTGAAATGAGAACTGGTCAAGATCTCATTTCTTTCAGTCAGATACGTTTGCCCGTTGTCATGGGCAAGGCTGTAAATTCCGCTTGTCGAGGTTCCAGAATGGCTTATGTTGTGATTGGAAGCACCTGCATACAAATCGTAGGTCATCCGCTTGTAAACAAACTTAGAATATATGGAGCCTTTACTTGACAGTTTCCCTATAAGAAAGTTCTCACTCAGTGTGGCTTTGGTGTAGCCTCCATATTCATATTTGTGAACGATAAAATTCACGACATGTTCATTCCCTTGAAAACGTGGGTCTGCTGGAAAGTCAAGATATTCCACTCTACGTACATCAGAGGTCAAAATGCCTTCCATCTCTTCTGTCGATGCAGGAATATAGTTGATGTATATTGCCACCTCTTGTCCGCTTGGGGTACTGACTGTATTATCCATGAGGTTAATGTTTATTTGTGGAATGGCAAGTTGCTTCAGAAGATCTATTGCGTTTTGTGCGGAGCTCTTCTGGCTTATGGTCGGCGTATAAGTCGAGGATGAGGCGTTGGTACGGTGCATGCGTGCTTTTACCACTACTTCGTTAATCTCTATGGCAGACAGGCTGTCAAATGTTTCTTGGACTGATGTCGGTATGCTGTCAAGCGTTTGGCTTACTACCTTTATCGGATGTAAGCATGCGAGGCATAATGTTAGGACTAGATAGGTTTGTGACATCCTTGAATTCTGTTTCATCTTGTTCATTGTTATTCTATTGATTTACTTCTAATTCCGCTTGTTGTCTTATGAGGATATTTTTCTCTAGATTTTATTTATATTCGTTATTTGCTGCAAGATATTAAATATAATATAATTACGAATATATCGTAGATATATTTTATGAGTTTTTAGTATACATACGGGTTCTTTATAATTGATTCCTTTTTCCTACACATGTTAAGGATATTGATGAGATGCTGATATCTTTGTTACTGCCTAAGTAGTTTTTTACCAATGTAGCGATATATACTCGGTACTTCGTTCCTCTTGTTTTCTCCCTTCTATATTATCTTTCCTTTGTCCCTGTTTCGTATCTCCTTCGTTATTTCCTTGATAGGGGATATCCAAAAATGAAGGAGATATGAAACAGATGTGGTTGGAAGGTGTTTTGACAGGGGAGGAGATAAGTTAGCTTGGGCATATTCAGTCATTAATTGGATATTTTTTTATGAGCAGAGAATGGCTGAATTTCTTTCCAATCCCGTATTCGGTAGATAATGTAACTTCAGTGTAAGTGTTTCCTCCTTTTTTGTATCCTCGCCTATTTTGTCCTTTTATACCTGTTTTATGCCTATTTTCTATTCGCTGTCTCTCTTTTTAATATATAATATTGTATATCTCGCCATCTCTGAAAATTATGTATCAGAAATATATATTCTATAATATATTTATATATCAATCAGTTAGCATGAAAAAACGAATTTTCTTAGAAAAAAGTTCGTTTAATGTTTGGCGTGTATTCATAAAAGCCCTACTTTTGCACCCGCTTTCGAGAACGA
>ENA-UONS01000664-UONS01000664.1-human-gut-metagenome-genome-assembly--contig:-CS19-NODE-664-length-37397-cov-9.932462_pt1 | contig 37397 bp, 36 predicted proteins | sample MGYA00242458_ERZ724005 | MGnify/ENA metagenome assembly ERZ724005
TGGGCAAAGACATATTTGTTTTTGTTCATATGCAGTCTATCTTATAGACTACAATTTACAAATTCAAATCGTCGCACCTTAAAAATGCTTGTAAAAGACTATATTTCAATTATTTCAAAGACAAATTCCCATTTTTAACGGGACAGTAGTGATGTTATATAAAACTATGTTACAAAAAATAAGAGAGCTCATCTGTATGGGGGCTAATATGGACCACTTTCCTAAAAAAGACAAGGAATATGAAAAGCTATCTGCTTTGATGTTTAATAAAACAAAGGAAAATACGGAGCTAAACATTAATACTCTAAAAAGTCTTTTTGACCATTGGGGTAAAGGTTCAAGAAATTTGAGTGAAAATACAAAGAGTGCTGTTTCTGATTTTCTCGGTTTTGACGATTGGGATGATCTAGTTAATAATATCGATGAAATATACAATGTCTCCAAAAAATATAACTGTATAATTCGTAGAAGAAATATATCAATATTAGAAACCAATGAAAATTATACCGAGATAAAGTCTCTTAATAAAGGAAAAGAAATTATTGTAAGATACACACCAGATCGTGAGATTAGATTAAAAGTATTGGGCAACGACAGATATAAAGTCCTTTCGACAGTAAATTCTAATTTACGTAAGGATGATGAAATTACAATAAAATCCTTCCAGCTCGGTATTGATTTTGCCGCATTCGACATTTTGCGACAAGGAAAAAACTTAGGGCATTATATAGCAGCAAGCGGGCATGTAATATCAGAGGTGAGAATTTGTAAAAATTAGAATTCCTATTAATAAAAATAGGTTTATGAATTATGACATTGTAGTAGAAAATTGTATTGAACAAATTAATAAACTCTTTCATTCAATAGTTGTGTTAGTATCTTCCGCTATTTCAAAGATTACTTTTGTAACAACTTATTAGGAAGTGATTATCCATAGACGTGTATGGAATTAATGGTTTCTTTTTTCGCTCTTTTCTATCTTTGCATCACACAAAAAAACAATAGAGATATGAAGAAAGAAGTAACACCCGAGATTATCAAGCGCCTGAATGAAATTTCTGACGCAGTATGCAAACTTTTAGTTGAAGAGAACTATGACGAGGCCAACAAACTTCAGGAGGAATACTATAAGATCGAATCAGAGTACAATCTCTTTGACTACACTTACGAAGAAAACGGCAAGATGGGAGTCAAGGAGGTGACCGGAAAGGTGCGGGTTCCAGCTATCTACCGCAACTTCTCCGAACTCTACAGCTATACCATCAAGCGGAATGATCCTGTAGGCGCCCAGAACGAGGAAGGGAAATTTGCCTTGGTTACTACCGACGGCAAGGGTACCCCCCTATGTGACTTCAAGTACGACCTGATCGAGTGTAAGCACTATACCAGCTTTTATACTTGCTGCAAAGAATCGGAGGGCAAAAAATCTTTTGGTTTGCTGACCGCTAAGGGAAAGGAACTTGTACCGTGTGAGATGGATGTGATTTATGAGATATTCAACAGCATCATCGTTTTTGGGAAGGATGGAAAGTTCGGTCTTGTAACCTGTTGGGGCTTATATGTTCCTCCTATCTACAATGAACTGACAGAAGATGAGCAGGGTTATGTACACGCTGACCTGAACGGACAATGGGGGCATATCAGCGACGAAGGGGGCTTCATTCCGGATGAAGATGAGGACACATTTTGGAATACCTGCTGCTTGAGTTTTGGTGTGGAAGACTGATTGCCTTGAAAAAATCATCTCCGATTCGAATTTAAAGACCTTTCTATATATGAAAGGTTACTTTTTTCGTACCTTTATAGACGTTAATTATAAATCAGATAAACATGACACATCGCGTTCCCAAAGAGATCCAGAAGTTACTCATCCAGCAGTTTAACTTCGACATGAAGGGTAGTCCAATAAAAATAATTGATGTTCCCATCACAGATAAGGAGTATAGTAAGTTCAGCGTACATGTGGCCGAAGAGACCAAAACCAAAGCGCTTCATATCAATACTTGGAGAAGAGTATTCGAAAGATATATAAACACTAAGACAGGAGAGCCCTATGAGCAGTCGGATACTACCTGCCAAATTATTGCCAAGTTCTTGGGATGCGGAAGCTGGAGCGAGTTAGAAGCTCAAAAAGATACGATGAGGCCCGGACAAAAAAGGACCGTCTCGGAGATTGCACCCAAAGAGGACAAAAGCACGATGCAGCTGGGCGATACCCTGGAAATCCAGTATGGACCGGACCGGAAACTGAGTTTGGTGTACCGGGGAGATACTCATTACAACTTTCAGGTAAAGAAAACAAGCAACACGAAGTTCGAACCTGGCGACCTGGTGCATGTGCCTTTCATTAAAATAGGAGAACCGTTGAATGGATGGGAAGTCAAGAGAAACGGCATTTTCATCGGCCACTATAACTCGGCAAAAGACCATCTGATTAACGAAAAACATATTATAAAACTGCCTAAAGACTGATGACATCTATGGAAGTATTTTATCACGGTTCGAACACTCTGTTTGAGCATTTTGACTTGTCCCATGCTCTTGAGGGCAATGGCAAGATCAAGTTCGGCTACGGTGTGTACGTCACATCCCACTACGATTCTGCAGCGCATTATGCTTCGGTCAACAAAGAAGCAACCGACTTCTATGTTTATACCTTAGAGGTGCCCGAGCTGAAAGAAGGAAACTACATAGCCTTCAAGCAGTGTGTTCATCCTGAAATCGTACGCCGCACAGAAGAGAAGCTGGGGATTAAGATTCCGGAGAAAGAATTGCAAGACGGCAAACTCTTCCGGAAGTTTCTGGCTAAAAAGCTGACAGGGAAAGTGGATTTCCAGGGAGAAAAAGCCGCAGCTGAGTTTCTGGACAGCATTGGAGTGGTATGCATCGTGTGGCCGTACAGATGGAGTAAGCCGGAAGCAGGAACCAACCGGGCCATCTTCGATACCAACAAGATAAAAATACTTAAAGTAGAAAAGATAGAGGAAGAACAAATAAAGAAAAAACAATCAAAAAAATAACAGTTTTGCCAATATGAATTCTCAGTCCATCGCTCCTTTCATACAGGAATATTATCCGCAATACTATTCCATTGAAAGCTATCCTGCCGCACAATGCGTCACCATACGCAAGGTCGCGGAGGAATGGGGATTGTTCTGCAACTTTGCCAGGACACCAATTGTGCTTGATGGGGTTACCTTCAAGTCGTCTGAATTACTGTTCCAACTGATGAAGTTCCAGGAAGAAGAACCGGTCAGAGCGGTTTTCCAGGCTAACAATCCCAAGATGACGGCCAAGAAATGGCAGAAGACTCATCGCCGACCCGACTGGGGCAGCATGATTGTGGATGCCATGAAATTCTGTCTCCAACAGAAGTACGAACAGAATGAAAACTTCCGGCAACTGCTGGAGGAAAGCGGAGACAAATTCATAGTAGAGGATCAGACTTACTTCCGGAAAAAGGATGCGGACACATGGGGCACGAAACTTTGTGAAGACCATTACACGGGACCCAACCTGCTGGGACGCCTGCTCATGGAGCTTCGCGAAAACAAAAGACTGGATTACCATCTGCCTGCCGATGCATTAGATTTTATTCAACTACTAAAAAAATAATTTTTCATGTTATCAAATGAACAAATAAAATCTAACCAGAAAGAAATCATCTTATTGTTGCGCAGCACCCAAAGAGAAGGCATTGAGAATGTTATAAAATACTTGTTCAAAAGCAATTTCTTTATAATCGACTCGTCGAGAGACCGTCATCACAATTGGCACGGCGGTTTGGCACAGCATTGTTTGGGTGTTTATAAGATAGCCCAAAAACATTCCGAAGGACTACCTCAGGATAGTGTGATTATAGCTGCAATTCTGCATGATATCTGCAAGGCAGGAATGCTGGTATTCAACCCAAACGGGAAACCCGGCTCAAGAAAAGTGCATATATCAGGTCATGGTGACCGTTCAGTAAAACTCCTGGAAAAGGTATGCCAATTCAAGCTCACGGACGATGAGCGGAGAGCCATACGCTGGCATATGAGAGGTTTGCATCATACATCCGATTATGCCCAGCATGATCTTGATCTGGCTCATCTGTCCAGACTTTGGCAGATTGTTCATGACGCTGACCACAAAGACGCAGCAATTTGGGGTAAAAGATAATGGAAAGAGGGCGTTTCGAAAATTTTCATTTCGATACACCCTCTGTTTGTATGCTATTCATCTGACTCAAAGTGGATCATAATTGTATTGGTTTATATTTTTCATGTATATAATATCATTCAATCTTTTTTCTTCCATTCTTCTTAAGGCATCATGAGTTGTAGGACCATCACCATAATGATGGTCAACATCCATTACAATGTAAGAAACCCCATCGTCTATATCGTAACCATAACATAACCCCATATCAAGCATAATACGAACAGCTACCTCTGCATCAATGACTCTCCAACTATACTGATCAGAATCTATGATTCTATAGAGCCGATTGCTGTAATATATATAAGAACTGTCTTTCCATATATAGAATGGTAAATCATTGGGGATATCATCATTAATTTCATAAGTTTCCAATACTCTTTTACTTCCACTGATCCTTCCCTTTACCTGCAAATCATCGGGCAAACTCTCTATATTTGTAGACAAGATGTTCAGGTTGCCACCAACCATCAACCGATCAGGCAACTGTTTAATTGGTGTTCCCGCCAGATTCAGACAACCATTCACTATCAACCCATCAGGTAATGACCGAAGACTGCTGCAATTGCCCAAATCTATGTATTCACCAATACGAATACCCTCTGGAAGTGTTTCGAGTTTACTTTCGCTAGCCACCAGGCATCCTCCTATCTTTATGTTTTTGGGAAGATACTTAATAGAGGTTCCCATAATATTCAGATTTCCGAAGACTACTTTAATATCTGGAAGGACAGAAAGCGAGCTACAATTATACAAGTTCACATCCCCCGAAAAAGCGATGCAGCAATCTGGTAACTTTTTCAAGTAAGGGCAATTTATCAGCGACAAATCCTGATAAAAGAAACAATCCTCAGGCAACACTTCTATATTGGAATCATCAATACACAAGAAAGATAGTTCCAGTCCATCGGGCAACTGTGTTAGATTGGGACAATGTCTGATTTCAAGCTGAATGACCCCGTTTAACGCAGGTAAGCAAGCAAGTCTAGGGCAATTATCAATCACCAGCACTTCACCTTGAAAATTGTTTGGCATTCTCTCTAACTTTGGACAGTCAGTAATATTCAGAACCGTGCACTTAAGGTTGTCGGGTAGGCTTATCAGATTGGGACAATTATTAATGTTTAGAATATGGAAGTCAATCCCGTCCGGCAAACTATCGATGGCAGGTCCGGCTAGATCCATGGATGGATACTGATCCAAGTCCTCCATGGATATGCTTGCTAATTTACAAATATCTTCTTTAGTCATTATAAACTATCTGCTGTTTTTAAAATTAAATCAATACATGCCTCCGACACACTCTTTCCGATGCCGAAAGCGTGACTTTCACTATTGTTGTCCGGCACCAAACAGAGAATGCTCTGTTCCACCAGATTGTCCGATCCATATAAGATGAAGTAAACATCCAGCGACGGGGCGATCACCTTATAATGCCTTTCCTCTTTGGCCATGATCCGATATAGTTGCTCGTTGGCATAGATGTAGCCGCTTCCTTCCCAGATCCGTTCCGTCAGGTTGTCCGGCACCTCGTGATTAATGGTGACATCATGCAACACGTCGTCCGCAGCAACGACTTCTCCTCCAACAATCAGATCCTCCGGCAATAAAGAGACTGGGGTATCAGTCAAGATCAGATTTCCCTTAACAATCAGACCTTTGGGAAGCTCGCAGACAGATGTTTCCGACAAATCCAGGTCACCGTTAACCATAAGTCCATCCGGCAAAGACTTCAAGTTCTTGCATCCGCTCAAGATGATGTCTTTTCCAACCCGGATATGAGCCGGTAGGGTTTCCATGGGCGTGTCAAAAATCCACAGATTGCTGCCAACCTTAAGGTGTTCGGGAAGAGATGTCACCCGCGTGTTTCTCAGATTAAAGTCTCCATGCACCACCTCCAGTTCGGGAAGTGAAGCCAAATTGGGACAGTCCTCTATCGTAAAGTCCTTGGTTATGGCCTTGCAACATGCAGGCAAGCGCTTGATGTGGGTGCATTCGATCAATACAAGAACGGAGAAGCAAGTGGATTTTTCCGGTATGGCCTCTATGTCTGAACCAAACAGATACAGAGCACCCAGTTTCATATTTTCCGGCAATCGCTTCAGGTTAGGGCAGCCCATAGCGGACAGGTATTGAATAGGCAAATCTTCAGGCAGTTCCGTCAATGAGGAACAATTCAGTAAGGATAATGCCAGAAAATTCAGACCACCGGGCAAGGCATCCACTTCCTCACCACTCAATTCCACAATCTCCCTATAACCATCAAGCAGTTCCAGGTCGACGCCTGAAATTCTGCTAATATCTTCTTTTGTCAACATATTCTTCAACGTTTAAATTATAAATAATATTCATTATCCGTATCACCTATTCTTCAAAGCATCTTTTCTCTTCTTTATCAATTCATCAATGGTCAAAACTTCTGAATTTCGATGAATCATAGAATGACAATTAGAGCAAAGTGGGCGAAGGTCAAGAACCGGATTTACTACATACTTTTTTCCAATTGCTGAAACCGGTACGATGTGATGCACCTCAATAAATTCATGTCCAATTGAGCCATATTCCTTTTCAAAATCAAAGCCACAGACCACACATTTATAACCATAATATTCAAGGCACTCTTGACGGGCTTTTCTATTTCTTTCATACCCGATACAATGATTGACGAAAGCACTTCCTTCTGTATGCAAGCCAAAATCTTCAGTGGCCAAACCATCGTCAACAATACCATCAAAAGAATTTAGTGACTTTTCTTTTACGGGATAATAATCAGATTGTATAAACTGCATATAGCATTTCAGTCCACTTGTAAAAGTAGAAGCATGAGCATGTGTATTATATGACATCCACTCACGATTATTTCTTATTCGATCATAAATATTCTGTAGTTGGTTCAAATCAAGAATATCGTAAATGGAGCTAATTACGACTCCCATATTACTTTCCATAAAACGAGGAAGATAACGTTCCATAGATTCCGTATAATCTTTGGCTGTTTTAGGAGTACGACCTAACACTTCACAGGCAAATTTTTTTAAAGCTTCACGAATAATTAAATGCTTCTCGCAAATATCAATTCTATCCTTCATCATATTTTATTTTAGACTACATACAAAATTTTCATTATCATACAATATGAAAGAACAATCAGACTCTTTGCACCTAAAAACTGAGGAGATTACCCGATAGATAGATCTTTTTTCGGCTCAGGAGCTCATAGTCTATATCCGGCACGCTTCCGTTCTCCAGGCACTGCTTGCATATCATGAGAATCTTGCCGATATTGTTTTGTCCACGTCATTCTCCTATATCATCAATCTTGTTCGTCTCAACATTGATCAGGTGCTCAAGTTCTTTTTTACTCATGTCCTTATGCTGTTCTCTAAGCTGCCTCTCGACAGCCTTACGCTTATTGACCAGTTCCTTATTTCTGCATCCCCAAATCTCGGCACTTCCTCCATTGTCTGTTGTTGTATTTTCCACAAGAATCACGTCCGAAGGAATAGATAGTAATAAATTCCGGAAGTCCTCATTGCCTTTACATTTCTCCCACACACAATGCAGCATCCATTGAAGTTTAAACTCATCGAAATCTCTTCTAACCAGTTTCTTGTTCGGAGTCTTATAGAAGCGTTTCGCCGCATATCCGCTTTTAGTAGAAAGAATTAGATTCTGTATTTTCCTATGATCATCTTCATCTAGAGAGAATTCACCACATAGATATAAACGTTCACTGTCTTTCCACACCATTCCTGCGTATTCAAAAGGAAAGCCGCCAACCATATTGCTTAACTTCAGATTAATGCCATGGACTATATCATCCACATGTTTGAAACTCCAGACTACTGAGGAAGCCTGGTAGGTTTCTAACTGTCCCAATATAATATCTTCTTTCTTCATTTCATGCTAAGATTTATCTGATGTACTAAATATACAAAACATAGAAGTTAAATACAAAGCCTTGCTCGTAAATATGCCAGGCTTTGTAATAAAAAGGAGAATTATTACAGACACTCCTTAAACGCTACATCAGCAGGGTCTGATGCTCAGGATAATGATCTCTCTATTGCGAGGCACACCTCTTCTATACAATTCAGCCTTTGCCTCACTTTCAGTTCCTCCATAAAGCATCAGAATTGTGGTACATCTGCTACCTGCCTCATAAATTACTTCAAACCTACGTCTTGTCATACCTTTACATTTTTAAAGTTAAACATCTGATTTACTCGTTGCAAAAATAGATATCATGACCGTAAAATGCCATTAATTTCATACACGACAAACTATTTGTTTACAAACAGCTCCTTTTAAGCGGATATTCATAAATTAAATTGTAACTTCGCAATGATTACTTCAAACAAATGGAAAACTATGGCATACAAAGAAATAAAGGACCTCTCAGATGATATTCACATTCAAGACCTGATTTCACAGTTATTGAATCATATAGATTCCTATTTGTATAATACAGAACGGAAAAAAGAAGCCTTTGCCTATATTATATCTATGTGGTATTTAGCATCTGAAGGCAGGCTGAAGGATGTGTATACCCAACTATCAGCAAACAACGTCTACACTGATCTTAGCCACGCTGAGTCTGCACTGTATTTCAAGTCTTTAAGAGACCGATATTTATTCTTTAACGTAGAAATAACCGGCAGACTATTGGACGAAGAAAAGAACATTGCCTATGTTATGTGCAGACTGCACGAAAAAGCTGGAAAGGAATACTACCAAAACTTATGCGAGTATTTGCTTCACGATGAAAAGATTTCCAGATATTTCTCTGTCCGAGGCCAGTTTGACATGAATGACGGAATAGTCATTTTGCAATTCATTCTCAACTGGATGAAGCCCAACGACAGAATATTCAACCCTTCATTAGGATTTTTCGATCTGCCTTCTTACATACCGGAGAATTGTATTTATATAGGTGGAAGCAGTGACGAATTCCGTTTTCATCTGTCCAAATTGCTTTGGGCCCACAGTCCTGCCACGCATTTCATCTATCCGGAGGAGTTTCCGGAAACAGAAAACTACAAGTTTCTTATTTGGAGTGATGCAGTCTCATCAAAATCACAGAATGGCATATTAAGCAGTATGGCCATTAAAGCCAGCATCAGGTCTCACTATCGAAAAGTCTTTACAGATTTGCTTGACTGCATGGATTATCATGGAAAGGCAGCCTGCATCATTTCAAACGGTTTTTGGCATTATAATGTATATAAAAAAGCAAAAGAACATATTATAGAAAGTGGATACATTGACAAGATTATTTTTCTTCAAGGTAACAGATCTATACTTCTCATAGACAAGGGAAAAGAGTGGAGCAACAAGATAAAACTTGTAGATTTACACGACATTCCCCTATGTCTTGAGGACTTACAGAACTGTCTAACAGATAGTTCAAAAAACTATCTGTTAGACATAGAGAGACTAAAGGAAGATGATTATCGTTTAGACTTGGCTGATGCACTACGAATAAAACATCGTCCTATTGCTAAAAAAAGTATGAAACTCAAGCAATTAAAGGATATACTGGTTTATCACCCGTTGGATTATTCAACTTCAAAGCTTGTCTATCCACAATGGTCAAAATATAACCCTTTAAAAAATCCATATATCGTTCATACAAATGAAAAAGGTGAAGATTTATTGGTTATTAATCTGAGTAACAAGAACGAATATAAACCATGCCTCTTCAGAATTACCGAAAATCAGCAACCTCATTATAATTTGGGAGAAACCTTTGACATAAACAAGGATATGATTGACAGCCACTATCTGGTAAACGAACTGCAAAAAGATTACTTTATCAATCAGATTTTCCCACTGAACCTTTTCAATTATTATGACTCTCCTGAAGATGCGATTAACATGTTCCTTTCACTATACATACTGGTGCCCGACAATGAAACGAGTGTAGAGCGCCAAAAGATATTGTATGAAGAAGAAAAAAGGGAAAGAATACGCAAAGAAATATTATCTTATGGATATGATCCCGACTTGCTGGCTAAAAGCAAAGCTTCTTTTCTACCTGAAGGGAGTTGGTTAAAGGAACATACATACCAAATAAAGTCGTGCCTTTCTTCAGGAGGGTTTGGCAAAACGTATAAGGCTGTATGGCATCTTAAAAACGATAAAAAGACCATCAAAACCCAGGTTGCCATAAAAGAATTCTTTTTAAACAATATCCAAAAGCGTGATGAAAATACTCTGGATGTCTTAACGCCACTGGATCATGCAAAAGAAATAAGCAAGGGCATCCATAGCTTTATGAATGAAGCCAATAGAATAAAGGAATTTACAGATTCACCGCACATAATAAATGTATATGACTCCTTTGATGAACATAATACGTGCTATTATGTCATGGAATACATTGAAGGATGTACTTTGGAAGAATATGTGGAGCAGACTGAAACGCGCACCTTGAAAGAGGAGGAGGCACTAACAATCATTTCCCAGGTAGCTTCCGCATTGGACATAATGCACCAGAATCATATGAACCATCTGGATGTTAAACCTTCGAATATCATGATTGACGAAGATAATGATAACCGCGCCGTGTTAATTGATTTCGGCTCAGCACATTTATTCCGTGAGGATAAAACGAATGAGACGAGCTTACTATTGGTACGCAGCAGCGGTTTTACACCTCCTGAGATACAAGGTTTAAAGGATTTTTCCCCTACAGTCGATATCTATTCTTTAGGGGCTACCTTATATTATATACTGGTAGGAGATACGCCTTCTGCAACAAATGACCTACAAAATGAGGCATGCCCTGATGATATATCAGATACCGCATGGCGTGCCATCAGCAAATCCATTCGACTGAATCCGGCGGAACGGCCCCAATCTATTTCTGAATTTATGGAATTCCTTAATATATAATGGATTATACCGTCTATAATCCTCAGATGTATGAAATTAATGGCATACGGGAAATAAATCATCTATTTTTACGGAAAAGAAATTATGAATCGTAAAAAGAATAGGATTATGAAGGATGTTTTGAAGAAGTACCTTAAGAAAGTAGTTGTAATTTTTATTTGCACTATTGTTTTTGTACCTAATTTTATTAAAGGTTTTATACAAGGATTCAAGGGTGAAGTAACCAACAGGCTTGACTGATTGGCAGACCTGAAAATATTATTACTAACTTTTTTAAAAGATTAATTTCATGAAATTTACAAGAAAGTTTTTAGACGGTTACATTACGTACGATGAAGACGATGTCATCGTACATGCCAATTCATTTTTGGGCTATATTTTCAAATCTATAGTAGCAATAATATATGGCACAATACTTGGAGTCATATTTACAATTATACTCGGTTCCTTGGCATATATTGGATTCTCCGCTATTGTGTGGCTCGGCAGTCTTGTTATATTATAAAGCTATCAGCTCAGATTTAAGCTAGCAGAGTATAAGACACAATGTTTGAACTCTGTCTGATTAAGCAGAACGAAAACTCCAGCACCGATACCACCGCAACCTAGTTTCTATTACAACCATAGCGACTGTTACTATACGCCTAATAGTAACAGTCGCTATGGTTATATTTTTAGGTTTCAGAACCTGCACTCCTTGAATGCTTATCACTTGATGACATAGATGCGATCGTATTCTATCGTTTGTTATCTGTTTTTTTACCATTATAAAGATCATCCGCAATATGCAGAATAACATCATGCAATTCCTAGTCTTCTTTATAGAAATCAGGTAACGCTTCGTAGCCGAACACCGCCTCAAGAAAATTCCCAGTTACCGAACCAGTTGAATCACTGTCGCCACCATGATTAACTGCCGCAACCATGGCTTTTTCAAAGTCATTAAAGTGTGCAAGAGAACAGTAAACTGCAATAGCAACCGTTTCCTCAGCCACCCATCCGCCGCCTAACTTATCCTCGATTATTCGGACATCATTTGTTGGACTGTGTAAAGCCGAATAGTGAACAAGTAGTTAAAGTGTAAAACAGATTAGTTAATCGCACTCAAATCCGACAACCATTTTTAGAGATAGTCAGCATTAATTCTTAGAAAATAATTATCTTTGCCCTCACGACAAATAAATTTATCTTTATATGGAAGATATTAACCGAATTAAAGTAGTGCTTGCAGAGAAGAAACGAACTGCGAAATGGCTCGCTGAGCAAATAGTAAGAAATCCTGCAACCGTTTCAAAATGGTGCACGAATACCACGCAGCCAAGTATGGATGCGTTGTTAGATATTGCGAATGCTCTTGGAATGAACATTCAAGATTTACTTTTACCAACAAATAAAAATTAACAATCAAATTTGCTGTCATATGAAATGTCCACATTGCGGTTATGACAAAATTCTCCCGATGTACAAATTTTGTCCACAGTGTAAACAACCATTGAACTCTAATGCGAGTGAAGCGCCAAAGGCTACTTCTCCAGAGAAATTAGAACAGCCTAATACAAAATTGTTGGGTATGTTGCTCATGTCTTACAAAAAGGCTATCGAAAATCCAAAGGGCTTTGGAGAGTTTTGCAAGAAACACCCAAATGACAGTAAACGTTTATGGAACAAATGGGAAAGTGAAGGTCGTGACCTTTCTGCACTACAAGCATATAATCCGACTGATGATAAACCAGCTACTGCCTCTTCAAAGGAGGACAATGTAACACCTTCTCAGCAACATACGGCTGCGACAGAAGGTGCTCACGCAGCCGCAGCAACTGCCGCAAGCAGACCAAAGGTCGCAGAGTCTGATGTCGTAGCTGTGGGTTCTCGTAACAAAGAACGTAATTATGTCACATGGTCAATTGCCCCAGGTCAAATAGCCCGAAATATCTCTGCTCTGGCATTTCAAGAGTTAGAAAAAGTTGATGGTGTCTATGTACAAGAAGGTGTTACCGCTGTAATTTTTGTAGATGGAGAGCAAGTTGCAGAATTGCAAGGAGGCTTATATAAGTTTGCAACAGAAAAGATTCTCCGCGATGCAGCAGAGAAAGAAGAGGATGACCGTTCAAAAGATAGTCTCGTTAAGAAAATCGGTCGTGCTGGTCGCAGTCTTTGGGCATTGATTACAGGTAACAGAGACGAATATAATAAGGAAGAAGCTAAGAAAAAGCGTGAGAGAGTTAAGGAGATTGCTCAAAAGCTTTCTGGCAATTCTGTTGTTGCTGTTGTTTTGAAGCGTGATAGTGCTATTCAGGTTACAATGGGCATTCGACCATCAGTTGCAGAAGATGGTACTTCTCAGATGGAGTTTGCTCCATATAAAATTAGGACAAAGACTTTGACCGTTGATGTTGCTGTAGCATTAGAAGTTCGTATATCTGATTTCCGTGAGTTCAGAACAACTTACCTTATGGATCAGATGTCTTATTCTGTCAACGATGTCCGTGTTGCGTTGAACACATGGATGCGAACTACTATCCAGAGACAGATGCAGAATTACGAAGCTGATGGACAATTGCTTCCTGCAGAACTTATGGCATCAATCAGCTATGAGATTATACTCCAGAGCCGCCAGTTACTCCATGGAATAGAAATTTCTCAAGTACTTGACATCACTACAGAAAATGAGTCTTTCAATCGTTTCCGTGCTGTTGAAGAGAAATTTTATTGCACAGAAAAGGAAATAGACTATCTGACTCGTACTAACGAGTTCAAGAATCGTCTTCAGAGCGAGGAAAATGCACAAAAACTCCGTGAAGCTCGTACCGAACTTGATCTTCGCAAAGAACTTGATGCGATCAATAACGACCAGCTCGTTCATGAGGATGAGATGGAGGTATTTGTTCAACTGCTTCAAAGTCAGAAGCGCATTCGTGAAGCTCGTACAGAAAATGAAGAACTTGCTGCTCTTCTTGAATTGAAGGGCAACCGTCTCTTTTCCGAGGACGATTTTGATGCTCTTGAAAGTAGCATCCGTAATAAGAAGTTTGATAGAGACCAAGTTTCTGAAGCTTTCCAACTTGCATCAGCGAATAGAACAGACAATACCCGCTTGCAACTTGAAACTCAACTTGCCAAGAGTAAGATATTGGCAGATGCAGAACTCGAAGATGATCGCTTTGAGGCATTGCGCAAGAAGACCTTACAAGGTTTCTCTCTTGATGACATTGCAGACGAACACCGTCGTGAACAAGAATTGAAAGAAGCGTCTCATAGTAGCCAGATGCTTGATTCTGAGTTGTCAGAAGCTAAACGTCGTGATGAGTATTTTGACGGACGCCGCGATAGTGATTATGCTTTTGAACTGCGACAGAAACAGGATGCTTATCAACAGAACAAACAAGAGACTCAAGACGTTATTGATTTTGAGAAGCATCGTGCACAAAATGCAGTTGATATAGACAAGCAAAAAGCACAGACAGAGATGGATATTCTTCGCCAAAAGGCTGAAATCGCTCTTCAGAACATGGAGGTAATGCAACGCCATGAAGCGGAACTGGCAGAGAAGAAGCATCAAGAAGAGATGGCACGCATCAATGCACAGCAGAACATGACAGAGGGGCAACTTATGGCTACGCAGTTGCAGGGATTGGATGTTGCTGCTCAAAAAGCATTTATGGAGAATCGTTATAGTGCAGAAACAGCACAAAAAATAGCTGCGGAAAAGGAAGCTCTCATGCGCGAAATGATGCAAATGCAGAAAGATAATGATTTGAAGAATAGTGCTTCTTCTGCTGCACAAATGGCTCAGATGCAAACTATGATGCAGCAGATGATGCAATTTGCTCAATCTGGCATGCAAACAAATGCTCAAATGGCAGCTAATATGGCTGCAGGCCAAGCGGTAAGCCATCAAGCACAACTTGATGCCATGCAGAATATAGCTGCAGGTCGCCAAGCAGAAGTTAATGCAATGAAGAACGAGTACCGTCAGCAGATGCAGCACGAACAAGCTCGTGTCGATCACACTCAGGACACTGCATTGAATTATACTACAAAGGTGACACAATCTTCTGCTGCAACTCCTGTTCCAAAGTCTGATGACAAGCAATACTATCTGCCTGACTTCGGACAGTCATATTCTCGCAACGAAATAGAGAATTATATCATGCAAGGCGTTGTTACTCCAAACACAGAGATTGACGCTAATGGTATCAATGGTAAAGTTTACGAACAGGAAGAGTTCTTCTCGTTCTGTTTGCAGAAGTATGGTATAGCATGTCCAAAGTGTGGTAAGAAATACTTATTAGAACTTGGAATGTGTACAGAGTGTGGTTACGAAGAATAATTCTTAAAAGCTATGGATAAAGGTACTTTTATACCTTGTCAATGCTGTGGACAACAGTATGTAGGTGAATCTTGGACATGGTACGTTTGTGACAAATGCGGTTATCGCATTTGTATGAGCTGCCATGACAAGCATAGTGGTCCTTATGGACATGGAGGCTTTAAATGCAGTCAATGCATGACGGGGCAATTACACCTTGTGCATGGCATTCGTTCTGGTTCTGTGCAACAGATACCTACCTCAAAACTTGATGAATATCTCTCAAAGTTACGAGGAGAGCAGTCTGAGCCTATGAATAGATGCGAAGCAAAGTCTGATTCTTCATTCCATACTGCGCATTCTGTAAATTCATATAATCGTTCAACAAGTACCTCTCAAGGTATTATTTTTACAAACACATCTTTAATTGCGCGTAAATACAAGAATACGAGCGCACAAGATGTTCGTGACATTATCATAAATTTCATGCTTACAGCTGAGGAGTATGATAGTTTGCATTGGGAACTTGTTGACTTGGGAGATGAAGAAATAAAGGGCTGTATTTCCAAGAATGCAGAATGGCGGGAATATGCTCAGTTCCTATCAGACTATGCTGAAGGCATGGGTATTCAGAAATCTGCAGACACCCCGCTTTTTATAATCGGTGGTGGCGATGTGATTCCTATGCCTGAATATCCGGCAAATATCGGTCATGACATAAAGACTATAGAAGATTCCGATTGGCTCTATTGTTTCCCATTAGACTTTCCTTGGAAAAAAGTATCTATAAAGAATGCAATCTTCAACGTAGCTCGACTTCCTCTTGACTATGTTGAGCATGGTTATATAGATGGTACAATAGCCGAGGACCTCGGTGGCTACCTAAACCGCACATTACAAGCTATGGCAGATGATGGTATTTCTCTTGAATCTGCTATGATGATTTGTAATGCTGGTGCAAAAGGCAATAACGATTGGACGTGGACTTCTGCAGATGTGATGGCAAAACTGCCACAAAAGCAATTGGATAACGACGGTCGATTAACACGCGACAATATGTTCCTTTGCCCTGTATTGGATGTAGAAGGAGAAGAATATATTAGTAATGATAATGTCCAATACTATAAGGATAATCTTGAGGAAACAGACATGCTGTTTATAAATCTGCATGGTTCGCCAAACAAGGTTATGTCAGGTTATCTCAGTGCAGAAGACCATCAAGTATATTGGGGTATGACCATAGAGATGATGAAGCAATTAAGCATCCCTGTGATTAATGCATTCCCTTGTTATGGAGCACGTTATGGTAGGTACTATTTTGACAACAATGATGGTGACATGCCTGATTATGTTGTTTATGACCGTGATGATTCCATGCTTCTGACTGCGTTCTATTATGGCAAAACGCTTCTGTTTACAGGCTCTTGCACAAGCAGTATGTGCAGTAATGTTATCGGTAATGGTAGTATAGAGGATCATTTGAACGAGTCTGACTCTGCTATTGACTTGCTGATGCCTGCAGGTTATGCAGAAGCTATGCTCAAACTCTATGCTTGCTATCTGTTTCAGGGAGAATCTGCTGGCAAAGCAATGCTTCGTGCGAAGATTGACTATCTGAACTATCGTGCTCGGTACGAGAATAAAGATTTGGTATTCCTCACGCTCAACCAATTCAATCTCTTTGGTTGCCCGACTTTGACTTGTTATGCTCCAAATGCAACTCATCAATTGAGAACAGCGATAAAATCTATCAACATATCATCTAAAGAGCTCCCTAATGTTACAACCAAAACAGAGTTTGACCGTTTTAAAAAAGGTATTGATGGAGTTCTGAATCGTGCACGACAATTGGTAGATCGCAATCTCAAGCAGATGGATGAGTATGTCCGTAAGCAACTGTATGAAACTCTCGAATTGTCAGAAGACAATTTGACTCGAATAGAGAGCCTTGAAAGCAATGGACAGTTATCATACAATCTGACATATGCAAAAAAGAATAAAATCTATCCTGAGTTTTATATTGTTCAGACAGACAAAAAAGGGGTAGTTAAAGAAGTTTTACTATCTAAATAAAAATCGTAGAATATGAACGAACAAAATATACAAAACGTTTTACGAAGCAATCCATATTACAAGGATTTTTATGACGAATACTGCGGACATTTTTCTCTAGTATATGCAATTGGTGGAGCTTACGTTTGTTTCTTCAATCAGGTCGGAGAAGTAGTTACCTCATATATTTGGGGAAAGTATAGGTCGGAAATTGACATTGAACCTGTGCAGTATTTTTCTGCAGTAGGCACAAAAATTTTATAAAAAGAAATTACAACAAGTAATCCTTAAGACACCTCATAATGCCTAAAATATGTCCACAATGCCACAATACGTATGAGGCGGGAAAGTTCTGCCTGGATTGTGGCGTACAATTGATAGAGCAACAAATTGCTCAACAACCATCTGAAGGTGGTTTCAAACTGAATCTCGGTGATGCTAATGTCATCAGCGGTGGAGTCAATATGTCCGATAATCATTCTGTTAACAACAATACTGTAAATACAACAACAAGTAATGTTGACTCACATAATGTTATTACAAATAATATAACTCAGGTTGAACGAAAAAAGACACCAGAGGAATTAAAACACGATAAAGAATTAGCTTTTCGTGAAGCATGTATTGAAGCATACAGCTCTGGTATTTTGACTTCTGATAATAAGCGAAAACTGGATGATATGCAATATCGTTTAGGAATTACTGAAAGTTCTGCATCAAGGATTCTATCAGAAGTAGCTAAACGAACAGAGCGCAAATCGTCAGCATTATCTCCAGTTCACCAAATTACATACAATAATATAAAGACGGCTATTAATAATAACCGCCTTGATTTGGTGAGCCGATTGATGGCGCAGATGAAAGCTATGGTTCAGCGTTATTCTGTGGAGGAGATACAGTTCACATATTACATGCTTCAGGCAATCCTTCATCCCAAAGAATGTACAGAAGAATACGAGAAACCGCATGAAGATAAGTACTGGCAAACGTTCTGGTCATCAATAGCATACCGCAGTGTCGGAAATGTAACACAATCAGAGCTACTAGTGTCTGATATAGGGGATAAATGGATTGACACAATTCCACAAGAAAATGTTTTTATTCTAGCAACTGTTAATGCCGTTATTGATGATGATATTGAAACAGCAAAATCTCTTTATGACAACATAAACGGTGAACATTCTGTGTATCTTTCAAATTTAGTGTCTTGCCTATACACATTATTTTATAGCGACATGCTATCTTCTGAGCAATTAAAACAGATGCAAAAAGAAGGTGCATTCTATCTAAATAATCTATTTTCTGTGACCACATTAATGTCAGAAAAAAAACGAATTCAAGAAGAAGCTGAAATCAAACGTATCGCAGAGGAGAAGCGACAAAAAGAGGAAGCCGAGTCAAAACGTATTGCAGAAGAAAAACGCCTACAGGAGGAAGCTGATGCGAAGCGACTTGCTGAGGAAAAGCGTTTAAAAGAAGTAGAAGACCAGCGAATTCAAGCAGAAAAGGAAGCAACAAAAGCACCAAAATCCAGTGTTGCATTTGACATACAGGAACTTTCTTCTTACCAAAATAAATTTGGGTATTTGCGAAATCTTAGCGAATCAGATATAAATAAGTTGAAATCTGTATTGTCATCGGTTTCCAAAGATAATTATCAAGTTCAATTTTGTTTAGGTCAGCTCTATCTACAAGAAAACAAAACAGCTGCAAATCAAAGATTGGCATATAATTGCTTAAAAAATGCCTCTGAGCATGGAGTGTATGAAGCAGGTGCGTTTATGGCTTATTTTTACCTATATGGAAAAGTTGTCAAAGAAGACCTAAACGAAGCAGAACGTCGTATTAAGATTGACGACGATTACAAAAAGAACCCGATTTTTGTTCAGATGCTAATTGATTTGTATACAAAAAAAGGCAATGAAATGCTTGCTGATGTATGGAAGACAAAACTTTCAAAACTGAAATAACAATCAATATTCTAACAATATGAAACTAATATGCCTTGATTGCGGAAAGCAATATGATTCAGGCAAATTCTGTCCTGAATGTGGAACTAAACTTCAAGAAATCGTTCCTGAGCTGGTGTGCCCGTCGTGTGGCACTAAGGCAAAGTCTGGCAAATTCTGCCCAGAGTGTGGAACTAAATTGGTTGAACAAGTTGCAGAATCTGTTTCTGTATCAACAACTAATGTAGAGGAAGTCATTGTTCGAAAGTTTAATGAAAAAGATCCAAGACTTGCAAAGTATTATGACAAAAAGGGCTTCCCTCGTACTATACCTCAAGAAGAATATGCAGTAGCAAAAGAAGAACTCTACTCTTTTGTGGCCGAAGGTTCTGCTGAAGCAAAGATGCTTCTTGGAGTTATTCTTTTGAACAATTCAAATGAAGACGAAATTTATAAAGGTATTGAACTGCTAAAGGAGGCTGAACAATCAGGCGATAAATTTGCTTATTACTTCATGGGATATGGCTATTATATTGGAGCTGAACCATTAGTATCACAAAATCATGACGAAGCAGAAAAGCGACTGTTAGAATACTATGAAGAATATGATAATGGTGATAGTGCGCAACTTTTAGCTGATTTGTACACTTTTAGTGATGAGAAATGTAATTATATAAAAGCGTTTAAATATGCCACAATAGCAGCTGAAGACGATGAATGTGAAGGGTACAAAATTTTGGGAACCCTGTATCTCAATGGTTGGGGTGTGGAAAAGAACATAGAACTTGCCCTAGAAAATTACAAATGTGCTGCCGCTCTCGGAGATGAAGATGCTATGAATCAGATTGGTGTTATCTTCTTGGAGGGGGGGGGCTTTGAAGCTGATCCAAAACAAGCATACTACTGGTTCAACGAAGCAGCAATTAAAGGTAGTATCGTTGCGATGTACAATTTAGGATATTGCTATCAAAATGGTGTTGGAGTTGATGAGGATGCAGAAATTGCTGCTGAATGGTATAAGAAGTCTGCAGAAGGAGGATACATTGATGCCATGTATGAATTAGGCGAATATTATCAAACTACCCTTTTAGATATTAATAAATCTAAAAAATGGTATCTCGAAGCAGCAGAGCAAGGTCATTCTGAAGCTCAGAATAAATTAGGCGTCCTTTATTCTGACGACTTGGAGCCAGATTATAAAGAGGCTATAAAATGGTACAAGAAAGCAATGGAGCAGGATAATGCCTGGGCGTATCGCAACTATGCAATGTGCCTTTGGAATGGTAATGGCGTCAAGGAAAATAAGAATAATGCAATCAAGATGATGAAGAAAGCAATATCTCTTGGTCTCACTAGTGCAGAGGAAGAACTAAAAGAATTGCAAAATCCGTCATCTTGTGCAGATTATAGCACAACTTCATCAAACCAAAATACTGTTACTGCAAATGAATGGTTTGTTCCAGAAGGTACTAAAATTTTGAATAACTCTACATTACCCTCTACTGATAAACAATGGAGAGAGTCCGTAGAAATCATCCACCTTCCTGATAGTCTCCAAGATATTGATATTTTTTTAGAAGATGCTGATCCAGATGAAAGTTGCGATCTCTTTATATTCACGAACTTAAAGAAATTGATAATACCGTATGGATGCATGGAGAAATTCTGTAAGATTGGGTATTGGATTGATAGTTCTTGGGATAAGGTTTGGTACGAAGATGGATCGCATGTTTGTCCAGAGATAATACCTATTATTGAGGGCGAAACTAATTATTTCATAACTAATTATTCAGACGAAGTGGTTAATGGATGTCCAAATGGTGTTAGTACGTTACTTATTTCTCCTAATTGTAAGGAAATTGGCAAGAAAGCATTTCGTTTTAACAAATCATTAGAGAATGTTTTCATGTCAGATAATGTAAAACTAATTGGAAAGGAAGCTTTCTCTGGTTGTAAAAATATGAAAAATATTAGACTTTCCAAGAATGTCAAAACGTTACAAAAAGAAGTCTTGGGTAACTGTAATAAAATTAAAGAGATAATTATCCCAGAAGGAGTTGAAGCTATAGAAGAAGCTGCTTTTGTAGCTTGTAAATCACTGGAATCAATATCATTGCCTTCAACGATATGTAAAATTGATAAAGGTGGAACTTGGGGATTCAATCCTTTCCAACTATGCGATTCTTTGAGAAAAATAATTGTTCCAAAGGGCAAGAAAGCTCATTTCCAACAATTATTAAAAGGATTTTCAGGCAATCCTGCACGATACATTGAGGAAGCATAATATACGTAAGCCTCCGGTAAAGTACGTATTGCAAAATAGAAAAAAATAGTCCCGACTCGGTACGATTCGTTCAGATTCGCCTCCGAGTCTGGACTGATAGTATCAAATTATATCAATTCGGAACAGAATCGTTCTGATTTCGCCCAGTTCCGTGGAAGAAGTTCTGTTATATCCTTTTTATCCCTTTCATAATACGGTATTTTCCTCAGTACATCCTCCATTCACACTCTCGGGTCAACTCCGGCAGACTTGCAGGTCCCGATGCAGAAATTCTTAAATATATTCCCTAATACTTCATCGGTAGTAATTTCTCCACACAGTTATATAAACAGTCTGATGCTCAATGTGATACAGCTAATTGAATCATATTTGAGCCATTAAATTTTACGTTTCTATCCATTTGGAAATATGAACGGTTCTGATTTTCTTATAAGTTTCAATTTTTTCATCACTTTCCTGATTTAGATGTGATTTTATTAGAGTTTAATATTTAATAACACAGATGCGAATGAATTTATCTCTAATATGCATCTATATTTTGCAAAATTAGGTAATTATCAATTATTTCGCATAATATGTATCGAAAATATTTCTCAATATCTCATCTGTGTTTATTTAGTCGCCAATTATTTCAGCAAAGAGAAAAAGGTATTCACATATATATAGGTTTTCAGATTCTCGGAAAGATGTACGTTATGTTGATCCTGCATATGGTAGAAATTTATGCTACATGATTTTTCAGCAAAGGAAAAAAGAACTTACTTTCTGCTTAGCGATGAAGTTTATAAATAAGTTTATCAATTCATATATACATATATGAGTTCTATTAAACTTGTAAACTCAATGGCTTATCCTGTTGTATGGCTGAATCAGTCAAGTAAGTTTAGTTTAAGATACATGTATATATACATGGGTAAATCTAAACTTTAAACTTGTAGAAAGCCCTCCATCAGTCAGAGTGCTGCTCTGGTTGATGGAGGGCTATATTGGTCTTTTTCTCCTTGCTGAAATTGTATTTCTGTTTATAGTTACAACTGTTGTAATAGATGGCTGGTCTTTGCCCAATAGTAATAGGCTTCAGGAGAAGTCCTTTTCAGCTTATTCAGTCGCGAAGGAAGTGTGGGTGCTATATCCAGGGAGCCTATGGTGGCAGGATTACCGTTGTATTTTTCTATTATTGTGTTGCCCGTCTCTATCATTGTGGCGATATAGGCTGCGCGTGCTGCGTCTCTAATCGCATCGTCAATGAAATAACCGCCATTGAACATGAAGGATTTGATCCTTTGTATACCACGTTGTAGTGCATCAAATTGTCCGTTTCCTTCACTTCCCCTTGTTGCCAGACACAGCGAAGTCTGTCTGATATCATCGAAAATGAGTTTTGGATTGTTTGGCAAATGCCTGTATGAGAGTTCAACTTCTGCAATTTGTACAAACGATTTTGTCGTTGTTTCAAGGACCTCTGTCTTCTCGAACAGTCTGGCTATATCATATAGCTGTTTGATGATCTCCATGCTGGCATCCTTACCATTTTTGATATATGGAATACCTGTTGTATTGGGTGCATACGCCGTAAGCTTGTCTCCGAGAATATCTCCAATGGATGGTACTTTTACATAATTCAGTTCACCTTCTGTCTTTATAAAACGGCTTTCTACAGGTAAAGTCACGACTTCGTTGTAGTGACAGTCTTCATTTAGAACGTCCAGCAGGATGGTTTCTTTTCGGTCTATGCCATCAAGGAAAGCCACTTGATAAAAGAATTTGGAATGCGATTTTGGTATGTCTGTTCCACGCTGAATTCTTTCTATCGGCTTATAGTCAATAAAGCCATAGTCTTTGTATGATTGCAGATACTCTTCTATTTCAGTACCTGGAGGACATATTATATCAATATCGATAGACAGCCTGTGTCTTTGTTCTTTTAAAAGAAGCATCAGACTGCTTCCACCTTTGAAATGAAATGGGCAACCTGAATCCGCCAACATGTCCAGCAATGAAAAGGCATGGATGACCTTTTCAATGATATTTTTGTCCGGATAGTTTAGCTCCTTGGATTTTTCTTCAATCCATCTTGCTGTAAAGCATTCTTTATTTATCATATTTTTGTGATTGTTCTATTAATGAATAAGTACTGTCGTATGCTCCTCTACGTTTTGCATATCGGAGCATTTTGGGAGTATTGACTGTGTACAAATCAAAGGCGGTCTGATACATATAAGTGATTTCCGTACCCTGCATATAATCAAAGTCTTCGTCTTTCTGTATATCTACGAGTAGCTTTTCGATGGTAGGAGTAACCATCCCATCAACCTTGTTTACTGGAGATTCAGTGACAAATGTCTTTACTATTATGCATGGTTCATGCATATTTACGTAGTCGTACATGAACTTTGCTGTCGGTTGCTTATAAACGGGCATGTCTGAATCCTTCAACAGAGAAAAAACAGAATCTACAGCATCCCGGTTGGTCTCGACATAAATAGCATGGTTCACAGAGACGTGATGTTGTAGTGTGGTGAAGATGCTGCCATCGTAGATGCAGAAATCAGTGAATGGCAATTTCTCTTTCAATCCGACATATAGTTTTCTAAGTGTTTCTGTTGGAGCAAATGAGAACACCTGTTTATCTGTAAGCATGTATTCACCGTTTCCTGTACGGGCAATCTTGTTTTCTTTGGCCAAGGTACATAGATACTGGCGGGCGGTATTAGCCTTTATCCCCAATCCTGATACTAATTGAGGAACTTCAATCCGTCCGTAATTACGAGCATAATCCAATATGCTCTGTTTAATAGTATGTCTCTCGTCAATACTCATTGTAGTGCAAAGATAATATAAAGTCGGCAATAAATCAACTTTATTGCCGACTTTATATATAAGTTCTGAGCAATTAATCATTCTTTAGTGTGTTTTTCTATATTAATGTAACACCATTATGAATTCATTACATTATGGAATATATGAGGTATTTTTCTTGTGTTGTAAAAGCATAGTATTAAAAGTATCCCGCAAATGACTAAGAAATTAAGTAGAATCTCTTATAAACGAAACTACATCTATCTGCTTGACTGTTTCCTAATATGAAGAGGTAAATATTTCTCAATCAACAATCTGAAATCACACCATAAAACATTGTCTTACCATTTACGTTTACTCTTTGTAAAATGATTCCATTGTTCTGCTAATTTAATATAAAGTCGGCAATAAAACCGATTTATTGCCGACTTTATATTATCAAATTCTTTTATCCGAGCTGTTAACTACTTTATGAGAATATTTACATGGTTGTGCATTGTCTGTCGGTGCTTCAGTAAGGAGAAAATGTAGTTCCCATTTTCTTTCTTATATGATATTTCTATTCGCAATGAATTGTTCGTCAGTCTTTTTATAAACCTGTTCAGGTCTGTAACCAAAGTTTAAAATACATGTATATATACATGGGTAAATCTAAACTTTAAACTTGCAGTAAGCCAGAGTAGGACAGAAGTCCGCTCTTTGACTGATAGGCATTGCCTTTCTTTTTCTCCTTGCTGATTTTGTACCTTTTCATCACTTACATGAGTGGCATCAGCCTTGTTGTGCTTCACCTCTGGCTTCCATCCTCTTGAATAGCTTCCGTGTTAAGACCTTTTTATGCAGAATGCGGAGTTCCGTATTTCTCTTGCTATACCATGCCAAGTTTATGGTGAAGTACTGGAACTATCGTTCTTATTATGTCGGTATTTCTTACCATGGAACTGTGAAACCTGTCGAGTCTGAATATGGGGCAGTATCCTTTACCATGACCAGCACACAAGAATATCAGGCCATTCCCTGCATTTCTCATTTTGGACGAAGCCGTGACACTTACTTTTTCCTGTTGCGAAGTTAGTGCAAGGCGCATACTGCAAGCACCAGAGCCCTATTCCCTGAATTTTTTCAAAAATTTTTCCTGCTGCCGCTTATCGGAAAACTTTTCCCGCCTGACGGTGAAATAATCCGGTAATTACTTGCCTGACTGCTATCCTTGCCAACTTTGATGGCAACGTAAAAAATAAATGTTTCACTTCTAAAATTTCAATGTCATGAAGAAAATGGAAAATTCTTTCGTAGTTTCTGGTTTTGTAGGTAAGGATGCAAGCATCCATCAGTTCTCAACCGCAAGCGTTGCACGTTTTCCTTTGGCAATCAGCCGCACTGAGAAATCAGGCGAGGAAACAACCCGTACTTCCGCTTTCATAAACGTCGAGGCATGGCGCAAGAATGAGAATACTACATCCTTTGACCGCCTTGTCAAAGGAGCACTTCTCACGGTTGAAGGCTATTTCAAGCCGGAGGAGTGGCAGGATGCCGACGGTGTCAAGCACAACAGAGTGGCATTTGTAGCCACCAGGTTCTATGAAGCTGTTGAAAAGGAGGAAACTCCAGCAGCTCAGGAGAAGAACTCCAAGAAGGGCAAGTAAAGCCTTTCTTCTCTCCAAAAGAGCGGCCTTCGGGTCGCTTTTTTTATGCTTATACTTCTCTTTGCCGAGATTCGTTTCTCATACACCGACTTCGGTGAACTGGCATAAATTCCGTTGCGAAGGTAAATGTCCGGTCTTGTCATCAGCAAGGTCTGGGCTTCGCTTTGCCGCAAAATCTCCACACCTACGGGTAGTATTTTGGTGCAAAACCTTGCAGAGACAGCCCCGACACCTTCTTGATGCAACAAAATTTATATATGTTCCCGAAGTAGTTAATCTACGAGAGGGAAGAAAAAACAGATGATATTATGACAACAATCCAATCAATCCTGAGCCGACTGACCAAGGCTGTTGGCGGTACTGAACAGATGCTCTACACAGAGCCGGAGTTGAACAAGTTTGCAGAGTTTTACCTTGACAAGTGGGATGAGAACACCAGTGAGGATGTCATAGCCGAGTCTTTCACTGACTTTTGGTGGGATACCGACAAGGCTTGCAGAAGATGCTCAGAGTGTGGCAAGCTGATGCGTGCCGGGTATTGCGCAGACATGGGGGTAGCCTACTACTGCAGTGATGAGTGTCTGCACAGCGACTTTACCGATGAAGAATGGGCTGTGGAATGCGAAAACAACGACCAGAGTTATTATACGGAGTGGTAATATTTTAAAATTCAATGATATGGCAAATTTAGCGACAACAACCTACAAGGTCACAGGGACACGTGAGGCTGTAAACAACTTGTGGACAACCCTTCAGAATATGGAAGTGGACAGTAAGGACATATGGCTACTCAAGCTTGCCGAGCATTACGGCATCGACTATGAGAAAAAGCAAATCAGTGTAAGAGGGCATATCTATTGGGCAGAATATGAGGAAAAAGAGGAGAACGATTATTACCTCCTTTCATTTGATACAGAAACCGCATGGGATGCATGTAACGAACTCTTCCTTGAAATAAACCGGATATTGGGTGATGAGCTGAGTATTTCATACAGATGTTGCGAAAGTGGATGTGATTTGTTCTATACCCATGACGAGGGGGATTTCTTTCCCGAAGAATGTTGTGTGAGTTCATACGGCGAACCTTTCGAGGATGCATGTGAGGATGTTTTTGACACCATTGAGGATGCCATAGCTGAATGGACATCAAAGACCGGTATCGGACAGGGAGACCGTAGTGAGAAAGAAATGGTGGACTTTATCAATAGCTATGGATACGAGAGCGAAGAGACCTATTTCTACATTCATCCTTTCACATTCGAATAAGTATAACCACTGGGGCATGAGAAAGCCTTGTGCCCCGCTTTAGGAAGTACGTTTTCTATGATAACGTAACACTTTCCCTAACAGTTTTCAACTGTCAGGAGACGTTGAAAGGTATTTGTATATCATACACTTACCTTTGTATACATTGATACATGTAGACAAGTACACGTGTAAACAGGAATACAAGAATACATTGAAACATATAAACATAAAAACAAATAGTATGGCACAGAAAATCATCACTTTCGCCAACCATAAAGGTGGCGTATCAAAGACAACTTCTACAGCCTCTATCGGGGCTTGTATGGCAATGAAGGGCAAGAAAGTCCTGCTTATAGACCTTGACGGACAGGCAAACCTTACACTGTATTTCATTCCGAATGAGAATGAAATTGAAACCAGTATTTTTGACTCACTGGTAAACGGTGTCCCTTTGCCAGTGAAGCATATCAGGGAGAATCTTGACCTTGTCCCTTCTTCCCTTGAAATGGCAAGTGCGGAAATAGCCTTGACCAACCTGTTGGCAAGAGAGCGGTTGCTTAGCAATCTTCTTGAACCGTTCAGGAAAGACTATGACTATATCCTGATTGACTGTCCGCCTTCTCTTGGTATTGTCACTACCAATGCTTTTATAGCCGCTGATGAGATCATCGTACCGATGACACCGGAGCTCCTTCCGTTGAAAGGCATGAGGATGCTGGACGCATTTGTCACCACTTTACAACGGGTCAAGCCGTCACTTCGCCTGGGCGGTGTGTTCATCGCAAGATTCAATCACCGTAAACTGAACAAGGTAGTGGAACAGGCTGTAAAGGAGCGTTATGAAAGTATCACCATGAATACCCGCATCCGTGAGAATATCGCCTTGGCTGAATCAGCCGGTAGTGGCAAAAGTATATTCGAGTATGATTCAAATTCCAACGGTGCAAAGGATTATCTTGCACTTACGGAGGAAATTCTTTCACGTAACCAGTAACAACTATGGCAAAAAACAATATGGACATTCTGCTTGGCAATATTCTGGGCACTGCCGCTATCAGCCCTGACAATAAAACAGTAGAACAGACACCCGAGACCAAGCCAATTCCGAAACAGGAAAAACGGTCAGTAAAGGCAGAACGTAAAGAGCAACCCGACAATTCCTGGCGACATTTCTCATTTATCTGCTCCAGGGAGCTTGTAGACAAGGTACAGGCAATCGCTTACAAGGAAGGATTCACCATACGTGCCTTTATGGAGTATGTGATGAAACAGGGTATCGAGGCATACGAGGCGAAGCATGGCAAGGCTCGGAAAGTCAAGTCCAAAAACATCAATGATGTAATGTAAACGTGTATACACGTAGTCATGTGTACGTATAGGTATGTGTACGTGTAGCAATATATACATGTTTACACGTACACGTGAATACACAGATATAGTCAAGTCAATAACAATCAAAATATTATGAATATGAATAAATACTTCTCATTTGCCATTGTAGCATTGCTGATGGCAGTACCATTGGTATTAACTTCTTGTGGTAAAGACAACATTTTGGATGACGTTGAAGAGCTTCAGCAGGAGCTGAAAGTATGGACGGAGCCATATCACATAGAAGGTTCATCTATTGATGATGTGAAGAACTACATGAACTTTTCGATGAAACGGTATAGTCTTGTATCGGAGACGACAATAGCTGGTTCTATTCAACTTACTTACAAAACCGGCAACGGTAATGAGGGCATCCTCTATAGCTTTTCCGCTTCAGATGGAGCACTGTATTCAGTAATAGACACAGAGCTGATAGCCAACAGCCGTCTGGTTATTGAATATTTGAAGGAGCATTATTTTCTGATTACCCCGGCAAACGAGGCAATACTTGAATATTGTTTTACGAACTCTGACAGGTCAATGGTCATAACGACTGCAAGAGTTTCTGACACCTGCTTCAACGTAAGCTATGCCTATGTCAATTGATATTGCCTTTTAGCTTTGAGCCATCATCAGGTCTTATGATTTGGTGGTGGCTTTTTGTATACATGTATTCATATAGACGTGAATACATGGCTATATGTAGATATGTATATAAGTCTACAAGTATAGGTGTATACATGTACACTTGTGGACATATATACATGTGGACAAAGAATGAATGAAAGATAATTTCATAAATATTTGATAGACAAGTGTGATAATCCCTTCGTAGTTGAATCTAAATTCGCCTTCTTGTAATTGCTTAAAGCATATTTCATAAGCATTTTGTTTGCCGACAATTCACGGCTTGTCAGATTTTCATCGCAAAATTACTGTGAATGTCCGAACGCCAAGTACCGATTCTCTAATGTGCCTCAGATTGATATGGCAGCCTTCCACAAATCAGAGATTTGGGTATTCCATACAAATCTCCAGCCATTTACTTGTCTTGTCTTCCATGTCTCACAGTGCCAGGAGCGTGAAAATTTGAAGCCCTTTGAAATTGTCACGATTTCACAAAAGGGAGATGATTAATTTTAATACTTAGATATGGAAGTACAAAAGATTCATCCGGCAGAAGAGTATCTTCGCAACGAAAAGAACCCCACATCATTGTATGTCAGAATTAGTGGAGAACGTAGAAAGTTGTTCATTAACCGCAGTGACGGAGAGGGAGTGATTGGCATTATTGCAAAAGGTAAACGCAAACGAGGTTATGTTTTCAATGCCTGGTCAAGCATTGAGAAAGTCTATTATCCGAGCACTGAAAATGAAGAAGAGGCAGAAAAGAAGATGATTCTCAAATACCAGAAACTTGCCAGACTTGCCACACATACAAATGATTGGTTGCGCAGGATTGCAGGTGCGGATTTGACAAAATCCCTTTACGAGAACCATATAACCACAGGAACAGGTATTGACGGGAAATGTATCAGATTGAGCACCATCGAGAAGTATTGCGGCTACATGGTGATGGCATGCTTCAGGGAAGCCTTCAAAAAGAAAGAGAAGTATTCAAGCTATAGGTTTGACTTTTGCGGATATGACGGGACACTTTGGTGCGAGCCGCGAGAGGATGGTGATATGATAGCCGGTTTCAGCAAGGAATACCGAAATTGTGGTAACGGTTATTATTATCTGCTTATCAATGATGATTGTGTGATAGGCTATGACATAGACTGATATAGTCATAATTTAAACAGCCCATATCCGGAAACCCCGGGGTGGACTGTTTGAAAATCGAGTCTGCAGACGGCAGATTTAATTATTAAAGGCAAATTGTACAAATCAACGCAGTTGCTGTTACTGTTACTATTAAGAATGTCATTGATAAACATCCAGTTCTATGACTTTTCTTTGATATTTCAGCTGATATATTGGAAAAAGCCTCTTTTTGTCTTCTTGTAACCTCTTCTGATTGTCCTTTGAGTTCACCACTATAGATCTATTAATGGTTTCTTTGAATTCTTCCCAGTCACTAATTCTTGGTGCAGTTTCATAATAATTACCATGACCAAGCATTTTGCTAAAACCTACAGTCATTTCATCGATTTGAGGGTCGTATACAGGTTCCCACCAAACGGCAAATTGTTTTACTGCATCAACATACAACATTGCTAATGGAACATGAAATTTATGACCACAATGAGGGTATTCAAGTATATTAATATTATTGTTCATAACAGCAGAACGTAGAGATTCATGCTCGCCCTACACAGTTCTGAATAAGTTACCTTGATATTGCTTACCACAATTAGGACATGTTGCTGTAACTTCTACTCTTTGACTCATAAATATAAATTTTATTTGAAACCAATAGGTCTCCTTGTTTCTATATTCTGGTTGTTTTCTAATTGTTTTCTGATGTTTTCATAAAATTGTAAATCTTTTGCACTTATTGAAGGTGTATTCTCTTTAATAACTTCCTCTAATAAATCTTGAGATATTTCGACGTCATCTTCAAATGCGCGAACAGCAGCATCATTCACTATATATGCAATATCTGATGCCACATAGTTTTCTGTCATGCCAGCTAATTTTATATAGTCTATATTTTTTTTTGCTGGTCTTCCAGACATGTGAATTTTGAATATTTCTTTGCGCGCTTCCTTATCAGGAACAGGTATGTATATAATCTGGTCAAGTCTACCTTTCCTACGAACTGCAGGATCAATAAGGTCAGGTCTATTTGAACTCGCTATAACAAAGACCCTGTCTTTTCCACAGTTGTTCATCTGAGAAAGAAATTCATTTACTTCTCCAGATTCACTTGCATTGTTTACTTTACTTCTATCTGGTACTAACGCTTCAAACTCATCAAAATTGATTATTGCTGGCGCATTTTTTCTTGCATCATCGAAAAGTTTACCGATTTTTTCCTGTGAACCATGAACATATATACTTGCCAAATCAGATGATTTAACAAACATATAATTGTATCCTGCTTCTTCAGCAAATTTCTCTGCTATAAAACTTTTACCACATCCAGGAGGTCCATATAGAAGCATTCCATTTGGTATTTGTATTTTGAATTTTTCTGCTCTCTCTGGATCTTTAAGAATATTGATAATTTTCTTTTTCATCATTTCCTTTATTTGGGACATACCTGCTACATCTGCAAAGCCATTTCCTTTTTTAGGAGATAATGAGGATTCGCTTTCCACCTTCTGCATTCTTGTCATAGAAAGAGGAACAGAATCGCTTTCCGTTTTTCCCTCAATGGCATCTAAAAAATCTTTAGCAGAAGCAAATCGTTGATTTGATTCAGGTGCCAATGCTTTTACCATTATTTTTAAAAGATTCTGATCCATTTCCATTATTTGAATATTTGGAACAGTTAATGGGGTGCTTCTTTTTTCAATAATAGCCTGAACCTGTTGTTGTAGTGTTAAGCCTGCTAGGTTGACATCCCATGGCATAACTCCAAACATTAATTTGTATAGAACGACACCAGCCGAAAACAAATCTGATTGTACACAGCTTTTCCCTAAAAGACGTTCTGTAGCTACATATAATAAATTTTGATTATGCCAACTTTGATTATCTGCCTTAAGATCTAAGAAACGAGATGCTCCAAAATCAATCAACTTCAGATTATTGTAATTTCCAATAACATCCAACAAAATATTTTCAACGCAGACTTCATTGTGTATTATTGGCCGAGGTAATGTGTGAATATAATCTAACGCAGAAAGCAATGCTGCCATAATTTGCTTGATCTCCAATTGGCTCAATTCTTTATTTCGGGCAATATGGTCATTTAAGTTTTCACCTTTTATATATTCAGTTACAATATACTCCAATTGATGTCCATCTTTTTCAAGTGATCCGGAATCAACGTAAGTGCAAAGATTCTTATGTTTTAAAATTTTCGCAATCTCAACTTCTATTATCTCTCCACTTTTATCATACTGAAAGAATTCTAATTCTTCTTTTAAAATCAATTTAAGAAACTTTACCTTGCCATCTTTATCCTTAACACGATAAGTTTGTGCATAGGAACCTTCCTTATGTGGAAATACAACCACATATTCTCCTATGGATTGATTTTTGTTATAGAGAAACATAATCTTAATTTTTAACGATAATAACCTCTGCGGGTCTTATAACTCTACCTTTTCGGGTATAGCCAACTTTCTCAATTGAAATTATATCTCCATTGTTTCGAGAAGGATCCGGCTCAGTTCCGACAGTAATACAAAGTTCATCTACAATATGATTGTCTGGAAACGTTATCTGCTGGACGGAATACTTTTCCAAAACTGCAAGGGCTTTTTTCTTGGCATTTAGCAGACGTCTGATACTTTTACTGGCTTCATCAATTTGTTCGTACCCTTTCTCTTTAATTATCTGTTCAGAGCGTTCAAAGGTATCGATTACAGTGATAAAATCATAGAATACATCGTCCATCGCTTGTTCGTGACTTTTTATTATCTGCTCCTTTTCATTTTTTAAGGTTATCACCTCTTTCATAATAGAAGCGGTATAATCAGCTATTGTTTTCTTAGAATTATTGTCCATGATGTTATTATTTCAATGAGTCATACTTATCAGGATTTATTGAATTGAGATCTACTTCTTCACTCATGATGGAAGATGTAAGAGGTTTAATCTCGCCACGATCTATAATCGGGAACGTGAAGTCGGCAGCTAACCGAGAAGCCGGCTTTCGCAGTGTGGACTGAGCCTCAGAGATTTCTTTGTTGCTATACTTTCTTGCTCTTAGAGCTGTTATCTGAGAACGAGCTATTTCTGCTATACTTGCATCCTGATTTAAACCAAGAACTTTATATGGATTCTTCATATTAATGTCTATTTTTTATTAAGTCATTTACATCTCCTAAATCTTTCATGAAATCTAATCCCTCTTTAAGGGCAAGTCCATTAGCATTTAAACTTTTACTACCTAACTCAAGACCGGTCATTAATAGAAATCTTGAATCATCTGGGAGTTTAGCCATAATCTGTAAATATTCTGCTGCAAGGATTCTTCCATGTTTTTTAAATGTTGAGCTTTTATTTACTTTTAATCTGTTAAGTACAGTTCGTACTTCAGACTTACCCTTATAAATACCAGTGTCTATTATATATTTATGAATGCAAACTTTAACAATGGCGGCAAGGACTTCACATACTTCATCATTAGAAGGTTGCTTTGTGTAAAGAGTGTAAAGCTGCTGCAATGCAACATATGCTTCAATACGTTCAAATTCTAGTTTAGCAATAATGGTAGGAAGTTCCATTTTTGAATTAAATACTCCATTTGTATCTCGCAGTGCTTGATTTAGGGCATTTCGATCTAATGTACTATTTGATTCTTCCGCCTCATGAATAAGATTGCCCAAGATACCTTCCAAATTGTTTTTTACTTGAACATTTGATGGTGCCAGATTATATATTCTAACCATATAACCAATGCCTTCGCGTAATTTCATGGTTTTATTATTCAATCGCTGAACTATTTCACCATTAATGTAATTTGCACATGACATGGACATCCTAATATCATTTACAGCCTTACAGACAATCTCATAGTAGTCAAGAAATGTTCCATAAGCCATCTTTGCTCTTATAGAATTGTTCATAGCATTGGAACAGGAAGCCTGCAAATCAGAGAAAAGTTTATCATATTCCTTTATGCTTGTAACATTGGATGAGCTGAAGGCAGTTTTAAGAAGTGTTGTTGAGTTTGTGCTTGATAAGGCCTGTTTACACTTTTCGAGTGCTTTTATAGCTAACTCATATGTGTAATATTTGCCATCTCTAAAGCTATATTTTAATCCAACAACCAATACATCTTCTTGATTACCATAGCCTTGGTTATATTCATAGTCTAAAGCCTCCTTTATATTTGTTTGAATTGTTTCATCAGTAGTTGCAAAGCCAGGAGTAGCTATATAACAATGTTCGTCAAGATTTAAAGCCAGCAACTGGTCGAGAGCATCCTTCTCATTTTGATAAAAGCTTTCTAAAGAGTCATGTTTGGACCTTATTGCTGTTTCAATACGAGTCAGAAGATTGTTTTGCACATCTTTGATGGAAACAATCTGATTATCTATAGGCGAATCAAAATTAACATTCTCTGGTAGTTCCTCATAATCTTCATCTGTAGAGTGACCAAGGCTTTCATCTAATGTAAATTCAAACTGGTCATCCCAAGATGTTTGATCAAGGCTATTAACAAATAGCTTATCTGTATAGACAGCGGATAGTGCAATAGATATTGCAGTTCGTAGAAGAGTGTCACTGCTTGCTTCAGATTCTATTATGCCTATAGATGCAACAGCAATGTTACGGAATGCTACTTCATTGTCAATAAATTTAGGATGCATTCTTTTAAGAATTTTAAAAGCTCCCTCATAATTCTCATCGTTAAAGAGGCTCTTAATGATATAAGCTTTTACTTGTATCTTATATTTGCTGAACTTTGCAGACGTATCAGTAAGTTGACTAGAAATGATAGACTTATAATTATCAATCTCTTTAAAGAAGTTTATTGCTTCATTCGTAGATAAGGTTCCGTTACTTATCATTTTTACCTTTTCGTTGAATTCTGCTAAGCACTTTTCTGCTTCTTTGATATGGAGATTTTTACATAAATCTAGAAGATCTGTTTCCCCCGGTAAATATTTGTTTATTATGTCCTCAGCATCAGCTGGGCGAATATCTTTAATTAAATAACAAACATATCTATACGCAATGTCCTCTCTTAAAGCTTCGTAAGATTTTTCTTTTAAAGCCTCTTTGATTGAGTTTTCTGAATTTGCGTCAAGGTTATTTCCTTTTAACCGACAAATCAAGGACCTAAATAATGCACGTTTTTGATAAGACACAACGTGCTCATTTGCAGTACTTTCGTACACTGCTACGGCATTATCATAAGCATTTTCATGCTCCAAATCCAAAGCATAAGACCATTTTAATTTAACTATCAGGCTTGTTAAGTTGTTTACTTCCTCCAGTTTTGTTGCATGGCCACAATGGGTATTAATATTTGTACGTAATTTATCAAGATTTTCTATAGCTTTATTCTTAGGTTGAGATTTTGATTTCTCAATATTCAGAGAAGAAAGTTCATGCCACAGGTTATTGTACTTTTCACTTGATGCAGCGATTCCTATTTCAACGGAGCTTTTAATTTTTTCAAGAGTATCTTCGATATGTTTAATCTTTTTCCCGATAGTTTTCAAGACTTCTCCTTCTTTATTGCGAAGCAAAATGTAAAGATTTAACCATGCTGCTTGATTACAAGAAATATAATCACATATAGAGTAAGCCTTATCATGTTGATTTTCATCAAAGAGACTAATTGATATTCTTGTAAGTTCATCAAAAGTCGCTTCAAGTTTGGGCTTGAATTCAGAATATAAATTATGCGAGCTGTTGAGCTTAATTATTTTTTCAAATAACTCTATTTGAATATTGCTATCATTCTGTGCATTTGCATTGGCAAAATATACTTCAGATAGAAGAGTCCATGATTCTTCATCAATACCAATTAGCGATTCTGCCGCTTGTTCAGCAAGCTCGTATTTATTAGTTGATATAAGTCTCCTTATTATTATTTTTTTTGCCTTTATGAATTCTGGTTCATTTAAAATGGTCAATGCGTGGTTTAGCAAAGCTATTGCTTCTTCACCATCTTTTTCATTTGTATATTTTAATATAGTTGTTCTATAGAAATCTCTTATATCACAAGCATTCTTAAGTAGTATTTCTGAAACGTTAAGAATATATTCTTCATCGTTTATTGAGCATAGTGCACTACAAAATGCCTGTTTAAATGTTTTGTTTTTAAGAAATAAGTTATGATTTTCTATGATATAAGAAACAAAGACATCAAACTCCTTAACAGAAGTGGAAACGAGCTTTTCAAAGAATCTGGAGCTTGGTTTTATATTCCAATATTTTTTTAAAAGGCGAGTATCGTTGTTTTTTATAATTTGCGCAATTGATGAACTAAAGAACTCATCATCAAATTCTTTAAAATAGTTTACAAATTTGCCTAAATAGTAAGGGTAATCAATCTCTAATGTTGTTGATTTTATGATTCTCAGTAGCTCATATTTATCAATAGATGATTCCTTTTGCTGTTGGCACAACTCTAAAGCCTTTGATATGTATATTTTACCAAAGTCTTTATCGTTCACAAATAATTTGCAAATTAATATTGCTTCTGAGGCTTCTGTCTGATTGGCTATTACCTTAATTCTCGCTATCAATGTGTTGATCTGTGTTTCACTAAGGCCCAATTGCTTGGCATTTGATAGTATCTTTTTGATTTCACTCGCGGTTGCCTTTGAACTAATATTTTCTAATAAGTGAGTGCATCTATTGTTATTAAAGCTATTGTCATTAGAAAGATAGTCAGCAGCATATTTATCATACAAAACGCATGTTTTATAATCTAACTTTTTTGCTGCTTCATTTGATAAAGTAGCCAGTTTAATTGCTGCTTTTTGGGCAATTGAAGAGGAAGAACATATATTGATAATAAATCCAATCTCTCAAAAATAGTATATATAATGATTTGAAATTCA
>ENA-UONS01000674-UONS01000674.1-human-gut-metagenome-genome-assembly--contig:-CS19-NODE-674-length-36937-cov-15.743425_pt1 | contig 36937 bp, 32 predicted proteins | sample MGYA00242458_ERZ724005 | MGnify/ENA metagenome assembly ERZ724005
TTTCTTTCTTACCACACCCGCGTTTCTTTCTTTCCACAGCTGTGGTAAGAAAAGAGCACTGCTGTGGTAAGATTAGTTTTTAGAGAAACAGACTCAGAAAGTAAAGAGATAGCAATTATATCTGGCATTTTAGAAACTAACTATCCATAAAGAACGAAATGAAATACTTCAAAGATAAAAGAAAAGAGAATGAAATCTCCCATAATACTGTGACAAACCGAAAAACTCAGCGACAGATAGGGTAAATATCAACCTAATTATTTATCTTTGTTAGCTTTTAAAAGTTAGCATACTAAAAACAATAAAGTGCAATGAAAGATTTTCTGAAATTTACGTTTGCCACCATTACCGGCATCATCGTATCAGTCGTTGTTTTAGTTTTCAGCAGTATTCTGGTGGTTTTCAGCATGGTATCATCTTCGGAGTCAGAAACGCAAGTACGCAAAAACTCCATTATGATGCTGGATTTGAATGGTGCACTGGCTGAACGCAGCCAAGACAATCCGTTCGATGCCCTTATGGGAGACAATTATAAGACTTATGGCCTGGATGATATCCTCTCTTCTATCAAAAAAGCAAAAGAGAATGACGACATTAAAGGTATCTATATAGAAGCGACTTCGCTGGGTGCAGGATTTGCTTCACGCGAAGAAATACGCAATGCATTGAAGGATTTCAAGGAATCGGGAAAATTCATCGTGGCTTATGGTGACAGCTATTCCCAAGGTCTTTATTATCTGTCAAGTGTAGCCGACAAGGTGTTGCTGAACCCGCAAGGTATGGTCGAGTGGAGGGGCTTGGCCGCTACCCCCATGTTCTTCAAGGATTTGCTGGCCAAAATCGGAGTAGAAATGCAGATATTCAAAGTAGGTACCTACAAATCGGCTGTAGAGCCTTTCATCTCTACCGAAATGAGCCCTGCCAACCGTGAACAAATCGACGCTTACCTGACCTCCATCTGGGGACAAGTGACCAATGATGTTGCAGAATCACGCAAAATATCTGTAGACTCACTGAACGCCATTGCCGACCGCATGTTGATGTTCTATCCCGCAGAAGAAAGTGTGCAATGCGGACTGGTCGATACATTAATATATAAGAATGATGTGCGCAACTACCTGAAAGCGATGGTAGGCATCGACAAAGACGACCGCATGCCCGTACTTGGTTTGCAGGACATGATTAACGTAAAGAAGAATGTTCCCAAAGACAAAAGTGGAAATGTGATTGCCGTATACTATGCCTATGGAGAAATTGACGGTGGTTCATCTTCTGCCTCCAGCGAAGAAGGCATCGACTCTAAAAAGGTGATTAAAGACCTGCGCAAGCTGAAAGATGACGAAGATGTAAAAGCTGTAGTATTACGCGTAAACTCACCGGGCGGAAGCGCCTATGGTTCAGAACAGATATGGTATGCCGTCAGCGAATTGAAGAAAGAGAAACCAGTCATTGTTTCCATGGGTGACTATGCAGCTTCAGGAGGTTACTACATTTCTTGTAATGCAGACACCATCGTGGCCGAGCCTACCACACTGACGGGTTCTATCGGCATCTTCGGCATGTTCCCCAACGCAAAGGGGCTGACTGATAAAATCGGGGTAAATTTTGATGTAGTGAAAACCAATAAATACGCAGACTTCGGCATGCTGACACGCCCGATGAATGACGGGGAAAAAGGGCTGATGCAAATGTATGTGAACAACGGATATGACCTCTTCCTCACCCGCTGCTCCGATGGCCGAGGCATCAGCAAGGAAGACCTGGATAAAATTGCCCAAGGCCGTGTATGGACCGGAAGCAAGGCCAAGGAACTAGGACTAGTCGACGAATTGGGTGGTTTGGACAAAGCTTTGGACATTGCCATTGCAAAGGCCGGAGTAGATGCCTATACCGTGATGAGCTATCCGAAAAAGGAAAGTTTCTTTGAAAGTCTGATGAACACCAATCCGGGTAACTACATCAAAGCACGTATGCTGAAAGGCACAATGGGCGAGATATACCAGCAGTTCAGCGTCCTGGAGAATTTTGACAAATGTGACCGTATACAAGCACGTGTCCCCTTTGAACTGAATATTCAATAAATGGAGGAAAACTTTATCAAGATATATCATTGGCTATATCCCCTATCATGGCTTTATGGGATAGGGGTATGCTTGCGAAATAAACTCTTTGACTGGGGCTGGCTCCGGTCAAAGAGTTTTGACGTTCCAGTAATATGCGTGGGCAATCTTGCTGTGGGCGGAACTGGCAAGACGCCACATACCGAATATCTGATAAAGCTATTACAAAAAAACGGAGTAAATGTAGCCACCCTCAGTCGGGGTTACAAGCGTAAAAGCCGAGGCTATGTATTGGCCGATGACAAGAGCAATGTACGCCAAATAGGTGACGAGCCGTATCAAATTAAAAATAAATTCCCCAATGCACGGGTAGCGGTAGACGAAAACCGTTGCCACGGCATTGAGCAACTGCTGAAACTGGAAAATCCCACTGTAGAAGCCATCATCCTGGACGATGCCTTCCAACATCGCCATGTAAAAGCTGGGCTGAACATTCTACTAACTGATTTTCACCGGTTACTGTGCGATGATGCCTTGCTCCCTGCCGGAAGACTCCGCGAACCTTCAAGCGGTAAAAACCGGGCACAGATGGTCATCGTTACCAAATGTCCGGATGATATCAAGCCGATAGACTTCAACATCATAGCTAAACGGCTCCACCTCTATCCATACCAACAACTGTATTTCTCCAGATTCCGCTATGGAATGTTGACACCGCTATTTCCCGAGAAAACGAACAGCCGGAAAGTGCTCTCCTCCCTCACCGGAGACGAGCAAGTACTGCTGGTGACAGGCATCGCCTCCCCCGCCCCCTTACAGAAAGAAGTGGAATCTTACACGCCACACGTCAAATTGCTGGCATTTGATGACCATCATGACTTTACTCCCAAGGATTTATTGCAAATAAAGGAACAATTCCAGCACCTGGAAGAGTGGAAAAGACTGATAATCACCACGGAGAAAGATGCGGCAAGGTTGAAACTCCATCCCGCACTGGACGAAACACTAAAGCCGTACATCTACGTGCTGCCGATAGAAATAGAAATCTTACAAAATCAACAATATATATTTAACCAAAACATTATTGGCTATGTTAGAGCGCATTCAAGAAACAGCAGCCTTTCTGAAGGGAAAGATGCACACCCAGCCTGAGACAGCAATCATCCTCGGTACCGGACTCGGCAGTCTTGCCGGTGAAATCACTGAAAAGTATGAGATAAGGTACGAAGAAATCCCCAATTTCCCCATCTCTACCGTAGAGGGACACAGCGGAAAACTTATCTTCGGCAAACTGGGCCATAAAGACATCATGGCGATGCAGGGACGTTTCCATTTTTACGAGGGCTATTCCATGAAGGAAGTAACCTTCCCGGTACGTGTAATGCGCGAACTGGGTATCAAGACCTTATTCGTTTCCAATGCCAGTGGCGGCACAAATCCGGACTTTGCGATCGGTGACCTGATGATTATCACCGACCATATAAACTACTTCCCCGAACATCCATTGCGTGGCAAAAACATACCTTACGGTCCTCGCTTCCCGGATATGAGCGAAGCTTATGACAAAGAGCTGATTCGTAAGGCCGACGCCATTGCGGCAGAAAAGGGCATCAAGGTTCAGCACGGTGTCTATATCGGTACGCAAGGTCCCACATTCGAAACACCTGCGGAATACAAGATGTTCCATATTCTGGGTGCCGATGCAGTGGGCATGTCCACCGTGCCGGAAGTCATCGTGGCAAATCATTGCGGAATCAAAGTGTTCGGCGTATCTGTCATTACAGACTTGGGGGTAGAAGGTAAAATCGTAGAAGTCTCTCACGAAGAAGTGCAGAAAGCTGCGGACGAGGCGCAACCGAGAATGACAGAGATTATGCGTGAATTGATTAATAGAGCATAAGAAAGCATGAGAACAGAAATAGCTACCCTCGGTGAATTCGGCCTCATCCGACACCTCACCGAAGGCATTGAACTAAAGAACGAGTCGAGCCGATATGGTGTCGGAGATGATGCCGCCGTCCTCTCCTACCCGGCCGAAAAGGAAGTGCTCGTTACTACCGACTTGCTGATGGAAGGCGTCCATTTCGACCTTGTGTATGTACCGCTCAAGCATTTGGGGTATAAATCGGCCGTAGTCAATTTCTCTGATATCTATGCCATGAACGGCACACCGAAGCAGATTACCGTTTCCTTGGGCATATCCAAGCGTTTCAGTATAGAAGACATGGAGGAACTCTATGCCGGCATCCGTTTGGCTTGCGAAGAATATGATGTTGACATCGTGGGAGGAGACACCTCCGCTTCCTATACTGGGCTTAGCATCAGCATCACCTGCATAGGCGAGGGTGAGAAAGGAAAAGTGGTCTACCGCAATGGTGCCCGCGAAACCGACCTGATTTGCGTCAGCGGCGACTTGGGTGCCGCCTACATGGGACTACAGCTTTTGGAACGCGAAAAGGCGGTGCTCAAAGGAGGTGACAAAGACTTGCAACCGGACTTCTCGGGGAAGGAGTATCTTCTGGAACGTCAACTGAAGCCCGAAGCACGCCGTGACATCATTCAGAAACTGGCAGAAGAAGGTATACAACCCACCTCCATGATGGATATATCGGACGGACTTTCTTCGGAATTACTGCATATCTGTACCCAAAGCAAAGTGGGTTGCCGAGTTTACGAAGAACATATTCCTATCGACTATCAGACGGCTGTAATGGCAGAAGAATTCAATATGAACCTGAGCACTTGTGCACTGAACGGAGGCGAGGATTATGAGTTATTGTTCACCGTCCCCATTGCCGACCATGAAAAGGTTGCCGAAATGGAAGGCGTCAAGCTGATTGGCCATATCACCAAACCGGAATTAGGCTGCGCCCTAATTACCCGTGACGGTCAAGAGTTTGAACTCAAAGCACAAGGATGGAATCCTTTGAAGGAAGAAGAAGCGGAAAAAGCATAACTATAAAACTTTTTCAGTATTTTTTCTCAAATCATAAACGCTGATAATTAGCCATATAGCCAATTATCAGCGTTTTTTATTATGAAAGCTATTGCATAGTCCAAAAGTTTCACTACCTTTGCAACCGCAAAAGAGATAAACATGGTGCCATAGCTCAGTTGGTAGAGCAAAGGACTGAAAATCCTTGTGTCCCCGGTTCGATTCCTGGTGGCACCACAGCAAAGAAAAGTAAAACAACGTAAAATCCTGATTTTCAACGAAAATCAGGATTTTTTATTTTCCCCAAAAACGCAAAAAAGTGCGGTTCACGACCGCCTTTGGTGGAGCAAGAGGTGGAGCAAACGGGTGTTCCAAACATCTCCACCTTGAAAGAGCGTTTTTCGCTGATTCACAATATTTTGCATAGTATCAAAACGGACTCGGATTCCTACATTTGCCAAATAAATGTTTAACCAGAAACTGGTTGAATTTTATTTCGAGATTATTTGATGACTATTTTCGAGTAGATTTTTGTTTGGGCTATGCAGGGAATAGCGGGCTATTTTCAAATAGCACAAGCGAAAAGATGCCGAAAAAGAGTCTCAAAGAAGCCGAAACAATGTATCGCGTCAACGGCTAACTCATTTAATAAAATTCAAACCAGCTTCGCAAAGTAGGAGAAAATGAGACGAGATTCATTTAATGTGCTTTTCTTTATCAAGAAAACCAAACTGCTGAAGAACGGAGAGGCTTCAGTATGTATGCGTATCACAGTCAATGGCGCAAGAGTAGAAACAAACATCCGCAAAAGTATTGAGCCTGTGTCGTGGAATCAGGCAAAGGAGTGTGCAAGGGGCAAAAGCCGCAAATCAACCGAGCTTAATAACTACATTGAGGAGAGTCGCATCAAACTCCACCGAATTTACACGCAACTCGAAGAGAATGGGGAACTTATCACTGCCCGAATATTGCAAGAAAAGTTCTTCGGAGTGGACAAAAAGGTGGAGCAAGTACGCACCATCATCGGTACTATGCGTGAACACAACGAGCAATGTCGAGCATTGGTGGGTAAAGATTTTGCCCTAATCACCGTAAGGCGCTACGAAAGTTGTACTCGCTATCTTGCCGAACTTATCAAACTGAAATACGACAAGGAGGATTTGCCTATTACGGAGGTAACTGGCGAACTTGTGCGAGCCTTTGAGTTCTATTTGAAGACCGAGAAGAATTGTCAGCAGAATACCGTTATCCGCTATATGAAGTGCTTGAAGAAGATTATCAACCTTGCACTTGCCAACGAATGGATAGAGAAAAATCCTTTTGCGGGCATCAAGTTTCACGAGAAGGAGGTTGTCCGCGAGTTCCTGACAATGGACGAGCTTATGACAATATATCAAAAGGAGTTTACGCTGCCACGCCTTGCATTGGTGCGCGATGTGTTTATCTTCGCAGCCTTTACAGGATTAGCATTTATAGATGTTCAGCAACTCGCCGCCGAGCATATAGTGCAAGATAACAACGAACACTATTGGATTCGCAAGACACGCCAAAAGACAAATAATATGTGCAATATTCCGCTGTTGGATATTCCTATGGCAATACTCAAGAAGTATGAGAACAATCCAACTTGCATCAAGCGTGGCGTATTACTTCCCGTTCCTTGCAATCAGAATATGAACAGCTACCTAAAAGAGATAGCCGATGTCTGCGGAATCCAGAAGCACCTTAGCACACATGTAGCCCGCCATTCCTACGCCACATCTGTATGCTTGGCTAACGGTGTAAGCATAGAGAATGTAGCAAAGATGCTCGGACACTCTAATATCAAGATGACGCAACACTATGCAAAAGTGCTTGATAGTTCGATATTGAAGGATATGATGAATGTAAAGAGTGCGATAGTGAATTTAGGATAGAAGTCTGCGGTACGCTTCACTTGCTTTCGCCCCATTATAAAGTTAACTCGGAGGGCAATACCTGCGAGTTCAAGCCCACGGGTTTTCGAGCAAAAAATTCTCTTTGATAATTTTTCACCCGAAAAAACTCTCCGGTATCACCGTCCGAGTTGAGAAAGGGTTCGGGACGAAGCAAGCGAAGCGACCTACGACGCATAATAAGAAGCTGTTTTGAATTTTATTGAAAGAGTTTGTCCGTTGCTGCAAAAGATAGTTTCGGCTTCTTTGAGGCTCTTTTCGGCAACTTTTCATTTGTGATAATTGGAAATAGTCCACTATTACCTGCATACCCCAAATGAAAATTTACACGAAATTAGCTCTCAAATAATCTCGAAATAAAATTCAAACAGCTTCCAGGTCAAATCTATTAAGAGTATCAATCTTCAAATTATAATCAAGCCGCTATTATTATAAAAAACAGAGTTGGGGGACAAAGGCAGCTCGCTCCCAACTCTGCATAACAATATTCTGCGTGGCTATTCTTTCTAACCGACTTTATACCCCTTCGGGTATAATTGTCGGTTGTCGAGTCGTCATCACACCCTATAGGGTATAAAATTAAAACTTGCCACGATAGCAACTTTGCAATACTCGCTCAATATCGCTTTCTCGATAGAGGATTTTACCTCCGAGTTGGCGGTACGGCAAAATGCCATTGTTGCGATAGTCCTGCAAAGTGCGACGACTGATTTTCAAGCGTTCAGACAACTCTCTATCGGTCAAATAATGTTCGCCGCCCAATAGTGGCTGATTTTCGTCTGCCATTGTTGCGGTATCTTTGGCAATGCGGTCAAGCTCTGAAAATAGACCGCGTACCCACTCATGCTTGTGTGTGATAACTTCGTTACTCATATGCATAGAATTTATATGTTAAACATCATTACAATCTGCGATAAGCCGCTCCACATCTTCGGGACGATAGTAGATACGATTGTTAATCTTTGAGTGTGGCAATCGCCCACTATCCCGAAGGGTCTGCAATGTGCGAGGACTAATCTTTAATACCTGGCAGACATCTTGATTGTCCATCCAATCGCTCATACGCCTGCCACCACGCTGGCGGTTAATGCTATCCATTCGCTTAACGAACTGCCCAAGGCGCAACACGAGCTCCTCAAAGGTCTTTTTCTCGATACTGATAATCTCCATAACTATTTCATTTTTACATTAAACATTCGATTGTTTCATGAATCCACTTTTGCCCGACAAAGCAAGCAAACTCCCTTTGACCTCGCTTACTCGTGGCTTTCTAAGTGCTAAGTAAAAACAAAAAATAATACCCTCAGCATAACCGACATAACGTGTCGTCGGGTGTCATCAGATTGCATAATTGGTAGTATTTTAGAAAGTAAATCGCTAATCCAATTACAGAAAGAGTGATTGACAGACTGCAAGATTATGTGACTGCAAGTCTGGCAGATTGCAAGATTGAGTGATTGCATTACTTGTTATAATCACTAATGATTACACTCATTCTTTATTGCTTGATTTGCTTATTGGTTATAAACAAGTAACCAGCAAGTGTTATAACCAACGCACCAATGCTGATATTTGAGTAAAATTTAGACTGCTGTATGGTAATTTCCAGGCACTGGAAATTTATGTTCAAGCGAACATAGCAAGTTGTGTTTTGGGGCACCCGAAATGTTTTCGGCGTCCCAAAACTACCTATCGATATCCTACCCTCCAAAGTCGGGTGGAAATTCATCTATAAAACGCTATTATAAGACAGAGTAAATGCATTTTGTTACACAACTTTATATGCCGAAGAGAATATTTTGTTTAACTTTGCATGCAAAGTTTGCGATTATTGATTGCAATTGTGTCAGTAAAAAGAAACTTTTATTTGCTCATTTGCTAAATTATCGCAAAGTCCTACGCCGATAGTTCTGTCTCTAACGGAGAAGAACGGGAGGGTGGGACAAGACATATGAAAAAGGCGTTTACTACGCTTTGGTTTTGACGTTCTGAAATCGTAGGAAAATTTCAAAAACTCTGTTAAAAACAAAGCAACGTGAATGCCCCGTAGGTGTGTTATATACATACCCCAAATACCGTATAGCCATTGGTGTATCCATACCCTATGGCAACTATTGGTATAGAGGTTGTGTTATACATATCGGCGTGGGGCTTCGGCGTTGCTCGTTTCTACAGAGTGGGCAACCTTCCTACGAGCCTCAGAACGTGAAGCGAGCGACAGTGCAGGGCTTCACGCTTTTTTGTGTCTTGAAGTTATTATTATCGTAGTTATATTGCAGTTATAGTGGCCCTTAACTGCTATGATAGGCATTGATAATGCAATGGCAAGAATTTACGATAATATAGAAGTAAAGTTCACAGAAGGGTTACAAGGCATCATTAGCAATGTAGGTGTTAAACGCATTGATTTCTGTGTTGGGTATTTCAATTTGAGGGGTTGGAATCTAATAGTCAATCAAGTTGACGAACTCCCTGGTGATTATGTGTATGAGAACGATGATCGCAAATTACGAATATGCCGTTTGCTTATTGGCATGCATCGCCCTGATGAAGATTTAATTAGATCTCTTTATTCAAAACATGATGATTTGCCAGATGCAGAATATGCAATGCAATGTAAGTTACAAATTGCAAGAGATTTCCGCAAACAATTGTTGTTAGGCGTTCCCACTAAAACAGATGAATGGACTTTACGCAGATTGTCTACCCAAATGAAAGAGGGAAAAGTTTGCGTGAAACTGTATCTAAAAGAACCATTGCATGCAAAACTCTATTTGGCTCATCGTCCTCAAGATAATTTCAATAAGATTCAAGCTATTATGGGTAGCAGTAATCTTACTTATTCTGGCTTAACCAAACAGGGAGAACTTAATGCTGAATTTGGCGATAGTGATTGTGCTGAAAAACTTGCTAATTGGTTTGATGACCGTTGGAATGATCGTTTCTGTTTAGATATTACAGAAGAACTGACAAAGATAATTGATGAAAGTTGGGCTGGAGAAAAAGAGATATTACCATATTACATCTACCTAAAAACTGCCTACCATTTGAGTCAAGATGCTCGTAATGGTATTAAAGAATTTACTCTTTCTCCGGAATTCAAGCGAGAACTATTCGATTTCCAACAGACTGCCGTAAAGATTGCTGCAAAGAATTTGAATAACGACAAACGTAATGGCGCTATGATTGGCGATGTTGTTGGTTTGGGTAAAACCATTACAGCTTGTGCTATTGCAAAGATTTATGAAATGACCTTTGCAAGCAGCACACTCATTATTTGTCCTGCCAATCTGCAAGATATGTGGAGAAAGTATGTTGCAAAGTATGATTTGAAGGCAGATATTATGTCAATGGCTAAACCTATTGATGTTGATTCAGCCCGATATTACCGATTGATTATTGTTGATGAAAGCCACAATCTTCGCAATTCAAGTGGCAAACGATATCAAAATATTCGTGCATTGATTGAGCATCAGGATAGCAAAGTATTATTGCTTACAGCTACTCCATACAACAAAGACTTCTCTGATTTGAGCAATCAATTACGTCTATTTATCAGTGAAGATCAGGATTTAGGCATACGCCCCGAAGAATACATTCGTTCACTTGGTGGAGAAAGAGAGTTTCAGCGTCAGCATAGTGATATTCATATGCGCTCCATCAAAGCATTTGAAAAAAGTCCTTATGCCGATGATTGGAATGAGTTAATGAAACTATTCTTGGTTCGTCGTACCAGAACATTTATAAAAGAGAATTATGCAAAGGTAGATGATGAAACGGGAAGAAAGTATTTGCAATTCAATGATGGAAGCAAATCCTATTTTCCTGAGCGTTTACCTCGTGCCGTAAAATTCAAGACGGAACAAGGAGACCAATATAGTCGTCTATATTCCGAAGAGATGATTGCACTGATGGAAGAATTAAGACTTCCTCGATACGGACTAATCCATTTTTATGATGAAGCTAAAGCAACAAATATTCAACTGCACGAAAGACAGATAGTTGAAAATTTATCTCGTGCGGGTCAGCGCATGATGGGTTTCTGCAAAAGTACATTCTTTAAGCGTATTGATAGTAGTGGCTTTGCATTTCTGTTAACAGTTTACAGACATATACTTCGTAATTCGGTATTTATCTATGCTATTGAGAATAAATTACCATTGCCTATCAGTGATGAGAATAGTTTACCTGAAGAATATATTGAAGACGAAGATGTAAACGAAAGCATCTTTGGTGATGCTCTTGATCCTGAGCGTGTAATCCAAGAGGAACAGTTAATCTCCTTCCCTAAAGAAATGGATGTATATATGCGTAAAGCCAAAGAGTATTACGATATAATTACGGCCAAGAATAACTGCTCGTGGATTGATTCAAAATATTTCAAACGCACACTAAAACAGCAACTTCGCAAAGATTGTGAAGTATTGCTTCGTATGATAACTCTGTGTGGGGACTGGAATCCAGCAACTGACCAAAAGTTAAATGAATTGGAGGAGCTATTGAATGTAAAGCACAATGGTGATAAGGTAATTGTATTTACACAATTCTCCGATACTGCAAATTACATCTTCAAACAACTCAAAAGACGCGGATTTACACATATTGCTTGTGCTACAGGTGACAGCAAGAATCCGACAGACCTTGTTGAACATTTCTCGCCAAAGAGTAACGACAAGAGTTTTGCTACAGATGAGCAGTACCGCATACTTATCGCTACAGATGTATTGAGTGAAGGTCAGAACTTGCAAGACTCTCATGTAATAACCAATTTCGACCTACCTTGGGCTATTATTCGTCTTATCCAGAGAGCTGGTCGTGTGGACCGTATTGGTCAAGAGGCTGAACAAATATATTGTTATTCATTCTTCCCGGCAGACGGTGTAGAAGAAATTATCAACCTACGAGGACGATTGAACGACCGTATCAACGAAAACGCCAATATCGTTGGAAGTGATGAAATTTTCTTTGAAGGCAATGAGCAGAACTTACGTGATATGTTCAATGAAAAAAGCGGTTCACTCGACGACGATGATGATAGTGATGTTGATCTATCATCTCAGGCCTACCAGATATGGAAGAATGCAACAGATGCCAATCCGAGATTAAAAGAAATAATTCCCTCGCTCAGCAATGTCATATATGCGACAAAAGCGACAGAAGATGCTATGCAGAATGGTGTAATCACATACGCCAAGACTCATAACGATTTTGATGTCCTCACATGGTTAGATGTAGACGGAAACATTATCAGCCAATCGCAAAAGCGTATTCTTAATGCAATGGCTTGCAGTGCAAGTACACCCAATATAGAACCACTTGATAATCATCATGAATTGGTAGCAAATGCTATAGAAACCATAAACAACGAAACCACAAGTATTGGTGGAATCTTAGGCAATAGATTTAGTACCCGCTACCGCATTAGTAACTTATTGGAACGATACTACCAGAATCCACCAACATTATTCTTCTCGCAAGAAAATAAAGATCTGCTAAAATTGGCAATTGATGACATATACAACTACCCTCTATTGGAGAGTGCAAAATTCACACTAGGAAGAATGCTTCGCAATAGTAATAGTGATGAAATTGTCGAATGCGTTCTCGAAATGCGTAAAAATTTCAGTTTGTGTAGAATTGACGAGGACAAGAGTAAACATAAAGAGCCATCAATCATTTGTTCGATGGGTTTGAAATATCAATCATAAACTTTGAATCAATATGAGAAGAGCGACATTTAATCAGTATATAAAGGAGATTGACTTCAAAGGTCTGTTCATCACCGAAATGGGATGGAACCGCTTTCATGGTCAAGCAGATATTCAACCCATAGAAATCGATTGCACAGAATATAGAATGAAAACTATTGCAGAGCGCAACGGTTTTCAGATCATCATTTGTCCAGTCAATACCATTCCCACAACTTCTGTTTGTCGGAAAATAGATTTCAAGTTGCGTAAAAATGCAAATGATTATATCTGTATATTCTATATTCCTAATTCAGAACACCACCAATGGATTGCCCCCATTAAAACCGTTGAGAAAAGAGATATTGTAACTGTTGAATATGAAACAGCCGACAAAGCTGATTTTCTTTTCTCAAAGATTGATGCACTCTCTTTCGACTTAGCTGAAACAACAACCATTGTTGATGTTAAGGAGCGTATTCAAGGAACATTTGCTGTTAATTCCGAGAAGATAACCAAGGATTTTTATGCAGGATTCAAAAAAGAACATAAAGCCTTTGCCGATTTCATCACAGGAATAGATGATCATATCGTTGCTAAAGACAATCGTAATAAGCAATGGTACACCTCTGTTATGCTCAATCGTTTGATGTTCTGTTATTTCATTCAGAAGAAAGGTTTTCTCAATGGAGACTTTGATTATTTGCAACGTAAACTCAAATGGGTGCGAAAAGAGCAGGGAGAAGATCGCTTCTTCAAATCTTTCTATCGTGGGTTCTTGTCTGAACTATTCCACGATGGACTAAATGCTCCACTACATGATGCGGGATTTGAACGTAAATATGGACGCATTCCATATCTAAATGGAGGAATGTTCGATGAACATCAGTTGGAGCGCGATTACGCAGATATTGACATCAGCGATGAAGCATTCATTCGTTTGTTCAACTTCTTTGATACATGGCGTTGGCATTTGGATACCCGCATAACAGCAAGTGGCAAGGATATTAACCCCGATGTGTTGGGCTACATATTTGAGCAATATATCAACGACAGAGCTCAAATGGGTGCATACTATACCAAAGAGGATATAACGGAATACATAGGTAAAAACTGCATTATTCCATTCTTGATGGATAAGACTGCCCAAAAATCAGAAAAGGCTTTTGCTCCCCGTGGTTTTGTTTGGCAATCACTTCGCAATAGTGGTGATAGGTACATCTACGATGCAGTAAAGAAAGGTTATAGCGAAGATTGGAAACAACTGATACCTGAAAATATCGCAATAGGTATTGATACTACAACTCCAAACCTATTGGAGCGACGTTCAGCTTGGAATACCAAAACTGCCGAGAAGTTTGCTTTACCCACAGAGATATGGCGAGAAACCATCGAACGCTTACAACGTTGCGAAAACATTTTGAATAAAATTCAGAACGGAGAGATTACGCATATCAATGACTTTATTACATACAATCTTGATATTCGTTCATTTGTTTATGATTTATTGCATAACACCGATGATCATCTGTTTGTCCTCCATTTCTACAAAGCGTTGCAGAATGTAACTATTCTTGACCCAACTTGTGGTAGTGGTGCATTCCTGTTTGCTGCGATGAATATCCTTGAACCACTATATGAAGTTTGTATTGAACGTATGCAGGAATTCAATGTTCAAAATCCATTGTGGTTCAAAGCGGAATTGGAAGAGATCTCAAACAAGTATCGAAGCAATATTCAGTATTTCATTTTCAAGAGTATTATTCTTCGCAACCTCTATGGTGTGGATATTATGGTGGAGGCAACTGAGATAGCCAAACTCCGACTATTCCTCAAAATGGTTGCTGTCGTTGAGGTAGATAAACGTGCTGACAATCTTGGTCTTGATCCATTGCCAGACATCGATTTCAATATTCGTTGTGGCAACACATTGGTAGGCTATGCCACAGAAGAGGAACTTAACAACGATCTTACTTGGGGCGATATGTTTGCCAATGCCGAATTTAAAGAGAAGGTAGAATCAGAAATGCAACTTGTTTCAATGGCATACGACACTTTTAAGTATGTTCAGTTGAATCAAGGAGAGAATATGGCTGCTTTCAAGCAGGCCAAAGGCGAGCTTAAACAACGATTGGCATCATTGAATGATACACTTAACCGCCGTATGCATGCTGCAACTCATCTTGACTATGAAGATTGGCTTAAATCGCATCAGCCTTTCCACTGGTTGGCGGAGTTCTATCAGATTATCAAAGGTAATGGCGGATTTGATGTGATAATTGGTAATCCACCGTATGTTGAATATACTCGTCGTAATAAAGAAACGGGCAAAAGTATAGCAGAGATTTATCAATTACATGGTTATATGACTATAAATTGTTCTAATCTATATGCATTTGTTACCGAGCGTAGTATTCAGATCTCTAAAAATAGAAACAACATTGGATTCATTGTTCCGTTAACCATTGCGTCAAATAACAATATGGCAGAATTAAGAAGTCTTATTTGTTCATCTGGCATTAGTTGGTATAGTCATTATGAAGTAAGACCTGCAAAGTTGTTTGAAGGAGCGGAGCAACGCTTAACTATATTTATTATTAGAAACTCTTCATACAACCACATTTTTAGCACATCAATTCAAAGATGGCATAGTGAACATCGATATTTACTATTTCAAAGTTTGAAATATGCTCCTTCATTTCACAATGGTAGTATATGGCGTACTTCGACTGACATTGAAACTTCTATATATAGAAAGTTTCAAGTCCATACTCCTACATCTTTGTTACTAAGAAATAGCGGTGAATGTATTCACTATCGCACTGCAGGAGTTAGATACTGGATTATTTTCCTTAATAAAGGATTTGATACAAATTCGCTAAGTAATAAGTTTGCAAGAGTTGAATCCTTAGAAATTGCTCAGTTTCTTATGGCTGCATTTAATTCTAACCTGTTTTGGTGGTATTATGCACTTAACTTTGATATGTTCAATCTCAAAGATTATATGATATTTAATTTCAAATTAAATTATAATCCAGATCCAATAATTTGTGCTTTAGCAGAATCGTTGGAGAAAGATATGGATGTTAACAAAATAGAGCAACTAATAAATAGTAAAACACGAGGTGAAGTAATCACTTCATATTATCAAAAGAAGCATTCTAAACTAATCATAGACAAGATAGATAATGCTCTTGCCTATCACTATGGATTTAATGAAGAAGAACTTGATTTTATAATTAATTATGATATAAAATACCGTATGGGGGATGAGCTGAATGAATAGTATACCAACATATCTCGGCAATACAGAACTTTTTGAAAAGAGAAAGGTCGGATTTCTTGCATCACGCAAGATTTCTACACTGTCAATACTCCCAACCCTCGATTGGGCAATGCAGGTCTGCAAGCAAAAAGATATTGCGATTGTCTGTGGCTTCCACTCTAAAATGGAACGTGATGTACTTAAAATCCTCCTTCAAGGAGAATGCGGTATTATCGTTGTCCTCGCTCGTGGTATGTACCGTAAATTGCCAAAACAATACGAGGAGGCAATGTTACAAAACCGCCTCCTCATAATCTCCTACGAAAAAGAATCGGTAACCCGTGTTTCCGAAGCCACAGCCCATAAGCGCAACGACTACGTTAGAGAAATAGCTGACGAAATGCAAACTTCGATATTCTATGATAGAAATTAATCGCATAAACTCACCAAACTTATTTTGTCAGTCTATGTGAAGTATCACAAAGTGGCTACTTATTAGGACTTGATAGGCGGCATGAATGTGATAAGCTGATAAAATTTCGGCGTTCACCCTCAACAAGTGAACGCCGAAATTTGTAATTGTCATCTCAAATTGAAATCTCTCAACCCTTGTGGTATCGCTGGAACACCATATTTGCCAAAAAACGCGACATATCTTTGTCTTAATTGGTGTATGTATGGCGCATTTAATTTGTAGAGGGTTCTTTTAGTATCACAATCCACTTTCTTTATACTAATAAAGGCCTCCTTGAAATTAATGTAAGCAGATATATTGTATGTTTCTTCTGAAAATGGGAAGGAGGGTAAAATATGAATGCTTAATTCCTCATTATTAAACACTTTCCTTATCTTATCCTTCTTTGATGATTTAAAGTTTGTATAATCTTCTTCTTCTCGATTATAAGTGTTGTTTTTTAATAAGAAATCATTGATTCCCGATTTTTTAAACATCAGGAAATCCAATAATTCTCTTTTGCTTACCTCACATTCAGGAGTAATTAGGATACCATATTCCTCATCGCCAAATTCAAAAATATCCCCAGTCATAATTGGAGCATCTTGTGTTAATTGCGAATAATAAATTCTTCTGTAAAGTTTTGCAGTATTTTCTTCAATTCCGCTTTCTTCACAAACATACGCATCAAGAGCTGTTCTTAAATCCTTATTTTGGATTAATGATTCATTTAATATATGATGAAAAACATCTATAACTTCCGAAGTAGGTTCTCCACCATCTTTTTCTGCTGTATCTCTAATTTCCTTTATCCAATGAGGATCAGCTTTTTCCAATTCATAAAAGATTTTTTGTACAGATTGATTAATAGCATGACTCCATATAAACGGAATAGCCATATGCTTGTTGGTCTCCTCAAAATCTTTAATATCTTTTATTATGGCAGCGGCATCTTCGTCAATAGCATCTAGTGCTTTCTTTTTGAATTGAACTTTTTGACCATACCGTTGCTGTAGTTTTGTTTTAATCTCTGCTCCTAATTCCGTTTCAGAATAAATATATATCAAAGAATAAATATCTGCTACATCTAAAGTTTGTTCAGGAGTTTTGTCTGGTAATTTCGCACCTTCAAGCCCTTCAATTTCAGCATCTTCATTTTTGAAATTCCAATCTAAAATAATTGCTTTAAATGTGGATATTGCCTTTATCGTTGATTCTAAATCTTGTATGCTACATACTGGAAGGACAGAATATGATGATTCTCCCTTGAGTCTGTTAAATAATTTATTTTCAAATGAATCAACTTCTAAAACTTTGTTGTCCGCAAAAACTACTACACCATCCATGTTTAAGCCTCCTCTTGTTTGAACTTAATAATAAAATTCGCTCCTGGTAAAATCATATCTTTATTATTACTTAGGAGATATATTTCAGAATTTATTCTATACAATAGTTCTTTTACTATATACAAACCTAACCCTCTACCATCCGCTTTCATAGTTACAAATTCATCAAATATGAATGGAGCAATATCATCTCTTACTCCACATCCATTATCTGCAATTACAATTGTTCTTTCAGCCGAATTAATATCAAAAAATAGTTTTTTATCTTGAATTTTTGATTCATTAAGCCAGTAAATTGCGTTGTCAATAAGATTAATCAACACCTGCAGAACAGCACCCTCATTTGTAGATACACAAAAATCTGTTTTTAATTCTTCTATATTTGTTGCAATCTTATTGTTAATATCATATCTAAAATACTTTACAACCTTCTTTATACTTTCCAATATTGAAACATTCTTAATTGCTTTGCGTTGTATTTTAAATAGAGGTTGAATAAGTTGTAAATCATCATAAACCAACATTAAATTTCCATCTAATTCATTCATAAAATCAATAATATCTTCAATAGGCATTAAATTGGTTTTAAGATGTTGGATTACCCCTTTTATATTTTCGCGCATCAAAAGGAGTAATCTCAAAGTGTCATGCGAAGATTTCTCAACGGCCATACCGAGACCTGCCAAATCTTCAACAGTTCTCATTCTTTCTTCTACAACAGCTAAATGCTTGTCATACACAGATATAAATTTGGTAGCAGCAGCGAGTGTCTCTTTATCATTAATCTTATTTAATTTGGTTCTCATGTCTTCAAAAGAAGAACTTAAAGCATTTTTTGTTTGATTAAAATGCTTTTTTTGCTGCAACTCAACTTTATACTTATCAATTTTTATTTCTGCATTAAAAATTTCTGTGGCCGCTGTAACAAGATTTCTAAAATCATCAAATGCTCCATCAGTATTAACTATGCCTTGTCTATTTGAAGCATCTCGAAGTTGTGTATTCTCTTCTTGACTAATATAAACAAAACCTGTTAAATCATTATAACTAATAAATTGACCAGCTTTTATAGTTGAACGTTTTTTATCTAATTCAAGCCAATCAATTCCTTTCTCACCATATGGATATACTCTTACGCCATCACGGAGGACATAGACAAAGTTATCTTTAATGAATTTCTTTAGATCTTCATTTAAGATTGTTCTATCAGGTTTTTTAAGATCAAATGCATAAAATGTAAAACTGAATGAACCACATTTGGGGATACGATTACTTTTTTCTATTTCCTTAGTCCCTGTTAGACTATATCCTCTAGCGGAAAGCTCAGTATTATCCATAAGATTCAATTCACATTCTAATGTCCTTTGCGGAGCTTTTGATGTGTATTTGAATCTTATATTGCAATCTTTATCCACAACTCCCATCATTGTAAACTGAGCTCGCTCAATTACATCATCAAAAGTCATCACTTCCTCTGATATGTATGGTTTATTATCTACAAACATGGAAATGTTAAAATCCTTTTGTATATTAATACCTAAAGATTCAGCATTTTTGTCTGTAGGAGGAATTAAACGCTGAATGTTTTTATAAAGATTTTTATAGTCTACACTATTCCAATGCTCTCTTAAATTGTATATACGGATTATGGTTCCAGATTCATAGTTTATTAGCTCGGGAGGATTATTTACATACCATATATTTTTAACATCCTCCAGTAATTTATAGGATGTGTTTTGATTAAAAAGATTTGCGTTTTCTGGATCATAATCAGAGAAGTCCATTAAAAGTTTAATTTCATTCTCGCCTTTAGATTTTGTATATAGTTCTATTCTTTCTCCTAATTTATGAATAGCAAAACGTCCAATTCCTTTTTCACCTTGAATCACTCTGCCACGAGGAGTTCTTGCTTGCTTTTGTTTTTTCTTATTTAATTTATCAGGAGTAGCAGGGCGCAACCAAACATCTTTTATCGTTTGGAGCGTCATTCCGCAACCAAAGTCTTTGATTTCAATATATGCCTGTTCCTCCAATGGTAAATCATTGAAACCAATATTGCCCATATTGCCAAATCGAACTTCTGCTGTAAGAGAGTCTGCATCATAACAGTTCTTAAGAAGTTCAATAACGGCAACAATTTTATCGGTAATCAGCTGATCTCCTAATATATTCATAAGCCTTGCATAAGGCTTAAAGGGCATACTGTTTTTTTCAATTACAGCCATAATTATTCCTTTCTTGCAAATATTACAAATTCTTCTGAATAAATTTTTCTACTACTACCCTTTACGCTTGCAAATTTTCCATTTGCATCTCGATAAGGGGTTAATATTTTATTAGAAATCTTCCTTCTATCAACTTCTACATCTACGAAGCCCTCTTTCAACAAGCATTCTGTTAGATGCTTTGCATTGTCTATCTTTACTCCTTTATATTCAGTATTGCCTATAACAAAAAGACAAGCCCCATTGGGCTTTAGCATCTTATACACCTTATGAATAGAACCTTGCATATCTATATAGTATTGTGCTACTGAACGGGTTTTTCTTTTATCTGTAGAATACATCTTATATACAATGTCCAAAGCAGTTTCATTTAGAAGTTTGATGTTCTCATCAAAATTCTCTGCATGATACAAACTACCAATTGTACCTTCTCTAAGAGTACGAAAATCATCAGTGTATCCTAACCATAAAGTTGATAACTGATGCAAATCGGCATACTCATAGGAGGTTACATACGGAGGGCTTGTCACAACCAAGTCTACAAAAGGAGTTTCTATGTTGACATCAAGAAAATTTGTACAATTAATTTCTGCACATCCTTGTTTCTTTGTTATCTCATCTAAATTTGCATTTCGCATCATTCTTATTTGAGCATTGAATGATGCTAATACATTTTTTGGTTGTTTGTTTGGGTCTATTTGAGGTTTAATTGATTTGGTCAGCCAACGTGAACAAGGCTTTAAAATATTTGAAAATGCGCAAAGGAAAAAGTTACGGTAAATTTCGTTATCAACTTTTTCGTAAATAGCAGTTTTGAGTTTTAATAAGTCATTAATATGTTCATCGTCAAACCAATATCTCACACGTTCGTTTTTGTAAATTTCATCATCTTCATTAATGCTACTTTCATTATAACACGAAATGATATTATCATAATAATCTCCCAATAGTCCATCATTGTAACTCAGACTTTTTGTCTTTGCTATAAGTGTGGCTACAGGGTTAATGTCGCATCCCCAAAAAGACTTTCCATTCTTTACAGTTTCAAACGCAACCGTTCCGCAACCACAGAAGATGTCTGCAACAATATCAACTGATATATTTTTTTCCTCAGCCTTTTGTATGGCTTTAGTTGTTATGAATGCAGGAAATTTCGCAGGATAAGCATGAATGCTATGCATGCGATGTTCTCGTTCCGCTGGCATATTCCATTCTTCTTTAATATCAATTGTATCAAAGTTAAGAGTGCGATAATTTTCTAATGTTACATTCATAATATCATATTCTGTCTTTACGGTATACAAAAGACCCAAATTAATTGCAAAAATAATGATTTTATATTGATTTGCCAAATGTATAGTCATTTGAATAACATGTTGAAGTGTACAAAAATGTCGCAACCAATCATAAAATAAAGAAAAAGTATTACCTTTGCATATTATATGATATATTACAGTTATGGCGAAGAGTACAATGGGGACTAAATTACCCCGAAAGTTGGAGCAGAAAATGCAGGTTGTTGGCGAGCAAATAAAGCTTGCTCGCTTGCGTCGTAATCTGAGTGTTGCACAGGTGGCGGAGCGTGCTACTTGTTCGCCTCTTACGGTATCACGCATAGAGAAAGGTGCGCCGACAGTTGCGATTGGCATCTATCTGCGTGTGTTGTATGCCCTGCAACTCGATGATGACATTCTCTCTTTGGCGAAAGATGACGAACTCGGCAGGGCATTGCAGGATATGAATTTGCCACAGCGTGAAAGGGCATCTAAAAAGGAGTAGCAGGCTATGAGAAAGTTATATGTATATGCCGATTTTGATTGGCTGAAAGAGATTGAACTCATTGGAGAACTTGGCTACGAATCACTTCGTGGTTCGGATAATTATAGTTTCAAGTTTGCCGATAGTTGGATTAAAAAGTATAATGCTATTACCCTCAGCGAAGACCTTAACAACTATCCAGGGATACAATATACCCAGCCGAATAAAGATATTTTCGGTTGCTTTGCTGATGCCCTACCCGACAGATGGGGAAGAACCCTTCTCCTCCGTCGTGAGCAGATTTTGGCACAAGAAGAGAATCGCCCTGTTAGCAGGCTTTCGTCGTTTGACTTTTTGACGGGCATTGATGACTTTTCCCGTATGGGAGGTTTCCGTTTCAAAGAAACACTTGATGGCGAGTTCATAAACGCGGACAGCTCTTTGCGTATTCCACCATTGACCGACTTGCGAGAACTTATTGCCGCAAGCAAGGAAATTGAGAAAAGCGAGGAGACCAATGCACTACCCGAAAAACGGTGGATTGCCCAACTTGTACAGCCGGGTTCTTCGCTCGGTGGTGCTCGTCCCAAAGCGAATGTTGTGGATTCGGATCGAAGTATATATGTCGCAAAGTTCCCATCATTGAAGGATGATTACGATGCAGGACTATGGGAGCATTTCTGCCATCTATTAGCCCAAAATGCGGGCATAAACACTGCCGAAACAAAGGTGCTTGCAATAAACGACAAGCATCATACGCTCCTTTCTCGTCGTTTTGATAGAACGGAGGTAGGCAAGAGAATACATTTTGCATCGGCAATGACATTGCTCGGGTTAAATGATGGCGACAACGCTACAACAGGACACGGATATATCGATATTGTTGATTTTATCATAAGTGGTTGTACCGATGTTGATGCGAACTTGCGAGAACTATTCCGCCGAGTTGCATTCAATATATGCGTTAGCAACAGCGACGACCATTTCCGTAATCACGGTTTTCTGCTCACAGCAAAAGGGTGGACGCTATCGCCTGCATACGATATGAACCCATCGCTGAATGACCATCAAAGCTTGCTAATTAACAGCAAAACTAACGAGTCTGATTTGTCAATTTTACTCAACTCGTGCGAGGAGTATATGCTCTCCCCAGAGATTGCCAAGGCCATAATCAACGAGGTTGTAACTGCTGTCAAAGATTGGCGAGTATTAGCAAATAGATTAGGTATTGCCAAGCGAGAAATGAGTTTGTTTGAGGGAGTATTTGATAATCGGATTAAGTTATAAGATTAAGGAGGTTTATTATGTACGATGACAACAATGATATAAAGAAAAGACAAGTAGAAGTTCTCAAAGAAGGTTTAGAACTACAGAATGATGTAAACGAATTTGCAAAAGAAATAAATAAGGGCATTTCTGATATAAACAATGCTTTATTTGGTAATAATATAGTACAGATGCGTGAGTGTGCTATTTCAATTAAAAGAAAATACCCACTATTTTATTGTTATCTCCCTAAGCAAGTTCTTCCATTCATACCTTCTATTCCAATTGAAGATATGGAATATGGACAAATACGCATAGTCCTTATAGCAGAGATTAATGCACTGCGAAATATGGTAGATGATTATGGATTATCGCAAGGTATTAAGAAGGGTTTAGAACTTGCAGTAAAATGGCGTATAGAAGATATTATGAAAAAATAAGATTGCAGTTCCCATTTGTATATAACAATAATTATATACCTTTGCATCAAAGTAGGAACTCGACTCTGCGAGACACTGCAAAATAGTGCAGAAATCAGGTGGGGCAATAGCGGGAGATTACGTTTGTTGCGATTCTTTAACGCAAAGATATAGAGCCATTTAGAAATGAAACTCATTTCCTGGTGGCACCACTTTTAAGAAAAGAAAAACGATGTAAATCCCTGAATTTCAAAGAAGTTCAGGGGTTTTTCATTTCCAAGAATAAGCAAAATAAGTGGGATTAAAGCAAACTGTACGTCCTTATTCGGGGGACGGTTTTAGAAAGCCCTGAATGTTCCACTGCGCGATAGCTACTTCATTCTTTTACAGCACGTTGCACTATTTTACATAACAGAGTCCTCGGTTCGATTTCCTAACTTTGTATCATTAAAAATTGAGCAGTATGGAAAGAAAAAGATTCAGCGTTTTGTTCTTCATCAAGAGAAGCAAACTGTTAAAAAACGGGGAAGCGCCCGTGCGTGTGCGTGTCACTTATGACCGCTTATATGTGGAACTCCAACTTAAACGAAGTGTAAAAGTCCCACTTTGGTCGCAGGACAAAGAGAAATCAATAGGCAAAGACCGCAATTCCGTAGAACTAAACCATTACATTGATGCCTTGCGTGTGAAATTCTATCAAATCTATCAAGATTTAGAACTGGAGGGAAAGATTATTTCTGCCCGTGCCATCGTAAACCGCTATCAGGGAAAGGACGAAACTTTCAAGACATTATATAATGTATTCAAGGAACATAACGACAACTGCCGGAAACTAATCGGAACGGATTATGCCGACATTACCGTAAGACGTTACGATAATTGCCTTAAATACCTCATGGAACTGGTGAAACGAGATTATAAGGTAGATGATATTCTACTACGTGAAGTAAACGGGGAATTGGTGCGCAATTTTGATTTATACCTGAAAACGGAAAAGCATTGCGCACAAAATACTGTTATCCGTTATATGAAGTGTTTCAAGAAAGTGATAAACCTTGCCATTGCAAACGAATGGATAACAAAAAATCCGTTTGCCGGAATCAAGTTTCACGAGGTGGAAGTAAACAAACAGTTCCTTAGCCAAACTGAAATAAATAAGATATGGCAGAAAGAATTTAAGATAGAACGGCTGGAACTGGTACGGGATGTATTCATTTTCCGTGTGTACACCGGATTGGCGTTTATAGACGTATATAATTTACGCCCCGAACATATTTCCGAAGATAGTAACGGTAATTTATGGATAGTAAAAGCCCGTGAAAAGACAAATAACCTTTGTAACATTCCGCTTTTGAGCATTCCGAAGCAGATACTTGAAAAATACAAGGACAATCCATATTGCCTTGACAAAGGCGTAATGCTGCCTGTTCCTTGCAATCAACTGATGAACAGTTATTTGAAAGAAATTGCCGATCTTTGCGGAATTAGAAAAAATCTGACCACGCACACGGCAAGGCATAGCTATGCAACCCTTTGTCTTTCAATGGGTGTTCCGATAGAAACGATTAGCCAGACATTGGGACATCGAAGCATTTCCACTACTCAAATCTATGCGGACATAACACGTACCAAAATCAATGAGGATATGACAAATCTTGCAGAACGGATTGAGGGAAAATATGAATTGGTAAAGTAAGCACATCACAACCAACATATTTTTTCCCTTTTTTTCTCTGATAAACATCTCCTATATGGAAAGAATAAATAAGGCAACACTTTTTGGAAATTTACTCTTTTAAGGAACGAAAAAGGAAGAAATTTTCAAAAACCGCTTGCGGCTCGGTGTTGCCGTTTTATTCTTGGAATATACCTTTGTGTTCAGAGAAAGAAAGAATTAATTAAGATTATTCCATTGAAAAATAAGATATTAGATTATCGACTGTTATGGTATAGTTTTTGTCACCTATTGAATTAAAGCCTAATTTTTCAACAAAAACATTACTTTTTGAAGAAGTACATGAACACTTGATAGTCCAATGATAAAGTCGCTCTTTTCGAAACACTTTGTCCTCAAGTTTATACTAACAAAATCCAAATTATATGTTGATGGCAGGAGGTTATATTTCATCTAATTCTTTTCTCATTAATTCTATAATTTCATCTTTAATTTCTTTTATTACTAATGCTGAAATTTCAATTTCCCTTTGACTTTTTTTCATCCCATATTGGTCATTAGACATCATTTGCTTTGGTAAATCATTCATCATTTTAATTGCTTGCTCCATATTCTTGTCGTATGCAAGTTCTAATAAATCCAACTTTTGTATTATTCTATCACTTGCTATTAAGCGGATTGTATTTGTCTCTTGCTTAATTTTTATTAGACTTTCATTTGCTTCAAATGTCAATCTTTGGATTTTCTTTGACATTACAGATGTAGCATTATTTTCGCCTTTCTTATCATTCCTGCTGGAAGAATTCAAAAAATTTCTATTAAATTCATCTAAAATAGGCAACAGCTTTTCTTGAGTACTTTTGTTTGCTTCATTGGTAAATTGGTCTAATAATTTGAAAAATAATATATATTGTTCTTTTTTACTCTCATATTGATATCTCCGTTTAGATATTTCCAATTGAAAGTCTTTTTTTATTCTTTCCGTTTCCTCTATTAATTTCTTGTTCTCGCTTTTTAGAACTTCCATTTTTGCTTTTTCAGTCGTATACGTTTTAATATACAGGATAAGCAATCCTAGAAATGCGAAAATCATATAAATTAAATATGGCTCTAAAAATTTCAAGTCAATATTCATTTTTTTCTTTTTATATACTACTATTGTGTTTTCTTGTTACTAATATCTAAACTATTAAGAATAAATAAATTAAGCTTGACATTGAATCAGTAATTAACAGGTGCTTTTTTTATTTTTGTCCTTTCTCAAATTCTTCAAATGTTGAGTAGTTTTTATGTTCTTTTCCTTTGATTTTTGCAAGTTTTGTTCCATCTATTCTCATTTGAATGTAACTTGCCAATTCATCAAATTTGTTGATATGTAGATTATACAAAGTTCTCGTAGGTGCAATTTTGTAACGTTTCTTTAATTGACTTGCAAATACAGCATATTTTACCTGACCTTTTCCGACTTCGTATTCTTTATACTCATTATAGCGGCTAATTAGGTGTCCAATATAATTTGCTTTGACTGTATCTGAACCAATGCAACCATCAGGATATTTTTGAACTACTTTTTTCCTCGTTTGGTTAATAACAATTTTATTATTATTTCCAATAACTGCATTATCAACAGTATTATTGAAGTTAATTTTTATTTCTTTGGATTGGCAATCAATCCCTGTGCCTTTTAATAGTGCTGACTTAATTGAAGTAATATTTTTACGCCAGTTTTTTTTATCTGAAAAATCTAAATAATTCAATCGCCTAACCAAATTATCTATTGGTTCTGAGAAACTCTGTCCTTTTGATAAAATAATAGGAATTATTCTCTTGTTTTCAGCAATCCCCATAAACTGTGAAACCTCAAAATTTACCCAAGGTGATTTTATCGAATTTTCGGAAATAACAAGCAATAAATAATCCATTTCTTTTAATGACTCAGAAATTGTTTTTTGAATATCATCTCCTGCTAGTATTTCATTTTCATCAATCCAAAACTTTAATGAATTGTCTTTGGAAAGTTCTTCTTTCAATTTATGAACAAATGGCTTGTCTTTACTTGAGTGGCTTATAAATACTTTTGCTTGAGGTAATTTTCGACTTATGGTTTCTTTCAATATATTATTTACCTTATCAATTGGGATAATATTTTTGCTAAGAAAAACTTCAGAAAGTTTGTTTGCCAATCGCTTTGTATCTTTAGTTTCAATACTTTTATCTATGGCATTTTTAAGCTTTCTCGGAAATTCATTAAACGTATTACACTCAAAACCTGCAAAAAATGTTGGTTCATATTTATCTTGCTTTGATTTAAAAATATTAAAGAAGATGAATGTAGGTTCTGTACCAATAGGAATCCCGAAAGATTTGAATTCATTTCTCATCTTTCTCCATTCTTCATCTGGAATAACTCTATCTTCATATATAAGAGGGGTGAATATATGAAAATTATGTCCACTAAAAGATGAAATTTGCGTCTTATTGTTCTGAAAGTATTCTACAAATTCAGAATCCATAGAGGAAAAGAATGCCATCATGAATTTTGATTCTTCAGGTTTCAACTGATTTTCATTAATAACATTCACAACTTCGTCAATCCATTGTTCTGTTGGTTGCTGTATATGAAACATATTTATTTATCTATTTTTATTATCAATCTTTACTTTTCATAAGTGAGTTACTGATAACTCTTAAACTGTACTCTTTATCAAAAGTGTACAATGAACAAAAGTAATAATCAAAAAAATGATGAGTACTTTATCGTTTACAAATTTAGCAAATATTTGTGATACAGCTAGATTTATGGCTGAAAAACATATCTTCATGTCCACCCAAAACTCAAAATATCAATCAACAGCATGTTTTTCTTTTTTTTCAATGACAAACATCTCATATATGGAGAAAATAAATAGGCAACACTTGTACTTAGAAAAAGAAAGGATTACATTCATTCTATTGAAAAATAAGATTTTAGATTATCAACTGTCATAAAATAGTTTTCACCATCTATTGAATTAAAACCTAACTTCTTGGCAAAAGCACCGCTTTTGTCGTTAGCATACTCAATTCCGATGTACCTGAATCCATACTTTAAGGCTACCCCTGTCAAGAACTGGAGAAAGTGCGTACCATGCCCTATCCGCTCCTTGCTAAAACCTAATCGGGCAATGACAAGGCAATCAGGTGGGAACAGGCTTTCAAACTTTCTGATACGCAAATACATCTCTATACGGCTGTTTCTTCGGGTGGTGATAACATTGTCTATCGTTAAGTATACAAGCGATTTACGATACTTGAAACGCTCCATCAGGTCGGTCTATATTGGCTCTTAGTTCCTCATATTCAATCATCGTCTAATCCCTTTCTTCTTTTTCTTTTTACGTTTCTGTGACTGTAATTCCTCTGCCGATGTTGCATCGTAATTATTGCTATCTCTTAATGAGAAGATAGACAGTAAAGAATTTCCAGTTTTGCTATTTACCTGATTAAAAGATTGTTCATTGTTTTGCTTGTTATCAAGATTACAAGAAATATTGTTTTCTTTTTCACTGGGTTGGAATGTTTCTTTTTTCTTTTCGCCAGTAAAATATTGTTTTGGCTCTTTCAATTCTTGCTCCTGCATTTTCAGTTTATCGTCAATGCTTCCGTTCTTCATCGTGTTGGAATACTCAAACGATTCGGATAATTGGCGGTTGTAGCCAAACAGCTTATCAAAGCCCTGTTCCGCTTGTTGGAACAGGTTCACACGGTCAAAACCACCTTTTATTACTCCGTTCTTGGTGTTCTTGTGGTTGGTAAGCGGTGATAGCTTCTTTTTATTAGCTTGGTCTTTTCGGCTCACAATCAAATGACAGTGCATATTCAGTTCGTTGTCGGAACGGCTACGGTCAAAATGTATCTTTCCGTAAAACTTTATATCCGCTTCGGATAGTCCTTTGTTGAAGTTCTTGGCATATTCAGGAATAAACACTTCCCGGATATACCGTTTCATGGCTTCGGCTTGTTCCTGTTCTGTATTACCCATCGCTTGAAGTTCCTTTTCCGACGGGCTGACATGAATAGCGTAAAACTTAGCATCCGTTTTCAATAGTTGCCCGGTATTAGTATCTATATCTTTTATAACTTTTGATTTATAGATGTTATCCTCTATCAGATTGAAAAAGCCATCGGTATAGATTCCTTTCTCCATCCGTTCCAAGTCTTCATGCTCCATATATGAAGCTAATTGCCGACAACTACCCGTATTATTATATGTTCCTGCCGATGGCGGGGCAAAATCTATGTGCATGGTTCTATGTATTTATCAAATTGACGATTTCCGTCTTTAAGTTTTCTTTCCGTTTGCCGTCCATCACGCCACAAGTTGATAACTCCGAATAGAGTTGTATCAGTTGGAGCAATTTCTTATAATCCCGTTGGTGTATCTGATACAGGGCGGTGAGTTGTTTCCCCTGCTGGTTGATTACATCGGCGTGCTTGCCGAACTGTTCACTTACCTTTTGCAGTACGGCTGTTTGCCTTTCTTGACTGGCTGCCAGTTGTGAAAGGATAAGGTTTTCTAATTCCTTGCCGATAGCATCGAAGCGAACGGCAATAGAATTGGCGGTTCGTACCATTGGATTCAGTTGTTCTTCCTCGTAGTGACGGATGAAACGAATTATATCGTCCTGTCGTTTGTTTATCTTCGCCAGTTCCGATTTTACGGATTCCGGTGCTTCCGAGGGGTTGATACACGCTTTATCAATATAGCTAAATGCCAGCCTGACTATTTCCCCTTTTTTCAGCGAATAGCGTTTGCAGAGCTTGTCTATCAACTTACCCGTTTGTCGGTCTATCCCGATGGTGGTAAGAGTAGATATATTATTAGTCTTATCCATGATTATAACTTTTTTATAAGGAAAACGAGATTCATTTAGTTGATTATAAGCGAAATACATTTCTGTCTTATAATCACTATTATAAATGGTTACGAACGTAACCTATTAAAGCCGAAGGCTTTGCCCCGCAGGGCAAGAGGGAAGAACAGGACTTGTCCAGTTCCCTCTTGCTTCATTTAACGAAACGAGCCGAGCTACAGAGCGAGGCGATTTCTGCTAAATGGGGAATGGTAACATTCCATCAGGCGGTAACATTACCCACCTTATTTTGCTTCGGTTTGCTTATCAAGTTGATTTTCCTTTTTAAATCGCTCATAGGTCTTGCTATCAGCATTTTCTTGAACAAATGCCCGAATGTCGGCTGAACGATAATAGGTCTTATGACTTATCGTAAAGTAAGGAAGTTTGCCACTTACTCGATACCGTTGCAAGGTTCGGAAAGATACTTTTAGTAGAAACGCTAAATCCTGATTATCTAATAGTTTGTCGTTCTCACCCATTACCTTGTCAGTATTGATAAGTGATTTCAGGTCTTGCCCAACTTCGGTGAGCTTCTTTGATAACCTTTCCATCCACTTGTCGAAATTTTCATTATCTACATACATTTTGCTTCAATTTTAAGTTTAACATTATTGTTCTCAACCGATTGATGAAGCAAAGGACGGCAGAATAAAGAACTAAAAATAGAGGAGTCCGGTATTGACCCCTCTATATCACAAACACAAATAGCTATTTATCAATCTATTGCAAAATTATCTTTTTTCATCTTTATTTTTTTAGTGCTTCCGCTTGCCGTTGCTTGTATTCTTTAGTAAGGACTGTTTTTAAAGCATCCAGTGTTTTAGTGAGGTTACATGGCTTGCGTTTGAAAAGTTCGCTTTGACGGTCATAGATACCGTTAAAACTAAATCCGAAAGCCTGTTCAAAGACTTCCGAAAAAGCGATGATAGTTGGATTCTTGCCTATGTTGTCGGTGATGCCACCCAACAGCATCAGGGCTGAAAGAATTTCGGTCATACCCATGATTCCGAGATTAGGAAACTTAGGTATGACCGATAAAGAAGATTCAAATGTCAATGGAGTTACCAAAGGAAACGATTCGGGATGTGTGATTTTGAAATTTAGCAGTTCCAGTTCTGCGTTAATAATCGCCTGTGTTTTTTGTAAGAACCGCTTTTTAAGCGCATTTTTCCCCCTGCCCGTAAAGAGGTGCTGTTTCAAGTGAAGCTATCTCAATACGGGTAGCTGTAAGAATACGGTAAATAGTGGAGTAATCATTCCCATCCCCCACTATTCTTATTTGTTCGACAAATTCGCCATAAGCATCTTGCATTTTTTCGTTAGTTACTTCTTGCGAGGATTCAGACAATAGTCTTAAAAACCTCATACCTAATAATTCATTCATACGCATAAATTTTAATGTAAATATTAATTGTCAGATTAAATAATCTGTTTTATGCAGAATGATTTAGCTATATTGAGCTTATCTTAGAACTCTATTTTTCTAGCCATACTATTGGATAGTTTAAAGCTACTTTGATAGCTTCCATCTCAGCACTATGCCACATTTCATGTTTGAAACACCATGATAAAGCTTCATATTTATTATTAGCTACTGGATGTTTGAATGGGATAGGTTCTAATTGTTCAATTAATATATCATCATTTAATTGCGTTAAATTATCTATGCATATTTCGTGAATAGCATCGAACTGCTCTTTTAGCTTATATGCTGAAATCAAGTTCTTTTCTACTGACCTATGCAAAGTACCCATACCATTGAATATCTTCACATAATCAACAATAGGTATTAGTTCAGCGATTTTAGGATTTCTTCCAGTGATACATGTGATAGCGTGGAAGTTTTGACTAATCATCAAGTGTCCAATTTGCCAAGCAAAGTTTGAATCTGTGCTTTCAGGAATTGTGTACCATAAATCTTGTGGAATTTCGGAAATCAAACGATTTACAAAATTCCTCGATTCAATAATCTGTTCTCTTAAAAAATCAATCTTTCTCATCTTTATGAATTTATATACTTATTAGTAAGTAAGTTTTTTGGATAAAAAAATATTAGATATTTAATAGTCCTTCCTGTATAGACTTATATACATCATTTTTTAATACTTTATTCATTTGTAAAGAAGACAGTAACGCAGAATGAACTATGAAAGCCTTTGTTCTTGGTGTTTCCGTAAATGAAAAAATATTAGTTTTTAGTCCATTGTCTAATAATGCTGTTAGCCATTTTAGGATTGTATTTACCAATCCCTTCAATTCTTTCTGCATGTTTTCAGGTAAAGTGTCATAAGATGGAGAAAGTGAACCAACTATACAAAGCCAGTGATTACCAATAAAACTATCGTGCATATGAATGTAATTGGAAAACTGCAATTTGTAATCTAAGCCTTCCCATGTTTTAGTTAGTTCGTTGAAAGCATTAAGATTCCTCTTTATTATCTCCACTCCTAAATCTGACTTTGAAGGGAAATAATAATGGATAGCTGCATTCTTTATATTCAACGCTTTAGATATGTCAGCGTAGCTAAAAGAATTGTAGCCAACAGAACGAATCAATTCACTCCCTAACCGTATTATTTCACTTCTTGTATCATTCATGATGCAAATATAATCAAATTTACTTAGTAGTAAGTATATTCTTTAAAAAAGATGCATTATCTTTGTGCAAGAGTTATTTGAAGCAATGGAAAAATATAACAGACTAAAGAAGTTCGCTCGTTTCTACATCGTTACCCATTGTTATACTCTACTTCTTCAAAAGTATATTATTCAATAGATTACAATTACATTTCTTGTTACCGAAAACACAACTTGCCATGTTCGTTTGAACATGAATTTTTCTGTCGAAAAATCAAAATATGGCATCTTATCCACTTCCCACCTATAAAATCCTTCCGCCGCCATCCTTATCACTTTTTGAATACCCAAAACCGGAGTCACCGGAGCATTTGAGCGGTGTAACAGGATGACATACAGTGTCACAGACTGTCAGCAGACCGCCATGATAGTGCCAATCCGGAAAATTTATCGTTATTTTGCCGCATGTCAGCATGTGTTCGGCAGTTCAATCATCCAAGTGTGCGTCAGGTACATGGTGTATGGTTGCCTTAAACCGTTCGGTAACGGGTGAACGGGGATATGTAAGAACATAATAAGGCAACCGTTCCCCCATGTGTGAATGCGTGACCGGCTTAATGTCAGACTGGACACGTGGGGGATTGGATACATGACCGGCTTGCCGGTCGGATGCACATACCCGTCAGATAATGCAAGCATGTAATAAGGGTGGTATTCTTACATTCACAACGTGATGAAAATGCAGAACTGCCGGAAAAGAATTGTTCAACTATCAAAAATATGGAATTCATGGTAAAGAGAAAGGAAGTTAAAATCGACGAGGAGCAGATACGCCGCGTAATGGCCGGGGATATTCCCGCCTCTGTCCTGGAAAATCGTTATGGGAGCAACGCTGCTAACTCCCAAAAAGAAGATGACAAGAAACCGGAAACGGAAAATCGGTCCGGGATTCCTGCCAAATCCGACAAGGTGGAAGTTCCCGGTTCCGGTGTGTCCGGCGGTGAGGAAGAAGCACCATCTCCGGTTCTTCGGGAGAAAACACACCGGAAAAAGAACAGTCTTCAGGAGTATCCCGAACATCTGTTCGGCAACAACGTTGTGAAAGAGCGCCGGCAGACCTATGTCAGCAGTGAGAACTATGAACGGGTGCGTACCCTGCTTTCCGTGATAGCGCCGACTGTCAGCATTTCCTGCTACATCGACAATATCCTTTCGGCCCATCTGGAACAGTACCGTGACGAGCTGAACGCCATCTACAGCAGCCGTATCAACCTGAAACCGTTGTGATTCTGCCTGTGGGCGCATGAAAAAAGGGACACCCGGAGGTCGGATCTTTTTCCTTCCTTCGGATATCCCCTGCTTTTTCTTTCGGATATCGGGCTTATCTCGTACCGGTGGCTCTTACTCCCTTCGGTATCGGGTTGTCGAGTATTATCCGGTAGCATAGCCTGCCGTCCACATTCACCGGCTCTTTCGCCACCATGAAACCGGCGCATTTCTCGACCTTTGCCGCATCAAGTATCATGCCGGCGATGAAGCTGTTCGAGAAGCGGGCGCAACGCGGATCGTTCCATATCGTGAATCCGTTTCCGTCATCCGAGACGAACATGTACCAGTCCTTTGGCCTGTCTTCGTCCCTGGCGATACATAGCCTGTTTCCTGCGTGCAGGCTCAGTTCCCTGCTCAATATCCTGCTCAGGTACATGCTGCCGTCACGGCATACCGTGATGATCCGTTTGCCTTTGTAGGTCAGTGCCGGATGGGAATTGCTCTTGTCATAAACTGTCAGTTTCATAATCGATTATGTTTTGAGTGATACATTTATTGTCTTTTATGCCGCCTCGCCGGCCATGATCAATCTTCTTTGGGCGATGAACTTCCGGTTTGCCCGGATGGATTCCATCATCGCCTGTGCCCTGCGTGTCACCACCGAGGTCTTCTCGCCCATGTGCCTGGCTATGGTGCGGAATGAGCTTCCGGTCTCGTAGAACCGCAGCATGAATATCCTATAATCCTCATAGGAGAAATGCCGCCTGAGGAACTTCTGTATGTCCCTTACCAGCCTGTCGCATCCGGTAAGCATCTCTTCCCGTTCCTCTGTCTCTTCCGCGCAGTCCGTCTCACCCAGTCTTGCGAAATACTCGTCTCCGGGGCTGTCGTAACGGCTTTCATCCCTTGCGCCCGACTGCAGGATTCTTCGGTAGCATCCGAAGAAATAGGACTCCGGATCTTCTATCCCGACACTTGAGAACATTATCTGCTTCCTGACAGCCAGATATGCGTCATGGAACGCGTCTTCGTCGATTTTTCCATAGATGGAGAGTCTCTCCTTCAATCTCGCGTATGAACGGTTAAACCATCCGTTGAATTCTTTCACGTCTTTTGTTGCCATATCCTTTTGCTTTTATCTGTTAGACATCCGGCCCGTAGTACGGGCACTCTTGTTTCTTTGTATGCCTTACAGCCGTTCTCCCTCCGGAAAGGCGTCAAGGCTCGGCAGGAAAAAATACCGGAGCGCAGAGTGCGAGGATGATTTTTTCCCCGCCGACCCGCAGGGCCCGGCCTTGCGCTCCGGTGGGAAACGGCTACCTTTGCTTCAAAGAAATAAGTGTGTCCTTTCCGCTTCTTACCATCCGTAATTATCCCCTGGCGGTGAAAAGGGATGTCTGCCGGTGACACCTCTCGTCCGGTTTGCAGCCCGTCTTGATTTTTTTATTTTCTTCGCTTCCGGAACGCTTTTACGGACACCGGAACCCCTTTCCGGTATCATCTGTCCGCCGTTCCGGCTATAGTAAAAAAACAAAAGTCAAACTTAAAATTGAGGAATTATGGAAGTAGTGGTCATAGAGAAGGCAACTTTTGAGAGGATGCTCTCGGGGTTCGAGATTTTTGCGGAAAAGGTGGAACGCCTCTGCCGGGAACATGAGGACTTGGGAGAAAAGGAGTGGCTTGACAGCGATGACGTTTGCAGGCTGCTCTGCGTCAGCCCTAGAACATTGCAGTCGATGCGGGAGAACGGAACATTGGCATACACCAAGATAAGCCACAAGGTGTACTACAGGCCGGAGGATGTGAAGGCCGTCTTTCCCGTGGTGGAAATGAAACGGTGTATAACAGCCGGCAAGGAAAGAAAATGCAATGTAACCAACAAACCAATCAACCAACGAACCAACCAACAAACAGATATCTGACTTATGAATGACAATGGCAATATCCGGCTGCTGACACCGGAAAACGACATACGCGTGAGAGTCTTTCTCTCATCGCTGGAAGACCTTTCAGAAAAGGTGGAGAAAATACGTGGTGCCAACAAACCGTCGCTGGACGGGGAACGCTATTACACTGACAAGGAACTGGCCGTTAAACTGAAGGTCAGCCGCAGGAGCCTTCAGGATTACCGCAACAACGGCATACTGCCCTATATCCAGGTGGGCGGCAGGATTCTGTATAGGGCTTCCGACATTGAACGTACTTTGATGGACGGGTACAAAGAAGCGTACCGGTTAAAAGGAAATATGTGATTGGCGAACCTGCAAAATAAAAGTAGGGAGAAAATCATCGCACTGCTTTCACAGGACAACACGCTGGGCGCAACAGCACTTGCCCAACAGAGAGGGTACTCCGACGAATCGGGCCGGACAAGGGCGGATATTGACAAGTAACCGAAAAGACAGATTAATTTTTCTGGAGGGAGCGCAGTTTGCCGCCTGCCTTTTTCTTCGTGTTTCAAAAAATATCCCTCCTAATAGAATGTCAGAACGGCATACAGCAGTAATATTCTATTGTCTGTATGCTGTTCTTTTTTTTATTGTATCGACTTTTCCGTCAGTCGCTTGTTTCCGCTGCCGTCGGCCTCCATTGTACAGACGTGAAAGGGAAAAGGTTTTCGGGCTGAATACTCTTTACCTGCAAAGGAAGATTCTGCCCGAAACGGCACGGCCGCCTGACCTTTTCACTTTCAATGGAGTCTGTACTAACTTCCATGGGCGGCGAGGGAACAGGCGGCCGCGAAACGGTCATTGGTTGTCATGGCCGGAATCTGTGAGGTTTTTGCGTCTCTTTTCCATCAGCTTGTCCATATCCTCGGAAATTTTATCATCGGTCACTTTGGCATAGCCTTGTGTGGTCCTGATGTTCGTGTGCCCCATCATCTTGCTGATGCTCTCGATCGGCACACCTGCCGAAAGCGTCAAGGTTCCGAACGAATGCCTGCTCGCGTGATAGCTGAGATTCTCTTTTACACCTGCCAATATCCCTATCTCGTGGATGCAGTACCAAAGCCTGTTCCGGTTGGGTAGAGGGAATATCGGTCTGCCGTCATCGGTTGTATTGTACAGCGACAAAATTTGTTCGGCTACGGGGTGTAACGGTATAAAGGACTCGACATGTAGATACTAATTGAAAAGTGCACCGTATTTTAATTGAAAAGAGCTCCATCCAT
>ENA-UONS01000686-UONS01000686.1-human-gut-metagenome-genome-assembly--contig:-CS19-NODE-686-length-36508-cov-16.148877_pt1 | contig 36508 bp, 30 predicted proteins | sample MGYA00242458_ERZ724005 | MGnify/ENA metagenome assembly ERZ724005
AGATAGATATCAGTCAGCTGGTCGATGCTGGCCAGATACCAACGGACTTCGTTGGCATCTATAATGTCGTTTCCGTTCAAGTCGCGATTTCGCAACATACATGCGTATGCAGCATTTCTATAACGTTCCTTTAAAGCATTTTCCGAAGCAATGTTTACCGATGTTTCTATGATATCAGTCCATTTTTTCCCTTCCAGCCACTTCAGGCAGTTGGCACGTCCGTTGCGAGTGTCTGTGCCCAGCGACACATTGCCGGTTGCCAGGCGTCCCGTCTCCATGGTCGATTCCAGCCCCCAAGCCGTGGTCAGGTCCTCCTTATCTACATTGAATATGGTGCGGATGGTACGCTGCTTGAAAGAGAACTTGGAGTGTACGATGCTCGAATTGCCGTCATCGCTATACTCCGAGCCGCCTGATATGATGTGCATCTGCCGGTCTTCCTTATCTGCTGTCAGCTTCCACAACGAGCGGTTATTCTCGCCCGACTCATTCGTAAGCGGGTGGTTGAAGTACAGGTTCTCGTCTACAAAGACTGTAATAGCCACATTGCCTTGGGTGTCAAAGATAGGAGAGTTGGACTTGGCTGCTTCCTCTTGCAGGTATTTTATCAGCTGGTCAATGTCGCGCAGGCGAGCATCCCCATAACCTAAGTCTTGATAATAAGGCGACGGCAAATTATTATTCGAAGCGTTCATCGGGTACGGGTCATTATAGTTCTGGTCGCCCGGATACTTCACGTAACTACCTGCATCCACCCCATAATCGGCATTTACGGCAAACTTAATCCAGCGATAGTCGCGCATCTCGTCTGGAATTTCATCTTTCATTTCGTGTATGCCGCGACTGAAAGGGGTGTTGACACTCCACTTCATGTCGTCCTTAATATCCGATTTGTTCAGCGTAATGAGGCAACGGTCGTAGTGCGAGTCAAACTCAAATATCTGGTCGCTGCTATATACCACGTCTCCCTCGTAGCCCGGGCGGCGGTCGTTGTGATAAGTCACCTCAAAAATAATATCTTCTATACCCCTTACCGTTACCGTATAGGTATAGTATCCGTTGCGCTCGGTGTCGTAGTCGTTGGCATTGCCCGAAGCATAGCCCAGGTGCACCGTGAAGCGCACGTCGGCACTCACCTGCTGCCCGCCGTTGTCCTTGTAGGAGAGCGTTCCGGTCATCTCCACATAGGCAGAGTTGGCATTGGCATTCGTAAACTTCTTGTCGCCCTTCTCATCTTCACCGTTCCAGGCTTCACGTGCGGCATAATCGGCGTTAGCGTCGCCGGTGGAGGCTATTTCTTTCTGTGGTGTTTTTTTGTTCTCGGGCATATAGAACACGAAGCTACCGCCGTCGTATAGGTTGGCATCAGTCGCATTGCGGGTGATTTCCTCGAACGGTATGGCCGGAGTACTGAAATAAGCGGCGCCTGTAGCATCGTCATAGTCGCCGGTCTCGGTCTTCAACACATACGACTGCATGGGCACCCGCTTCACCGTCCATGTCTTGGGCAGGAAAGAAAACTCTGTCCACTGTCTTCCGTCGGGAGGATTGGGGCTGGTCTTGACCACAAACTTCACCTTGGCATCGGTGCGCTCCAGCTTGAGGGTAGCATTCAGGGTTTGCGTGCTGCCTTCGCCGCCGGGAATGGTTACCACTTCGCTGTCGGGGTTGTCCTTGTCCTTGGCATAACCGGTCATCATGAACAGGGCGCCGCGGTAGACCGACTCGCTCTTCATCTTCATGACAAGTGCCTTCAGCTCGGTCAAGTTCTGGATGGCATCGAGTGTTTCTTTCGTGATGCTGTATGCCGTCGAAGTAGTGGCAGTCGTCAGGTTGGCAATGCCCACGATGCGGGCATCGTTCAGCGAGGTAGTCGTGAAAAAAACGGTTCCCGAATTGTGCCCGGTAGTACCGTCAGCATAGCTCAACCCGTCACCATCGGTACAAAACTTGCCAAAATGACGGTCGCCCGCTCCGTCGAACACCAATACATATATATTATCCACCCGGTTTTCGTATTCGGCATCCTGCTCGGCACGGGTGATGACCGGGCTTTCCTCGGCCTGGAAACCGAGCTGCACGCTGGCCGGAAGTCCCTCTTCCACGCGGGTACGGTTGTCTACGAACGTATCGTCCACACACGATACCGTCGCCAATGACAGCATCAGGCCTATCATCTGTAAATACTTGCTTGCTTTCATATCTGTATATTAATCACTGTACATTTATCAATTGAACGGCGGAACCTCCACGTTCTTCTCCGCCCAAGGCACTACCTCGAAGCTTATCTGCACATTGGCCGGTGCGCTGAGCGTGGCATGTATGTTGACCTGCGTGTTGCGGGCTATGGAGTTGATAGCACCGTTTTTATCCACAAAAGATTGGGGCAAATATTCTTTTCCTGCCTCCGTATGAAACCCAATAGTGTAGGGCGAATCATCCTTGGGGTCGATCCATGCAAACGACGGATAGATATAGAGCACCAGCTGCGCGGTCTCGCCACCCGCTATCTCAATGCTCAAGCCTGTGTATCCCTTGGAGACATAGCCCGTATCGTCGGGCACATCGAGGTTTTGCTCGGCAAAGAGGTAGAGACAATTGCCAAAGAACGAACCGAACGACATCTGGTCGATAGTGATTGCGTCGGTCAAGGCATTGCTCATCAGTATGTTCAGCTTGGCCACCGTGCGCACCAGGTTCACCGTAACAGTCTGCGGCGTACCTGTAGGTGACTCAATGGTCAGATTCTTGTTCATCCAGCTCATGGGCAGCCCCGTCGCGGTAAAGTCCATTTCCGAGCCGCGCTTGGGGAAGCAGGCGCGCGCGTCGTCATGGATGTGCACCTTTCCACTCCCTTCTTCAATATCGGCCTGCAATGTCTTCAGATTGCTGTAATCCTTGCCCAAGCTCGCCTCGTTGGCTATGACATACATCTGCACCTGCCCCACGGGTACGTTGTCTATCGTAATGCTGCCGCCCGTAAGGTCATCAGCGGTAAATGTTTGGTTGATACTAGTTGCCCCCTGCGACAGGATAATGACGCGCAGGAGATTGATTTGCGATTCCTGCTCCTTGGTGGGCGTCGTGATGCGTGTAGTCGCTTCGAGCATGGGGATGTCCAGCCTGATGGTGGCCGTACGTCCATCGGCCACCGGCTCGTCGGCCTCGCGGGTACAACCGACAAAGGTTGCCGACAGCAGGCAGGCGGCCAGCAAGGCCACGATGTAATGGTAAGATAAGTGTTTCATATCGTTGTTTCTTTTCATTGTTACCTTTCTATTATCCCCACGACACGGAGGTATCTTCTTCCTTCCAGTCAACTACCTTTACGGTGACTGTCAGCTTACCGCCCTTGATTGTCAGCTTGTAGTGGTAGCTCTGGCCTGCTTTCCAAGCCTGCACCGATGCATTTTTCAGGTCTATCGTCGAAGTGCGGTCCATCGTCTCACCGTTATAGCGGTAGGCAAAAGCCAGCTTGGCGCCTTCCAGCTGAATGGCATTGAGAGGGAGCAGCAGCATGTCGCCAAACACATCACGACTCAACCCCTCGGTAGCATTCAGGCTGAATGCCGAAGCATTGAATATTCCGTCGTTTTCTGTATTGGTTGCAAGCTCAGTCCATGCCGACGCATCTTTTTTCTTACTAAGGGTACCTTGGTAGTTGACACCATACACCTTGCACTTGGTGACGTTGACCACCGTGTTCTCCGACTCCACGGTAAACTTCACCCTCGCCAGCTCATGCCCAAACTTCATCGACACCGACTGCGGCGTCTCCCCCGCTGCATAAGAAATTCCCGTCTGGCTGGCCATCATCAGGTCTACCGCATCGTCGCCTGTCAAGGAACAATCAAAACCGGTGACGGATAGCGTGCCGTCCGAGGCGCATGAAGCATTGACGCTGGCCGGATACACGCCGTAGAAATTATACGTCTTACCCGGAACCCAGTACCGCGTGCCGCCGGTATAAGTCCAGTTGGGGTGTTGGACGGTTTCACCGTTGAATACATTGACGGCGTTGTTATCGTAGCCGCCCCATACCTTGAAGTCAGCAGGCAGCGTGTTCCCCTCTACCGCCGCGCGCGTCTCAGCCGCGGACGTAAAGCTGATGGCACGGGCGCCATCGGCCGGACTATCGACCAGCTCGTTGGTACAGGCCGCCATCAGCAGCAGGCCTGAGAGGCCGAGAATTGTTTTTACAGAAATGAGTTTCATATCGTTTGTTGATTGATTTGTCAAAATATTCATTCAAACAGCCAGTAAAACATCATTCAGCGATCTACTGAATAGCTATTCACCAGCACAGGACACCCAGACAGCCAAGTCGTCGAGGGTCAGGAGCATACTTTTGGTATTAACCTTTACGGTGTAGTCGTTGTCAACGTCCTTTGTCTGTTCGTTGGGGTAAGCCTTCAGGTTGAGATCGAAGGTGTACTTCAGTTGCTGTGCCATGGTTCGTTCTCCTTTTCTTTAGGTTAATAACTCAAGTTTTACAGGGAGAAAACGTTGGACAAGTTGGGGGAACAAAGGGAGGGCGATAAGATTTTTGGAAACGCGCAGATTAATGCGAATAAATGGTAATCTTAGTAGAGACGTGGCGTGCCGCGTCTCCGCATGCAAGCTACCTTGAATTCATTGATTAACAGATATTTCAATATTTAATCATTCTCAAGACGGGGCACGCCCTTTCTCTACTAAATCAGCCGTTCATCGATAGCACGGTAGTCCTTCGCGTTGTATTGGATTTAATTCCGAATTTCTTAGACGCAGGCCGGGCGGGTTTATATTTCTTTATCTGCCTTATCCGCTAAATTAGCGTCGAGGCGATAGGAGGTTTCTACCCAAATAATGATTTAAACCACAGATGACACAGATGGCTACAGATTTATATCCGAAAATCAGCGTTATCCGCGTGCAGGCTGACAGCCCTACAGAGAGGATGCACCGGAGGTACGCCCCTACGTTCTTTGTTCTCCCAACATGTCAAAGTTCGCTCCGGGGCTTGAAGCCCCATGGTGGCCGTGCGGGCGGTCAAGCCCACATGGCCTATAGGTTAAAAAAAAGTTAAGGATTATTTATGTGCCAATTCACCATTATCTGTGTCAGCTGCATCCTCCCAACCGGTTACAGAAGTTGTAAATTCAATCTTCTGGTCTTCAAGAGTTGGGTCGATTTGGTCAGCATTGATTGTTGCAATATAGTTGTAGCGGTAGCCCGGTGTCCAAGTGTTGTCAGTAGTACCAGCAACCTCACCTGCTGTATAATTCAGAGTTGCTTCAAAAGTATTAGACTTCTCAGCCATTCCTGAACCGCTGACAGTTGCCTTGAAAGTAACCTTCAACGCATTAGTGTTGGCTTGCGGAATAACGAGTCTGGCAACTGAAGCCGAATAATCGTTCTCAGCTATTGCTACATCAGGAATCTCTGCATAAGCGTATCCATCATTTTTCTGTACTGTGTTCCAAGTAGCTGTACCATTGTATACACCTGTAGCCTGACTTGCAGCACCTTCAATCTTCAGTTCAGTAATCTTCAGAGTATAAGCATCAGCATCGGTAGTCTTGAATGTAAACTTAACCTGGCTCAACATGTGACCGAAAGTCAATGCAACAGCATCATTAGCTGTTACATCAGAATTTGATTGCAATTTCTTAACGGCTGCTACCAAATCGTTGGCATCATTCGGTGTATATTCAGGGAATGTAAGAGTTCCGGTTGCTGCATCAAATGTAGCATTGTCAATTTTAGTGTTATCACCATTTGCATAAGCACCGAAAGAATAGTACTTGCTGGCTTGCCAGTAATGAATAGCTGTGTTAGCCTCATTTTTGAAAACTTGCGTACCATACGTACCCGCAGCGTCACCAAACTCACCGAATACATAGAAACCGGTCAGGTTTGTAACCTCTGTTATAGCCTTTGTATTGTTGTTTACAAAAGCATTGAACCCGATGGCGCGGTTCTGAGCCACTTCCATCACTTCCTCATTTGTACAGCTTGTCATAGCTGCTACAGCCAGACCAAGCATCCATAAACTTTTCTTCATAATAAAAATAATTAAAAGTAAAACATAAAGTTGATTGTATATAGTCATTCAAAAAACAACTCAATTGATAGGCAGCGGAATGTCAATCTCATCTCCCCAATCGTCTACATCAGGGTCGAATCCGCCAGCACCTTCCATACCGTCCTCGTCAGAAATCTCGATGTCATCGAATACCAGGATGCCGCCTCGTGGCTGCAAGCGCATAGGTTCGCTGATATCCCTATCGAAGGTGAGCAGTTTGCCGTTTTTCAGCAGCACATCCAGCCTCAGCATGAATTGCATCTTCTCGGGGTCGTCGGTATATTCGTTGGTCTTGTAAGCGAAATTGGGAACGCCGAAACAAAGCACCTCCGCAGTACATCCCTTTTCGTCCACCTTGCAGTCGAAGAGCAGCGTGGCCGTCGTGGCATCGGTGTGGCCGTCGTTCAGATATACCCGCTCAGCCATACCGGCCAAGGCTCCCCTGGCCTGCGACACGTATTGCAGGCCCGAGGTGATGCGGTAGCGTATCAGGTAGGTATAGGTACGCGGAAACATGGTGACGGGCAGCCCGTCGGGCGTAAGCGACTCCTCGGCCAGGTAGGCAGGCACGTAAGAGGCATACAGATTGTCGGGAGGGGTTATGGTACGCTCATCCTCGTGATTTTGCGGGGCTGTGTATCCGCCACGCGTACGGGTACGGGTACTGGCTGTAGCTGTAGCCGAGTTGTCCGTATTGTCGAATATGATATACTCGGTATCATTATTATAGAAGAGGAGTGCGTGCACGCCCTCGGACATGGAAATCAATCCGCCGTAGTTTTCAAGATTGCTTACGGCAGGCTCGTCGCCTTCGGTATAGACTATGGAGCGAATGCCATCAGCTATTTCCGGGCGAAACTCATCATACTCGCGCGGCCATCCCTGTTCTTTCCAGATGGCTTCCCAGTCAAACTGCATTTCGCCGCCCGTATAGGGGTTTTCCCACTCCTGCATCCATTCAGGGTCTACGTCGGCCTGCACTTTCAGGGCATGTTCATCGTGGTTATAGCACAAGTCCTTGCGGCAGCCTGCCAGGAAGGCCACCACCAGCGCGGACAGCAGCAGGTGGCCGAACAAATTCTTCACCCTGCGTTCTTCGTTCTTCATTATTATAGTCTTCATCTTTTGCCTCCTTTCTCCGTCCAGCGGCCAATGTTCCATACGAAAGCGAATTTCAGTTTCAGCGGGCCAAAGTAGTTGAAGCGGCTGGTCTGCTGATAGACGTAGTGTCCGTCGATGGGGGCGTATTCTTCGTATTCGGTAGTCATGAATCCCAGCCCGACGCCTGCCTCGAAGGCAAAGTACTTGCCCACGGGGAACATGTAGCCGTAGCTCAGGCCCACCATACCACCTTCGCCCTTGTAGCCGGTGCCGCCGTTCTCAAGGTCGTACCATCCGCCACCGCCAAAGAGGCCCACATAGTGTCCGCGGCGGTCACCCTGCGGACGGAACCAGTAACGTACCTCGGGCAGGATGGTGGCCAACTGATAGTATTTATGTTTGCCATTGTTGTGCCACCAGGCCATGTTGCCCTCCACGACTGCCGACCATCGGTCGTTGAAGCGATATTCCACTTCGAGCGATGGCATGAGCACAGCATCGTAGAGCAGGTTGCTCTTGATGAACCAGGGAGTAGCCTCGTAAACACGGCGAGGCAGGGCGGCCAGACTGTCGGCCTGCTGGCGCCTACGCATCTCTTCGGCCTGCCGCAGGCTATCGGCACGCAGCTGGGCCTGCCGTTCGGCCTCCTGACGTTGCAGCTCCAAGGCGGCCAGGCTGTCGGCACGCATGCGTTCAAGGCTATCGCGACGGGCTTGCTCGGCACGACGGGCAGCCTCTGGGTCATAACCCTCGGCGTAACGCAGCCCTACGAGGGCCACGACGTCTTTAATACCTTTATAAGAATAGGTGGAATTTCCGGTACGGTAGTATTCTTCCTTCATTCCATGATGGACAATGAACCAGGACTTGACGTGGTTGCTTCGTTCTTTGGCCGCAGCCAGGTTTTCATGACGGGTAGGAAACGAACCGCAGAATCCACGTATCAGGACGTAGGCCTTACCTGCCTCGATTTCGGCCCGATGGCGTTCAATCAACTGCGCCGCAAGGCGAATAGCTTCGTCATTCCCCCTGTAGGGCGAATAGAAAATCCGATTGCCGGGTACGAACCTGAAAAGAATGGCCGTATCTTGTTCGCTGGCATAAGCATCGGTTTCGCCACCGGGTGATGCCCACCCTTGCAACGAAGCAGCCACTAAAGCCAGCGTAACCCCGATTAATTTAAAACAGTGCATCATTATAGAATGTATTGATTAAGCGTTTTTACTCTATCCGTTCACATATCAGTGCGACAAAGATATGTCAACGGATGCAAACAAAAAAAAAAAACGGTTAAAATTCTTTAGTCGGATAAGATTTAACATTAAGGCGTGCCAAAAGAATGATAGGAATAGAAAGGATTTTTACAGCATAGAGCATAAAAACGAAAGCAAATCGTTGTTTTATAACCAGATAGTACATACCTGAAATAAGCATTCATTCTATCATCGCGCAGAAAGGAAGCATGAAAAGCATGCTTATAACGGAAAACAGGGACAATACGAACAGGCACGTCCAGACTATTCTTGTATTTTGCACAAGCCGTAAGGAGGAGGAAAAAGGCAGCTGTCAGCATTTTATGCCATGACATGCTGCACAACATAGTTTAGTAACAGCCGCACTTTTATTGCTTTTGTTTCAATTAATGTCTAATTTGCGCCCGACTTATAGTTAAAGGCGTGTTTGGAAGTACGCCAAAGTATTCACTTATAAAACCTATAATATCATGAAAGTATATCAGACGAATGAAATCAAGAACATTGCTTTGCTTGGCAATGACGGCTCGGGTAAAACCACTCTCACAGAAGCGCTGCTCTATGAGAGTGGTATTATAAAACGTCGTGGCAGAATCACTGCCAAGAATACAGTCAGCGATTACTTCCCGGTGGAGCAGGAATATGGCTATTCTGTGTTTTCCACCGTTTTCCATGTGGAGTGGAACGGCAAGAAACTGAATATCATCGACTGCCCGGGTAGCGACGACTTTGTGGGAGCAGCCATCACGGCCCTCAACGTGACCGATACCGCCATCCTGCTGCTCAACGGGCAGTATGGTCCTGAGGTTGGTACACAAAACCACTTCCGCTATACGGAGAAACTGGGTAAACCGGTCATCTTCTTGGTGAACCAGCTGGACAGCGAGAAGTGCGACTACGACATGGTGCTGGAGCAACTGAAGAGCATCTACGGTTCGAAGGTAGTGCCCGTTCAGTATCCGCTGGCTACCGGCCCCGGTTTCAATTCGTTGATTGATGTACTTCTGATGAAAAAATATTCGTGGGGACCGGAAGGCGGTGCACCCACTATCGAGGATATCCCTGCCGAGGAAATGGAAAAGGCTACCGAATGGCACAAAGCACTGGTGGAAGCAGCTGCCGAACACGACGAGGGACTGATGGAAAAATTCTTTGAACAAGACTCACTGACCGAAGACGAAATGCGCGAAGGTATCCGCAAGGGTCTGGCTTGCCGCGGCATGTTCCCGGTATTCTGCGTATGCGCAGGCAAGGACATGGGTGTTCGCCGTTTGATGGAGTTCTTGGGCAACGTGGTTCCGTTTGTAGACGAAATGCCGCCGGTGCACAATACACGCGGCGAAATCATCAAACCCGATGCCAACGGACCTACTTCACTTTATTTCTTCAAGACGGCTGTAGAACCGCACATCGGCGATGTACAGTATTTCAAGGTAATGAGCGGAAAAGTACATGAAGGCGATGACTTTACCAATGCCGACCGCGGTTCGAAGGAACGCATCGCACAGATTTATGCCTGTGCCGGCGCCAACCGTATCAAGGTCGAGGAAATGGTAGCTGGTGACATAGGCTGTACCGTGAAGCTGAAAGACGTACACACCGGCAATACGCTGAACGGTAAGGGCGCAGAAAACCGCTTCAACTTCATTAAATATCCTAACTCGAAATACTCTCGCGCCATCAAGCCTGTGAATGAGGCTGATACGGAAAAGATGATGTCTATCTTGAACCGCATGCGCGAAGAAGACCCGACTTGGGTCATCGACCAGTCAAAAGAATTGCGCCAGACCATTGTCCACGGACAGGGTGAATTCCACCTGCGCACACTGAAGTGGCGTCTGGAGAACAATGAAAAGCTGCAAATCAAGTTTGAGGAACCACGTATCCCCTACCGTGAAACCATCACGAAGGCTGCCCGTGCCGACTACCGTCACAAGAAGCAGTCGGGTGGTGCCGGACAGTTCGGTGAAGTTCACCTTATTGTAGAGCCCTACTATGAAGGCATGCCTGCACCCGATACTTATAAATTCAACGGCCAGGAGTTCAAGATGAACGTAAAAGGCACGGAAGAAATACCTTTGGAATGGGGCGGCAAGCTGGTATTCGTCAACTGCGTGGTTGGTGGTGCCATTGACGCACGCTTCATGCCTGCCATCCTGAAAGGTGTCATGTCGCGCATGGAACAAGGGCCGCTGACCGGTTCGTATGCCCGCGATGTACGTGTCATTGTTTACGACGGCAAGATGCACCCGGTAGACTCCAACGAAATCTCATTCATGCTGGCCGGACGTAATGCTTTCAGTGAAGCGTTCAAGAATGCCGGTCCGAAGATTCTGGAACCTATCTATGACGTAGAAGTATTTGTTCCGTCGGACAAGATGGGCGATGTGATGAGTGACCTGCAGGGACGCCGTGCCATGATTATGGGTATGAGCAGTGAAGCCGGATATGAGAAACTGAGCGCCAAGGTTCCATTGAAGGAAATGTCGTCTTACTCTACCGCCCTCAGCTCACTGACAGGTGGTCGTGCTTCGTTCATCATGAAGTTTGCCAGCTACGAACTTGTTCCGAGCGATGTACAAGACAAGCTGATTAAAGAATTTGAAGCTAAACAAGCCGAAGAATAACATTCGTTTTTTGCCATAAGCCAAGTCCACTTTAAAGTCTGGTCTCATTGCCGCCATCCGCGGCAACATGGTTAGCAATTCTGCAGCCAAGACAAAGACTTTAGAGTGGACTTGTTATTATCACACTTCTAACTCTATTTACAGAATTGCACAAATACACCTTCTCCTACCCTCTTTCCCCCTCATAACATTACTTTTCGCTTATAACAGCCGTATCATACTACTATCAACAAAGAATTGCAGCGTAACCATCTTTAACTCAGAAAAGATAGGGAAAGATAGCCATCGGACTGTTTTTATGAAAATTCAGTTAATTTGATAGTAAAAACAGCTGGAGAATGATTAATTTTTTATTAAATTTGCAAACCAAAGTCTTGGTATTTTGTTATAATGTTCATTACATAACCTAAAAAACGGTTATCGGTTAATTATCGAGAAGACCCGGTTAAATCAGGTTAACGGGTTAGGAGTGTTAATTAGGGAGTGTTAATTTTGTGGCTATGAAAAAGTCAACAATATGGATATTAGGCATCGTGATGGGTCTCTCCTTCCTTAGTCTGCTGTACTTGCAAATCAGCTACATTGAGGAAATGGTGAAGATGCGTAACGAGCAATTTGATGAATCCGTGAAGCGTGCCCTGATGGCAGCTTCCAAGGATGTGGAATCGGCAGAGGTAGACCGCTGGTTAAGGGAAGACCTTTCTGAAGCTGACAAAAAAGCTTGGGAACTCCAGAACCAAAGGAATACATCCATAAGGTCGAAACGCTTTATGATAACCTCGCCCGACGGAACTGTTCACTCATCGGTGGAACTTAAAACTTTCACCAATGTACCACGTGCCATGATTTCACGTAAGCACGGCACAAAGACAATACCGCAGACATCGCGCTCTTTGGCAGACATGATGAAGAACCGCTACTTGTATCAGCGTGCATTGGTGGATGAGGTGGTTTTGCAGATGATATATCATGCGAGCGACAAGCCCATTGAAGACCGCATCAACTTCAAGAACCTTGACCAATACATCAAATCCGGTCTGGTTGACAACGGTATCGATTTGGAATATCATTTCAAGGTCATCGACCGAGACGGAAGAGAAGTATATCGCTGTTCGGACTACAGCGACCAAGGAAACGAAAGTTCCTATACCCAACCCCTTTTCCTGAACGATCCTCCGGCACGAATGAGTATCGTAAAGGTACACTTCCCCGGAAAACGAGACTATATCTTCAGTTCCGTGTCGTTCATGATTCCGTCGATGATATTTACGTTCATACTGCTGATAACATTCATCTTCACAATATATATTGTGTTCCGTCAGAAGAAACTGACAGAAATGAAGAATGACTTTATCAACAACATGACACATGAGTTCAAGACGCCAATCTCGACCATTTCGCTGGCAGCCCAGATGCTGAACGACCCGGCCGTAGGCAAGTCGCCGGCCATGTTCCAGCATATATCCGGTGTCATCAATGATGAAACCAAACGACTGCGGTTCCAAGTAGAAAAGGTGCTTCAGATGTCTATGTTTGACAGACAGAAAGCTACCTTGAAGAGAAAGGAGATTGATGCCAATGAACTCATAAAGGGTGTCATCAATACTTTCGCTTTGAAGGTAGAACGATATAACGGTAAGATTGACTCGGAGCTTAAAGCGACAGACGCTACCATATTTGCCGATGAAATGCACATTACCAATGTGATATTCAACTTAATGGACAATGCGGTAAAATACAAGCGACCGGATACAGACTTGCAACTGATGGTGAAAACATGGAACGAACCAGGTAAACTGATGATTTCGATACAAGACAACGGTATCGGCATCAAAAAGGAAAACCTGAAAAAGATATTTGAGAAATTCTATCGCGTGCATACAGGAAACCTGCACGACGTGAAAGGCTTCGGACTGGGATTGGCCTATGTGAAGAAAATTATCCAAGACCATAAAGGCAGCATCAGAGCCGAAAGCGAAATTAACGTAGGAACTAAATTTATTATTGCATTACCTTTATTAAAAAATGATTGATATGGACGAGAAGTTACGAATTTTATTGTGCGAAGATGATGAAAATCTTGGCATGCTGTTAAGAGAATATTTGCAGGCAAAGGGCTACGCAGCCGAGTTACAACCCGATGGAGAGGCTGGATACAAAGCTTTCTTGAAAAACAAATACGACTTGTGCGTATTTGACGTAATGATGCCCAAAAAGGATGGATTTACACTGGCTCAGGAAGTACGTGCTGCCAATGCCGAAATTCCCATCATATTCCTGACAGCCAAGACACTGAAAGAAGACATTCTGGAAGGCTTCAAGATTGGTGCAGACGACTATATCACCAAACCCTTCAGTATGGAAGAGTTAACGCTTCGAATTGAAGCCATCTTGAGACGTGTGCGCGGAAAGAAGAACAAGGAAAGCAACATCTACAAGATTGGTAAGTTTACTTTTGACACGCAAAAACAAATCCTCTCAACTCCGGAGAAGCAAACCAAACTTACTACCAAGGAATCTGAATTGCTGGGATTGCTCTGTGCTCATGCCAATGAAATCCTGCAACGCGACTTTGCCTTGAAAACTATCTGGATTGACGATAACTATTTCAATGCACGAAGCATGGATGTTTATATCACCAAACTGCGCAAACATCTGAAAGAAGATCCTTCCATCGAAATCATCAACATTCATGGTAAGGGCTACAAGCTCATCACTCCTGAAGCAGAATAAGTGAAAGGAAAACTATAGATGTCATACTAAGGCGGCATCAAAGGGAAAGCAAAATCAACTTGCACCCTTTGATGCCGCTTTTTTGATTGCCCTGTCAATGATAAGTCCGCTTCATAGGTAAACCATAATAATGCTAAAGTACAACCCACATAAAAGGCTAAAGACATAAAATCAGTAAGCCTTCATCAAGGGAAGTCAGATATTTCTTGTGAGTATGGTGAAAGAAAATAAGCTTTCACAAAGAAAGAAAAAGTTATTCCGGTGAAGATTCACCGTTAAACGCAGGAAACGAGTATGTTGCGGTGAAAGATACTGGTAAGAAATCAAATGTTAGCGTATCCCCGGTTGAGACGTGAAGCATCGCTTCACCCCAACCTGCATAACATTCCATTTCCGACCGTCACTCACCATTTCATCCTGTTTATCAGACGAATGCTGTGAAACCTATGCCATTTTAAGGCGTGGTACACCATGTAGCCATAAAACATCTCATCAGGTGAGGGATGCACACACATCCTATTCCAAGACAACACACACGCATTCAATTGCTCAGTAACGTGAATGATATTTCCGAGTGCATCTTTCACCGTATTTATCTAAATGACAGCAAATTGCTTTCTTCCGTGAAGGCGTGAAACTTCAAAAGAGGAAAGTATATTCCGTACGGTGAAAGATGTACTTTTACGTTTCTTTCCTATATTTTTCATGCTGAATAGAAGAAAGCGACAAGCCCCCTCGGATGGCGCGACAGAATTTCAGCACCTGCACTCCCTTTCTGCTACTGCTAAACAGGGATTTTAGCACGCTAACTATGGACTTTGGCAGGCTAAACATGGACTTTACGGAAACAGATACGGCTGCGTTGACTCACGCAGCCGTATCTGTCGCCCAACGCAGCCGTATCCGTCAACCGATGCAGCCGTAAGTGTAAATGACAGTAGTGTACTCCTCTGTCGTTAGCAGTCCACTGTTAGCGTGTTAGCAGTCCACTCCCCGGTCGCTAGCAGTTAACTCCTTCCATCATGGCTCTTAATACAGCTCCAGCTGACCGCATCCACCCAAAACCGCAGTCCTGATTTACTCCGTCTGTTTCAACTCATCCGCTCCCTTCAATCTCATTTCATCACGGATTAATTCCATTTCCACCGGAGACAACTTCGGAAGTTTCACACGGGAAGGACACTCGGACTGATAAGCCTTTACTTCATTAATCAGCAACTGCCAGTCATAAAGAAACTCCGGTGTACAACCATGACGGGCATAAATCACCTTTGCCGCTTCCAAAATTTCAGCAGCACAACTATCATCCCCTTGAAATACCACGGCGGGAATATCATGGTTGATGCAATCTCTAAGCAAACGTATCTGATCTTTCATATCTATACTACCATACAATAATTATCCAAACACAGACTGTATTCAGGGGCAGTCTTTCTCTTTCCCCTTGTCAACCTCTTCTTTCAACCGCTGAATGTATGCAAGCTCTTCCAGCGCATAATCACTGTTACCCGGTTCGTCCAGCATTGCCTTAAAAATTTCTTCGGCCTCATCCAGTCGCCCTAACTCAATAAGGACATAACCTTTGCGCCGGCGAAGGAAATTAATAAAATTGCGTAGCGAAGCGTCTTCCTTAGGCTCATCTTCTTCCTCTTCGTCGGCCTCCTTCCCTTTCTCCGTCTTTTGAAGTTCAGCCAACAAGCGGTCAATGACATAGAGCGCACGAAAATCACCGGCATTGGCCAAACAGTTGACATATTCCTGCGTATATGCAATTCTGTTCAACTGGAACACAATATCCAGATAATAGTAAGCCCGTTCATAGAGCCTCAACTCGCAATAGCAGAATCCAATATAATAACACAGCTCATAGAAACGCTCCTTTTGCGAATTGCCCAACGCATAAAAACGAGACTGCAAACCGTCATAAGCATTCTCCAGATAGAGCAATGCCTCATAGTAACGCTCACTGTGCATCAATTGGCTGCCACGATACAGAGCCTGAGCCACATTGCCATTGTCGGCACCAGCCATCAGCCACTGTTCATTGCTCATCTCCTCCTCTTTTCCGGCGGCTATCTTATCTTTCGCATCCTGCCACATATACTCAAACTCCTGCAACTGCTTTTCTGCCGGCCGCAGGTCATAGGCCACAAGCAAACTGAACGTATGCGGCTGATTGTTCTCACTACCCAACGAAACATTGATATTGGTGCCAAGCGCCGGAATACAACAGGTGACCCGAACATAACAAGTAGTATCCGTACAGCCATCGGGTCTCAGACTTATAAGCAATACGTTCCGGATTCCATTGGACGTAGAAAAAGATACCTGCATCATAATGTCAGATTCCTTAAACGTTGGTTCGCTTCCTTCTGACCCAGACTCAATAAAAGAGCTGAGCAAATCATATTCCTGCAAATTCTCGGTCAGTACCTGTACACGGCCATCGGCATCGGTCACCACCAGCTTGGACAGGCTCACTCCGGTCCGATTAAAAACGACGCTCAACAGACGTCCCAACGTCAGCGCCTGACCGGCATCGGAGCGTAACCTCGCCTCAACAGATTGATGTGAAAACTCCTGTTCGCGCAATAAGAAGAGTGCCCGCTTATGTACTGCAAGCGAATTTTCAAAATCCTCTGTCCCTGTCTCCTTGCACCGTTTTACCTCCTCGTCAAACTCGCGCATAAACAGGAACTGCGTACTGAAACAGCGTGTCAGCACTTCCTTGAACAGTTCCTTCAGTCCGGCAGCACCGGCCGACAAAGGGATATCGGCCAGTATGTGTACATACACTTCATTCTTCTCACGCCCCAGGCTATAAACCAGCTTCAGCATATCGACCCTGGTGCTCAGGCTATTGCAAACCGTGCGCGCTACCTGTAACTTTTCCAGTTCGGTGGTATAAATAAACAGGTAGCGAAGCGTAACCACTTCACTGTCCTTAGTAAGCAAAGCCTGAAAATGTCCACTCTGATAGTCAAAGTTAACCATGGAATCATCGCCATCCTTATCCACCTGGTAGGTACAATTGAACTCCTTAAGCCATTGCTGCAACAAGCTCATGGCCTCCCGTCCTTTACCCGAAAGTGCTGCCGCAGGTCCATGCTTCTTCTTCCTGCTGATATAAAACCACAGAGAAAGAATCAAAGCTGCCACGAGCACCGTAGTAGAGATAATCAATCCTGTCATAATCATTCCTGTTTTTAGCGATTTATATTTGCAGTAGTTTTGCCAACAAACTGCCGGCAGAGGCTTTACGTCAGAAATCCAGCCTGAAGCCCTCCCTCTTGAGTTCGCTGTAGCGGTTGGTATCGAACCTATAATAAATAGGTGTGCGCGAGCCGGCACGTACTGCCAAACGGTCGGCCTGCATCAGCAAACCGGTTTTCAGCATCTTTTTATAGAAATTGCGCCGGTCAAACTTCACCCCCAAAATGGCTTCATACAGTCTTTGCAGCTCGGTCATGGTAAACTCCTGAGGAAGCAATTCAAAACCTACCGGTTCAAAATGAATTTTCTCTTTCAACCGACCTATGGCCACGCGCAATATCTGGTCATGGTCGAAGGCCAACCGCGGAATCTCGTCCAGTGCAAACCAGGAAGCTTTGGCAGCGTCATCGCCTCCCTTCACCTCGGCTATCTTCACCAAGGCATAGAATGCAATGGTCACTACCCGCTCACGAGGGTCGCGATCTACTGCGGTAAAGGTGTGTAGTTGTTCCATGAAGGCTGTCTCCAGCCCGGTTTCCTCCTTCAGCTCACGCCGCGCACCTTCTTCGGCCGTCTCGTCTATCTGCATGAATCCGCCCGGAAATGCCCAATGTCCCTTATAAGGTTCAACACCACGCTCCACCAGCAATACCTTCAGGCGTGCACCGTCGAAGCCGAATATCACACAGTCGGTAGTGACCGACGGATGCGGATACTTGTATGCGTACTTCAAATCTTCCATCGTTCTAGTTTCATCCACTTTGCTACAGTAGGTGAGCCACAAACATAAAAAAGCTCCATACTGCGTATTATCTACGCAAATATAGAGCTTTACAGCAGAAGTACAAAGAAAATCAAATTTCTTTTAGACAGACACACATTATATCATATAGACTCATTTCATGCCTTATGCTCAGACTGCTACTTCAGAGCTTCCATCACAGCCTTGTAGTCGGGTTCTTCCGAAATTTCGCCCACCAGCTGTGTATACTCTACCTTGCCGTCCGCACCAACCACTACCACTGCTCGTGCCAGCAGCCCATGCAAAGGTCCACTGACCTGCAACACGCCATAACGTTCGGCAAACTCAGGATTGCGAAAAACTGACAGCGGCACCACATTCTCAATACCCTCTACACTGCAAAAGCGTTTCTGCGCAAACGGCAAGTCCATCGAAACTGCCAGAATGACCGTATTGGGCAACGAAGCAGCCATCTGGTTGAACTGCCTTACCGACAATGCACAAGTAGGCGTATCGAGACTGGGAAATATATTCAGCACTACACGTTTGCCGCGAAAACCATTCAGCGATACATCGGCCAGCGAACCGTCCACACCTGTAAAGTCAGGCGCCTCAGCACCCACTACCGGCAGCGTGCCACTCAGTTTGACTTCCTGACCACGCAGCTTTACACTGACACCACCAGCCTGCTGGGCATAACCACCCAACGTTCCACCAGCCACCATCACAGCAGCCATACACATTTTCTTCATATTCATAATTCGTTCTTCATTAATTTATCAAATTAAGTTCCGCTAACTGTGCTGCGGAATTTTATCTTCAGTATAAAGAACAATCTGAAAGCGAAATTGTTTTCTTTGCACACAAAAAAGGAACTATGAACTACAACAACACCCTGATTAGAAGGCAAGACCGGCTCCTCCGGGAAGAGGAAGCCACCACCCTACTGCGCACGGGCGAATATGGCGTATTATCAATGACCGATGAAACGGGCAAGGCATACGGAATCCCCGTCAACTATGTATGGAACGAGGCCGATTCACTGTATATACACTGTGCGCCCCAAGGCCGGAAACTGTGCTGCATAGCTGCCCATCCCGAGGTTTCGTTCTGCATAGTAGGACGAACGCATGTAGTCTCCAACCAATTCACCACGTCCTACGAAAGCATCGTGTTGCAATGCCGCGCCACGACCGGACTACCTGCCGACGAACGTATGCACGCTTTGCAACTACTGCTTCAAAAGTACTCTCCCAACGACCTGACCATAGGACTGAAATATGCCGAAAAGTCATTTCACCGCACAGAAATCATCAGACTAAACATAGAGGAAATAAGCGGCAAATGCAAGCGGGTACAATAATACGTCACCGTCTACCTATCGCTCTCCAACCATAGTCAAACACCCCATCTGATAGCAGTTAACTCCTTTCGAAATAGCAGTTAACTGCTATCGTGTTAGGAGTCCACCGCTATCAGCTAAAGTGTTAACAGCTATCGTGATGGGAGTCCACTGCTATCGTCAAAAGTATAGGCCGTTAACGAAACGCTTATAGAATACTGAAAATCAGCATTCTATTTTTTACTCTTTAACCGTCATTTTTTCACTCCCCACACCAATCGCCCTTGTTCTTTCCTCCAGCCTTCAGTTTCTACCCCAACACAGAAAACCACAATCACTCCAACAGAACCGCCACTCCACCGGCACAACCCAGCTAACTACCAACATCCAACATAAGCCAACAAAGAAATAAATCCAGACATTTTAATCCAAGACGTGTTACATAACATATAAAAGTGTATATATTACACTAAATAAAAATTCTATCTTTACGACCGCATAGGAACGACTTAATATCCAAACACTATAATACCATGAAGAATTACTGCTTACTTGCAGGAATAGCTGCCCTGATGCTGGCATCCTGCACTCAAACTCCAAAGAAACAACTTACGCTTTCGGGACTAGACCCGGCAAAGTTTCAGACAGAAGTGAACCAAGCACAAACCGCCCTCTACACATTGAAGAACAAGGCGGGCATGGAAGTCTGCATCACCAACTACGGTGGACGTATCGTCTCCATCATGGTGCCTGACAAGAATGGGCAGATGCAAGACGTCGTGCTGGGATTCGACAGCATTGCCGACTACATCAACATCCCCAGCGACTTCGGAGCTTCCATCGGGCGCTATGCCAACCGCATCAACCAAGGACGCATCGTATTGGACGGCGATACTATCCAACTGCCTCAAAACAACTTCGGACACTGCCTGCACGGCGGTCCCAAAGGTTGGCAATATCAGGTCTATGACGCCAAGCCCATTGACGACACCACCCTGCAGCTCACCCGCATTTCGCCCGACGGTGACGAAAACTTCCCGGGCAACGTGACCGCGACCGTGGTCTATAAATTGACCGAAGACAACGCCATCGACATCAAGTATACCGCCACGACCGACAAAAAGACCGTCATCAACATGACCAACCACTCGTACTTCAACCTCTCGGGCAACCCGGCACAGGCAGCTACCGACCACATTCTTTACGTCAATGCCGACAACTATACACCGGTGGACAGCACCTTCATGACCACAGGCGAAATCCTCCCCGTAAAAGACACTCCTATGGACTTCACTACTCCCAAAGCTGTGGGACAGGACATCAACAACTTCGACTTCGTCCAGCTGAAGAACGGAAACGGCTACGACCACAACTGGATACTGAACACACAGGGCGACCTGACTCAGGTAGCAGCCCGACTGACTTCCCCTCAGAGCGGCATCACACTGGAAGTCTATACCAACGAACCTGGCATACAGGTCTACACCGGCAACTTCCTGGACGGCAGCGTCAAGGGCAAGAAAGGCATCGTCTACAACCAGCGTGCCTCCGTTTGCTTGGAAACACAGCACTACCCCGACAGTCCCAACAAGCCCCAATGGCCTTCGGTCGTGCTGAAACCGGGACAAACTTACAACAGCGAATGTATCTTCAAGTTTAGCGTAGAAAAATAATCTTAACCCAATACTATTAAAGACATAACACTATGAATTGGAATTCACATGAATTTGTTTGGCTGGACTGGGCCGTACTCACAGTAGGTATTCTGCTGATAGCCTGGATGGTCTATCGCTCTGTACGTAAAGACAAACTGGCCATGAAAGGAGCAGACAGCCAAGACTATCTGTTCGGAAAAGGAGAACCCTGGTACGTAATAGGCGCCGCCATCTTTGCTGCCAACATCGGCTCGGAGCATTTAGTGGGTCTGGCCGGTACAGGTGCCAAAGACGGCGTAGGTATGGCTCACTGGGAAATGCAGGGCTGGATGATTCTTATACTGGGCTGGCTCTTCGTGCCTTTCTACCAGTTACTGAACAACAAAATGGGCAAAATCATTACCATGCCCGACTTCCTGAAATACCGCTACACCAAGCGCACAGGATCCTGGCTCAGCATCATCACCCTCATTGCCTACATCCTGACCAAAGTCAGCGTCACGGCCTTTACGGGTGGCATCTTCTTCGAATACCTCTTCGGGCTTCCCTTCTGGTGGGGTGCCCTCGGACTGATAGCCATTACGGCCATCTTCACCGTACTGGGCGGTATGAAAGGTGTCATGACCATGTCTGCCATCCAGACTCCTATTCTTATTATAGGTTCATTTCTGGTACTCTTCCTCGGACTGGCAGCTTTGGGTCAAGGCAACATTGCTGACGGCTGGGGCAACATGATGGACTATGCCCGCTCGGCCCACGACGGATATGGTATCAACCACATGTTCCATTGGGAAGAAGGTGACCCACTGTACTCCAAGTTCCCGGGCTTTGCCGTATTCATCGGTGCTTCCATCATCGGCTTCTGGTACTGGTGCACCGACCAGCACATTGTACAGCGTGTATTGGGACAGCAAAAGGGTGAGTCTGACGATGTAGTGATGAAGCGTGCCCGCCGCGGCTCCATAGCAGCCGGCTACTTCAAGCTGTTGCCGGTATTTATGTTCCTCGTTCCCGGCATGGTGGCCGTAGCGCTGGCACAAGACCCCAACAGCGGCATCGTCATGGACCTGACCAACCAACACGACACCGACGGTGCCTTTGCCATGATGGTGAAGAACATCCTGCCCGCCGGTGCCAAAGGATTGGTGACCATCGGCTTCATCTGTGCATTGGTCACTTCACTGGCAGCCTTTTTCAACAGCTGTGCCACGCTGTTCACCGAAGACTTCTATAAACCCATGCGCCCGAGACAAAGCGAAGCACACTACGTGTTCGTAGGTCGCGCAGCCACCGTTGTTGTCGTACTGCTCGGCCTGGCCTGGCTACCCATCATGATGAATATGGACAACCTTTACAGCTATCTGCAGGACATCCAGTCGCTGCTGGCTCCGGCCATGGTAGCCGTGTTCACACTTGGCATATTCTCCAAGCGCATCACGCCCAAGGCCGGCGAGTGGGGACTTATCGGCGGTTTCCTCATCGGCATGCTCCGACTAGTGACCAATGTAGTGACCAAGAGCGGTACAGCCGCCATGGACGGTGCGTTCTGGGATGCCACTGCCTGGTTCTGGCAGACCAACTGGCTCATCTTCGAAATCTGGCTGCTCGTCTTCCTGATTATCCTGATGGCCGTCGTATCATGCTTCACCCCGAAACCATCTGCACAACAGATAGCCGCCATCACTTTCGACGGTAACTACAAACAGCTTATAAGAAAAAGCTGGAACAAGTGGGATGTCATAGCCTCGCTGGGCGTGGTATTACTCTGTGCCCTGTTCTATGCTTATTTCTGGTAAACGATAACCTAAAATGACTAAAAACCGAATGACAAATTATTATAGCAAAAACCCTAAATTCTACATTTCGGTAGACTGCATCATCTTCGGCTTCAGCAGTGGAGAACTAAGCCTGCTGCTGCTGAAGCGCAACTTCGAACCGGCCCGTGGCGAATGGTCGCTGATGGGTGGTTTCGTACAGGAGAACGAAAGCGTGGATGAAGCAGCCAAGCGGGTACTGACCGAACTGACCGGACTGGACGAAGTCTACATGGAGCAAGTGGGAGCTTTTGGCAATGTACACCGCGACCCGGGCGGCCGTGTTGTTTCCATTGCCTATTACGCACTGGTCAACATCAACGAATACGACCGTGAATTGGTGCGCCAGCATAATGCCTTCTGGATAAACATCAATGAACTGCCGCCTCTCATCTTCGACCACTCAGACATGGTAGAAAAGGCACGCGCACTGATGCAACAAAAGGCATCCACCAAACCCATTGGCTTCAACCTGTTGCCCTCATTGTTCACCCTGTCGCAGTTACAAAGCCTTTACGAGGCCATCTATGGCGAACCGTTGGACAAACGTAACTTCCGCAAGCGTGTGGCCGAAATGAACTACATTGAAAAAACAGACAAGATAGACAAGACCGGCTCCAAACGCGGCGCCGCCCTCTATCAGTTCAATGAAAATGCTTATAAACAGACGCCTAAATTCAAATTATAGAAGATTGAAAAATAACATATAAACAATATGCTGGAAGAACTGAAAGAAAAAGTATACCGTGCCAACCTTGAACTGGTGAAACACGGACTCGTTATCTTTACTTGGGGAAACGTTTCAGCCATCGACCGTGAAAGCGGACTGGTGGTCATCAAACCCAGTGGCGTGAGCTATGACGAAATGAAAGCTGATGACATGGTAGTGGTTGACCTGGACGGAAAAGTAGTGGAAGGACGGTTGCGTCCTTCATCAGATACTCCGACACACGTAGTACTCTACAAAGCCTTTCCCGAGATTGGCGGCGTGGTACACACGCACTCCACGTATGCCACAGCCTGGGCTCAGGCCGGATGCGACATCCCCAACATCGGCACCACCCATGCCGATTATTTCCACGACGCCATACCCTGCACGGCCGACATGACCGAAGCCGAAGTAAAAGGGGAATACGAGAAGGAAACGGGCAATGTCATTGTGAAACGCTTTGAAGGCCTGAATCCCGTACACACGCCGGGAGTGCTGGTGAAAAACCATGGTCCTTTCTCGTGGGGTAAGGATGCGCACGACGCCGTCCACAACGCTGTAGTCATGGAACAAGTGGCCAAGATGGCTTCCATAGCCTACGCAGTCAATCCCAACTTGACCATGAACCCGCTGCTCATTGAGAAGCACTTCAGCCGCAAGCACGGTCCGAACGCTTACTACGGACAGAAATAAACAATTGAAAAATAATTATCCAACAACTAAAAATAAAAATATTATGAACACATTTGACCAATATGAAGTATGGTTCGTAACAGGAGCACAGCTCCTGTACGGAGGCGATGCCGTAATCGCAGTAGACGCTCACAGCAACGAAATGGTAAAAGGACTGAACGAGTCGGGCAAACTGCCGGTGAAAGTAGTATATAAAGGTACAGCCAACTCTTCCAAAGAAGTGGAAGCCGTGTTCAAAGCTGCCAACAACGAAGAAAAATGTATCGGTGTCATCACTTGGATGCACACCTTCTCGCCTGCCAAGATGTGGATTCATGGACTGCAACAGCTGAAGAAACCACTGCTCCACCTACATACGCAATATAATAAGGAAATTCCTTGGGACACCATGGATATGGACTTCATGAACCTGAACCAGAGTGCTCACGGCGACCGCGAATTCGGCCACATCTGCACCCGCATGCGTGTACGCCGCAAAGTGGTGGTAGGCTACTGGAAGGAAGAAGAGACGCAAAAGAAGATTGCCGTGTGGATGCGCGTCTGCGCCGCATGGGCCGATGCCCAAGACATGCTCATCATCCGCTTCGGCGACCAGATGAACAACGTGGCCGTGACCGATGGCGACAAGGTAGAGGCCGAACAACGTATGGGCTACCACGTAGACTACTGTCCGGTAAGCGAATTGATGGAATATCACAAGCAGGTGAAGGATGCGGACGTAGATGCTTTGGTAGCTGAATACTTCCATCTCTATGACCATGCCACTGAACTGGAAGACAAAACAACCGAAGCCTACCAGAAAATATGGAATTCAGCCAAAGCTGAATTGGCTCTGCGTGCCATTCTGAAAGACAAGGGTGCCAAAGGCTTTACTACCAACTTCGATGACCTGGGACAGACTGACGGCAGCCACTTCGACCAAATCCCCGGACTGGCCAGCCAACGCTTGATGGCCGAAGGCTATGGCTTCGGTGCCGAAGGCGACTGGAAGTCGGCAGCCCTCTACCGCACGGTGTGGGTCATGAACCAAGGTTTGCCTACCGGCTGCTCTTTCTTGGAAGACTATACACTGAACTTCGACGGCGAAAACAGCGCCATCCTGCAAGCCCACATGCTGGAAGTATGTCCGCTCATCGCCGCACAGAAACCGCGCCTGGAAGTTCACTTCCTGGGCATCGGCATCCGCAAGAGTCAGACGGCTCGCCTTGTCTTCACGTCGAAGGTAGGTACAGGCTGCACCGCCACTGTAGTAGACCTTGGCAACCGCTTCCGCCTCATCGTTAACGACGTGGAGTGCATCGAACCGAAACCGCTGCCTAAGCTGCCCGTAGCTTCCGCTCTGTGGAAACCGATGCCTAACTTCGAGATAGGTGCCGGAGCTTGGATTCTGGCCGGTGGTACACACCACTCTTGCTTCTCATACGACCTGACGGCCGAATACTGGGAAGACTATGCAGAAATTGCAGGCATCGAAATGGTTCACATCAACAAAGACACCAACATCAGCGACTTCAAGAAAGAACTTCGCATGAACGAGGTGTACTACATGCTTAACAAAGCACTTTGCTAAAACCATAACTGAACAGTAAGGGGATGGCACACAGATGACACAGATTGGACAGACTAACACGGATTATAATCTGTGACAATCTGTATCATTTGCGTCATCTGTGGTTTGACTCCCCTTCTTTTTTCCACCTTATATATAATACACTCATGAAATCAGACCCAAAATCAACCATAGAAGCCGGACGCGCCGTACTGGGTATAGAACTGGGTTCTACGCGCATCAAAGCAGTCCTCATCGACGAGGAAAACAAACCCATTGCACAAGGCAGTCATACCTGGGAAAACCAATTGGTAGACGGACTGTGGACCTACAGCATAGATGCCGTCTGGAACGGATTGCAAGACTGCTATGCCGACCTGCGTGCCGACGTGCAACGACAATACGGAGTGGAAATTGAGAAGCTGGCAGCCATTGGCGTCAGCGCCATGATGCACGGCTACATGGCCTTCGACAAGCAGCAGGAAATCCTCGTACCCTTCCGCACCTGGCGCAACACCAACACGGGTCCTGCCGCAGCCAAACTGTCCGAACTCTTCGTCTTCAACATTCCCTTGCGCTGGAGCATATCACATCTCTACCAAGCTATTTTGAACGACGAACCCCATGTAGGCAACATTGACTTTCTGACCACACTGGCCGGATACGTACATTGGCAGCTGACAGGCCAACGGGTACTGGGTATCGGCGACGCGTCGGGTATGCTGCCCATCGACCCTGCAACCAAAGACTACTCGGCTGCAATGGTGACCAAGTTCGAACAACTGATAGCCTCCAAAGGGTATAGCTGGAAACTGAAAGACATACTGCCCCGCGTACTGATGGCAGGCGAAGACGCCGGCCGACTGACCACCGACGGTGCACGCAAGCTGGATGCTTCGGGCCATCTGAAAGCCGGCATCCCCCTCTGCCCACCCGAAGGCGATGCCGGTACGGGCATGGTAGCCACCAATGCCGTGAAGCAACGCACGGGCAACGTGTCGGCCGGCACTTCTTCTTTCTCCATGATTGTACTGGAAAAAGAGTTGTCGCGCCCCTATGAAGCCATTGACATTGTGACCACTCCCGACGGAAGCCCCGTAGCTATGGTTCACTGCAACAACTGTACCTCCGACCTCAATACCTGGGTTAACCTGTTCAAGGAATACCAGGAATTGATGGGAATGCCTGTCGATATGAACGAAATCTACGGCAAACTTTATAACCTGGCGTTAGAGGGCGATGCTGACTGTGGCGGACTGATGGCCTACAACTACTTCTCGGGCGAACCCATTACCGGACTGGCAGAAGGGCGTCCGTTGTTTGTACGCTCTGCCACCGACAAGTTCAGTCTGGCCAACCTGATGCGTGCCCATCTCTATGCTTCGGTAGCCGTACTAAAAATTGGCAACGACATACTGTTCAACGACGAGCACATCCGTGTAGACCGCATTACGGGCCATGGCGGTTTGTTCAAGACTAAAGGTGTAGGCCAACGCATACTGGCAGCCGCCATCAATTCCCCCATCTCGGTAATGGAAACAGCTGGCGAAGGCGGAGCATGGGGCATCGCCCTGCTGGGAGCCTATCTGGTGAACAACGATAAGCAGCTATCGCTGGCCGATTTCCTGGACAAGCAAGTATTTGCCGGTGATGCAGGAGTTGAGATAGCACCCTTGGCCGAAGATGTGGCCGGATTCAACGCCTACATTGAACACTACAAAGCTTGCCTGCCTGTTGAAGAAGCAGCCGTCAGCTGTAAAAAATAACCTTTAATACATTGCCTCAAGGCAAGAGGGTGTGCCAACACACTGGCTGAACAGAAGAATAAAGGTCTTACTCAAAAGGAATCAGCCCACTATTGACACACCCTCCTATTTTCTCACTTCACACAATCCATACAACCTATGAAACACAAATTAATTATCAGCAGCCTGTTGCTAGCTGCATCCGTATCGTTATCGGCACAGAAGAGTGCCACCATTACCATCGAAGCCAACAAAGGCACACAAATAATACCTAAAGAAATATACGGCCAGTTTGCCGAACATCTGGGCACCTGCATCTACGGTGGCCTGTGGGTAGGCGAAGATTCTCCGATTCCCAATATCAAAGGCTATCGCACAGACGTATTCAACGCTCTGAAAGAACTGCAAATTCCCGTACTGCGCTGGCCCGGCGGCTGCTTTGCCGACGAATATCACTGGATGGACGGCATAGGTCCTAAAGAACAACGCCCCAAAATGGTAAACAACAACTGGGGAGGAACCATTGAAGACAACAGCTTCGGCACACACGAATTTCTGAACCTCTGTGAAATGCTGGGCTGCGAACCCTACATCAGCGGCAACGTGGGCAGCGGAACGGTGGAAGAACTGGCCAAGTGGGTGGAATACATGACCTCGGAAGGAGACTCGCCCATGGCACGCCTGCGCCGCCAGAACGGACGCGACAAAGCTTGGAAAGTGAAATACCTGGGTGTAGGCAACGAAAGCTGGGGATGCGGCGGCAGCATGCGCCCCGAATATTATGCCGACCTATATCGCCGCTACTCTACTTACTGCCGTAACTACGACGGCAACCAGCTGTTCAAGATAGCCAGCGGAGCCAGTGACTATGACTACAACTGGACCAAAGTCTTGATGGACCGCGTGGGCGGACGCATGCATGGGCTGTCACTACACTACTATACCGTGACTGGTTGGAGCGGCAGCAAAGGTTCGGCCACGAAGTTCAGCAACGAAGACTACTACTGGACACTGGGCAAGTGCCGCGAGATTGAAGACGTCATACGCAAGCACTGCGCTATCATGGACGGGTACGACCCAAAGAAAAACATTGCTCTGATGCTGGACGAATGGGGAACCTGGTGGGATGAAGAGCCGGGCACCATCAGCGGACATTTGTTCCAACAGAACACTCTGCGCGACGCATTTGTGGCCTCCCTGTCATTTGACATCTTCCACAAGTACACAGACCGCCTAAAGATGGCCAACATCGCTCAAATTGTCAACGTACTCCAGTCTATGATTCTTACTAAAGACAACAAGATGGTGCTGACCCCCACCTACTACGTATTCAAAATGTACAAGGTACACCAAGATGCTACCTACCTGCCGTTGGAACTGACGTGTGATACCGTCAATGTGCGCGATAACCGCAAAGTCCCCCTCATCAGTGCTACCGCATCAAAAGACAAAGACGGAAAAATCCACATTTCGCTCTCAAACGTTGATATTGACAACACACAGGAAATTACTATCAACTTAGCAGAGGTCAACGCAAAGAAAGCCATTGGTGAAATATTGACAGCCAAGAACATGTCGGACTGCAATACATTCGACAACCCAAACTGTGTAAAACCGGTCGCCTTCAAGGACGTAAAAATCAGCAAAGGGGTGATGAAACTGAAACTTCCAGCCAAATCCATAGTGACATTAGAGCTACAGTAGTCCATGCCCAACTGGTTTGTGCAGTTGTGTTATCGGCCGGCAGACAAGTCCATTCACGTTGTCCTTTCCTTATTCCGATTAAAGTACTACTTTAACCACTACCTGAATCTGGAATGTAACAGACTGAAAGCATTATTTCAGACAATAATGTAGGGGATTAATGCTATCACAGTACAGATGTGAAGCTGTCACAGCAGGGATGTGAAACCTTCACAGTACGGATGTGATGGTGTCACAATAAGGATGTGACACCATTATATATGACATGTATACAACAGGATTCCAGTTCTAACTCGAAACTGTAGAAATACGTGTCTGTTATATCATAAGCCACATCCTTCAAATTACAAAAGGTATTACCTTAATGCAGAAAAGTGAACGACCCAAATTAGATACCGTAAGCAACGAAGCTGACTTATTATGCTGTTGGCTTGACTGTCCACAACTGCCGAACTAAAAAGGCATAAAGAGTTTGTTGTAAATTCCACATAAAGAAGTATCTTTGCCTACAAAAGCAAAGAAGAAAAATAAGATAAACGCCAGCTTGCATGTGCGCAACGTTCTTACTTCCTGCTTTGGCCGGTAAATATCCGGTACAACAAGATATTACATTCAAGATAAAAAATACCTTTTACAATTATGAATGACAGCAAATTAATGAACCGCGCAGCCGACAACATACGTATACTGGCTGCATCAATGGTAGAGAAAGCTAAATCAGGACACCCGGGCGGCGCTATGGGCGGCGCAGACTTCGTGAATGTGCTTTTCAGCGAATTTCTGGTTTACGACCCCGAGAATCCGGCATGGGAAGGACGCGACCGTTTCTTCCTCGACCCCGGACACATGTCGCCTATGCTCTACTCGCAGCTGGCGTTGACCGGCAAGTTCACAATTGACGAACTGAAAGAATTCCGTCAATGGGGAAGCCCCACACCGGGCCATCCTGAACGCGACATCATGCGCGGTATTGAAAATACATCCGGCCCTCTGGGACAAGGCCACACCTTTGCTGTAGGTGCTGCTATCGCTGCCAAGTTCCTCAAAGCACGTTTTGGTGAAGTTATGAACCAAACCATCTATGCCTACATTTCCGATGGTGGTGTACAGGAAGAAATCTCACAAGGTGCAGGCCGTATTGCCGGTACGCTGGGATTGGATAACCTCATCATGTTCTACGATGCCAACGATATCCAGTTGTCGACCACTACACAGGAAGTGACAACCGAGGATACAGCCAAGAAGTACGAGGCATGGGGCTGGAAAGTCATCTGCATTGACGGTAACAATCCCGACGAAATCCGCCAGGCACTCAACGAAGCTAAGGCTGAAACAGAACGCCCCACCCTCATCATCGGACACACCGTAATGGGCAAGGGAGCACGCAAAGCCGATGGCAGCAGCTACGAGGCTTGCTGCGCTACTCACGGAGCACCCTTGGGCGGCGACGCATACACCAACACTATCAAGAACCTGGGTGGTGACCCCGAGAATCCGTTTGTTATCTTCCCCGAAGTGGCTGAACTCTATGCCAAACGAGCTGAAGAACTGCGCAAGATTGTAGCTGAACGCTATGCAGCCAAAGCAGAATGGGCCAAAGCCAATCCGGAACTGGCAGTCAAACTGGAAAGCTTCTTTGCAGGCAAAGCACCACAAGTAGATTGGGCTTCCATTGCTCAAAAACCTGACGCTGCTACCCGCGCCGCTTCTGCAACCGTACTGAGTGCGTTAGCCACTCAGGTAGAAAACATGGTCGTATCTTCAGCTGACCTTTCTAACTCGGATAAGACCGACGGTTTCCTGAAAAAGACTCATGCCTTCCAGAAGGGCGACTTCAGCGGAGCCTTCTTCCAGGCCGGTGTATCAGAACTGACCATGGCTTGCTGCTGCATCGGTATGGCTCTGCACGGTGGTGTCATCCCTGCTTGCGGTACATTCTTCGTATTCTCTGACTACATGAAACCGGCTGTACGTATGGCAGCCTTGATGGAAGTTCCCATCAAATTCATCTGGACGCACGATGCTTTCCGCGTTGGCGAAGACGGTCCTACTCACGAACCCGTAGAACAGGAAGCACAAATCCGACTGATGGAGAAGTTGAAAAACCACAAGGGACACAACTCCATGCTGGTACTCCGTCCTGCCGACGTAGAAGAAACTACCGTAGCATGGCGTCTGGCCATGGAGAACACCACAACTCCTACCGCGCTCATCCTTTCGCGTCAGAACATCACCAACCTGCCTGCCGGAAACGACTATGCACAGGCAGCCAAGGGTGCTTACATCGTAGCTGGTTCTGACCAGAATCCGGATGTTGTACTCGTTGCCTCCGGTTCAGAAGTATCAACCCTCGTTGCCGGTGCAGAACTACTCCGCAAGGACGGCGTAAAAGTACGCATCGTGTCGGCTCCATCCGAAGGTTTGTTCCGCAGCCAGCCTGCTGAATACCAGGAGAATGTTATTCCTGCTGGTGCCAAGGTATTCGGTCTGACAGCCGGACTGCCCGTTACGCTGGAAGGCTTGGTAGGTGCAAACGGAAAGGTATGGGGTCTGCCCTCTTTCGGTTTTTCTGCTCCTTACAAAGTACTTGATGAAAAACTGGGCTTCAACGCAGAAAACGTATACAAGCAGGTTAAGGAAATGATTTGATATAATTAGGTGCGGTCAGTGGCTTGATGATTGACAGTTGGCTATTTTTAATATAGCCTATCACTTGCCACCGACCGCCCAACTTTTATAAATCCGTTTTAAACAAGGACATGAAGACAATAGGTTTAGCTTCCGACCACGCAGGATTTGAACTCAAACAATACGTCAAGCAATGGCTCGATGCCAAAGGCTGGCCTTACAAAGACTTTGGCACCTATTCCTCCGAGAGCTGCGACTATCCCGACTACGCCCATCCGCTGGCACTGGCCATCGAAGCTGGCGAATGCTATCCTGGTATAGCCATCTGCGGCAGTGGTGAGGGAATTGGCATCACCTTGAACAAACATCAGGGCATTCGTGCCGCATTGTGCTGGATTCCTGAAATAGCCCATTTGGCCCGTCAGCACAACGACGCCAACGTACTAGTTATGCCCGGTCGCTTCATCAACAACGAAGAGGCCGACCGCATCATGACTGAGTTCTTCAACACATCCTTCGAGGGTGGACGCCATCAACGCCGAATAGACAAGATTCCTGTGAAATAATTCACAGATTATACCTCTGAAATGGCCGCAGTTTTCCTGAACAACCAAGGAAGGCTACGGCCATTCTTTTTCATCTCCCACACAACACTCTCCAGGTCATATTTACAAGTAACAAAGGGCTTTTCGATTATATTGTAAAGCGTCTCCAGCCTGATTTAATGATTCAAAGCACCGAGTAACGACAATATGACACCCACGAACAAGAGTTAAGCTATCAGTTTTTCCTCTATTTTCTTATTTTTCACACATAAGATAACCATTGTGCGAGATAAAAAACTATCTTTGTAAACCCAACAAGCGATTTTGGACATGAAGGAACTGGACATTATCAAAGAACACATCAGCCAAGGAAAAATAGAAGAGGCTTGCCGCAAGCTGGATATTTTTCTGCAAACAGCTTCCGATGGACTGGACGAAGCCTATTACCTTTATGGCAACGCCTGGCGCAAGCAAGGCAACTGGCAACAAGCCCTCAATAACTACCGACGTGCCATGGATCTGAATCCCAACAGTCCGGCAAAAAATGCCTACGCCATGGTAATGGACATCCTAAACTTCTACAATAAGGACATGTATAATCAATAAAATATTAAGGAACGTAGATTATGGCAAAAATCAAAGGAGCAATCGTAGTGGACACCGAGCGTTGCAAAGGATGCAACCTGTGTGTCGTGGCTTGCCCACTGCATGTAATAGCCCTCACCAAAGAGGTGAATGTGAAAGGGTATAACTATGCCCATCAGATATTGGAAGATACGTGCAACGGCTGCGCATCTTGCGCCACCGTTTGCCCGGATGGATGTATCTCTGTTTACAAAATTAAAGTAGAATAAATATGGCAGAAGAAGTAGTATTAATGAAAGGTAACGAAGCCATTGCGCATGCCGCCATTCGCTGCGGTGCAGACGGATACTTCGGATACCCCATCACTCCGCAATCGGAGGTACTGGAAACACTGGCCGAACTCAAGCCATGGGAAACGACCGGCATGGTGGTACTCCAGGCAGAAAGTGAAGTGGCAGCAATCAATATGGTATACGGCGGTGCCGGAAGCGGAAAAATGGTGATGACTTCATCATCAAGCCCCGGTGTAAGTTTGAAACAGGAAGGTATCTCCTACCTGGCCGGTGCCGAATTGCCTTGCCTGATTGTAAATGTAATGCGCGGCGGCCCCGGATTGGGTACCATACAGCCTAGCCAAGCCGACTACTTCCAGACAGTAAAAGGTGGCGGTCACGGTGACTACCGCCTCATAGCACTGGCCCCCTCGTCAGTACAGGAAATGGCCGACTTCGTAGGATTGGCTTTCGATTTGGCATTCAAATATCGCAACCCGGCCATCATTCTGGCCGATGGTGTCATTGGTCAAATGATGGAGAAAGTAGTTCTGCCGCCGCAGAAACCTCGCCGCACCGATGCTGAAGTCATCGCCCAATGTCCTTGGGCCAGCACAGGCAGAACCAAAGACCGTAAGCCCAACATCATAACTTCATTGGAACTGAAGCCCGAAGAAATGGAGAAGAACAACATCCGTTTCCAGGCCAAGTATAAACTGATAGAAGAAAACGAAGTACGCTTCGAAGAAATCAATTGTGAAGACGCCGACTACCTTATCGTAGCCTTTGGCTCCATGGCACGTATAGGCCAGAAAGCCATGGAACTGGCACGCGAGGAAGGTATCAAGGTAGGTATCCTGCGCCCCATCACCCTGTGGCCCTTCCCCACGAAAGTCATTGCCGCATACGCTGACAAAGTAAAAGGCATGCTGGTGACTGAACTGAATGCCGGACAAATGATAGAAGATGTCCGTCTGGCCGTAAACGGAAAGGTAAAAGTGGAACACTTCGGACGACTGGGAGGTATCGTACCCGACCCCGACGAAATTGTAGCCGCCCTGAAGGAAAAGATTATTCAATGAGGAACTGAAAAATGGATACCGACAAGATAAGAAGCATCCTGAACATCGTATTCATGATACTGGCATTGGCGGCTTTCATCGTCTACTTTGCTGCCAAGGACAACTTCAAGCTGTTTCTCTATGTATGCGCAGCTGCCATTTTCGTGAAGCTCATGGAGTTCTTCATACGATTCACCAACAGATAAGGAGGATTAGTAACTATGACAAAAGAAGATATCATCAAACCCGAAAACCTGGTTTACAAGAAACCGACGCTGATGAACGACAACCCGATGCACTACTGCCCGGGATGCAGCCACGGCGTAGTTCACAAGCTTATTGCTGAAGTGATAGAAGAAATGGGCATGGAAGAAAAAGCCATCGGCATATCGCCCGTAGGCTGTGCCGTATTCATCTACAACTACCTGGACATTGACTGGCAGGAAGCTGCTCACGGACGTGCACCTGCACTGGCCACTGCCATCAAGCGCCTCTGGCCTGACCGTTTGGTATTCACTTACCAGGGCGACGGTGACTTGGCCTGCATTGGTACCGCTGAGACCATTCATGCCCTGAACCGTGGTGAAAACATCACCATCATCTTCATCAACAACGCTATCTATGGCATGACAGGCGGACAGATGGCTCCCACCACACTGGTCGGAATGAAGACAGCCACTTGCCCATACGGCCGCGACGTACATCTGCACGGTTATCCGCTGAAGATGGCCGATATTGCCGCCCAACTGGAAGGAACGGCTTACGTCACCCGACAGAGCGTACAGTCGGTACCTGCCATACGCAAAGCCAAGAAAGCCATACGCAAGGCTTTCGAAAACTCCATGGCCGGCAAGGGCAGCAACCTGGTAGAAATTGTGTCTACCTGCAATTCAGGTTGGAAGATGAGCCCTGCACAGGCCAATAAGTGGATGGAAGAAAACATGTTCCCCTTCTACCCGCTGGGCGATTTGAAAGACAAAGGATAATGGAAAAAATGTGGAAATACGGAAATGTGAAAATGGGAGAATGAAAGAGTAGACAATGGTGGCAATGAGAAATAAGGTTACGAAATGATAAATACAGGAAACATCATTTTAGATAAGAGTTTTACCTTTTCTCTTCGTATTATTCAATACACGGAAATATTGGAGGAAAATAGAAAATTCGTCATTGCCAATCAACTAATGAGGAGTGGTACATCCATTGGTGCAAACATCCGTGAAGCACAGAACTCTGAAAGCAGAGCAGACTTTATTCATAAACTAAAGATTGCAGCCAAAGAAGCTGAAGAAACTGAATATTGGCTTTTGTTGTGCAAGCACTCTCCCGATTATCCATTTCAAGAAACTCTAATTGAAGATTTACAAGAGCTCAAAAAGTTATTAAACAAGATTATAATATCAGCCAAGAAGCGAATGTAAGGACGTTGAGAATGTGAGAATGTGGAAATGTAGAAAATTAGCACATTGAATACATCAATACATTAGCATATTAACAAATCAGTGCATTAGCACATCAGCAAATTAACACATCAGTAAATTAGCACATTAGCAAATTGGCATATTAGCAAATTTAAAGAACAATGAAAGAAGAAATCATCATAGCAGGATTCGGCGGACAAGGCGTACTGTCCATGGGAAAGATTCTGGCCTACTCAGGACTGATGGAAGGCAAAGAAGTCACCTGGATGCCCGCATACGGACCCGAACAACGAGGCGGAACAGCCAATGTGACCGTCATCGTGAGCGACGAGAAAATATCATCGCCTATTCTCAGCAAGTACGATGCTGCCATCATCCTCAACCAGCCTTCACTGGAAAAGTTTGAAAGTAAAGTAAAGCCGGGCGGCGTACTTATCTACGACGGATACGGCATCATCAATCCACCCACACGCCAGGACATCAACATCTACCGCATTGATGCCATGGATGCAGCCAACGAGATGAACAACTCCAAGGCATTCAACATGATTGTGCTGGGCGGACTGCTGAAAATCAAACCCATGGTGACACTGGAGAATGTCATTAAAGGTCTGAAGAAAACCCTTCCCGAACGCCATCACCACCTCATCCCAATGAATGAAGAGGCTATTAAGAAGGGCATGGAGTTGATACATAAAGTAAACTGATACCAAGTATCAAACAAAACAAACGGGCGGCCGGCAAGGGAATCCTCTTCCGGCTGCCCGTTTGCTTTGTCTATCAGCAAGAAAACAACTGCCAGCATCCATCCTCATATCACCCCTACTATACCCTGGAAACGACCTTGAGAGCCGACATACATCAAAGCTCCCAAAAACCTCAAGACATCATAAGGCATAGCAGTTAACTGCTACCGACCAAGGAGTTAACTGCTACCGTACTGGGAGTGTACTGCCACCGGCCGGGGAGTTAACTGCTACCACCCGGGGCGATATGTCTTTTCCTGATTTCACTAGACACTTTTTTCGTTTATAACCTGACTCAGTAGA
>ENA-UONS01000692-UONS01000692.1-human-gut-metagenome-genome-assembly--contig:-CS19-NODE-692-length-36439-cov-15.732905_pt1 | contig 36439 bp, 32 predicted proteins | sample MGYA00242458_ERZ724005 | MGnify/ENA metagenome assembly ERZ724005
ATAGAAGTTATAGAAGTTATAGAAGTTATAGAAGTTATAGAAGTTATAGAAGTTATAGAAGTTAAAGAAGTTATGAAAAGGGAAAGGAAGGGAAAACATGAAAGAAAGTCTATCTGCTTTAACTTCTCTAACTTCCCATAACTTCTCTAACTCCTTCATTTATTCCACCTCTGTCAGTTCTACCACCCGGCTTTGCATGGCTTTGAAGCCGAAGACGTCAAGGCCTACTTTCATCAGGTAGTCGCCAGAGTATGTCTTTCCGTTGGCAGGTAGAGTTGATTGTACGCCGGGCATCAGATTGATTTCTTCTACCTTATAGCGCTTGTGCGGGTCGAGACCTTGCAGTCTGACGGGCATCAGTTTCTCCTGGAAGCGCGGATAGACGTCGTAGGCAAAGAGCACGGCCTTGCGGCTGTCCTCGCTGACGTAGTTCACGGCCATGTGGTTGCTTTCGTAGGGCGATACCAGGCGGTACTGGCTACCGTCGAGGATAGCAGGTTGCAGGCGTTTCCAGTTGGCCACGGCCGTCTGGCAGTAGAGCAGTTCGTCGGCACTCAGTTCCTTCAGGCCCAGATCGAAGCCCAGCTTGCACATGGAGGCTACGTCGGTGCGAAACTTCACACTAGCAGACTTGTTCCAGCTTGTCACGTGGGCGCACATGGCTTTGGCCGGGAAGAACTGTGAGAAGCCCCACTGTATGTAGATGCGTTCTACGGGGTCGGTGTTGTCGCTGCACCAGAATTCGGTGAAGTATTTCAGAGCCTCGTAGTCGCAACGCGCGCCACCGCCCGAGCAGAGCATCATAGGCACGTCAGGGTAGTTGTCCTTCACCCGCTTCATCACGTTGTACACGCCGCGCACATGGTCGATGTACAGTTGTCCCTGTTCGGCCTTGAGGTAGGGTGAGTAGATGTTGGTGATGGGGCTGTTGCAGTCCCACTTGAAGTAGGCTATGTCGGGGTTCTCCTTCAGCAGTTTGTCTACGATGCCGTAGACGTAGTCCTGCACGGCAGGGTTGCTCAGGTCAAGCACCAGCTGGTTGCGGTAGTAGTACGTGTCACGGTTGGGGTAGTGGATGGCCCAGTCGGGATGTTGCTCAAAGAGTTCGCTCTTGGGGTTCACCATCTCGGGTTCAATCCACAGTCCAAACTTTACTCCGGCCTCTTGTGCAGCGTCGGTCAGTGCACGGATGCCGCCGGGCAGCTTGTCGTGTGTCACTTCCCAGTCGCCCAGGCCGGCGTGGTCGTCTTTGCGCGGATATTTGTTGCCAAACCATCCATCGTCCAGCAGGAACATGTCTACTCCCAGGTCCTTGGCTTCCTTCATCAGGGCAGCCAGTATGTCCTGATTGAAGTTGAAGGCAGTGTTCTCCCAGTTATTGAGCAGTGTCAGGCGTGTGCCTTTGCCGTCTTTCAGCTGGTAGTTGCGTGCCCAGTCCTGCAGGTTGCGGCTTCCTTGTCCGGTTCCTTCGGTGCTCAGGGTGAAGATGAATTCGGGTGTGGTGAATACCTCACCGTTGTTCAGCTTGTAGGCCGATGCATACGGGTTGATGCCCGGAAGGATGCGCAGGTTGCCCACATTGTCCACCTCGAAGGTGAAGCGGAAGTTGCCTGTCCAGGCCAGTGTACCCATCAGTACTTCGCCCTGGCGCTCGTGGGCAGGTTGGTCCAGACCTACGATGAAGAAGGGATGCGTGTGCATGGCAGCCCGGCTGCCCAGCTTGGTGTCAATCACTTTCTTGCCGAAGAGCAAGGGTTGTGTGCCCATCTGTGCTTCCTTGGCCCAGTCGCTGCTGAACTCCGTCAGGTAGTAGGCCGGACGGCTGAAGTAGAGCATGGTCGTGGCGTAGGCCGACAGGGTGATGGGTTTCTTCTCCTGATGGCGTATTTCGCTCCATGTCTTGATGACGTTTTCCTTCGTGTAGGCCACGTAGTGCAGTGTTACGTCGACGGGATACTTGTCGTCGCGCAGCTGGATGTCAGTCTGTACGCCTCCATCTACAGGATGCGAAGACGAGGAAACGTAGTAGAGCCATGTGGACGGGTTGCCGTCGTTGTGGGTGATGGCCAGGGCAGGCTCGAAGAAGTCTTCGTTGCCCGACCCACTGTACACCTCCCAGCCACGGCGGCTCACGCTGCCGTCTGATGCGGGATGCACGCTCCAACCCAGTTCCTTCAGGTCAGCTTCATTCAGCAGCTTCTCGCCAAAGTAGCTTTGGTAGAGGCGCCCGTTTTCGGCTACCTGCAATATGAGGTCGGTGCGTTCGGTAGAGATACGTATCTGTTTCATGTCACTGGCATTCAGTGTGGTGGTGGCAAGCAGGGTAAGTGCTGCCGTAGCGATGAGGTGCTTCATGGTGTGAGGGGGCTTTTATTGTTACAATCCTAATTGATATACTTTCAGGTTATTCACCTCAGCTTCGCCACCTTGTGTATAGAAGCGCAGAGCGTTGTAAGGCTGGGTGGGGAACACGAGGTTGGTCATGGCTATGCGACCACCATCCACGAAGATTTCGATGGAGCATTTGTCAACAAATACGTCGAGGTGGTAGGTCTTGCCGTTGCAGAGTGAAAGCGGTGCCCAAGTACCCAAGGCAAAATCGTTGATGTAGTTTACAGATTGCGTCTTGCGTCCGTCATGATTCTCCTTGAAATGGGGTTCAGCTTTTTCTCCGAAGGCTATCAGACCGCTTTGTGTACGATCCATTACTAAACGACCGGCTTTCATGTCCAGATAGATGTCAACCTTTTCGCCTTTGTCATTCATCAGTTGGAAGCCTACGGTCTGTGCCTTGCCTGGTGTAACGTCCATTTCCAGTTCGCAAGCACCTTCCTTACCGGTAGCCAGCGGGCTTACCAAGTGTTCGTCGGTCATGGTGAAGTCGTTTACTTCAGTAGTTCCCTGGCGCAGTCCTTCTGTTTCCTTCACAGCATTGGCGGCCATGTAGATTTCACCGTTCTTGGTATAGAGTGAGAGTTCGCGAGGCAGGGCATTGGCACCGCGGTATTGGCGGATAGGAGTGACGTTGGCATACTGCCAGTTGCTCATCCAAGGTACGGCAATGGTGCGGTCGCCTGTGTTGGAGAAACATACGGTAGCATAGTGGTCCTTGCCGAAGTCGAGCCACTTGGTGACGCTCTTGTCGGTGTCGCACTTGAATTCTTTGCCGTCAAACTCGCCTACAAAGTATTCCGTTGCACTGCCGCCGAAGGGACAACCGGGGTTGATGTTGACTATCATCACCCATTTCATGTTGTTCTTGTCGCCGTCGACAGGCAGCTGGATGAAGTCGGGGCATTCAAACTGATTGGGCTGTACGCCATATCCTTCGCCAAACTGGCTCAGGTATTCCCAGTTCTTCATGTCGGTTGACGAGTAGAAACGCATGTTCTTGTCGGCCGATACAATCATGTACCACTTCTGTGCAGGTTCATACCAGAACACTTTCGGGTCGCGGAAGTCCTTCAGACCGTCGAACGGAGTGAGGATGGGGTTCTTTTCATATTTGGTATAGGTACGGCCATTGTCGTTGCTGTAGGCCATACACTGAATTTGTCCGTGTTCGTCGCTGGCCGAGGTGTAGAAGGCAATCATGGCATCTTTGCCATAGCCTGCACTGTTGTTCTTGTCGATGACTGTGCTGCCCGAGAAGATGTGTCCCAATGTGTCGCGTGCAATGGCCGGGTTGAGGTGCTCCCAGTGAATGAGGTCGCGGCTGACGGAATGTCCCCAGTGCATGTTTCCCCACTTCGAACCGTAAGGGTTGTATTGGAAGTAGAGGTGGTATTCACCGTCTTTGTAGACGAGGCCGTTGGCATCGTTCATCCAGCCATAGAGCGGCGTGTGGTGGTAGACGGGACGGTAGTAGTCGGTATTGGTCGTATCAAAGGTATCGGCCAGTCGGATACTGTCCCAGCAGATGGCGTTGGCAGCTACACGACCTATGCTGATGGTAGCTGCCTTGGCTCCGGCGGGCAGGGCAAACGGTACGTAATATTCTACGCTGTCTACAGCCAGACGTATGTCCATGGCCATATCGGCGGGGCTGCCGGTGATGAGTTTCACCTTGCCTTCGTTGCAAGACTCCTGTATAGGCAGGATGAGGTATTTCTTAGGGTTTGTGATGTGAACGATGGTGAGTGTATCGCCTTGATGTTCCAGGCTGATACCATTGTTTTGCGGCTGGCAGGCTGCAAGCGTGGCAGCGGTAGCCAAGGCCATTGTCAAGTGGTTGAAAATACTTTTCATGGTTATGATGTTTATTTTGAGTGTTTAAATGTACTGTTTATTTTTTGATTGGCCACACCGGTGCGTTGTCTTTTGTTGACACTGGGGCGGTCCGGTATGGCAATGATTGTTGTCAGAACTTCAGGCTGGCGCTGAACTCTACGGTGAACGGACGGATGTAGCTTCCTGCCATGACGTGTCCGGCATACTGTCCAGCATCCTCTTTCTCAATCAGTTCGGCTCCGGCTATACTTCCTTTGGCACCAGTCTGGTTCAGGAAGTTGACTACGGTGCAGCCCAATGCCAGTTTCTTGTTTACCTGCCAGTTCAGTCCGCCGAAGGTTTCCCAACGTCCGTTGAAGTAGTAGGCATCGTTGATGTTGGCGTAAGTTTTGCTGAAGTAGCGGAAGCTGGTCCAAATCTTCAGGTCTTTTGTAATCATGTAGCTGGGGTCTATTTCAACGATGACTTGAGGAATTTCAGCTACGATATTGCCAGTGGCGTTGATGCTGCCTTCGTATCCGTCTGAGAAGGTAACGGAAGTTTCATACTTCTTGTATGTAGGCTTCTGGTAGGTGAAGAGGAAGTGCAGGTCAAATCCCTTGAAGGGGCGTGCCACTACGTCAGTGGTCCATCCCAGTGTTTTGATGTCGTAGGTCAGTGGGGCAGCCATGATTTCGGTCTGTCCGTCGGCCGTCTTGTGTTGCAGGTTCAGTGTAGAGTTATTGTTGGTTTTCGAGATGTATGAGAATAGTGATGTCAGGCTCAACCATTCGTTGTTGTAGTAGATACCGGCACGGCCCAGCGGCACTGATATTTTGTCTGTATTGGGCAAGGTGGCGGGAGCAAAGTTCTCAATCTTCGGGTGTTGGGTGATGTAGGTGAAGTCGCCGGTCAGTCCGAAGGATGAAGTCAGCTTGTAGGTAGCTGCTGCAGTCAAGGCATAGTTCAGCCAGTCGTAGCTCATGGCAGTGGGAGCTATTTTAGTGCCGTCGGGGGCGGTAGCACCCAGGTAGTAGTTGGCAAAGCGGCCTACGTATTCACCGTCGGCATTCTTTACGGCTGCGTTGTCGCCACGCAGAGCCTGATATTCCAGACGGGCACCGTAGTAGAGGTTCAATTGGTCGGTTACATCCCAGTCGTGGGTGAAGTAGAGGGCTACTTTGTTTTCATGACCCTTGTAGTATTCCGAAGCATTCTTGTTAAAGTCGTAGTAGTAACCGTTGCCGGCATAAGTGCGGTCGGCATACGTAGCATAGTCCGTATTGTAGAGGCGTACAGGATAGCTGCCGTCCGTGGGCACAGACTGGTCGTACATGGTCGTAGCCGATGCGTAGTCAATGTCGTAGTACCATTCGTTCAGTCCCAGGCGCCAGGTGCTGTTTCCTGCCTTGCGCGACAGTTCGGTGGTGAACATGAAAGAGTCGATGAATCCGCGATTCAGACACGACATACGGCTCTGTACATATTCGCCTTTGTAGGGTTGCATGCTGCCGTCGGCTGCTTCATACAGGTAGTTGATGCCGGCTTCGTTCTGGTCGAGCGACATAGGAGTCTGGTAGACACATGAACCGGTAGAGTGGTCATATTTCATGATGGTACGCCAGTTCAGTCCGTTGTCCCAGGTGTAGTTGTTCATCAAGGTGAATTCGCTGCCCTTGTTTTGTACGGCGTCATAGAGGTTGGTCTTCTTCACTTCGCCTGTACGCATGTCGCGATACATCATTTCGTTGTCCATGGGCAGGTAAGAAGTAGTTCCGAGAGAGAACTTGCCAAACTCCTTCACGCTACCGTCGCCTACATAGATGAAGGGAGCCGACTGAGTGGCGTACATATAGACAGGGTGGCTGTTGCTGTAGTGGTAGATAGCAGTCAGTTCACCACGGCCTTCGTTATACTTCTTGGTGAGGGCAAATTTATAGATTTGCGTGCGGTCCTGGAACGGGGTTGATTTGATTTTGAATGTTCCCGGGTCAAAGTCCTGGTAGATACTTCCGCTATAAAACCAGTCTTTGGCAATGCCACCGTTTACGTTGAGTGAGAATTCCTGCATGCCGAAGTGGTTGCTCTTATAGTTCAGTGTGCCGTGGAATCCTTTTTGACCCAGCTGAGTGAAAGAGTTGACGGCATATCCGATGTTGCCGGTTGTTATGGCTGTTTCCGATATCTTCAGCAATCCTACGTGGCTCAGGCTGGCATCGGCACGCCAGAGGGCGTTTACAGAGTGTGGATTGGTTGCGTAGGTGACAGGTATTCCGTTTTCCAATACATTGACGTCGGCTGACGGCAGACCAATTTGGATTTCGCGCGGGCCGTTGGCGCTGGCGGCATTCAGCATGACGTTTCGGTTGCCTTCCTCTTTCGATGAGGAGTCATCCTTTTGTTGGTTAGCAGCATCTTGTTCTTGCGCCAGTGCGCTTCCACAAGTCAGGGCAATGAGCAGCATGGCTGTTCCTGCCTGTTTGATGATTTGTTTCATACCTTTTTTCATGGTATCTGAATTTAGTTATTAAATGAATTAAAATTTCGTCAGTGATTTGATGCTGCAAAGGTATTGGATACTTGTTTTTTGATATGAAACGATTGTTTCGTCTGCTTTGATTTTTGTTACATGAAACAAATGTGTTATTGATGAAACAAATGAGATAGCCTCTGTGTGCCTTACAGACAGGGGATAGGTGTGTACGATGAATACGGACGGGTATGGATTTGTCGTTTTCTGTCAGGTAGAAAAGCAGCAGGGGAGTGGTAGAAAAAGTTGTAATATGCTTGTAGAAAGTTGTGCATTGTCTATCGCAAACTCTATCTTTAGCCTGAAGATAGACATCTGCAAGCTGAAGACGGATATCTTTAGGCTGAAGATGGCCGTCTTTAACCTGAAGACAGAGCATGCAGCCTTCTTCTTACAACTATGCGGCTGGCTGCGATTGGTTTCTTCTTAAGGAGTCAGCAGGGTTTTCGCCAATGAAGGCGCACTAATATTTAAAGCGTGGAGTCTGCTTTGTGGAACAGGTGTTGAGGAGATGTTTGGGCTGGTTCAGAAAGAGCATATTGCTTATCCTTTGTTTTTTCGTGCACAGTAGCGTTCACACTGCGCACAGATGTCATACCCCAACATAGCACCCAGGATGAAGTCTTCTTCGGGGGTTAGCTGGTTAAGCGGCTTGTCTACCATACATCTTATGGCGTGTATGCATTCAGGCTTGCCGAAGAACAGATTTATTTTGCTTTGGTCGACGGGCTGAATGAGGTAAGCTATGTTTTGACTTTGGAGGCGTGCGGTGGCAAAGGCCTCATATTTGCGGTTGACCGTATAGAGCACCATTTGGCGTACGCCTTTCTTGAATTCATAGACGTGATTGAGGAAGACTTTCAAGTCGCCGGGATGTATGTCGGGGGATGCAATCATAAACAACATGTAAAGGATGGAGGTCGTGGTCTTAGAGTTCGTCTTTGAATCCGGCAATCCAGTTGTCTATCCGCTGGTCTGTCTTGCTGCTTTCATTCACTTCATCGAGTGTAAGCCCGATAAAATGTCCGTCAACAACGGCTACGGATGAGGAAAAGGAATAGCCAGCAGGGCTGACATTGTTTCCAAGAAAATGGCATCGGCTGTCTTTCAAGTCTTCGTAAAGTATACCCATGCCATCGCAAAAGGTGTCGGGGTAGGACTCCGAGTCACCACAGCCAAAGAGGGCAATGGCCTTGTTGGACAGGTCGGCAGCTTTCAGTGTCTTTATGCCGTCGTACCAGTCATCTTGCAGCTCGCCATCGCCCCAGGTAGAGGTGCCCAGTATCAGTACGTCGTATTGACTGATGAGGCTGGCTGTAAGCTTGTCTGCACTGTATACGTCCGATTGGTTTATACCAAGTTTGCTGGCTATCGTGTTGGCCAGTTCTTCACAGGTTCCAGTACTGGAGCCATAAAAAATTCCTGTCTTTTTCATTGCAACTGATTATTTGTTTTTGTCCGTTGCAAAGTAAGCAGTTTGCCATGTGTCGTGAAATACCTATTTATAGGCTTTTTCCTTATGGAGCGTTACCTATAAAAGGTTAACTTCTTTGAGGTATGGGGTAGGCATGGCTTAGAGGTCAATTTCCAACCCATCGTAGGCAAAGAACATGTTGGGAGGCAGCTGTTGCTGTATGTCGGCATGCAGTCCGGCATGATGGCTCATGTGGATGAAGTAGGTACGCTTTGCGCCAATTTGGCGGGCGGCTTGCTGGGCTTCGGCTATACTTTGGTGAGTAGGGTGGGGCTTTTGGCGCAGGGCATTGATGATTAATACGTCCACTCCCTGCAGGGCTTTGTATGATTCGTCAGGCATGGTCAGCATGTCGGTGATGTAGCCCAGGCGGTGGTTAATGCGATAGCCCAGTATAGGGAGCTTGCCGTGTATGACGCGCAATGGAAGGACTTCCGTGCCGTGTATGTGAAAAGCCCGTCCGGCTTCTGTTTCCTGAAGGTAGATGCGTGGCACACCCGGGTATGTTTGTTCCACAAAGCAATAGGGCATGCGTGCACGCAGGTGGTTGGCGGTGTAGCTATCGGCATGAATAGGTATCTCGCCCAGTCGGCAGAAAGGGCGCAGGTCGTCGAGTCCGCCTACGTGGTCGTAATGCTCATGGGTGATGAGGACTCCGTCTATTCGTTCAAAAGCAGGAGTTCGAAGCATCTGTTCGCGAAAGTCGGGGCCGCAATCTATCAAGATGACGGCATCATCAGTGTGGACAAGTGCAGAGGTGCGCAGGCGATTGTCGCGCGGGTCGGTGGACGTACATACGGGGCATGTGCATCCTACTTCGGGTACTCCCGTCGATGTGCCGCTGCCTAATATCCTTATTTTCATCATTGTCTTTGTGGAATGTTTAGTCTTACTATTATTGTTGGGTAGAGCCTTCGGGGGGGCAGATGAAGTTTACTTCGGGATGGATGTCGATGCCAAATCTTTGTCGCACGTCTGCCCTGACGGCGTTGAATAAGGAAACGATGTCTTCTCCCTTGGCACCGCCCTTGTTGACGATGACCAATGCTTGCTTGCTATAAACAGCTGCTGGCCCCAAGGATTTTCCTTTCCAACCGCATTGCTCGATGAGCCATCCGGCCGGAATCTTGACGTGCTCGGAGTCTACGTCGTAATGAGGGAGGTTGGGGTATTGAAGGATTAGCTCATTAAACTTCTCGCGTTCTACAATCGGATTCATGAAGAAACTGCCTGCATTGCCCAATATTTTGGGGTCGGGTAGCTTGTTTTCACGAATGGCAATGACCGTCTGACGTATGGTGTCGAGGTCTATTTTTCCTCGTTTCTCCACTTCCTCGCGCAGGCTTCCATAGCTCAGGCAATAGTGGGGGTGCTTGTAGAGGCGAAAGACGACATGTGTGATGAACACAGTCTTCATCTGAGGATTCTTGAAGATGCTGCTTCGGTAGGCGTATGCACATTCCGCGTTGGTATATGTGCGTTTGTTGCCGGCAATGTCAATGGTTTCGACGGCAGCAATGACATCTTTTACTTCCGCACCGTATGCTCCTATGTTTTGCACGGCAGCAGCTCCTACTTCGCCTGGGATGAGCGAGAGGTTTTCGGTTCCATGCCAGCGATTCCTTACGCACGTCTCCACAAACTTGTCCCAGACGACACCTGCCCCCACACGTACTTGGATTTCGGTTTCGTTTTCATGTATCAAGTCTATGTCCTCGATGCGTGAATGCAGAATCGTGCCCTTGTAGTCGCCTATGAACAAGAGGTTGCTGCCGGCACCGATGTGCAGGCAGGGGCTGGTGATTTGATTGCCTGCTATCAGTTGGAGCAGTTCTTCTTCCGAGGTGTATTCCAGAAAGCGGGCAGCACGTGCCTCTATCCCGAAAGTATTGTGGTTGAGTAAGGAATAATTGTCCATGTTTGTTTCAGAACTACATGCTTGTATCTTCGTATTTGTACAATTCCCATTCTCCCCGTTTCTTGCGGAAGTAGAAGACTGTTGAATATCCGTTTCCTATTCCGTTTACTTTCAGAATCTTGGTGGTGGATTGGTCTTCGTTCTTCTGTCCGTAATTGATGTTGGAGAGCCTGTCGGTAGGCAATACGGGGCGGAAAGCATACCATTGGTTCAGGTCAAGGGTCGTTTCCAAGATTGAGAATTCATCATCGGGGTCAATGGTGATGAACTTCAGTGGGGTATGTATGTGCTTGCTTTGGTAGACACTGTCTGTCACGAAACGTGCATAAAAGTCTACAAAGTCTTCATTTTCGCCTTTTTCTATTTTTCTCAGGTTGATGGCTTCGAGCATCCATGCCCCCTTGATTCGCTCGAAATAGTATTTCTTTATCATTCGGGTTTTCAGATATACCCATTCCACCTGTACCGATGTCAAGGCTGTATCGCCTACCATGTCCATGTCTTCTTCGCGGTCAAACAGCAGCGTGTAGTAGCTTTGCTGGCTGAAAAGATAATCATGTTCCCAGTATTTCTTTTCTATTTTGACAGGGGTGTCGTCCTTGTAATAGGGCAATGGAAAAATAGTCCTCTGACGCTGCAGAGCATCGTCAGAGGCATAATTGAAAATGAAGTCATCGAACAGTTCGTCTGCTTCTATGGGTTTGGGGCTTTCATCCTCAACGGGTTGTTGCAAGCTATCGGGCTGTTGTCTGGCCGAATCGACCATTTGGGTCAGTGCGGCAAAGGGGTCACTTGTTTTTTGTTTGTTTCCGCATGCGGCAATAAACAACAGCAATAGCAATCCGCTAAAAACTTTTTTCATCCGTCATTTCCCCTTGGGGGCTTTATTTTATTCTGGCTCTTAACTTTTCAAGCATGTCTACAGTCATGGATTCCAGGTCATATTGCGGTTTCCAATCCCATTCTTCGCGTGCGCAAGTATCGTCCAGGCAGTCAGGCCAGCTGTCGGCTATGGCTTGCTTGAGCGGGTCGGGTTCGTAGACCATTTCAAAGTCAGGAACATGCTTCTTGATAGCTGCATAAATAGTTTCAGGCGCGAAGCTCATGGAAGCGATGTTGAACGCATTGCGATGTTTCAGGCGCGACGGGTCTGCTTCCATCAGCGAGATGGCTGCATTCAGCGCGTCGGGCATGTACATCATATCCATCAGTGTGCCTGGCTTGATGGGGCAAACAAATTTTTCGCCTTTTACTGCAGCATAATAAATTTCTACGGCATAATCAGTTGTGCCACCTCCGGGCAGTGTTACGTTGGATATAATGCCAGGGAAGCGGACAGCGCGTGTGTCAACGCCGTATTTTGTATGATAATAATCACTCAGCAGTTCTGTAGTGACTTTGGTCACGCCGTACATGGTGCGTGGACGTTGTACGGTGTCTTGAGGAGTCTTTACATGAGGAGTCTCAGTTCCGAATGAGCCAATAGAGCTTGGTGTAAATACAGCGCATTTATGTTCACGGGCTACTTCCAATACATTCCAAAGGCCGTCAATGCCAATCTTCCAGGCCAATGCCGGCTTGCTTTCGGCTACGACAGAAAGCAGGGCGGCCAAGTTGTAAATCGTATCAATCTGATAGTTTTTCACAGCTGATTCTATAGCTGCTCTGTCTGTTACATCGACTACAGCTGAAGGTCCTGATTCTTTTAAAATACCTTTAGGTTCTGCACCGGTGATATAACCGGCTACTACATGTTCGTTACCATAACGTTTGCGCAATTCCATCGTGAGTTCCGAGCCTATCTGGCCGGTGGCTCCAATGACTAAAATATTCTTCATACGACTTACTTAGTTTAAGCATTCTGTGGGGCAAAGATAAGCACTTTTTTTTCATCTTTCTATCATTATGCTATTGTTTATTCCAAATAAAATGATGTTCTTTGTGGTACAAGTAACAAAAATGTCTTATTTTTAAACTTATTGATATGTACGGTAAACTGAAAGAACATCTCAGCAATACGCTTGCTGAAATTAAAGAGGCCGGACTTTACAAGGAAGAACGACTGATTGAAAGTGCACAACAGGCTGCCATTACGGTGAAAGGAAAGGAAGTGCTGAACTTTTGTGCCAATAATTATCTGGGCTTGTCCAATCATCCACGCTTGATAGCTGCTGCCCAACAAATGATGGACAAGCGCGGTTATGGTATGTCTTCGGTACGCTTTATCTGTGGTACGCAAGATATCCACAAAGAGTTGGAGGCTGCCATTTCCGATTATTTCCATACCGAGGACACCATTCTTTATGCGGCTTGTTTCGATGCCAACGGTGGTGTGTTTGAGCCTCTTTTCACAGAAGAAGATGCCATTATCTCAGATGCTTTGAATCATGCTTCTATCATTGACGGTGTAAGACTCTGCAAGGCAAAACGCTACCGCTATGCCAATGCCGATATAGCCGAATTGGAGAAATGCTTGCAGGAAGCTCAGGCTCAACGCTTCCGTATCATCGTGACCGACGGTGTATTCTCGATGGATGGCAACGTTGCCCCGATGGACAAGATATGCGACCTGGCAGAGAAATACGATGCTTTGGTGATGGTCGACGAGTCGCACTCGGCCGGTGTGGTAGGTCCTACAGGACATGGTGTTAGTGAACTTTACAACCTCTATGGCCGTGTAGATATTTATACCGGTACTTTGGGTAAGGCATTCGGAGGCGCCATGGGTGGCTTCACTACCGGACGGAAAGAAATCATCGACCTCTTGCGCCAGCGCAGCCGTCCTTATCTGTTCTCCAACTCTGTTGCTCCGGCGGTGATAGGAGCCAGCCTCGAAGTGTTCAAGATGCTGAAGGAAAGCAATGCCCTGCATGACAAGCTGGTGGAGAATGTAAATTACTTCCGCGACCGTATGACTGCCGCTGGTTTCGACATCAAGCCTACACAGAGTGCCATCTGTGCCGTGATGCTCTACGACGCTAAGCTGTCGCAGGTTTATGCCGCCCGCATGCAGGATGAAGGCATCTATGTAACCGGTTTCTACTATCCTGTAGTGCCGAAAGGACAAGCCCGCATCCGCGTGCAGATATCGGCAGGACATGAGAAGGAACATCTGGACAAGTGTATTGCAGCCTTTATTAAGGTAGGTAAAGAACTGAATGTGATTAAATGATGCCTAAGTAATAAAGCATTAAAAAGAAAAACTCACCTGTACGATTTATATTTCGCAGGTGAGTTTTTTTATTCCTTTTGTCTTGTCAGGATTCCCTGTTAAGGAATCAGCCTTCACGTTGGGGAAAGACGCAAGGGTCAGATGAATGGTCTTATTTGCGTTCGCCCAGTTTAGAGTCTACATAATAGATACCAGCATCTCCGGCTCTCTTAATCATGTCAACGATGCCGGCTGCTGTAGCCTCTTCTTCTACTTGCTCGCGAACAAATCCCCACAAGAAGTCTTGAGTGGCTTTGTCTTTCTCGGCAGAAGCTACGTCTACCAGGTCGTCAATCATCTTAGAAACGCGGCATTCGTGCTCATATACTTGTTCGAAAACTGCCAGGGGAGTGCCAAATTCAGTAGGCACGACATCTATTTTGTCCAGTTTAGCTACTCCGCCACGTTTGATAACGTATGAAGCCATTTCGCAAGCGTGTCCCTGTTCTTCAAGAGCTTGTTTCTTCAACCAAGAAGCCATGCCGGAAAAACCTTCTTTTTCCATGTGGAAAGCCATTGAAAGGTAAAGATTGGATGACCACATTTCAGCAGTGATTTGGTCGTTGATTTCCTTTTGCAATTTTTCTGTAATCATAATGAATTAGTTTTATGAAGACCTCTTTTGAGCCCTCTTCTACTTGTACGAGAAAGCTTCGACAAATATTAGATTCTACTTTGGGAAGTCTTCGGATTTGAAACGATTACAAAAATACAATCTCGTAGTCATAAAATGTGCTGTGGATAACATTTTTTAGCATTATTCATCTCTACCTGAATTTTTGAATCGGGTTAAGCTGTATTTATTGATAATTGGGCGTGTCCAAACTGCATTTCGGCCATTCGTTTTAACCGTTCGGTAAACTTTTAGCAACATTTGTTTTGTTTTGTTAGTAGAAATATTTATTTTTGCCCAAACCCTGATGATTTGAAGATATGAAATCCCGTTTCATCATACGAACCGTTATCACTATTTCCATTGTGCTGTTGTGCGCGGGCTTTGGCATATACTCTTTTTATCAGCTGAATGCGGTAGAAAGGCAACAGGACTTCAATCTATACGAGCTGGTGCCGGCTGATGCTGTGGCTGTGTTGGAGACAGACATGGCTGATAAGCTAGTGGAGAATATCAATCAGCTTGACTGTAGCAAAGATAATCACTTCCTTTATGTTTCGGACTTGTTTTCCTACCTAAAAAAATATCTTTCCACGCTGACCGACGAAACCCCTCATGGCCTGAGTCGGCAGATGAATAAGATGCTGATTAGCTTTCATGAACCCGAGTCTACTTCCAATCAGGTTCTTTATTGCACTTTGGGGACCAAGGACTATGAGTTGGTCGAAACTTTCATCAGGAAGTTTTGTTCAAGTGCTTTCCCTGTGAAATACTTCGATTACAAGGGGGCTGAAATCAGGATATATCCCATGAGCGATGGCCGCTTCCTTTCGGTGTATCTGACGTCGGACTATGTTGCCGTCAGCTTCCAGAAGCGTCTGATAGAGCAGGTGATTGATGCCCGTATCAGCCGTCACTCGTTGCTCGACGTTTCTTCTTTCAAGCGAATGCGAAATGAACAGCATAGCAATGTCGCTGCAAAGTTGTACTTGCGCATGAGGCAAGTGGACATGGGGATGACGGGCGATGAATCGCATTTGCAAAGCTCTTTGGGCAACTGGGCGGAATTTGATATCAAGTGCAATGAAAATGCCATTTATTGTTCGGGAATCAGCCAGGTGTGCGATACGGCCCGTACGTGGATGAACGTTTTGCAGAAGCAACAGCCTGTAAGCGGATTTGGAGGGGAGCGTTTGCCGGTCACTACTTTGTTTTACGACAGCTGGTCTATGTCCGATGTGCGGATGGTAGCTTCTTTTGCTTCGCAGGCTACCAGCCAGGATACTACCGCATTTGTCAGGAGTCGGGATGAAGAATGGCTCGACTTCTTGCACGAAAATGTGGCCGAGAGGGGCATGTTCTGTCTGTTCCTTCCCAATGATACGGCTCAAGCCTATCCTGCTGCCGTGCTTAATATTCCCATGAAAAACGTTAAGGATGCCGAGCGGAAACTTCGTACGTTGGTTTACGCGTCTCCTTACGAGAAAGCAGCCCCCGTTCCTCCTGCTTTTTCTCCCAAGTATGCCTTATATCCGGAGGCCCGACGCTTTGCCCAGTATTTGCTTCCGCGCAATACGATGCTTGCCCGTTTCACGGGGATTAGCGGTTCGTCCTATTATACTTTTGCCTGCTTCTATCGGGGAGACCTGCTGCTGGCTCCCGATGCGGCCAGTATTTCTGCCTATATTGCCAGGATGGAAAGGGGCGAAGTGTTGGATGGTACACCTTTCTATGAAGAGGGTGCGGGGAGTTTGTCGCCTACTTACAATTTTGTCATGATGGCCGACATGGGTGAACTCCTGTCTCAACCGAGGTCGTATGTGCGTATGATACCCAGCTTCTTCTTCAAGCACGCTGCTTTTTTCCAGCATTTCATTTTGTCCATTCAGTTTACCTGTACCGACGGTGTGGTTTATCCCAATATTGTGCTCCTCTATAAACCCCGTGTCTGATTGGTGTGTCCATCGGTGGTCTGTGGTAAAATGGCTGGTGGTTGGCGATTAAGCTAATTGTGATTTGTGATTTTGTGATGTGCTGCAAGGAGGACTGCTTGTTGTTAATATATTGGTAGTCAGATTCATATATTGGTGTGTATGGACGTAGAAGTATGGATTGACGGTGTGATATGGCTGGCTGGAGAATGGAAACCATGGTCGGAAAAGGGGAGGGTTGGTGGCTTTTTTGACTGTTTGGGGCGGATTGGGAAAACGCGGGTCGACGGTGCATTTGCGGCTTCTTTTTGCAGTTTTGCGCTTGAGGTGAACGATTTTGCAGGCGACTTGGCGCAAAAAAACATCCGAACCATGCTTTGTTGTGCACGATTCGGATGAATTTTATAGTCCAATCTCTCTGTTTTTCATACCCCGTAGGTGGGGTTGTTGCTTGTGTATGGTGGACGAATTTCTGCTGTTTTTATTTTAGAAGGGCAGGTCGTCGTTGCTGTCGTTGGGAGTAAACTCGGGAGCGGCAGTAGGAGCCATGGGCGGCATGGGAGCATCGGACATGGGTGCGCCGGCTGCGGCGTTCACGCGTTCAACCTTCCAGGCTCTGATGCTGTTGAACCAGCGGTCTTGCCATTGGCGGGCGTCAATGTCGAAAGAAACGGTCAGTTCTTCGTTCATTTGGATGTTGAATTGTTCTATCTTGTCGTTGCCAAAGACTTCAAAGCACATTTTGCGTGGATATTGTCCGTGGTCTTCTATTACAAATTCTTGAACTTTCCATTCGTTTCCTGCTTTGGAAACTCCTCCTCTGGGCGGGAGTATGGCGATAATTTTTCCTGTAAATTCCATGATTCTATTGATTAATACTGCGGCGAAGGTACGATTTTTTGAGAATATCCGAAGAATAATCAATCGTTTTTTCTTTCTATTTCTTTGTGGGTAGTGAATTCTTTTTCTAACTTTGTCCGACTGTTGGCTCTTCTGGCAGGCGTTGGCAGGAACGATGTTTTCTACCTGCATCAGGCTTGTCTGCACGGGCTGTTTTTAGCGATATACTCTGTCGTGTGAATGCACGCAAGGAATAGGTTGAATAATTATAAAATACAAATATAGAAGTATGAAATTCATTGTTTCAAGTACTGCGCTCTCTAATCGTTTGCAGGCTATCAGCCGTGTGATTAATTCAAAAAATGCGTTGCCCATTCTCGATTGCTTTCTTTTCGATTTGCAGGATGGAACGTTGTCGGTAACAGCTTCTGACAGCGAAACAACCATGGTTACTACTATCGAGGTGAACGAAAATGACAGTGATGGCCGCTTTGTGGTGACGGCCAAGACCCTGTTGGACGCCTTGAAGGAAGTTCCTGAACAGCCGTTGGCGTTTGAAATCAATGTGGAAACACAGGAAATTACCATCCGCTACCAGAACGGAATGTACAGCCTGGTAGGGCAGCAGGCCGATGAATATCCCACGTGGCCCATGCTGGGCGGAAATGCCGTGCGCGTTGAGATGGAAGCCAATGTGTTGCTGAATGGCATCAACCGCTCCATATTTGCTACGGCCGACGATGAACTCCGTCCGGTGATGAATGGTATATATTTTGATATCACGACCGAAAATATTACCATGGTCGCTTCCGACGGCCATAAGCTGGTACGTTGCAAGGCCCTGTCTTCAAAAGGCAATGAGCGTGCTGCTTTCATCCTTCCCAAGAAGCCGGCAACATTGTTGAAGAATCTGCTGCCCAAGGAGACGGATGCGGTTACATTTGAATTTGATGACCGCAATGCGGTGTTCACATTGGAAAACTACCGCATGGTTTGCCGCTTGATAGAGGGACGCTACCCCAACTACAATTCGGTTATCCCTCAAAACAATCCTTACAAAGTGATTGTTGACCGTATGTCCTTGATTGGTGCTTTGCGCCGTGTCTCTATATTCTCGTCGCAGGCCAGCAATCTTATAAAATTGCGTTTGCAGGACAATCGGATAGTTGTTTCGGCTCAAGACATTGACTTCTCTACATCGGCCGAAGAAACATTGGTATGCCAATATACAGGCAATCCTATGAGCATCGGCTTCCGTTCCAGCTTCCTGGTCGATATCCTGAATAATATCACGTCCGAGGAAGTTATCATTGAGCTGGCCGATCCTTCGCGTGCCGGCCTCGTGGTACCTGCCGAGCAGGAGGAAGACGAAGATTTGTTGATGCTGCTGATGCCGATGATGCTGAACGACTGATAATGAGATGTTTGAAAAATATTTTCAGTCTGAACCGAAACAGAGATAAAAAATATTGAAAGCAAAAAATGAAGCTGAACTTAAAGAATCCGTTGGTCTTCTTCGATTTGGAGACCACCGGTACCAATATCAATTCGGACAGGATAGTGGAAATCTGTTATCTGAAAGTTTATCCGAATGGCAACGAAGAATCCAAAACCATGCGCATCAATCCCGAAATGCACATTCCCGAGGAAGCCTCCAGTGTGCATGGCATCTATGACGAGGATGTGGCCAACTGTCCCACTTTCAAGGAAGTGGCGCGCAATATCGCCAACGACATTGAAGGCTGCGACCTGGCAGGATTCAATTCCAACCGCTTTGACATTCCGGTCTTGGCCGAAGAATTCCTTCGTGCGGGCGTGGATATTGACATGACCCGCCGCAAGTTTGTGGATGTGCAGGTCATTTTCCATAAGATGGAGCAACGCACGCTGTCGGCCGCCTATAAGTTCTATTGCGGCAAGAACCTGGACGACGCGCACACGGCTGCGGCCGATACGCGGGCTACGTACGAAGTCCTGATGGCCCAGCTTGACCGCTATCCTGAATTGGAAAATGATGTCGCTTTCCTTTCCAATTATTCCAGCTTTACGCGCAATGTGGACTTTGCCGGCCGCATCGTCTACAACGACAAGGATGTGGAGGTCTTCAACTTTGGCAAATACAAGGGAATGCCTGTATCCGATGTGCTGAAGCGTGACCCCGGCTATTACAGCTGGATGCTGAATGGCGATTTCACGTTGAATACCAAAGCCGTGCTTACCAAGATACGCTTACGCGAAATGACCAACAAATAAATCTGCGATTGTCATGACAAACGTACTGAAAGGCAAGAAAATTGTACTTGGCATTACAGGAAGCATAGCGGCCTACAAGGCTTGTTATATCATCCGTGGCCTGATAAAGAAAGGGGCGGAGGTGCAGGTGGTCATCACTCCTGCCGGTAAGGAATTCATTACCCCGATAACCCTGTCGGCACTGACTAGCAAGCCGGTCATCAGTGAGTTCTTCTCGCAACGCGACGGCACGTGGCACAGCCATGTCGACCTGGGGCTTTGGGCCGATGCCATGCTGATTGCTCCTGCCACGGCCTCTACCATCGGCAAGATGGCCAATGGCGTGGCCGACAACATGCTGGTGACTACCTATCTGTCGGCCAAGGCGCCTGTCTTTGTCGCTCCGGCCATGGACCTTGACATGTATGCCCATCCTTCCACGCAGAAGAATCTGGACACCTTGCGTGCCTATGGCAATCATATCATAGAGCCCGCTTCGGGCGAGCTGGCCAGCCATCTGGTGGGCAAGGGACGCATGGAAGAACCCGAAAACATCATCCGCCAGCTGGAGGAGTATTTTGCGGCCAAGGAAGGCGATTTGGTGGGCAAGACCATTCTTATCACTACCGGACCGACTTATGAAAAGATGGACCCTGTGCGTTTCATCGGCAATTATTCTTCGGGTAAGATGGGCTTTGCCCTGGCCGATGAATGTGCTTCGCGAGGTGCCAAGGTCATTTTGGTGTCGGGACCTGTGCAACGTCAGACGTATTATCCCATGTATCGCCGTTGTGATGTGGAGTCGGCCCAGCAAATGTATGAGGCCGCTACCGCCGCTTTCCCTGAGTGCGATGCGGCCATCCTGTCGGCTGCCGTGGCCGATTACACGCCCGAGCAGGTGGCCGATGAGAAAATCAAGCGCGAGAAGACGGGAGCCATGACTTTGCAACTGAAGCCTACGCACGATATTGCCGCCACCTTGGGACAGCTGAAGCGTAACGATTATGCCGATAAAGTGCTGGTGGGCTTTGCCTTGGAAACCAACGACGAGCAGCAACATGCCGAAGATAAGCTTGAACGCAAGAACCTGGACTTCATAGTCCTGAACTCCTTGCGCGATAAAGGTGCAGGTTTCCGTTGCGACACAAACAAGGTCACCATCATCGACCGCGCCGGGCGTACCGACTTCCCCTTGAAGACCAAAGCCGAAGTGGCAACCGATATTGTAGACCGCTTGGTGGCTGTGTTGAACGAGAAACGCTGACGGCCGTCATGAAGCTGCGTTGGTTCTTTATCCTTGTTTGTACGTGTCTGTCGGTTGGCTGGGCATGCGGGCAGGAGTTTGATTGCAAGATTACGGTCAACGCCTCGCAGATTCAGGGTACGAATAACCAAGTGTTCAAAACGCTGGAAAACGCCTTGACCGAGTTTGTCAATAACCGGCGCTGGACGCAGGCACATTACGAAAAGAACGAACGCATACGTTGCTCCATGGCATTGGTGGTGAAGGAATATGATGAAACGCAAGGCCGATGGACCTGCGAGCTGACGGTGCAGTCGTCGCGCCCTGTCTGGCAATCTGCCTATCAGACCACCGTGTTCAACTTCAAGGATACGGAGGTGAGCTTCAATTACAGGGAGTTCGACCCGTTGGAGTTGCGCGATAATGTGGTAGACAATAATCTGACGGCTGTGGTGGCCTATTATGCCTGCCTGTTGATAGGGCTTGATATGGACACCATGGCTTTGCAGGGAGGGACGGATATTTTGCGGACGGCCGCCAACATTGTTACCTCGGCACAGATGTTGGGCGAGACGGGCTGGACGGCCTTGGATAGCAATAAGAACCGCTATGCGCTGGTGAACGATTATCTGGAAGACAGCATGCAGCCCTTGCGTACGTTGCTTTACACATACCATCGGCAGGGCATGGACGAGCTTTCTACCAATGTGTCGAGGGCACGTGCCACCATTACGACATCCTTGGACGGACTAAAGGAGGCGCAGGCCAACAAGCCTATGTCAGTCTGGCCAGGTCTGTTCACCGAGATAAAGAAAGACGAGCTTATCCAGCTTTATTCGAAGGCCGGCATGCAGGAAAAAGAGCGTGTGTGCGAGTTGTTGTCATCGGTCAATCCTTCGCTGACGGCGGAGTGGAACAAGATAAAAGGGCAGTAACGATATTCAGAAAATAGAATTGTTCAAGAATAAAAATAGTAGGAATACCTATGTTGCGTTCACTTTTTATACAGAATTATGCGTTGATAGAGAAGCTTGACATTAGTTTTGACAAGGGCTTTTCTGTCATTACCGGTGAGACGGGAGCTGGAAAGTCCATCATTCTGGGGGCTATCGGCTTGTTGCTGGGGCAGCGGGCCGATGTCAAGTCTATTCGTCGCGGAGCGTCGAAGTGTGTCATAGAGGCGCACTTCGACGTTTCAGCTTATCACATGCAGCCCTTTTTCGAGGAAAAGGAGTTGGAGTATGATGATGAGTGCATCCTCAGGCGTGAGCTTTCGGCTTCGGGAAAGAGTCGGGCATTTATCAATGACAGTCCGGTAGCCTTGTCGCAGATGAAAGAGCTGGGCGAACGCCTGATAGACGTGCACTCGCAGCATCAGAATCTGTTGTTGAACAAGGAAGGTTTCCAGCTCGATGTGCTCGACCTTTTGTCGCACAACGATAATCTGTTGCAGGATTATCAAGTCATTTATCGCGAGTGGAAACAGGCCGGGCAGGAACTCGACAAGCTGGTGGAAGCGGCCGAACGCAGCAAGGCCGATGAGGACTATGTACGCTTCCAGCTCGAACAGTTGGAAGATGCCCGTCTGACATCGGGCGAGCAGGAAGAGCTGGAGCACGAGTCGGACATGCTGGCCCATGCCGAGGAGATAAAGGCCGGTCTGTACAAGGCCGGACAGGTGCTGGCTTCGGACGAAGGTGGCTTGCTCTCGGCGTTGAAAGATTGCATCAACATCATGAACAGCCTGCAACGTGTCTATCCCTCATCGGGCGAACTGGCAGACAGGCTGGACAGCACTTATGTGGAGCTGAAAGACATTTCGCAGGAACTGTCTGACCAGGAGGAAGAAGTGGAATTCAATCCTGAACGGCTTGACGAGGTGAACAACCGCCTGAACCTGATTTACTCCCTTCAGCAGAAGCATCATGTAGCTTCCGTCGACGAGCTCTTGGCCCTGGCCGATAGCTATGCGACCCAGTTGCAGGACATCACCTCATACGACGACCGCATTGAGGAGTTGAAAGCTAAGTGTGACAAGCTGTATGGACAGGTATTGGACAATGCCGCCCGCCTTACCGAAGCCCGTACAAAGGCAGCTCAGGAAGTGGAGCGTCAGATGGCCAGCCGTCTGGTTGTGTTGGGCATGCCCAATGTGCGTTTCAAGGTCGAGATGGGTTCGCGCAAGGAGCCGGGCGTGCATGGCATGGACACGGTCACTTTCCTGTTCTCGGCCAACAAGAACGGCATGTTGCAGAATATCTCGTCGGTGGCTTCGGGTGGTGAAATTGCCCGTGTCATGTTGTCGGTAAAGGCCATGATAGCCGGAGCGGTCAAGTTGCCCACTATTGTGTTCGATGAAATTGACACGGGAGTTTCAGGCGAGATAGCCGACCGCATGGCCGACATCATGCAAGAGATGGGCGACCACGACCGGCAGGTCATCAGTATCACACACCTGCCGCAGATTGCAGCCCGCGGCCGTGCCCATTATCAGGTCTACAAGGAAGACAACGATACAGAGACCAACAGCCATATCAGGCTGCTGGGCGAAGAGGAGAGGGTAGAAGAGCTGGCCCACATGCTCAGTGGCGCTACGCTGACCGAGGCTGCCCTGAACAATGCCCGTGCTTTGCTTGGAAAATAAAAGAAATACAATAGGACAAGTCAATGCCAGTAAGTCTATGATGTCTTGAGTCCTCCGATGGGACTATACGTTACTTGCAGGCTTGCCAACGAAAAGAACTTAATGCTTATGACAGATAAAACAGAAATGATATTTGGCGTCCGCGCCGTTATCGAGGCCATTCAGGCTGACAAGGAGATTGATAAGATATTAGTGAAGAAAGACATTCAGAGCGAGCTTTCCAAAGAACTGTTTGCCGCTCTGAAGGGGCGCATCATACCCGTGCAGCGCGTGCCTGTGGAGCGCCTGAACCGCATCACCCGCAAGAACCATCAGGGAGTCATTGCCTTCATGTCGGCCGTGACCTATCAGAAGACCGAAGACCTGGTGCCTTTCCTTTTTGAACAGGGCAAGAATCCGTTCTTCATCATGCTCGACGGAGTGACCGATGTTCGCAACTTTGGTGCCATAGCCCGCACCTGCGAGTGTGCTGGGGTCGATGCCGTGATTATACCCGCCAAGAACAGCGTGTCGGTCAATGCTGATGCCATCAAGACCTCGGCTGGTGCATTGCATACGTTGCCCGTCTGTCGTGAGCAGAGCCTGACCACTACGTTGCGTTTCCTTAAGGATAGCGGATTCCGTGTGGTGGCCGCCACGGAGAAAGGCGATTACGACTACACCAAGGCCGACTATACCGGCCCGATATGTATCATCATGGGTGCTGAAGATAAAGGCGTTTCCTACGACAACCTGGCCTTGTGCGACGAATGGGTGAAGATTCCCATGCGTGGCACCATCGAGTCGCTCAACGTTTCTGTGGCCGCTGGCATCCTTATTTACGAAGCATTGAAACAACGAATAGACTGATAACTGATAGTATGAAGACAAGATTATTGTGTATGCTGCTCCTCTGTTGGTTGGCTCAGTGGAGCATGGCGCAAGCCCCCAAGTGGGTGGAAAAAGCCAAACGCAGTGTATTTTCCATTGTAACCTACGATAATAACGACAAGATACTGAAGACAGGAAACGGCTTCTTTGTGACTGAAGACGGCGTGGCTCTGTCCGACTATACCCTGTTCAAGGGTGCCAAGCGGGCGGTAGCCATCACCAGCGAAGGTAAGCAGATGCCGGTCGAGGCCATCATGGGGGTGGATGACATGTACGATGTGGCCAAGTTCCGTGTGTCTATCGACGGCAAAAAGGTGCAGGCTTTGCCCATTGCCACTACTGCTCCTGCCGTAGGAAGCAAGGTTTTGCTCTTGCCCTATTCCACGCAGAAAGACCGTTCCTTTACACCCGGCGAGCTGAAGGCGGCCGACAAGGCAGGAGAGAAGTACTACTACTATACGCTGGGCATGCACTTGCGCGACAAGATGGTCAGTTGCCCCGTGCTGACCGAGCAAGGACAGGTATTCGGACTGGCGCAGCTCTCCTCAGGCAAGGATACGGCAACGGTTTGCTATGCGGCCGATGTCAACTATGCCATGGCGCAGCACATCAGCGCTCTGTCCTTTACCGACAGTTCTCTGCGTGCCATTGGCATTAAGAAAGCCCTGCCCGACACCGAAGACCAGGCGCTTGTCTTCTTGTTCATGGTTTCCTCGCAAGTCACCCCGGAGCAATATGCCGGCTTGATTGACGACTTTATTGCCCAATTCCCTGGCAGCTCCGAAGGATATATGCGCCGTGCTACCCACAATCTTGGTTTGGCCAAGGACGAAGCAGCCCTGAAGGTCGTGCAGGACGACATGGAGCAGGCATTGAAAGTAGCGGCCAAGAAGGACGATGTGTATTATAATCGGGCCAAGCTGGTCTACAGCTATGCCCTCGACCATCCTGAGAACACGAACAAAGACTGGTCCTTTGACCGCGCGTTGGAGGAAATAAAGGAAGCTCTTGCCTTGAATCCGCTCCCTATTTATGTGCAGCTGGAGGGAGATATTCAGTATGCGCGTGCTGACTTTGCCGCGGCTTTGGCTTGCTACGAGCAGGTGAACAAAAGCCCGATGGCATCCGTCACAACGTTCCTCAGTGCGGCCAAGAGCAAACAGCAGCTTCAGGCTCCGGCCGAGGAGGTGCTGGCTCTGATGGACAGCTGCGTGGCTCGCTATTCCAAGCCTTATACTGCCGATGCGGCTCCTTATCTGTTGGAGCGTGCGCAGATGCGTATGAACTATGGCCAGGCTCGCGAAGCCATCTTCGACTACGATGCCTATTATGAGGCTGTTGGTGGTAAGGTGAACGACATGTTCTACTACCTGCGCGAGCAGGCTGCCTTGAAAGGCAAGCAGTATCAGCGTGCGCTCGACGACATGGCCAAGGCCATCGAACTGAATCCCCAAGACCTGACTTACCGTGCAGAGCTGTCGGTCATCAACATTCGTGTGGGTCGCAACGAAGAAGCCATTCGCGTGCTGGAAGAGGCACTGAAGATAGACCCAAACTATGCCGAAGCCTATCGGCTGATGGGACTTGCCAATCTGCAACTGAAGAAGAAGGATGAGGCTTGCCGCTGTTTTGCCAAGGCCAAGGAGCTGGGCGACCCGAATGTGGATGAACTTATTGCGAAGCATTGTAAGTAAGATAAAAGCAATTAGTTAAGTTATTATCGAGTATGAAGAAACGTTGTTTAATTCTATTATGGCTTATAGGCGGTATAGTATTGCCTTTGTTGGCTGCACCAATTACGGTGGAGCAAGCATATAAAGTAGCAGAAGATTTTTTTTCTACCTCTCTTGTTACTCGTGGTATATCATCTGTTAAGTTGATTTACACACCAGCGGCTACACGTTCTTCTGGCGGAGATGCCGAATACTACATCTTTGCTCCGGAATCAAAGGTCGGATTTGTAGTGGTGGCTGGCGATGACGAATTAAGCCCTATTGTAGGCTATTCTTATACATCAGTTGTTGCAGATAAGTTGCCCGATGCCATGTCTGCTTGGTTGGGTGAATATTCCCGTTATGTGGATGATGTTCGTAGTGGGCAGGTTAAAGTGTCAGCTACGTATACTCGTGGTGGCCAGTCTGTTGAGCCCTTACTTAAAATCAATTGGGATCAGGGAATGCCTTATAACGACCTTTGTCCTGGTAACTCTCCTGCAGGTTGTGTGGCTATTTCCATGGCACAAATCATGAAATATCATGAATGGCCTGTCCAAGGTGAAGGTACATTGGTGCATAATGCGGGAACGGTAGACCTTACAACTTATCAGTATGATTGGGATAACATGTTGGACACTTATTTTACAACGTGGAATGAACAAGGCCAGCAAGTGCCCGCTGGTTATACAGACGAGCAGGCTAAGGCTGTAGCCACGTTGATACGTGACTGTGGTTATTCTGTTAAGATGAATTATGGCACTTCTGAAAGTGGTGCTGCTACCGAATTAATGGTAAAGGCTCTTTATGAGCATTTTAAATATGCGCCAACCATGCGCTTCCTCAGTCGTGAACTTTATACGACAGCCAATTGGACCACTTTCATTCGTGAGGAACTGTTGGCTGGACGTCCTATCAACTATTCTGGTGCAACCAGGGCTGGCGCCGGTCACTCTTTTGTTTGCGACGGTATTGATGCGAATGACTTCCTGCATATCAACTGGGGATGGAATGGTTCTTATGATGGCTATTTTGACATGAACATTCTTGCTCCCGAGGGTATAGGAATAGGTGGAGGCGATACTGGAGGTTATTTCAGAGGTCAGGGTATAATAGTAGGTATCCGCCCGCGCAGTACTGATGATGAAGGTATAGTACCAGAGAAGAAACTTTGTGCGTTCGATTTGAATCTTTCGCTGACGGGTGAAAATAAAGATATTCTTCACCTGGCTTTCTCAGCGTTAAAGAATAATTCTATTTATACGCAAGAGGTCTTGCCTGGTATTTTATGGAAAGGACGTGATGGAGGTAAGGATGTGCTAAACAGGATTGATTTTGGCGGTTCTTTCAGTGAGCTTGAACCAGGATATTATTATAAGGAAGTAACAGGTTGGGTTGGTGACATTCCTTCTGAACCGGGCACTTATCCTTTTTTGATTGTCAATATACGTTCTGGTGAAGAAGGAGGATATGACCTCATGGATACTGGTGATTTTGCCGATGGAGGAACATTGACAGTCTCTGCCGACGGTACTAAAACTCTGGAAATAAACCAAGCTGAACGTATGGCAAACTTGGAACTTGTGTCTGCGGAGTCCAGTGGTACTATTTATGCAGGATGGGCAGGAAAAATAAAAATAGTGCTTGAAAATAAGGGAGAAGCCTTGGGCACAGAGGAATTATTTCCAGCCTTGATACCCGAAGCAGTGGATGAAAGCCAGTTGTCTACTTATAAAGATTATATCAACCTGAGTTCATATCCGGGTATAGGTTATAACTATACACTCAAACCTTATATCTATGGTAGGGACAAACAGGAATTGATATATTCAGCTTGGAAAATAGAAAAGACTGGTAAATATAAAGTTAGGATTTGTAGACAAGTGCAAGACAAGGATAATAATATGGTATATCTTCCTATTCCTGGTGCAGATAATCAGATAGTGGAAGTAGTTAGTTTGCCCGATTATCCAGTTTTTATTTTCTCAGAACCTTTGACATTACGTCCTACTGAATTTCAGCAGGATGCGGTTGCTTACATTCAACTTACATTTCCCAGGGGGAATATTACCGGTACTTATGACGGGCGTTTTGAGTTATGGGCCCGAAAAGTGGATGACCCTGGCACTCAGGAGATACGTTTGTATGTCACTCCCTACGAGTATGGTTTTAATGCCGGTTTTATAGACAGTAAAGATATGTCGTCCCAAACTGAAAGCTTTTTATCAATGGAGCCAGGTGTATACGAAGCCTATTTGAAGTACAATGTGCAGGGTGAATGGAAGCGTATTGAGGATCCTTATAATAGTGTCAAGTTTACTTTGAATGCGTCAGAATCTCCGCTGTTGTTTTTCTCGGCTCCTGCGGTCATCAATGGCGGACAGCCAGTACCCGCCAATTCACTGGTAGAAGTGGAGATGACACTTTCCGCTTTGAAGGCTTTTAAGGGAACGGTGAGTGTGGCTACTTATAATCCCAATTACGAACGATTTGTTATGCAGTCAAGAGGTGGCGTACAGGTTGAATTGCAGCCGGGCATGAGTAAGGTTGTAAAATTGCAGTGCCATACCGAAGAAGCGCCCGAAGGCCATTATGAATTGGGGGTATTAGTTACGCCCGAGGTTGAAGGAGAGTATTGGAACTTTTCATTTGGAACGTATACAGAGTCTGCTGGTTTTGATTTTACGCATGCCGTACCGGCTTGTGTCGTTCAGGATTCAAAAACATTGATAAATGGGGAAGACAATATGTTTGTTGAACAAGGCACGAAAGGTGAATTCCAGGCTTCTTTCGTTTCACAGGAGGATTTGAATGGTGAGCTTTATCTTTATTGTGTGGATTGGAGTGGCTTGCGTTTTTTGGAGACTACTCCGGTAGAAGTCAGCCTGAAAGCTGGTGCTTCACAAACGCTCTCATTGCCTTTTGTTTGTCCGCGCACAACGCCGACCAATTATTATAATTATCAGTACTATGTGCGTCCTCAGGGGTATAATGCTTTTTGTCTGGTTGATTCCGATAAATTCAACAATGCTGTTTCTATTACTGAATATACCGGCATTGAGGGAGAAACAGCTGCCTCCTATCGTTTGATTAGTCTGTCTGATGCCTTTTTGCTGAAAGGATTGGAAGGACGTGTGCATGTTCGCGTATCCTCACTGAATGGTAGTATGCTTTTTGAAGGCGAATCGGATGGTTCTGAAATGCGAATCCCTATGTCGAGAGTTGCGCAAGGCTTGTATCTGATAAGCGTGGAGAGCGCAAACGGCAAACAGGTGACTTTGAAAGGAATGTTGAAATAACTGAGATAACTATAGATAAATACAAACTTTAAAACACTTTTTAGTATGAAGAAAGCAATTTGCAGCACCAAGGCGCCGGGAGCTATCGGCCCTTACAGCCAGGCCACCGAGGCCAACGGCATGGTATTCGTTTCAGGACAGCTTCCCATCGACGCAGCTACAGGCGTTATGCCCGAAGGCGTAGAAAGCCAGGCACGTCAGTCGCTGGAGAACATCAAGCATATTTTGGAGGAAGCCGGACTGACCATGGCCGACATCGTGAAGACTACCGTATTCTTGGCCGACATGTCGCTGTTTGCCGACATGAACAAGGTCTATGCCACCTATTTCGAAGGCGCTTGCCCCGCACGCTCTGCCGTGGCCGTGAAGGCATTGCCCAAGGATGCATTGGTAGAGATTGAGTGCATCGCAGCCCGTTAAGCGCAGGTTGTTTTAGTTTTACCAGAGGCGCGGATGACGCGAAGCTGTACGGATACTTGTTTCGTCTCGTACAGTCTCGTGTCATCCGCTTTTTTTGTTGGGCAGTCTGTGCTGGTTCCGGCAGTTTATGGCTGACTATTGGAGGAAGACATCTGAAATCTGTAGTGATTGGCCTTTCACAGTACTGATGTTACACCTTCACACTACGCTTGTTACACTATCACAGTCCGTATGTTACACCTTCACAGTAGCTGTGTGAAATAACAATTATCCAATCATTTCGACTCAAAAGTCATACTTCTTGTTTCGTTATTATGAGAATACGCGTTATAACTCAGCATGGCTAAATTTAAATTCTTTGTTTTTATTTGTCTTTGCTCTCACCTTTTGCTATCTTTAACTCCGATAAATCCTAAACATTTTTTTGATATGATGAAACGACTTTTATTCCTGTTCTTTGCCTTGTGCCTGCTCTCTGCATCCGCAGTTCGTGCACAAGAAGCCCAGGCTGACAGCACGGGCTATATTGTTCGTGTAGGCGACATGGCACCCGATTTCACCGTTACCCTTACCGACGGCACCCGCCTCACGCTCTCCAGCCTTCGTGGCAAGGTCGTCATGCTTCAGTTCACCGCCAGCTGGTGTGGCGTCTGCCGCAAGGAGATGCCCTTCATCGAGCGCGACATCTGGCAGCGTCATAAGTCCGACTCCGACTTCTACCTGCTGGGCATCGACCGCGACGAGCCATTGGAGAAGGTGCTTGCCTTTGCCAAGTCCACCAAGGTGACCTATCCCCTGGCGCTCGACCCCGGTGCCGATGTCTTTGCCAAGTATGCCTTGCGCGAGGCGGGCATCACGCGCAATGTCCTTATTGACCGCGATGGCCGCATCGTCATGCTTACCCGCCTCTACAATCCCGAGGAGTTCAGTGCGCTGGTCAGCAAGATTGATGAACTGCTGAAGTAAGTTGGCTCTCCTGCGCAGCATTGTTTTTTACCTGCTTATTCTACTTTACTGGCAGTGTGTCAAGAGTCTGATAGACCAATCATTCTGTCATGCTGAACGAAGTGAAGCATCTCAAAAGTAACAGCTTCTACTCCCGGATTCTTCACTGCATTCAGCATGACATTGCATTTTGATTATATTTTGAAACACCTCCGTGCCCAACGGGCGGGGTGGTAGGTATCGTGCAATGTTGACGGTGAAGAACAACCTCTTTAAAGAAGAGAGTTGATAATTTCCCGATTTCACCCCATTTCCATGCTCACCTTTATTCCTTTTTCTCTATGAAAACTCGTCCTTTCTTCTTCCTCTGTTTCCTTGCCTTGTGCATGTTTTCTTCCTGCCACAATGCTTCCCGCCCTTATATGCCCTTGCTGGCTACTGACAGTCTCATGTCTCTGCCTGCCGATAGTGCCTGTCGCGTGTTGGAACTTCTCTATCCCCTGGTGTCTGATTTCCCTGAGCGTCAGCGTCGGCTTTTTGTGTTGCAGCAGCTCAATGTCTTCTATCGCAGTGACCTGTCCCTCTCGCCCTACCGTGCCGAACTGGATGAGACTTGCCAATATTTCCTTGATGTCGGCGACAAGGTTCATGCCGGCCTCGCTTATCTGTTGCGAGCCCGTCTGGAAGTGGAGGAAGAGCATCCCATGGCGGCATTGCCCCACTTCCAGCAGGCCATCCGTTTGCTGGAACATTCAAAGAAGGGGATATATCTGGCTATGGCGTATGGAGATTTGGGCGATGTTTATATGCGGCAGGATTTGTATAAGGAGTCAATGGAAGCTCATCAGGAAGCCCGCTCTGTTTACTTGTCTATCCACGATATCCGTGGTGAACTGATTGAACTCAATATGATAGCCTATCTTTATCTGTTTGAGGGACGCTGTGAGGAAGCTTTGCGCTTATACGATGAGAGGTTGGGAGAAATGGAAACCGGAACTGATACGCTGCTGTGGGTATCGTTGCTGAATAATGCGGGAGTGGCGGAGCAGGAGTGTGGGAACTATCAGGAGGCCTTGGCAAAACATAAATTGGCTGCTTTCTTATCGTACCTGACAGGGCAAACTCCCAATTATCAGGCATTGGGTGAGGTGTTTTATGGTTTGGGAGAGAAGGATTCTGCTTTTTACTATCTGGAGAAAGCAGCCTTATCGGGCAGTCTTGAAACAAAAGCTACGGCCTGTTCTTTGCTTTCTGCTTTGCATGAAGAATCAGGCAGCCCGGAAGAGGCATTGCATTATGCTTCACTTAGTAGTCAATACAAAGATTCCATCTTTCAGCAGACTCATTCGCTGGAGGCAATGCGCATTAGTTATAAGCAACGTCTGGATGAAGTATTGCAACAGCAGCAAAGTAAGTTTTCTTTTAAACTTCTATTGGTCTTATTGGCATCGGCTGTCTTGCTTTTGGTTGTGATTCTTCTTTATCGGCGCAAGGCTCGCCAAGCAAAGTATCGTTTACAGGAGTCTCGCATGCGTCTGTCCAAACAGCTGGAATACATACAGGCTGTTTCTACTGAGAGCAACCGTTTGCAGGAAGAATTGGTTCGCTTGCGTCAGCAACAACAGCAGGCTGACGACCATGTTTCCCTTCAGCTGGTTGCCGCTATCCGTTCCAAAGAAGAAAGCATTGGCAAGTTGGAGGCGGAAATTCTCGACTTGCGTGTCCGTCTGTTCAGAAACTCTCCCGTTGGCCTGTTGTTGCAGGAGTTGGAAGGATGTGGTAAGGGAGATAAGGCGTCTGTTCTATTGAAAAAGCGTGAACGCTCCGAGGCCGTTCATGAGATTGAGAACATCTTTAGCGAGACTATTTTATTGCTTAAAGAACAGGCTCCCGACCTCACCCCTGATGATTGCCTCTATTGCTGCCTTTCCCTTTCCGGTTTCTCTACCCAGACCATTGCCGCCTGCTTTGGTTATCAGGATGGACAGGTAGTGCGTCAGCGCAAGTACCGTATAAGACAGAAATGGCCCCTGCCGGCACGCAGTTCCTATTTGTATAAAAGGTTGTTTGGAGGGGAAAAGGACACATAAATCGTACATGGCAGAGGTAGGAAATGTCCATTGTTATCCTTATGGATGATAAATGACTGGAAATCAGTTGTAGGAATACAGCTATTGTTATGCCGGATTATTGCTTTATCTCTTTTGAATCATTATTTTTGTAGCATTAATATGTCGCTTTTTATGATTCTTCTAAAATCTGTTTCTATGATAATGCAAAGACGATGGTTTATGGTGTTGCTTGGGGTAGGCATGGCACTAAGTATTCATGCTCAGTCCAAAGTATATGTTATCTTTACCTCCGTTAAAAATAGTACTTCTGGCGTTAGGATTTATGAATTGAGCCATAGGAATATAGACCGTGACACCCCTTATTTGTTTACATTGTATGATAGGGCCGGTGGGGATCACGATAAAAGTTATTTTTATCGTTTTGTTTATGAAAACCTAACCGATATGCCTGATACTCCTTCTTTCTATTTGTCTCCCTCTTCATTGAGCAACGTGCCGTTGATAGACTGGGACAAAGTAAGTGGCAAGGCGGATGCGGAAGCCAAGTATCAGACCATCCTGTCTTACGATGAAATTTATTTTGTAGACAGGACAGAGTCTACATCTTCACGCTTAAAAGTCTATCCGGTCAAGCTTTTGGAACTGAAGAAGTATTAGTCGGTTTTGTCGATTACACTCAGTTATCCCGGTCTTAATCCGGGAACTTATTATTGCTCTGATGAATATTATTAGTTCCCGTATCAAGTGCGGGATGACCAAAGTTGAATCATAGCTATATATGAGAAGATTGTCATTTTTTATTTTGTTTATTTGGAGTATTGTATTGGGGATTCATGCCCAGTCCAAAGTATATGTTATTTTTACTTCCTCAAAGGTGGAAACCAAGGGGGTATGGAATTCTGAGTTCGAACGCAATGCCTCAGTGCGCGATACAATACATTTATTTACTTTGTTCGACCGTGCTGATGGTAATTATGATGAGGGCTATTTTTATCGTTTTATTTATAAGAATGAAAAAAGTAAGCCGAACAAACCTTATTTCTTCCTTTCGATAACAGATTTGAAGCAAGGAGTGGAGATAGACTGGGACAAAGTAAGTGGCAAGGCGGATGCGGAAGTCAAGTATCAGACCATCCTGTCTTACGATGAAATTTATTTTGTAGACAGGACAGAGTCTACATCTTCACGCTTAAAAGTCTATCCGGTCAAGCTTTTCAAGTTAAAGGAGTATTAGGCGGCCTTGCTGGTTACACTCAGTCATCCCGGCTTTGAGCTGGGAACTTGCTGTTGCTCTGATATGTTTTTAGACGGGATGACTGATAACAGTAATACGTAATGAATGAAAATATAGATATACCATGAAAACATTCTTTTTCTTCTTCTTTTCTTGTTTGTTCCTTTGCGGCAACAGCATTGCTCGTGCCGATGTGGGGAGCGATACTCTTTCATCCCTGACCCTTGACGATATGCCCGACTGGATATTGGAACACATCCGGTTCCCCGAAGAGGCCTACAGCTATGGCAAGGCAGGTGTGGAGAGTCTGATGCTGAGCACATCGTGGGATGGCAAGCTTTTTATTGTAGGTGATTTGAATGCCTTGCATCCGTCGTTTGAGAAAGCCATTCGCGAGGTGGTGGCACGTGCGCCACGTTGCGGATATGCTGGTGTGCAGCCCGAGGACATCCACAAGTTCATGCTGGTGGACTTCTACGAATACATTCCCAAGGAGCGGAAGGGCGGTATGGAGCAGATAGGCCTGCACATGCCTCCCGTGTTCAAGTCCCCCTTTGGCGGACGGACAGCCTTCCTGCAATGGATTTACAAGAAACTGAAGGTGCCCAAGTCGTTGAAGCAGGCATATACCGATACGCTGACGGTGGAATACACGGTGTCGGTCACCGGTGATGTGCAGGATGTCAAGGTATCGGGCGGCAAGAACCGAGAACTGGAGGCAGCGATTGTAAAGGTGCTGGAACGTGTGCCCCGTTGGGACTTGCCCGCCATGGTGGAGGGCAACCGCTGCATTCCGGTGGTGGTGAGCGACCGACTCATTGTTTCCATCGACGGGAAGGGGCGTAAGCAGCCCTTCAGGGAGTATGTGGACGAGGTGTTTTGCAACACAAAGACCGTGCCCGATGACCGGACGACTATTCTGCTCAATCCCGAAACCAAGCCTTGCTATGCCGGCGAGACCAGCTTCAGGCGTGAACTGTTTCGTGATGTAAGCGTGAAGAAAAAGACAAAGGTAGGTGGCTCGTTCATTATAGAGCCTGACGGCAGCGTGGCGCATGTACAGCTGACCGCATCAGGCAATGCCGAACTGGACAGCTTGTTGGCGGTTAACCTAGCCGGTATCCGTTGGCTGCCGGGCATGCAGGACACCGTGGCTGTGCGCACCTTCATGTCGTTCCGCCAGTCTGTCAGCCCGCCCGTGGTCCGAAAGAAACGTATGCGCAATAACGAGTCGCTCTACGAAATCTATGGGAAGTATTACTTTGCCCTGCGTGCCAACCCCAACGGCGTCTACTCCGGCTATACGGATGGCAGCGGCCGGGGGCACAGGTATCCTTTCGATGCCCGTACCCGCTTCGACTACAATGCCTACTACAGGAGCCTGAACAATTATTACAAACAGTCGGGTGGCAATACAAAGAATACTTCCAGAAAGTATTTCAAGACTATGGAGCGGTTGTTTGTGAAGTAGTGCAGGTGTGGATGATGTGGAAAGTAAATAACGATGAATATGAAGTATTTCTGTATCTTGGTGCTTTTATGTTGCACCACTCATTTCGCTTTTAGTCAGATTGTTGAGTTTGACTTTCAGTGCGACCTGTCTGCCCGTGAATTCCGTTTAAATATTCGGAATGTAACCGGCGACACCATTTATATAATGAATCAATCGCGTTATAATATGTATAGTGGAAGTTATATCTATCTGTCAACAAAGGATGAAAACGGAGAGATAGAACATAGAACTGTATCTTTTTGGGATGTTGAGAACGGGAGATTACCGATATTCAAAATAGTAAAAGAGCGTAGTAACATGACTTTGCATTGGCCTTTTCGTCTTATTAACGGTAATAATGCCGTGGAAGCAAAGTTGAATTTGGTGGTTATTGGCAGAGGTCCGTCAGGTAAGGTAGGGACTTTTGAATATACAAAGAAATTGATCATCTCCCATTAGCGTGGAGGAATGCAGTCTTTTTAGAGTCATCCCGGCCTTAATCCGAGAACTTTCTATTGTTCTGATGAATATTATTAGTTCCCGCATCGAGTGCGGGATGACCGGATGGTGATATGTAGTTGCCCACAAATTGATAACTAAAAGTTGTGATATGAAGAAGTTATTGTTGTTATTCTTTTTAAGCGTTTGTTCAGTTCCTATTTTCGCACAAACTACGCAGGAATTGTTGATGAGTACGAACTGGGAACCTCAGAATTTTGTTTCGGAAGAAGACCGTTGTTATATCAAATATACAGCAAGCCAAGAAATATTTGTTAGTGATATTGATAATGAAATAACGCGTTATACAGATGCATATTATTTGAGTTCTTTACCGGAATCATCGTTTGATAAAAGTAAGGTGGGTAAATCTACAACGGGACGTTATATAATAACTTATGAGGCAGGTTACGTCTTTATCTCAGAGATTTTGGAGTTGACCCCAACCAAGCTGAAACTCAAGAATCTTACTCCCGGTTTTACTACCACAGGAAAGGTGACTACTTATTTGCCTACTGATATGAATTTTTGAGTCTATGTTATCACTCACCACAGCTTACACGGATGGTCACAGAAATTTATTTTAGGTTTAATAATCCGGATATGTTTTCTGTGATAATCCGAGTAATCTGTGGTTGATAGCGGTTTAGGATGGTATGAAATATTTCTGTATCTGCCTGTTTTTAAGTTGCACCACTCATTTCGCTTTTAGTCAGATTGTTGAGTTTGACTTTCAGTGCGACCTGTCTGCCCGTGAATTCCGTTTAAATATTCGGAATGTAACCGGCGACACCATTTATATAATGAATCAATCGCGTTATAATATGTTTAGTGGAAGTTATATTCGTTTGTCAGTGAAGGATAACAAAGGGAAAATAGCATATAGTACTGTATCTTTTTGGGATGTAGAGAATGGTAAATGGCCTCCTCTTAAACCACTAAAAGCGTATGGAAGCATGACTTTGCGTTGGCCTTTTCGTCTTATTGATGGTGATAATGTAAGGGGGGAAAAACGAAGCGTGTCAATATGTGGTCGGTCTGAAAATGAATGA
>ENA-UONS01000693-UONS01000693.1-human-gut-metagenome-genome-assembly--contig:-CS19-NODE-693-length-36387-cov-33.893235_pt1 | contig 36387 bp, 45 predicted proteins | sample MGYA00242458_ERZ724005 | MGnify/ENA metagenome assembly ERZ724005
TGTTCTATCAGCTTCCCACCCCCACCCCCTAGCCCCCTCTCTCCCCCAGAGGGGGTACAGATATGAAATAAAGGGGTTTTGCCTACGGCAAAATGCTATATGTCCCTACAAGCGTCCTAGAGCCGTCTAGGGCGTTCTTTTTATGCGGATGATAAAGAACATGGAAAAGAGAAGGAAAAGCTGTCTAGGAGCGTCCTAAAGGGTGCTTTTTCGAGAGGGCAAAGCCGACCGGGAGAGCCAAAGGCAGATTTTTCTTTTTGCCGCTGAAAAGACTGGCGTACTGCGTCCGCTGTGGCTTGTGGGCGGTCAAGTGCTGGGTAGTATTTTTCCCTGCGGAAAAAATCGCCACCCTGCGGCAAGAGCCGCCACATTGACAGCCCACATTCTCCCCGCTCCTACGGCTTCGCCGAAAACGGAAGCTGATAGCAGAGCCAATCAGCCCCCCGTTTTCGTTTTGCCAGTATACGGGGAGAACCGCCGCCGCTACATGGTGACAGACGGTAGGTTTTATGCAGGGTGTTCCCCCTGCACCCCCGCCTCATCCAAAAGCTGATAGGTGACTACGCCGGGGCAGGGCAGGAGCGTTCTGGCTGTACCACGTAATCACGGTGAGGGCGAATAAAAGTGCTGTTTTATGGGTAAAATATATCTGTTCCGTTATATTGCCGCACAAGGACAAATTATGAAATTATGAAATTTTAATTTCTAACTGATTTACTTATGTATGTACATCGTGCTATAATTATCTTATTTTGATGAAGCAAATCGGAGGACGTTAGTATGAAAGATAGGAAAATTAAATTGTACGACAATTCGGTGCGGGGGGGGGGAGTTTGTATATACACTTTTGCTTCCTTAAAGCGAAAGGAGCGTAAAGGAATATGGGCATAATGGACAAGGATGATTTACCGAAATGGCAACGGATAAAATATGACATTGAACTTAAAATTATTACTGGGGAATATCAATCTGGGGAAATTGTCCCGTCTGTCCGAGCGTTGGCAAAATTATATAAAGTGGGAACGTCCACTTCACATATTATTCTGGAAAAACTGGCAGACGAGGGAACGCTTATCATGGAACAAGGCATAGGCTTTCGAGCAAACGGACGGGCAATCAAAAGGCTAAAAGCAGAACATGAAAAGCGGCTTATGGGTATTTTGAAACAGGCTTGTGAATATGCGGAGATATTACAGGCTGACCCGATTGAAATAATCAATGAAATAAAAAATAGTTAAGTGCAAAAAATGTGCAAATTAAGGTTAATGTATTTACATTGACCTTAATTTGTGCTATAATAATCATGTAAAGAGAATCGGGCAGAAAGCCTTAACACCAAGAAAGGAGAATAAATTATGGCTAATGTAAATGTAACAATCCGTATGGACGAGAACATGAAGCGGCAAGCGGACGAACTTTTTTCTGATTTTGGAATGTCCTTATCCGGGGCAATTACGGTATTTTTGAAACAGTCGTTAAGGGAGCAAGCGATACCGTTTCAAATTGGGCGTGATATGCCGAATAGGGAAACTCTGGAAGCAATCGAAGAAGTAAAACGACTTAAAAATGACCCTCATAAAAAAACGTACAATTCCTTTGATGAAATTTTGAGAGAGGTTGAGAGCGATGTATAAAATTGCCGCAACCGGAAAATTCAAAAAGGATTTGAAACTGGCAAAAAAAAGAGGGTATAACCTTTCTTTGCTTTCCGTAGTGGTTGATATGCTTGCCGCAGGAAAGCCTTTGCCGGAAAAATATAAAGACCATAATTTATCCGGTAATTATGCCGGGTGCAGAGAGTGCCATATCACCCCGGATTGGTTACTGATTTATGAGGTTGAGGAAGATGAACTTATCCTTTATCTCACCAGAACCGGGACGCATAGTGATTTATTTTAATACTCACGGTGAGGACGGGGAATGACTCTCGTAAAGTCAAAACACTTGATAATGTATGTACATTTCAGTATAATAACCAATATGAAGAATACAGAAAGGCGGCATTGCTTATGTATAAAAATGTAATTGATATTCGCAGAGAAGTACCGAAAGATGTCTTGAAAAGTTTAGTCACTATAGCGGACAAGGCTTTCAATAATCGGGCAGGAAAAGTGAAAAATGTAAGTACATCCCCTTATAGGTTTATTTATGAGGGAGGAGAAAACGAATACGGGTGTCTGGAAGTTGGTATGCTCAATCTGAAACGGGCAACTGGCTTTTTAGAGTGCGTGAGTGCGTGGGAATGGGTTGATGATGACCCGAACGAATGTTGCGATTTGCTTAAACTGTTCACGAAAAAGGGGTAATTTATGGCGGCGGGAAGAAAGCAAGTGGCATTTGACCTTGACACGGACGCCCTGAAAATCTATTATCCGTCTGAAAGTTGGAATAATGCTTATGATATAATAAAACGGCACATGACGAATAATGGGTTTAACTGGTTGCAGGGTTCAGTGTACGTTTCTCAAAAACCAATTACGTCAGCAGAAGTCACAAATATATTAGATGAACTTGTTCAAAAAAATCCATGGCTGAATGTTTGTATGCGAGATTGCCGGGAAACCAATATCGGCAGAGAACATAACAAAAACCATATTTTTAATAAAGATGTAAAAGTGTTGACGAGAGAAGAAATGAACGCCCAAAGGAGACAAGAACAGCAGGGAAGTTTAAGCGACTACAAGGCAGAAATAGAAAAAATGCGGCAGAACTGTGGAAGAAGCAATTTAAAAGAACCGAAAATACAACGGGGCGATAAAGGGAAAAATGACCGCTAAATAAAATAGAAAAACGATAAAAAAGAAAGGTAATATTTCAGAAAGGATATTGCCTTTCTTATTTTTTGAATAGTTGCAAAAAGTATGCTTTTACAACCTTGCCTTTTCCCGGTTGAAAAAAGATTGCAAAAAGTATATAATCGCATTATTACAACTTGTAATTATTTGATGATACTTTTTGCAACTTGAAAGGCGGCGGCACATGGGAAATTATTATGGCTACAACCGGGTAAGCACCAAGGAGCAACATTCTGACCGGGGAAAAGAAAGCATAGAAAAGTTTTGCCGGGAACGGGGCTATAAACTGGAACGCATTTATGAGGACAAGCAATCGGGGCGGCACTTTGACCGACCACGTTACATTGTCCTCAAAGAAGATGTACTGCGTCCGGGGGACACGCTGATTATCCCGGAGTATGACCGTTTGGGACGTTCGGAGCAGACAAAAAAGGAGTTGGAATATTTTTCGGAAAAGGGTATTCGGGTTATCTTACTTGATATTCCAACTACTTACATGGACTATTCCACCTTGAATGACGGCATGGCAAAAATGATTATGGAGTGCATTAACAAAATGCTGATTGAATTTTATGATTGCCTTGCCCGTTCAGAACTGCAACGAAAGGAGAAGCGGCAACGTGAGGGAATAGAAGCTATGAAAAGCCGGGGAGAGTGGGAGCGATACGGCAGACCCCGTAAAATGAGCAAGGACGATTTTGCCAGAGAATACAGCCGGGTATTATCCGGGGAAATCGGAAGTCTCGCTTTACAAAGGGAACTTGCCTTGAACAAAGACACCTATTTCCGCTATGTAAGGGAATATAAGAAAGACCATGCCGCAGAAACGTCCTAGAGCCGTCTAGGGCGTTTTTTTATGTAGATGATAAAGAACATGACAAAGGGCAGAAAAAGCCGTCTAGGAGCGTCCTAGAGGATGCTTTTTTGCGAGGACAGAGCCGACCGGGAGAGCCAAAGGCAGATTTTTCTTTTTGCCGCTGAAAAGACTGACGTACTGCGTCCGCTGTGGCTTGTGGGCGGTCAAGTGCCGGGTAGTATTTTTCCCTGCGGAAAAAATCTCCACCCTGCGGCGAAAGCCGCCACATTGACAGCCCCCATTCTCCCCGTTCCTACGGCTACGCCGAAAACGGAAGCTGATAGGCGGCTACGCCGGGGCAGGGCAGGGGCTTTGTGGCTTCCCCCCCCGTACTCACTGTGAGGATGAAATTGTATGTACAAAATTTGCAAAAGCACTTGACAACGTATGTACATTATGCTATAATGAGAATGTAAAGAGGACAGGGCAGAAAGCCATCACTGAAAGGAGTTATTACATGGACAAGAAGTTTGCAAGGTATATGGGCTACGGTAAGAGAGTGGCAGGGCGTGACGGTACAGTATATAAGCTGATTGAGGAAGCAGAGGACAAGGACGCTGTAAAGGCAGTAAGAGAGGATAATCTGAAACGCTACGATTTGCTTACTGCATGGGTGCAGAATTGGGATTCTAACTCATGCGGCTTCCGGGAGAGATTTACGGGAGACATTGAGGATTGCAGAAAAGAGCGTGAAAGCTACGAGGAAGCTGTGAGCGTGGCAGAGGTTATCCCTTGTGATAAGGTACGCTTTATCAATCCCGATTATCAGAAAAAGTTTGAGGTTGATAATTTTGCAGACGTATTGGTAAATGGGGAGAAAAGAACCGTTGCTTATATTGATGATTACCATTTCCAATTTATTGGCGGTTGCGTATATCATATTTGCCAGTTTGCAGAACTTTGCAGTATGAACGGGATTGAGGTTTCCAAGCTGTAAAAAAATAAGGCAGGGGGCGAAAGCCCCCTTGCCGTGGAAAGGGAGATTATTGTAAATGAAAGTGATTGTAAAAGAGCCGGGAAGAATGGCGAAAGTGGTTGATGTGGACGCTAGGTACAGATGTGATGTGTCTGGTCTGATTGAAAAGGGAATCACACGGGAATACGTTCATATCAAACCGAACGAACTGGACATGATGGTTGATGAAGATGGGCTGATGAAGCAGTTGCCCCTTAATTTCTTTCTGGAATGTTCCAGTCCTTTCTTTCCGGTACAAGCGATTGTCGGAACAGTGGTCTTTTGCCGTTACAAATGGGAAAATCCGTGGGAGAAAGAAATTTACGATTATGAACTGGAGGACGTGACGGACGAAGATTTAAAGGCGGTAAAGGAAATCCTTGACCCGGAACGGCAGTTTGCTTTACAGAGGTTATTTTTCAACAAGTGAAAGGAGAGCATGATGGAATTTCAGCATTTACAGGTTGGGCAGGTAAGAAGCGAGTGGAGAGGGCTTGCGGATGGATATATCATGGACTATAACAATGTGAGCGGCTTGACCCTTTTTCTGTTTTTCAAAAAGCCAACGCCGCAGGAAGAACAGCAGATAAAGGCAGAATCCGTCTTTAAGATTGCCTTTACTGATTACAAGGGCGTGGGTTTCTTTGCCGTGAAGTTTGGAAATTTGCCGTGGGGAGACTGTGCTTTTTCCCCGAACTTATACAAAACGCCGCCCGTTTTTGACGTAATAGAGGACGGGAAAGGGTATGCCCTTAATGTTATCTTTGTGGACACGGCTACCGGGACGGTAAAGGGGTTGCGGCAGATAGGATTGGGAACGAACTTTTTCCGGCTTTTCCGGGACTGGTGCATGGAAAGTCTGAAACAGCAAATGACCCGGAATTACTATGACAGAATCGTGAATGAGTGTTACCGCCGCTATGAGACGGAACAGCTTATGAGACTGGCAAAATTCCAGTATGAAATCAATACTCACCGTGAGGACAAGGAGAGGGAAAGCCAATAACAACTGACGCAGGAATCGGAAAAACGCCGTGTTCCTGCGTTTTTTTCTTCATTTTGCACTTGACATTGTATGTACATTGTGCTATAATAAAAATGTAAAGAGAACATAGAAAACACCTTTCTTTTGTGGTATGATGAAGAAAGGGGAAAGGCAAGGTGTTACATGGATAATATGAGCAGGGAAAAGCAGTTGGAATATTGCCGCTTTGCCGTGGAAATGGTTATCCGCTATGCAAAAGAGCAGGGAGTTAAACTGCGTTACAGCGATTTCCCGATAGATGGGAAGCGTCTTGCCCTCACACACAATACGGTTGACTTTTGGGGAAATGTTGTGAATGTGTTCATTTCCAACGAGGGGCGATGGGCGGCACAGCTTAGAAAGGCAAAAGATAACTTCCTCAACTATGTCAATGCCCGTGTACTAGGGACGGGCGTTCGGTTCTCATTTTCCATCAAAGAACTGGACTTAATGAGAATGAAAGACGTGGAAGCAGACGAAGATATGGAGAAAGTGATTCGCAGAATCACAAAACTGTTAGCACTGGCTGATTTGGAGCATAACCCCTCTGAAAACGAAGCCATATCTGCAAGTCTGGCGGCACAGAAACTTCTGGCGAAGTACAATTTATCCATGGCAGATGTGACCGGGGAAAAGCGTGAGGAAGATATTGAACAAGTGGTTGCAGATGTTGGGACAGGCAACAAATGGAAATACGATTTGTCGGTTGCCGTGGCTGACAATTACGCTTGCAAGACCTTTTCCCATGGAGCGGAAATGATTGTATTCTATGGGTACAAGGCTGACGTTCTGATTGCCAGACGGGTTTTTACCTATCTTTTCAAAGTCGGAAACCGCCTTGCCAATCAGTATGTAAAGAAGTACCGGGATGAACAGTGGGGGAGTGCGGCAGGAATTTACAATTCCTTTGTGTCCGGCTTCACAGCCGGAGTAAGAAAAGAACTGGAAAAGCAGTGTACAGCCCTTGCCCTTGTGGTACAGCCGGAAGTGGAAGAAGCATGGAATGTTTATTCTGCAAGTTTTAAGACGGTAAACCGAAGCGTTGCGGCAATAGATGATATGGCATACAGAGAGGGAATCATAGAGGGTAAACGGGCATTGAACGCACAATATTTGGAGAATGGGGAAGCGGACGCATAACGTCCGCACCCTCAATAATATAACGGAAAGGAGCAATTTGTATGAACATAGAAACCGTTGATAAATGCCTTAATTTTGCGTCCGGGGACAAAAATCATCAAGTTGCTACCGGGATTAGGAACAAGGAATTTCCAGAGAACTTATTAAGGGGTAATGCAAAAGAAAGGGAATTGCGGCGATACAAAGAGAACGGCGTACCCTTGAATGAACTGAAACGATGGCAGGGGCAGTCCACCACATCCGGGTATCGTTACATCATAGACACGATGCAACGGAAAGAAGAACTGTATAACGCATGGGCAGAGTTTTGGAGTGAATCCGAAGAAAGAATTCGTCCCATGCGGCTTTCTGCGTTGTGCGAGGACGTTACAGACGAGGAAATTCAGAGTTTTCTGCGGAAACTGGAAAGTTTGGGTGTGGTAACAGTGGAGGATTTTCTGATTGACTGCACCACACTGACACTGCAAAAAATGCGTGACAAATATGGGCGAGGAACGCCAGTTATCAGAAAATCAAGACACACGATTATCCAGAAAATCAGAGAATGTTATCCTCACAGTGAGGACGGAACGGTGCTGATTTAAGAGTAAAAGCCCTACAGGGCTTTTATTTTTTTGCTTTATTCTTGCCAAAACACTTGACAATGTGTGTACATTCTGCTATAATGAGAATGTAAAGAGGTATGCTACCACAGAAAGGACGGTATTCGATATGGCGATTATTCAGCAGGAGTTTGAAAAACTGGTTACGGGACACGGGACGGAAAATTGCGATATGAATGTTTTACTGGAAAAGAGCCGGGAGATTTCCCGGACGTGGACAAATCATATTGTGAAGAACGAGGAAGAAGTGAATTTCTCCCTTGACCGGGACTTGAGATTTCATTACATGACAGAGCAGGGAACGAGAAAGGAAGCGGATATTACGCAGTTTGCCTTTTCACAGCTTTGCACCCGGATTGGTGTACCCGGCAAGTACATTGACAAATGCTATAAATCCGGGAAACAGGAACTTGCACTTCAAAACTTCCGGGAATGGGCTGATGAAGCAAAAGGCAATATGCTTGTCCGGGAAAATGACGGCGTAGTGAGAGCGGTTCTTTCAGAAAGCTACGCACCCTTTGACAGCTACAAGGTATTGCGGACACTGAAATACACGGCAAACATGAAGCGTTTTCTTCCTACCCAAGTATTTCTGTCCGAGGACAAACTTGTGGCACGGTTCGTGGATTTCACGCCGCTTCCCGTCAAAGACGGTTCTCCCCTTTATGTCGGCTTTGCGGTATCAAGCAGTGACGTGGGGCGAGGGGCTTTGTCCTTGCGGATGTTCATTTACAGAAGCGTGTGCCAGAACGGATTGCTTATTTCCTCTGGAAATGGGACGCTTTACAAGCAGTCCCATATCGGGGAGAGCATGACGGAATCAAAAATGCAAATTTTCCAGAGAGCCTTTAACAACATTGATGTTGTGACCGGGGAAATGTTGCAGAGAATCCAGATTAACCGGGAAAGAAGTCTGAAAGACTTTGAAATGCAAATTCTGGTGGAGAAAGCCAAAAGGGAACTCAAACTTTCCAAGGAAAAGACGGAAAAGTTTGAAACTCTGGTGGGAAGCTATGAGCCTACCAGATGGGGAATCGTCAACAGCGTGACCGAGCTTGCACAGGATTTTACCCTTGACCGCCGGATTGAACTGGAAGAATGGGCAGGAAACTTGTTTACAGCGAAAGCCGCATAAAAAGAAAGGAGATGGGACGGCGGCAAAAGCCGCCGTCCTCACAGTGAGGATGAAAAAACCTATTTTTGGAAGCGTGATGTTTCTATGTGCCTTGATGTTATCCGGGTGCAGTATCAGCTTTTCCGATGGAATCAGCTTATCCGGGGAAAGCACGGAAGAAACTTCCCTGCCTGCGGGGGCAGTGGAACAGTTGGACGGAAACGAGATTGAAATGCAGGATATTACCTTGCGTCTCCCGGATAAATACCACTTCGGTACGGATGATATGGAGAGCGGCAAGGTGTATTATGTCTGGAACACGGATGAAGAATACGTTCTGCCCACGGATTCAGATATAATCATGTACATCTATGAGGGGACAGACCTTGCTTCCCCGGACAGCAGCTTAGAGGAAGCAGACGCAAGAATATCCATGACGCAGAATTATGTCCAGATTTTCCGGGAGATGGTAAGCGGTTCGGTTATCTGTGACCCACAGGCAATCCTTAACGGGGAATGGTACGCCCTGCAAATAACGGGCAACAGCGGAGAATATCTTTTCACAACGTACAATACCCTTTGCTATCCCAAACAGTATTACGGTATCTATGCAGTGCAGAATACGACAGACGAGGACAGCAATCACAGAAGATATTACGGGTTTGCATTCTCCAATGACAGTACGGGAAACATTATCACAGAGCAGGAATACAACAGCCTGATTAAGCAGATAAAGGAAGCCTTTACTATCTCAACATTCTACACAAATCCGCAGAATGAAGCCTATTATGACCCGGCGATTGATTATTCCAAGGGATATTCCTACAGCCAGATTGAGACGCTTTTCAAGAACACGGAAAACTATTACGTCATGCTGAAAGAACAACAAGCGGCTGAAGCGTCCAAAGAGCAGGAAGAAGCCGCTACGGGGGAGACGGCGGAGCCTTTGCAAACGCCGGGGGAAACCGCCGTAGAAAACAATGATTAAGCTGATTGCCGCCGTCTGTATGTTGGTAGACCATATTGGCTACATCTTTTTCCCGGAACAGCTTATATGGCGGCTTATTGGACGGATTTCCATGCCCCTCTTTGCCTACAGCATAGCGAGGGGGTATGAATACAGCCGTCAGAAGAATACCATACCGAGATATGTAAAAAAACTGGCGGCTTTTGCCGCCGTCTCACAGCTTCCCTATTCCCTTATGGCAGGGAACAGATGGAATATCGGCTTGACGTGGCTATTTTCTCTTTTACTGCTGATTTCCATTGACCGTGAGGACAGAAGCCGCCTAGTAAAAGGGATTGAGGTAATGGCGATACTTGCGGCGGCTTACCTACTGAACATTGATTACGGCATTTACGGGGTTTTAATGCCCCTTGCCATGCGGCAACGGAAGTATTACAATATGTTTCTGTCAGTTGTTGTGTTATGGGCGGTCTATACGCTTATGAACGGAATTGCAGGACTAATTCAGATTGCTTCATGTGCCGCAGTACCAATCCTATATGCCGTTGTGCCGCAGGACAGCAGGATAAGACTTCCCAAGTATTTTTACTATGTGTTCTATCCGGCACACATCCTACTATTGGTAATTCTGAAACAGATTATATAGTGAAAGGAGAAAGACCATGAGTGATGAAGTAAAAGTAATGCAGGACGGGCAAGAGAGCGTGGAGGACATGGAGCAAGAGGACATTGTGCTGACCCTCATAGACGAGCAGGGAAATTCCTATGACGCAACACTGCTTACCACATTTCAAGCCGGAGAGGACAAGCAGGACTATGCGGCGTTCTTGTCCCATGTCCCGGATAAGGATGGAGCATACCCCGTCCAGATTTTCCGCTACAAGCTGACCGTCCGGGACGGGGTAGAGGGAATGGAGATTGACAATATCCGTTCCGACCTTGAATTTGAGACGGCTTACAACGCTTTGTTGCCGCTGATTGAGGACGTAAATATGGAGCAAAACACTTGACAAATGCTGTACGTTATGCTATATTAAAGCCAGTAATACTCAACCTTTTTGGTGGGGTGTTCTCTTTACAAAAAATATACAAAAAATAGACGGCTTCCCTTAACCGGGCAAGCCGTTTATTTTTTTATAAAAAGGTATTGACAAATCGGCTTTCAATACCTATAATTTAGCTATCGGAGACAAAAAGAAAGGACAAAAGGTTAAAGGATACCAACCAAACACACCTTTTATCCTGTAGGCGTATCTGATAATTGGCGTTATCAGATACAGGCTTTTATTTTTGCTTTCGTACCGTTATAATAGCACTGGCAAGCCGCTTTGTCAAGAGGGTTGCAGAAAATATTTTAGCATACAGTACATACATTGTCCAGAAAATTATAACGGAACGGGAATAAAAATTTCAAAAAGCAACTTCTTTTTGCCATCCGGGAAAGAGAGGTTGCTTTTTATGTTAGGGCAGAGTGCAGGATTACAGCAGAAGAAAATAGAGGATTTCAAGAGTGCAACAGAGTATATCCAGTACCTCTTTACGGGTATCAGAGGGTGGATTTGCCGGGGGCAGATTACCGGAGAATACAGTCAGCAAATGTACCGCTTCAACGGGCTTTTGGGGAGCAATCACGCAGGGAAAAACATTTACATATCAATGAATACGTTCTTCAAGCCGGAGCGTACCGTAGACAAACTGAAACGCCTGAACGCCCTCTATGTAGACATTGACTGCTACAAACTGGGCTTGAATAACCTATCCGTATTCTATCAGTTGGAACAAGAGTATTTCGGAACGGAAATCCCCGTTCCAACCTTTGTGATTGACAGCGGCAGAGGGCTTTATCTTATCTGGAAACTGCAAAACGAGGACAGAAACGCCCTGCCACGTTGGACGAAAGTACAAAAATACCTCACGGACAAGCTGAAAGATTTTGGGGCTGACCCTGCTTGTAAGGACAGTGCCAGAATTTTAAGACTGCCCTTTACCGTCAACGAAAAATCCGGGACAGAGGTATCTATCCTGCAATTTAACGACCTCACTTATAAAATCGCAGAAATTCAAGACGAATATCATATCGAGCAGAAAAAATATAAGCGGAAAGACGGAGAAAAGACACATCCCTACAATACCGCAACGGAACCCATGCGGCAGTACGCCACACAGCTTGCAAACAAGCTGGGGGCAGAACTACCGGATTTTGAGGACTTTGCGGCAACACGGGAGTGGATTGCCAAAATGCGTGTCACTGTGCCGTCCCGTCCTCACAGTGAGGAAAAAGCCGTCTACATAAACCCCCAAACCGATACAACCATGTGCCGTATCCTACAAGGATACTGTGCGGATATAGAGAGCCTTTTTGCCATGCGAAAGGGAGCGGACTGCAAAAGGGAAATTGCCCTTTTTCTTTACCGCTTATTTACCTATGACATGACCGGGGACAAGGAATATGCGTTGGAAAAGACATTATCTTTCAACGCCGCCCTGTCATGCCCGTTTCCAGAGGATTACGTTATCCGGGCAACCAAAAGTGCGGAAACCAAAATTGACAAAGGGGACACCTATCACTACAAATTAGATACCATCATAGACGTACTGGATATTACCCGTGAGGAAATGAAAAGCCTTGTGTATCTGATAAATCCGGGACGCAGGAAAGAGCGGAAGCAGGAAAACAACCGCAGGGCATATATTGACCGCCTTACGGCGGCAGGAAAGGAAACAAAGGCAGAAACGCAGGAGAAGCAGCGTTCTGCCATCATTGCCATGCAAAAAGAGGGCAAGAGCCGGGAGGAAATCATGGAAGCCCTTTCCATCAGCAGGGCAACCTATTACCGGGAAATGGCGGCAATCGCCGCTAGAAACGCACTAGAAGCCGCTAGAGAGCTGATTGACGAGGGTACGGAGATTATCAGGGAAACGGCAGAAAACGCCGTAGAAACGGCTGTAGAGAGCGTCAAGGAAGCGGCAGAAGTGATTGCCGCCGCTTTAACCGCAAAGGATAATACGGCAGACACAACGGCTGTTCCATGCCCGGAAAAGCCGTCTGTTGGCTTGCAAAAAAGCAGGATGGTGGGTGTCTCAAAAATTCAGCTTTATAATTATGAACGCACTGCGATGCAGTGCCGCACCGCCCCCAGAGGGGCTTTATCAGCCGGAGACACCTCTTAATCCGGCAGTGTGTGTCCGGCTGATAGGGCAGGGGATTGGTTGGTAGGTGGTCTGTCCCCCTCTTTGTGAGGGCATAGACCACTGGGAGAGCCAAAGGCAGATTTTTCTTTTTGCCGCTAAAAAGACTGGCGTACTGCGTCCGCTGTGGCTTGTGGGCGGTCAAGTGCCGGGTAGTATTTTTCCCTGCGGAAAAAATCTCCACCCTGCGGCGAAAGCCGCCACATTGACAGCCCCCATTCTCCCCGTTCCTACGGCTACGCCGAAAACGGAAGCTGATAGCAGAGCCAGTCAGCCCCCCGTTTTCGTCTTGCCAGTATACGGGGAGAACCGCCGCCGCTACATGGTGGCAGACGGTAGGTTTTATGCAGGGTGTTCCCCCTGCACCCCCCGCCTCACCCAAAAGCTGATAGGCGGCTACGCCGGGGCAGGGCAGGGGCTTTGTGGCTTCCCCCGTACTCACTGTGAGGATGAAATTGTATGTACAAAATTTGCAAAAGCACTTGACAACGTATGTACATTATGCTATAATGAGAATGTAAAGAGAACAGGGCAGGAAGCCCACCCATACGAAAGGAGATTTTACTATGTACACAAAGGGAACAAAGAACTACGTCACTTTCTTCAACAGCGACAAGGACAGTACGGAAAAGGTGGTCTATGGGCGTGTGTCGGAATCGTTCAAAAAGACCGGGGCAGACGGACAGCCGCTTATGCAGGACGGAAAGCAGGTGTATGAGTTTGAGACATGGAGCGTTCGTCTGGTTGGCAAGGCAAAGGAGAAGTATGACAAAGCCCCTCTGGATGATAAGACTTCCATCATTCTTACCGAGTGGGCGGCACACGTTACATACAACAAAGAGAAAAAGCAGAGTTTCCCGTACCTTGTCGTTATGGATTACGATATGAACGACAGAAACGGACAGTAAAGAGCAGGGACGGGGAGCGGTTTTCGCTTCCCGTCCTCACTGTGAGGACAAGAAAGGGGCGTTGATTATGCAGACTTGTGAGCCGATTATGGTACTGGCAGAAGATATAGAAGTTGTTGACGCTATTATTAAAAGCCGTCATAATGGCGAGGAGAAAGACATTTTTAGCCGGGAAATGCGGAAAGCGTTGATAGCGGAACGGAAAGCCGTTATCCATGAGATTTTCACTTACTGGCAGGAAAAAAAGTTTGAAAAATCTCGTCAAAACACTTGACACTGTATGTACATTATGCTATAATTAGAATGTAAAGAGAACACAGCAGGGCGAAAGCCCAAGGTCAAGAAAGGAAAGGAGTGTTACAGCACATGACAAAAAGAGTAGCCTTTATCAACGGTAAGGGCGGTTGCGGAAAGACCACTTCCATCTTCCATGTATCGGGCGTTCTGTCCAAGCGTGGGGAAAAGGTTCTGGTAATTGACCTTGACAAGCAGAGGAACACAACTTCCATTCTGCTTATGAACACGGAAATCCCGGAAAAGACGGTGCTTGACTTTATGACCGGGGAAGCGGAAGCAGAGGAAGTGACCGCACAGGCGTTGTTCCAGACAAGGGGAAACGCAAAGCCCAAGCATTACGGCGTGGACGTGATGGGAAGTGATGTTCGCTTGCAGGATGAAGCGGAACTTTCCAGAATAGATGGGGAAGCCGTGGGAGAGCGGTTGCAGAGGTTCATTGAACAGCAGGGGTACACATGGGTACTGGTGGATATGCCGCCATCCAATATGACCCTTAACAATATCTGCTTTAAGTACCTTGTCGATTATGCTATCATTCCATTTTCCAGTGATATTTTCTCTGTAGACGGCTACGGCGATATAATGGACGTACTGGACAAGGCGAGAGAGGAAAACCCGACCTTGAATGTGTTGGGCGTATATCTGGCGAGATACATGGGACAGTGTGGACTTGATAAATACATCCGTGAACAGTTGCTTGAATATCCTACTTTCATTGATATTCAGATTCCCCTTGCTAGTGATGTGAGGGAAGCGGTAATGTTCGGCAGACCTATCAGCTATTACAAGATGTTCAGCAACAGCAAGTCCGCTTATGAGCGACTTGTGGATGAAATGGAAAACAGAATGAGAGCGTAAAGAAAGCGAGGATATGAAAATGGCAAAGTTTGATAAGGCAGGAGCAAATAAGAGTTTTGGCGAGGTTGGCAAGAAAGCCGCTGAAAAGGCTACCGTCATTACCATTCAGAATATCAGCACGGAAAATCTTCTGGATAACCCGGAAAACGGCGAGGACGTGACCGTTACGGAAGATTTGGAGCTGTCCATGCAGGAGAACGGCTTTACTGACCCGTTGGAAGTGACGGACTTTGAGCAGGAAGCCGGAAAATACATGATTCTTTCTGGACACCGCCGCAGACAGGCAGGGTTGAAAGTCGGATTTACCGTGTTCCCGTGTCTGGTACGGCATTTCAGCAACAAGAGCGAGGTTAAGAACTATATGCTGTCCTCTAATGCACAAAGAGACAGTGCAAAAGACCCGTTCCTTTTCTCCAAGCGGTACAGACTGCATGAGCAGTATCTTACCGAAAGCGGATTCAAGGGAAATATCCGTACCGAAGTCGCAAGGCGGTTGGGACTTTCCGTACAGCAGGCAGACCGCTATAACATGATGAATAAAATCATTCTCCCGGTTTGGGACATGGTAAGAGCAGAAACCGTTGGAATGAGCAGTGTACAGCCTATGGCAAGCCATAGCGAGGACGAGCAGAAAGAAATCCTCTCTATCATGGAAGAAGCCTTGAAGCAGGGCGTGACGCTGACCCGTGACACCATGAAGAAGCTGATTGACGGCTACCGGGCAGGAAAGCGGACATGGGCAGAAATCGCTGACTTGCCAAGGGACAGCGGACTTCCCTTAAACCCCTTTATGAACACAGAGCCGGGGGAGACGAAAGACCCGGCAGAGCGTGACCGTAATGACGAGGTACGCCGGGAATATGACCCTATCGCAGAGGAAGCAGACCGCATGGACGCTGACCGGGAAGCATGGGAGAGGGAACAAGCAGAAGCGGCAGACGAGAACAGCGAGGACGAGGAACAGCCGGAAAAGAAGCCGCCGCTGACCGAGGGAGAGAAGCAGTTAAAGAGAGCAAAGGACATTATGGCGGCACTTCACAAACTGGACACCTATTTGCAGGAGATTTACCAGTGCGAGGACAAGGAATCCGGGCAGGAAATGCTTGAAGCAATGGGAAATACCGTTTCCGTCCTCATTGACGAAATGAAGAACATTTCCGAGGAATACGACATGGACGAGGATTTCAATACCAAGTGTGGCGTTATCAGTGACGTGCTGAATCAGTACATCTAAAGGAGAGAGAGGGGGACGGAAAGCCCGTCCCCCTTTTTCGTCCTCACCGTGAGGACGAAAGCCCTATTCCGCACAGGCTCAACTTGACAATGTATGTCTGTTATGCTACAATGGGAGAATCAGAAAGGCGAGGTAGGGATATGGAAGCGAAAAACGAATATTTGAGTATTCGGATAGAGCCAGACCTTAAAGAGAAATTCTATGAATTTTGCGAGAAGTCTGGTATATCTGTATCGGCGGCTATCAATCAGCTTGCCATTAAGAGTATGGAAAACGGTTCAATCCCGTTCACAATACACGTTATAGATTATGACATTAAAAAGAGCGGTAAGACTTGCCGTATTTCTATCCGCATGAGAACAGAGTTGCGGCAGGGATTTTCAGAAGTGTGTTCCAAGACTGGAATCCCCATGAGTACGGTTGTGAAGATATTTATGTTACAGTGCATAGCCAAAGGGAAATTCCCTTTTCAGCCATAAAAAGAAAAGAAATACGCTCCAACAGCACGAACGGGGCGTATTTTTATGCCCAATATGCAGTATAGCCGCTAGAAACGTCCTAGAAGCCGCTAGAGCGGCTTTTCTTGTGGGACGATATTTTTATTGGCAATGCGTTCAAACTGCCCTCTAGGAACGTCCTAGAGAGCAGTTTTTTTCTTTGTCCGGCAGGAATTTTGAGAAAATCCGGGGAAAACGGTTAAAATGTATAAAAGTGGTATTATTATGTTATTCACTGATTTTTATTGATTATAATAGAGGTATTTAATACATGTAATATACTTACTTTTAGATTATGCAATACTATTATTTGTGTTATGTATGTGTTATTTCGTAAAAAGAGGGCAGGGAAGCGGCGGTTCTCCCGGCAACAAATTTTGTATGTACAAAATGCGTCAATGCACTTGACAACGTATGTACATTATGCTATAATGAGAATGTAAAGAGGACAGGGCAACAAGCCCACCACAGAAAGGAGTTATTACTATGACAACAGCGATTGACGCAAGGACGGTACAGAGAGAGGAAGCTATGAGACGCTTAAAGGCGTTACGGTTGCATGAGAATGTCGTAAGGGACTTTGCTTCCGGGAAGCTGAACCTTGCCGAACGGGCAGTGTTTCCGGGAAACAGAAAAAAGCCGTTTGGAATCCTCTACTGGCTGAATGAGGGCGAGAAAAGAGCGGTAGAAGAATTTGAAGCAGAGTATAAAGCGGTTGTATACCATGTGATGAAGTACAACACGGAGTTTGGCACACAGTACGCTATGCTTTATGTCAGTAAGTATGAGGAAGAATGGGAGATGGACAGAGAGGATTTGAAAGAGGGTAGCGGCTGTGCCTTTGTGACAGATGGCTTTATCGAGGAATTGGGGCTTATCGGTTTCAAGGAGAGCGGCGGCGGTCTGGTAAGAATCTGGTAGGACGGAATTTGCCGGGGACGTGTCCCGTCCCCGGCTTCCGGGTTGACATTGTATGTACGGCATGGCACAATAAAAAAGTGCGAAAATCTTGCCATAACACTTGATAATGTATGTACAATATGCTATAATGTACATACAATACAGGAAAGGAACGCAGGGCATGAGTTTTTTAGATTCTATCAAAGCTGTCCCGGTCACAGACCTTGCACAACGCATGGGGTACAGCCTTGTGAAGAAGGGGCGGTATTACAGCTTAAAAGAGCATGATAGCGTGATTATCGACACCACGAAAAACTGTTTCTGGCGAAACAGCCGTTTTTCGCAGGGCTTTAAGGGCGGTGCGGGAAGCACCATTGATTTTGTCATGGAGTTCGGTGGAGAGCCGGACTACAAGGCGGCTATGCGGCGAATTGCCCTTATGTACGGCATTGAGGGAGACAAGCCGCCAAGCGTGGCATATCAACGCCCGGAGCCGCCGCAGACGGGCAATAAGCCGCAGACGAAAAAGACCTATCCCAAAACGCTTGTCCTGCCCAAACACGCCCATAAGGAAAAAAATGAAACCGTATACCCTTATCTCTTGTCGAGGGGCATAAGCCATAGCGTTATCCGCTATTTTCTGGCGAGAAAGATGTTATACGAGGACAATCATAGAAATTGCGTGTTCGTTTCCCCGAAGCAGGATTTTGGTTGCATACGCAGTACCGGGGAAACCCGGTTTTTGACAGACGTTGAGGGGAGCGACTATCGGAAGTGTTTTTTCTTTAAGGGCGTAAACGCCAAGAAGCTGTATGTGGCAGAGAGCGTCATTGATATAATGTCGGTTATGACATATTTACAGATACGGAGCGAGAGAAGCAATGAACAGCCGGAACGGGAAAACTGGTATGGCAATCATGCCTATCTTGCCTTATCCGGCACAAATAAGATTCAATCCCTCTTTTACCATATTAGCCAAGAGCCGGACATACGGGAGGTATATCTTTGCCTTGACCGGGACGAAGCCGGGAGAATCGCTGATGAAAAGGCGGTTGAGGGGTTGAAGAACATGGGATTTCGGGGCGTTTGCCGGATTCTGAAAGCCCCGGATGAACAGTGCAAGGACTGGAACGATTTTGTAAAATCGTTACTGTGACTGTTGTTTGATTGATTTTCGTCCTCACGGTGAGGACGAAAAAAGAAAGGAGATTCACATGAATGTAGCAGAAACGGTTGTACGCAAGCACTCACACGATTTTACAGTCTGTGTGACGGACAAGGGGGCAGTGACCTATTCCATTGACGGTGGAGAGGAACTCCACGCCAAGTTAAAGGACGGGAAACTGTGCTTTATCGGAGTGCAGGAAGTAGTCGTTCGGGGTGAGTTGCAGGAATGGCGTGAAATGGAACTGCCGGACGGGGACTTTGCACTCTTGCAAGACGCACAGGAACGGGTGCTTGCCGCCATAGCGGAAGAAAAGACCATGGAACGCCTGAAACGGGAAGATAAAAGCACCATACTGAAACGGGTGGACAGATGGAAGAAGCGTGTCCGGCATTACAAGAGGGACAAGAAGCGTTATTCATATGCCATCCATGATTTTACCATTGGGGCACAGTCCTACCGTTTCTTTGAGCGGCGTATGGACACGCCTATGTCGTGGGATGGAATTATCATCAATCCTGCTTACCGGGTAGCCCGTACCATACCGGGTATGGGGGCTGTCCCGGTTCAGAAAGGGGAACTCACTTTCTGGTTTTACCATGACGAGGAACAAGGGTGGTTCAATGTCCGGGAACTGACGCTGAATGAAATGATTTGTACGGAAATCATCCACTCTTACGGCATGGTTCGTGAGGGAAAGATTTAAGACGCTTTCCCTTCTTCCTTTGTCGCAATATGTAGTTTTCTGTGTCATTTCTGTGCTATACTGTACCTATCAATCTATGAAAGGCGGCGGCGTGTGACGTACAAGAAGTATAGCAAAAAAGTCATTGCTTCCCTTAACGATACGGAGAAACAAGAGTATTTCCAGTCTTACTTTTACGAGCAGTACCACGACATTTCCCTGCTCATTTTATCTGCGTTCCGGGATGATATGGCATTTATCCCGTTGGGAGAATATCTGGAATCCATGTTCCGGGCAGACGTGGAGGAAGATTATCTGTCAGCGGATACCCTGCATATCCAAATGGGGCTTGCGGACGATTTGCGGATGATGTGTGAGACGTTGGGGTATTTCCGGGGGGGAGCAATGCTTACGGGCAGGACGTTTATGTGAAGAGACTAGGGTAAGAGGATGTTCTATCAGCTTCCCACCCCCACCCCCTAGCCCCCTCTCTCCCCCAGAGGGGGGACAAAAGAAAATTAAATACTGGTTGCCTTGCGGCAACACGGCAGAGCCGTCCTAGAAGCCCTCTAGGGCGGTTTTTACTTGCAGATGATAAAATCCTCATGGAAGATGATAAAACCCGTCTAGGAGCGTCTAGGAGAGCCAGAGAGGGGAAAGAAAGCCCACCGGGAGAGCCAAAGGCAGATTTTTCTTTTTGCCGCTGAAAAGACTGACGTACTGCGTCCGCTGTGGCTTGTGGGCGGTCAAGTGCCGGGTAGTATTTTTCCCTGCGGAAAAAATCTCCACCCTGCGGCGAAAGCCGCCACATTGACAGCCCCCATTCTCCCCGTTCCTACGGCTACGCCGAAAACGGAAGCTGATAGCAGAGCCAGTCAGCCCCCCGTTTTCGTCTTGCCAGTATACGGGGAGAACCGCCGCCGCTACATGGTGGCAGACGGTAGGTTTTATGCAGGGTGTTCCCCCTGCACCCCCCGCCTCACCCAAAAGCTGATAGGCGGCTACGCCGGGGCAGGGCAGGGGCTTTGTGGCTTCCCACGTACTCACTGTGAGGATGGAAAAATGTATGCACAAAGTTGTCAAAACACTTGACAGCGTATGTACAATATGCTATAATTAAATCAAAGAGAAAGGCGGTTTTAAGAGGATGGAACAGAAGCGTATCTGGAATATCATTCACGAATCAGACGATGAAAACGGCAATCCTACTTGTTGGGCAATTCAAGCAGGGAGAAAGAAGTTTTTCTGGATTGAAGTCAATCCGAACGGTCTTTATGATGTGATTGATTCTGACGCTGAAACACTTCTGAAAACCTGTCAGTCTCTACGAAGTGCAAAGCGGTGGGTTTCAATGAATCTACTTTGAAAACGGAAAATTTGGAAAGGCGGTTAACCAATGCAGGAAAGTATGGAAATGGAGAGAAGCAGAAAGATTTTTGAGCAGAGCCTTGTCCGTATTGCGGACAGTCTGGAACTGCTTTTGAAAGAGCAGGAGAAGCAAACAAAGATGTTGAAGCAGGTCATTAAGACAATGGAAGATGTGGCTGAAACACAGGCGAAAGAAAGGAGAGGGTAAGGCATGGCAAAAAACGCAGTAATCAATTTCCGGGTGGACAAGAAAGTAAAGTCCGACATGGAGACGGTATGCAGGAAAATGGGAATCAATATGACTACGGCATTTGACTTCTATTGCCGGAAAGTCATTGAGGAAAAGAGAATCCCGTTTGATGTGGATTGTTCCAGTGTGAAGAAAGGGGCAGAGTAAATGGAACGGCAGACGAGGATAGGGGAAGTAAGAAGCATTGCAAAGGCACTTCTTTATATTGACATTGCACCGACCAGACTATCCTATATCGCTTCCCATCCGTTTACCAACACATGGGACACGGCACTGCCAAGGGAAGAAAACGGAAAGACACTCATAGAGTTTGTGGATTTGCGAGAAGCGGAGGGGCAGAGACAGTGGCGTGAAGCCCTTGAAAGCCGGATTGAAGAAGCGTCCCTTTTTACAATCCTGTCCATGCTGAATAAGCCCTATATTCTGACGTTTTTGAAGTATGCGAAAGGGGCAATCAGCAACGAGGATTTGGGCGAATGTTTACGCCGCAGTTGGAAGTTGATTGAGAATATTTCCACAGACGCAAACGTGAGCGGCAGGGAACTTGTTTCCATGTTCAAGAGAGCCGCAAAGGAAACACTGATGGAAGAAAGCGAAGTAGCGTTCCTTAACCGTCTGCCAGATACCGTTACGGTTTATCGGGGAGTAACAAAAGTAAATCACACAAGGCAGAAAGCCGTATCGTGGACGGTTGACTATGAAACCGCCGTATGGTTTGCCAATCGGTATCGGGACTATGAGACAGAGAGCGGCATACATGAAGTATGGACTGTTACCGTTCCGAAAGAAAGAATCCTTGCTTCCTTTACCGAGGACGGAAAGGACAACGAGGGGGAAGTGATAGTAAATCTGTATGGAGAGAAATTTGAAATCAGACGAGAAGCTGTCTAAGCAGAATGAAGCCCGTGAGGGCTACAGAAAGGTTATCTTCCTGCTTGCCGCCTTTGCAGTTATCCTTGCCTTTAGAAGCTACGTTATGGAGCGAGTGATTATCAGCGGCAATTCCATGTTTCCTACGCTGTGCAATGCAGACGTTTGTATGGCGTGGAAACTGGACAGAGAGCCGGAAAAGAATGAAATCGTCCTTGCAAAAGTGAACGGGGCAACAGTTATAAAACGAGTGGTAGGCTTGCCGGGAGATACCCTATCCGTATCAGAGGGGCGGCTTTTGGTAAACGGGAATTTTGTAACGGACTATGATTTTGAAATCGAGGAACCCGGACTTCTGGAAGATGAATATACCGTACCGCCGGACAGTTACTTTCTTTTGGGAGACAACCGGGCAGAAAGTGTTGACAGCAGGGCATACGGAGCGGTTGAAAGAAGCAGGATAAGGGGAATCGTGATTTTGCGGTTTTACCCTTTGACGAAAATAACGGTTTACTCACAGTGAGGACGAAGAAAAGAACGACTGTGTATCATTGCAGACTGGACGCAGAAAGGATAAAAGAAATGGAAAAAATGAATCAGAAAGAAGTGAACGAAATCATGGAAACAGAAGCGGTGGAGTTGACGCTGACAAAAGAACAGCTAAAAACCTTGAAACTGGTTTTGGGTGGTCTTGATAATTACTTAATCGGTCATGTAATCAATGGAGAAATGGACGAAGTGGAAGCAGTAAGTCATATCATGTCAATCTATAATCGGATTGTAGATATGGAGAAAGGAGAGAAATAGGATGTTTGAATTTTTCCGGGATGTGGCGATTGATTTAATGGGTGGAGACAGCGAAGAAGAAGCCAGAAAACGAAAGGAGAAAAAGGAGCAAGAGAAAGCGAACCGCATATTCCTTTCCAGAAGCACAAAACGGATTGCCTATGTCTTTGGAATCCTTTATCTTCTGATGGGCGGCATAAGCCTGTTTGCCAGTACGTCACTGACCGGAACTATGCAGATTGTGCCGACTGTAAAATTTGCAATCCTATCTTTGCTTGACATATCCGCTATGGTATGCTTGACTATGAGGACGAAGAAAACAGAGATTGCCGCTATCATCCTTGCAGTGGCTTTTATGGCGGCAATGTATGTAACAACATTGATAACGCCGCTCTTGTAGCGGCGTTAGGAAAGAGGTGTGATTATGTTCAAGAAGAAGCCGAAGAAAGACAAGTATGAGGGACTGCATGGGCAGGAGTTGGTGGACGCTATCATGCGTGACGGTACGTTGGGAAAGCCAGTGACCGAGAGCCAAGCCAGAGCGAATGACAGAAAGATTGCGGAACTGAACCGCAGATACGAAAGGCAGTTGGAGTGGAAAGTGAGAATCGGTATGTTCCTAAAGCCGATTATCTACACACCGCTGTCCATTCTGTTTCATATCGTTACCTTTGTATTCCGTATCGTGGGCGGTATTGCTTCCGTTGCCATGATTTACGGGATTTATTGTGGTTATAAGGCTTTTACTGCATGGAGAGCCGGAGAAGCGTTTTCCGGGGATTTGAAAACGGCGGTCATGCTGATTATTTTTCCTTTTGCCGCTTTTGCTATTGCCGTTATTGCGGAAAAGCTGTGGTCTTATTTTGAGGACAACCGCTACTAGGCGTAGCTTTCTTTCCTCAGGAAAGTAGAGGGGTAGGTATTCTCTTTTCCTTTCTCTTGTGATATGCTTGTTTCATGTATTAGCAAGCATAGCCTTTGTGTCCCCACTAACGTGTGGTCACTCCGGCAGCTTGTTAGTCACTATCGTTGGGGCGAAGCCCCCTAAGACCCCCATTTCCCGGATTTGACGAAATCCGGCGTTTCCATTTGCGGATGGAAACGGGAACACACAACTGCGAATGATAGACTTGTCCTCACAGTGAGGACGGAAAGGAGCAAAGCTGTGAAAATCGTATTCTACTATTTTCTTGTCTGCGGCATTGCGGCGGCAATGTATTCTGGTGCTGTCAAAGCCAAGAAGAATGAGAAAAGACTTCTGTCCTATCTTTGCTATTTTGGTGTGTTCCTTGTGATACTATTTTTTATTTAAGGTGGTGCAAACATGAAAGAAAATGAGAGAGGAAGAAACAGAACTTTGAAGATACGCCTATTCCCGGAGGAAGAAGAACTTCTTGAACGGAAAGCGAGAATTGCAGGAAAAAATAAGTCTGATTATATCCGGGATTTCATTCTGTATTCCGAGGTAAGAAGCAGACCGATTTGGCAGGATGAAAATTTCAGACAGCTACTTTATGAGATTAACAGAATCGGGAATAACATCAATCAGATTGCTTACAATTCCAACTTGAAAAAATCAACCGGGCGTGAAGAAATCTATGCTCTAAGGGAGCAATACGAAGCGTTGTTGTCTTTGTATGAGGACGCCTTTATCTACCCGGAAAGCGAGGTAGAAAATGGCGACAACGAAGAATCATAAAATCACTGGAACGCTGAAACGGGCGATTGATTATGCCATGAATGACAAAGTGGAAGATTCTCTAAAAGACGATATACGGGACAGTGTTGCTTATGCCATTGACGATAAGACCGGGAAAGTAACTTATCCTACTTATTCCACTGTGCTAAACTGCAAACGAGGACACCCGGTAAATACGTTTAATGCCCTTATCGAAGAACACGGAAAAGCGGAAGCGGAAAGAGGGAGTAGCCGCACAAAAGACGGCAAGCCCATTTTGGCGTGGCACTTCCATCAGAACTTTGAGGGTCATGTAGACCCGGTAATTGCAAATGAGATTGGAGTGCGGCTTGCAAAAGAACTTTTTGGGAAATTTCCGGCAGTTGTCGGAACGCATACTAATACAGAGAATACTCACAATCATATCATCATTTGTGCATGGGATATGGATGGGAAGAAGTGGCATCAGCATAATGCCGCATATCGACAGTTACGGGAAGTGTCTGACCGCCTATGTGAAGAATACGGGCTTTCTGTTTTGCGTGATACGCAGAAACAAAAACTTATCCGTTGGGAAGATGAAAACGGGGAAGTCCATTACTACGAGCCGACAGAGCGAAAGAATGAACTTATCCGGCAAAGGGATTCTGGCGAATTAACTACGGATGATGTGGGAAGTTACCGCAACACTGTTTCTTACGATAAGACCATCAGCAAGGAAGAAACAAACCGTGAAATCGTGCGGCAGGATATTGACCGACTGTTACCCGTTGCCACTTCCTATGAACATCTTCTTGAAATGTTGCGGCAGATAGGATATTCCATCAAGGACAAGAAGAAGAACGGAGACTGGTTAAAGCATATCGTGTTCCAACCGCCTACAGCGGACAAGGGGACAAGAGATTATAAAATCGGAGACGGCGGCTTTTATCTGCGTGAAAATCTGGAACGTGTGATTGCAGAATTTCAAGCTGACCGGGCAGGGCAGGAGAGCAGAGAGGAAGCGGCACAAACTTCCACGCAGAAAAAGTCCATGCCGCAGTATTATGAAGAATATGTTTACGGCGATACTATCATTGCAGACATTGACGAGGACGAGCGAACCGTAAAGGGGCAGGACGGAAGTTTCTCCACGGTTAAGAGAAGCGAAACAGAGCGGACAGTTATCCGGGATTTGAAAGTGATGGATTCTGAACTGCGACTTCTTGACACGTCAAAGATAGACCAAGCCATCAAGGAAAAGCAGAGCCAGAGACAGAAGCCAAGCCAACAAAGAATTGCCCGGATTGAAGAACAGATAAGAGAGAGTTTTCACGTCCTACGCTTCATGGAAAAGCAGGATTTGTACAGCACGAATCAGATAAATTCCATAACGGCAAGCACATGGGCAAAGTACAATGAGTGCATGAAGAATCTGGACACCCTAGAGGGGCTTGTGGCACAGCTTGAAGCCGTTCTTAAAGTCCCGGACAAAATAGAAATCATTGAACGGCGGATAGAGCGGATGAAAGACAACCGGGATTACCGGGAAAATGAAATGGAAGCGGACAAGGAACAGCTAAAAAAATATCATGCCATTTCAAACAAATTTAAGCTAAGTAGCCCGGAGAGCGTGGAACGGTTATCTGTCCGGGTATCGCAGTCAAAAACAAAGATTGAACAGTTACAAGGGGTGCTTGCTTTGCACCGGGACAGACTTACAGAATATGACCGCTGTGTGGCTGTCCTTAAACGGATTGATAAAGAGCAGGGCAGGGAGACGGAAGATTATACCATGTATCAGAAAATCAAACGGGATGGAGAGAGCGAAGCCAAGCAGACCGAAGAAAAGCGGAATAAAAGAAAGGCGGCAGAACGATGAAAAACAACGTCAAGATTTTAAGCGGCAAAGGGAATGAATGGAGCGAAGCCGCCGCAAGTATCATGGACACACTTGCGGAATGGCTGTCTTGTTCCGGCATATCCAAAGAGGAACTTATCAAACGGATTGAACATCCCTCTTTCCGGGTGGATTTTTCAGACACCGAACAGAAAAGCGTTCTGTCTCTTTGCGACAAGGACGGGGAGATAGGAGAGCCTTTCTATTGGGAAGCTGATAGCGGAATCCCAAAAGACCATTTTCTTACGGACGCAGGATTTTTACTTTTGCATATCTGTTCCCTTTGCACGAATGAAAAATCCCAAAAGAAGCTGAATGATTTTGTGTGTCAATTTGTTATCTGAATTTCTTAAAAACGTCCTCACGGGGAGACTTAAAAAACTTCTGAAATGATACCGTTTTCCCGTGAGATTTTCCGACATTTTTCCAAGACAAAATTAAACAAAAAAAATACATAAAAAGGGCTTGAACTCTAGGGGATTATTTATTATAATGTGTAATGGTGTTACAACACACCAATACACTAGAACAGTCCTCACTGTGAGGACGGAAAGGAGATAAGGAATGAGCGATTTGGGAAGTGACGCTGGTAGTACCTCGTTAAGTCTCATGGCGAAAATTCTGGAAGCCATACTGCAACTCATTTCCAAGATTTACGAAGCACATCAAAATGCCCCGGAACGGAAATTGACGCAGTTAAAGGTCAAGGAAGCAAAGACAGAGAGCGAGAAACGGGACGCTATCAAGAAACTGGACGGTAAGACCGGGTATGTCAATCACAAGTTACTCCAAAAGTCGGGAGAACCTTTATCCACCAACCTTTTAACCCTCACAAAAGAGGAAATGAAGCAGTTTTCCGCTATCTGTAAAAGGGAGGGCGTTCTTTTTTCCGCTGTGACAAATGCACAGCTAAAAAAGGACGGGGAGAAAGCCATCTATGCGATTGAGTGCAGACAGTCAGACGTGGAGAAGCTACGGGCGGCAGTTGACCGATTTAATGACGAGAAGCGGATTGCCATGATTGATGAACGTATGAAAAGCATTATGGATAAGGGAGAGGAAAGCCTTACCCCACAGGATTATGCCGATTTGAGAAGTCTTACCAAGCAGAAAGAGGAAATCCAGAGAACCTACGGCGAACGGCTGAACGCACAGACGCAGGAGCAAGTGATTCAAAATGCGTTTGACGATACCAAGCTAAAGCCTATGGACATAAGCGAAGCCCTCAACCGTATCACGGGACGCAGTATTGATAAAGACCAGTACAGCATTATTGCAGACGCACATGACCCGTCTAAAATCATCCGTTGTCACGGTTACGAAGAACAAGACCCGGAGACGGGCAAGCCCTATATCAAGACGGAGTATGAAGTCTACCATGCAAACCAGTGTGTGTTAAAGACCCATGACGGCAGATTTGAGGGCAGACCAGATGATTACTGGACGCAGGAAAAAGCCAAACTGGAAGCCGCCGCAAGTTTTTCCGGGGAATATTACAAATTCCACAGCGAGGAAGAATATAAGGCGTGGGCAGAACACGTTTCCGAGCAGAACCGGGGCGAGCTGTCCGAAATGGAGAAAGACCCGGAAAGCAAGGACTACGACAAGTGTAGACAAGACGCACACGCCACTCTGGAAACGAACGGAGCAGAAATTAAGGACGGCGTTCTTTATGATAAGGAATCCGGCAAGCCAATGGATGAATACATCAAAGACCCGAATCTGACCCCGGAGCAAAAGGCGAAAGCGGCAGAGAGTATGGTTGTTGCCAAACAGCTTGCGAACTATGACAACATTGAGGGAATCCGTAATCATGCGGACTATGTGAACTCACAGCTTATCCTTGCCAAGCCGGGAAGCCCGGAATATGAGCAAGCAATGAAAGATAAGGAAGCTACCACGGAACAGCTTACCGCCGCTTATGCCAAGGATAAGGAACTTGTGGAAGAACGCAAGAGCCTAAATGCCGTTCAGTCCAAACAGCAGACCGAGCAGGAACGCCAGAATGAGCAGAAACAGCAGACCGAGCAGGAAACGCCGGACGGACGCACCGACCAAGAGCAGGAACATCCAGACGAACGCCGGACAGAGCGTGTGGACGAACACGACCCGGAGCAAATGACCATGGAAGAAGCCAAAGGCGAAATCGAGCAGGAGAAAGCCAAGGACGGAGCCAAGGGTGCGGATGTGAAAGACAGGCAGGTGCAGGAACAAGCACAAGTAAAAATGCCGAAGTCGAAAGACCGGGCAGAATAAAAATTGTCCTCACCGTGAGGACGGAAAGGAGTGTAGGAGTTGACACCAAAAAAGAAATCGTCCGCAACGCCGATTATCTATGGTATCTGCTTATTGGTTGTCCTCTTTGTGGCACTTCACTCTGCTACGGTTTATGAATACGTCCTTTTCATGGTTGATAGGGGAGAGATTGAGAAATCTTCACAGATTCTTACTTTCCTTAACCTCTTGTCCGAGAGGTTGGTTTCAAGTCCGTTGGAAATCGTCATTACTTCTTACACGCAGAACTTCCTTATGTGGGGCGGTTTTGGTTGGCTGATAGTTGTTCTGATGATTGAAAGCGGTAAAAAGAACTATATCCACGGCAAGGAATTTGGTACAGCCCGGTGGGGTACTCTTTCCGACATTAAAGACCTATTTGCAGAAAACATTATGAAAGAGGAAATCAAACGGGCAAATCAGATTAAGACCAAGTTGGGACGTTGGAAAGTCCGAAGTAACCTTTACAAAGAGTGTGAAAAGGACGGCAAGCTACTGGAAAAAGCCAAACTGGAAGCCCTGCAAGACCAAGAATCCATAAGGAAGCAGAACGGTTCTTACAACAAGAAACTTCATGCGGAGGAAGTCAAGCGGATAAGGGAAGAAGTTAAGGAAACGGTACAGCTTGCCAAGCGGCAGGCGTGGAAGCCAGACCAATTAAAAGCGGATTACGAATCCCGGTTAGCGGAAATCGCAGACAGCCCATTGTATGACGAAGCGGAACACAAAGAGCAGGAACAGAAAGCGAAAGCGGAATACGAAAGCAAGCTGAAAGACTTCTTCAATACCTACTTAAAGATTGAGAAGATTAAGGCGAAGTATAAAGACGCTGATATGCTTTTTACCAAGACCGAGCGAATCAGTCTCTATAACTGGAAGCTGAACAATAATACGCTGATACTGGGTGGTTCAGGTTCGGGTAAAACGAGAGGATATGTTATGCCGAACATCCTTCAAGCACATTCCTCTTATATCGTAACCGACCCCAAGGGAGAAATCCTTGAAAAAGCCGGATATTTTCTATCGGAAATCAAAGGCTATAAAATCCGGGTGCTGAATCTGGATGATAAGACCCTTTCAGACGGCTACAATCCGTTTATCTACATCCACCCCGAACGGGACGGATATGAGGAACGGGTGCTGTCCTTGATTGAGACAATCATCATCAACACGGACGGCGGCGAGAAGAAAGGCGGTTCTGACCCGTTTTGGGACAAGGCAGAAAGGCTTTTCCTGCAAGCTATTTTCTTCTTCACTTGTGACGGCTTTGTGCCGGAAGAACGCAACATGAACACGGTCATACAGCTTATTGCCATGTTGCAGATAGCGGAGGATGAAGATAACTACGATTCAGACCTTGATTATTTTGCGGCAATCTTTGAAAGGAAGCATGGAAGCGACCATATCGGCGTACAGCAATGGAAAGAGTTTCGGCAGAAAGCAAGCGGCAAGACGGCAAAGAGTATCGTTATTTCCGCAGTTGCCAGACTTGCCCCGTTCCGCACAAGGGCAGTCCGAAAGATATTCAGTTACGACACCATGCACCTTGACCGGGTAGGAGAGGAAAAGACAGCAATCTTTGTTGTCGTACCGCCTACGGACACAACCTTTAACTTTATCGCCGGAATGTTGTTTACACAGCTTTTCCAAGAATTACAGTATTGTGCAACCCAAGTACATAAGCATGAGGGGCAGAGACTTCCCGTACCGTGCCGGTTCATTCTGGACGAATTTGCCAATACCTGTACTATTCCAAATTTTGTAAAAATCCTTGCCTATGCTCGTTCTTTTGGAATCGGCATAACCCCGATTCTGCAATCTCTTGAGCAAATCAAGAATATGTACAAGGACGAGTGGGGCGTTATCGTGGATAACTGTAACGAGTTGCTTTATCTAGGCAGTATAACACACATGGACACTCTGGAATACATGAGCAAGCTGTTGGGTAAGGGAACATTTGATAAGCGTACCACTGGACGCACAAGAGGTAGGCAGGGTAGTTCCTCTGAAAACTTTGATGTAGTGGGACGTGAGTTAATGACTGCGGATGAAATCCGGCAGTTGAAGAAAGAAAACTGTCTGCTTGTCATTGGCGGCAGAAGCCCGTTCTACTCTGAAAAGTACGATTACACAAAGCACCCGAATTACCGTTACACCAGTGACGGCAATCACGCTTACAGCTATCACTACACGCCAGAGCCGCCGCCGGAGGAAAAGAAAACACATCCTCACAGTGAGGACGAAAACACCCCGGCAGTTGTCCCGGAAGTAGCCATAGAGCCAAGCGAGAGGGCGAAAATCGAGTTTGAGGAAACACAGCTTGTCAGTGACCCACAGATTATCCTACGGGAGCTGACAGCGAAATTCCCCGAATTACAGCCCATATCGGATGAAATCTTGTCGGATGGGGAACTGTCCCCGGAAAGCGAGAAGAACTTCCTTGAAGCCCTGCTTGCGGAAGATGAAGAAGTCGAAAGCCGCATGGATTCTTTTATGGAGCCGTCCGAGGAAACAAAAGAATTTCTTGTCAACATGGATAAGGATTTGCCAAGGCTTGAAGATAACCCCATTGTCCTGCTGAATACCATAGGACGGATTATGAGGGAGTTAGAGCCAATGACAGACGATATGTACGGCGAGGAAGAAGCCGCTTCCACAGAAGAACTGGTTCAAGCACAGTCCGAGGAAACCGTAGAGGAAATTCTCATGGACGAGGACAGCGAGGTTGCGAATCTGGACGAAATCAACGAGGACATTTTCTCTACCGTGGAAAACTTGCAGAACTTGATAGGGGATGACCCGGCGTTCAAAGAACTTTTGGAAGAAACGGCGTAGCTAACGGATTTTCCTTTTTACCGCTGAAAAAAAGGAGCGAAGCGTTATTTACCGCTTGTCCTCACAGTGAGGAAGCGGCAAATATAAAAAATTCTTTTAAGAAAAGGAGAATATTGTTATGACAAGACAGGAAATCAACACCACCACTAACACTACCAAGGCACAGTCCATCGGCGTATTTTTCAACCGTCACGCCGCCCTGCTTACGTGCGTCATGCTCATTGCGGTTATGATGTGCGGAACAGTGTTTGCTTCCGGTGCAGACGCACTCTGGCAGACGATTGCCAACCTCATTCAGACATGGGTAACACGTCTGGGCGGCGTTGTCATGTTTGTAGGCGGCATTATGTTTGGTCTGGGATGGAAGTCTGATGATGCAGAGCAGAAGTCCCGTGGTATTTCCACCATTATTGCCGGGGCTATCGTGGTAGCGGTTGCCGCTCTTACTGGTACTTTCTTTGCTTAATAGAAAAATGACAAACAAAAAAAGCACAAAGGAAAAGCCGTTTGCCAACTCTGACGGCAAGCGGCTTTTCCTCTAATCAAAGCAGAATAAGGAGAAGTTTATGGATGGATTAAAAGAAACACTCCTTAACTTGATAAAGTCTGCTATGAATGGTTTTGATTCTACGGTATCCAGTGCCCAAGACGTACTGACGGGCGGATTGTTTGATACCAATGCTGTATGGAGCAGTGTTCTTGCTTTATCTAACGCATTGAAGCCGTTCTGCTATGTCGTAATCGGGATATGTCTTTTGATTGAGATAGCCCAAGTTGCGGCTAAAGTGGATATTATCAAGTGGGAACACGGTCTGAAACTCTGTGTGAAGATGGTATTTGCAAAACTTTGTATTGATGTTGCACCTACGTTTTTACGGGCTTGTTACAATCAAGCGTCCCTCTGGATTTCCAGTGCAATGTCGGTTGGCGGCTACACCAATTTGGGAAGCCTTATGACAACAGAGGTTGAGACACAGATAAGCAGTATTTCTGGTATATGGTCTGTAATCGGTCTGCTTGCGTCCTGCTTACTGCTATCCATGGCAGTAAAGATTTGCGGACTGCTGATACAGGTTATCGCTTTTGGGCGAATGTTTGAACTCTATGTACTGCTTGCGGTATCGCCGCTTCCTTGTGCGTTCTTCCCTTTGGGGGACGGTTCGGGCGGCGGCATGAGCCGGATAACACAGAAATTTTTCAAGAACTTCATAGCCGTGTGTCTACAAGGCGTGATGATTATTATTAATATTCGCATTTTCTATATGATTGTGGGAACAGCATTGACCTCTCTTATCACATCAGCAAGCGGAGGAAGCGACCCGACCACCGTTGTAACAGATTTGTGTTACGTTATGCTACTGGCAGGAATCGTCCTTGTCATGGCAGTTGCGAAATGCGGTTCGTGGGCGAAAAGTATAATGGACGCTATGTAGAAAGGTAGAAAGGAGAAAAAACATGATTGCAGTGAGAATCCCCGAAGAAATTCGGAAGTACAAAGAAAAGATTGCTTTCGGGCTTACGGCAAGGCAGTTGGTTTGTACCCTTGTTGCCCTCTTTATATGCGTCCCTCTGTACTGGTTCGGACGTAAATATATTCTGGAAGATATACTGGCATGGATTATTATTGCCATTGCCATTCCTCTGGAAGCAGTTGGATTTTTGAAAATAAACGGTATGCCAATGGAGAAATTCGCAGTTGCCGCTTTCAAGTTTGAATGGCTTTATCCAAGGAAGCGGAAATTTAAGACGGAAAATGTCTGGCGAGGTTGGCAGAACGAAGCAATAAAAGAAGAACAGCCGAAAAGCCGCAAAGAGCGGAAAAAAAGGGACAAGATGAAGCGAGACGCAGAAATGGAAAAAATCTTCCTGCTGATGGAAGCAGAAGAAAACGGGACAGCTACATACCGTACCGACCCGAACGCTGAACGGGTAACGGACTTTGACGTAGACGCACAGGATTTACTCACCGTGAGGACGGGCAAGGGCGGCAACGGAAAGAATAACAAGAATAAGGACAAGAAGAAAAAAACTGTCCAGAAGAAAAAAAGCCGCTTGCAGATAAAAGCAGAAGCTATTGAGGAAAAGATGAAGAACAATCCTCAGTATGTCCGCACCAAAAAAGAGGACAAGATTCTTGCCAAGTGGAACAAGAAGAAAATCACACTGCGAAAGCAGGAGATTGTCAAGGGCAAGAAGATGGCGGCGAAGAAATCAAAGCAGATGGAGAAGCGTAGGACGGCAAAAACCGTTGTTCCCGACACCACGCAGAAATCCATCCCTTATATCGGAGACTATGAGGAGGGGCTTTTTGAGATTACCCCCAATAAATTCTCCAAAATGTACCGTCTGAAAGACATTAACTACCGGACGGGTAAAGAGGATGAACAAGTAACAATTTTCGTGAAGTTGGGAGAATTTCTGAACTACTTTAGTGAGGAAATGCGGTTTGCCTTTGTCATTGATAACCGTATCGTTTCCAAGGCAGAGCAGGAGCGTAAGGTATTCAAGCAGATGAAAGGCGAGAAGTACGACAGACACAGAAAGGAATACAACAATATCCTACGCCGTCAGATTATTGCCGGACGGAACGATATGCAGATTCAGAAGTATGTGACTGTGACGATTGACGCTGACAGCCCGATTGACGCATTACTGCGTTTTCATAAGATTGACGCAGAGATTATCACGAATCTGCGGCGTATCGGTTCAGACGGAGAAGTGCTTTCCACGAATGAAAGACTGGAATACTACCACGATAAATTCAGACGGGGACGTGAGGGAGACTTCCAGATTAACTATGACTTTATCAAGGCACAGGGTATCAGCAGTAAGGACTATATTGCCCCGTCTATCATGGTATTCAACCGTAAGGACTTCCAGATTGAAGATGAATATTACCGGGTGCTTTTCCTCAACAATCTTCCGGCTTCCTTGCAGGATGAATTTCTGGCTGACCTTTGCGACAATGATTTCCCGGTAACGACAACCCTTTCTATTGAGCCAGTGGCACAGGACAAGGCGTTGCGGATTGTCAAAAAGCAGTTGACGGGTATTGAAACGAATAAGATTGACGCAGAAAAGAGGGCTATCCGTGCCGGGTACAGCCCGGAGACGATTCAGCACAGCATTAAAGATGCTCACGCACAAGCAGAAACCTTGTATGACGATATGCTCAACAAGAATCAGAAGATGTTCTTTGTTACCATTACCCTTATGGTGCAGGGCAACAATAAGGATGAACTGGAGGAAAACTGTAACGTCCTTATCTCCAAGGCACGGAAATATACCACGCAGTTGCAGGTGCTTACAGAACAGCAGGAAGAAGGCTATAAGCTGACGCTTCCTTTCGGTTATCAGTCCAGAGAACTTTGTGTGGAAAGGGCATTGACAACCGAGAGTACCTCTATCTTCATGCCGTTCTCCAATCAGGAACTTTTCCAGAAAGGCGGATTCTATTACGGTTTGAATCAGATTTCGCAAAACCTTGTAATTGTGAACCGTACCAAGATGAAAACGCCGTCCGGCTTCGTTTTGGGAAGCTCTGGTTCTGGTAAGTCCTTTGCCACTAAGAGAGAGATTCTGAACGTGCTTCTGGATGATGATAAGACCAATGTTCTTATCATTGACCCGGAGAACGAATACGGAGACTTCTGCCGAGCCTTTGGCGGTACAGTGCTGAAAATCAGCCCTACGTCTGATACCTACATCAATCCTATGGATATGCCGGAGGACTACGGTCTGGACGAGGATGATGATAACGCCACAACGCCTATGAAAGTCAAGAAAGATAAGGCACTTACCAAGAAGTCCGATTACATCATGTCCATTGTGGAGCGCATGATTTCCGTGGGCGGCAACGAAAACACCACAAGCATTACGCCACAGCAGAGAACACTTGTAGACCAGTGCGTAAGGGCGGCTTACGAGGAATATCTGGAACATGACTTTGACCCGGCATATATGCCTACGCTTATGGACTTCCAAGCGGAACTTGATAAACGTAAGGAAGAATCCAAGGACAATGCGGATGTGGCAGACGGTGTGGCTTACTACACCAGAGGTAGTATGAATGTGTTCTCCCATCCGACCAACGTACACATTGAAAACCGCCTTGTGGTATTCAATGTCCGGGATTTGGGGCAGGCATTGCGACAGATAGGACTTATTATTGTCTTTGATTTTATCTGGAATCGAATGGTAGAAAACAAGGGCAAGAAAATCCGTACCTACTGTTACTGTGACGAGATTCACACCATGTTCAAGAGTTATTACAGTGCCGACTATCTGAATCAGCTTTATAAGCGTGGACGTAAGTACGGTCTGGTTATTACGGGCATTACGCAGGATGTGGAAGATTTGTTGCGTTCGGATAAGGCAAAAGGAATGATTTCCAACTCTGACTTCATTATGATGCTGAATCAGAGCAGTGAGAACTTGAAACAGCTTGCTAAAATGCTGAACATCTCCGAAACACAGATGGGATTTGTTACGGGGGCAGACGCAGGAAGCGGACTTCTGTTCGCAGAAAAAGTTATTGTTCCTTTCGTAGACCGTTTCCCGGAGGATTCCTATTTGTACAAACTCATGTCCACGAAGTTTGACGAGGATTTAAGCAAGGAAGAAATTCAGAGACAGATTGCGGAACTCATGGAAGAACACAAGACGGAAGCACCGCTTTCCGAAAAGAAAATTGAACGGAAGTTACAGCAGATTTACAGTGCGTAGAATCGCAGGGTACGTCCTCACAGTGAGGACGTACCCACTTGAAGAAAGGAGAGGGATATGGCAGATGTAAAAAAAACGTCGATAGCAAGTAGCGTAAGCTATAAAATCGGCGGTAAAGAATACAGTGCTAAAGACGTTTCCCAATTCAAGTCTAGTCAGATAGGAAACGTAAAGACCGGGACAGATATAGCCCATGAATCCGCAGGAAAGGTACAGAGCCAGACGAGCGATTTCTACAAAAAGGACAGCGGTTTAATCAAGAGCGGCATTGAAAATGAGGTTCAGAACACGCCTAGAACGGTGGAGAGTATTAAGACAAGTGCGGAAACGCAAACGCCGCAGAGTACGCCGTACAGACCGCAGGTGCAGACCCAACAGCCGCAGAGCCGCACAAGCACAGAAAGAGTTTCGCCCTCTGTATCTTCTCCCACACCGCCGCAGAATACAACGGGCAATGTAAAAACGCAGTCCTCTATCAGCAGGGAAGCGGAACAGAAAATACAGAGCCAGACGGACAGCTATCACAAGTCCGGGGC
>ENA-UONS01000705-UONS01000705.1-human-gut-metagenome-genome-assembly--contig:-CS19-NODE-705-length-36140-cov-7.055231_pt1 | contig 36140 bp, 36 predicted proteins | sample MGYA00242458_ERZ724005 | MGnify/ENA metagenome assembly ERZ724005
ATAGCAAAAAAACAAGCAACTGTAAACTATTATTACTGGATGGATACTATACTAGGTTTTCCAAGGATATGCACTGGCAGAACATATGATCCGCAGTTCTTAAGTTGGAAACATCCCATTTTGATACATCTATATATTTCAGGCTTCCACAACCATAAAACATATCTGACATATCCCTGACATTAGATACGTTCAAGTTTGACAGATTTATATTTTTTAAAGGACCATCATGACTGTATGAAATGCCATAGCTGAACATACAGCTCATGTTCCACACGTTTCCAGTGTTCCAGGTTTCCAGCCCCCGGATTGTTTCCAGTTGCTTGCAGCAGTAGAACATATAGCTCATAGTCCGCACTTTAGAAGTATTCCATCCTGTTACGTCCAATTCTTGCAATTCATAACAGGCAGCGAACATTCCGCTCATGTTTCTCACATTGGAAAAGTTTAATGTGTTTAATCCCTTTATTTCCTTTAATCTAGGACAGGATCCGAACATACTCTCAGCACTTTGGCTTGGAGCCGTATTCAAATAGGTAACATCTATATATTCTATATTTGGCAGGTCAAAGAAAAGGAAACTGGCATCATAGCAATCTACATATGCACCATGTTTCGATCCTATATACAGAGTATCCTTATCCATCCATCCGACAACAGCTTTGTTCCCTTGCATGGATAGATCCGTGGTTTTATTATTTTTAACTTTATTGGTAAATATAATTTTTCTGGGATTTTACTTCTTTATATAATCACTTAACATGGAACTATTCAGACCAGGCTGATTTTTTATAGAAATCTCATATTTATAAATACTTCTATTGGTTTGAATAGTTACTACAGACTTTCCAACCTTTTTGGGGAGAATTGTATATGTGTTTCCGCTTTTTTCTTTTATGCTGATATTTTTGTTGGACCGATTGATTTCTTTTACTTTTGCCGATGCATCTACTTTTATATCAACAGAGTTGTTCTGATACACCGTCATTTCTTTTTCTATTATTTTCTTCTTCCGAACTACTATACTATACCGATAATTATTCTTATTGGTATAGACCGTAACCATTCCTTTTCCTGGTCTGCCAGAACAAATGGTATACTTATTTACTCCGCATTTCTTTATTCGGAAACTTTTATTGGATTTTTCGATCTTTTTTACTTTAAGTTTGGGGTTTAGTTGAATTGTTAATTTCTCGTTCTGGTATATCTTTTTTGTCTGAGTGCCAGCGTGAACAATAGTCATATTGCAGAGGACACATATAAGAATTGCCCAAAAATATAATATTTTTCTGATTTTTCTCAAAATACGGTATTCCCCCTTTTACAATTTTTATAAATATGTATTTTTTTGTGGGAAATAGTATTCCGAAAGTACAGAAATGGACATAAAGAAAACCGTCCAAATGGGCGGTTTTCAAAAATACTATATCATATTTACTCAGTCTTTATCAAAAACGGACATATCCGGAGTCATAAACCAACTGCATTTATTATCAGATACTGCCTTTTTGGGTTTCTTTTTACTTATTGGTTTAAGCGATTTTTCATCATTTATTGGTTTAATTGACTTTTTATTTTCAACAGCGACATCATCAGGTTTCTCTTCCTTTCTTACCATTTCCAGGATCATGTCCATGTAATATCCGGAAAGGGTAGTATCAATTTCTTCTGTAGTGCTAATAGCAGCAGTAAGATTTTTCATTTCCTGCTCCCTATGCATCTTAAATTTATAGATCATTTTTACCAATGCTTTATCCTTAAAAATACGTGCGATATTCTCTTTAAAAAAGAGAATATCGTCAGAAGAAAGGTAAGCTGATAAATACGTAATATCTTCCATGAAACGCTTCTGGTCATCTGGATAATATGGACAATGTACATTTTCGGGAGGTGCAAATTCCTTTCTGGAAAATCCTTTTTGTCCGTTTTTTCAGGCTTAATAGCTTGTACAATCTTTACCAAGTTATCATACGGAACCATTCCATTTACAGCAATCATGGAATTTTTGGTCACATTTCCGGAAGAACGCTGGTTTTCAACAATTTGGGTTATCTCATCAAGCGAAAAACCTCTTTTCTTTTTTCCATTACGTACTTTTGTTAAAAATGAAACAGATAACGCAGCTTTTCTCTCGAATTGTGTATCCGTCCGATTTCCTTTACAGGAATCCGTCAGTTTCATCAAAGTAGAAAAATCAGGCTGCTCGACAGACATATATTCATTTTGTTGGTCTTTTATTATTGTATACATATAAGTTCCTCTCTCAGATTAATTGTTCTAATCTTCTTCTCACAATACCAGATAGTTTTTCGGGTAAATTTAATGGAGCTTTATCCAGATAAAATTTTCTTATCACATCAATCTTCAAATCCCATTCTTTTTTAGAAAGCTGATGATATGTGTGAAGAAGCTCAACAATCACTTTATCCTCAAAATAATCCTGGCATTTCTTTCTCACTGCTTTAATCTTGGCAGCATCCATTCCATAGAGATAGGATGCCAGATCCTCCAGATACTCATCATAAGAAATTATTGCAGCGCTTTCTTTCTGTAAGGTTTCCAAAACCATTTTTTCATCAATGCCCTTTTTATTCGTTCTCTTGAAACAGAAGGTATCTCCCTTGGCACCGGGAAATTTTGTATTTGTTTCAATCAGTTCCGCCATCGTTACCTTACTGTCAGGTGATTTATGAACAAACATGGTTTCCAAAAATTCTTGTGGCAAATAAGTTTTTCGATTTCCTGTTGTTATCCGGCTCAAAGAAGAAACACTAATCCCACAATCTTTAGCAAACTGTTTCATATTTCTTTGACCTTTCATGGAGAAAATAAGGCTTTTGAATTCATTGCACGCTTTCTGAATGTCAGTCTCTTCTACCATTCCATCATCTTCATGTTCTGATTGTATAGCCCTTATTTTTACAGATGCTCCATTTTTAGCAAGAACCATACCATTCGCCTTAAATAGCTGTTCCATAGTCACCTTGCAGGTCGGCTCCCGATGCTCATACAGGCAAATCAACTGTTCAAGCAGAAGCGGGCGCTTTCTGCTGTTCTGAAGAACCCTGTATATTGCTGTCGTACTGATTTTGCAATCATACGCATAGCGTTCCACAGTACGTTTTTTTCCTTTCATACACTCAATCAGATTTGCCATTTTTTTCTGATCAAGCGGAGCCACGATTCCATAATCGTTATTCGTTAAGCTTTTCCAAAATTTCATTTCCCGATATTCATGTCTTTTCATAGGTTTCTCCTTAATAATCACATAATAAATCCACCAATACAGTATGCAGTTTTTGGATCCTTTCATCAATTAATGGTACATTTTCCATACTTGGATCCTTTAAATACTGAAGTAATTCCTGTGTTTTTACCCCATAATCTTCCACTGCATCTTTATGGAAAATACTAAGCATTCTGACAAGTGTTTTCTCTTTATAGATCGTATATAATCTTTTTTTCACTTCATAAATTTGCTTTTTTTCCAGAGTTGCCACAAAAAAAATGACGTCATCCAGATATTCAAGAAATTTCTCATCCTCTTTTTCCTTCTCCGTCATAGAATTTTCGATTTTATTATATGCAGCTGCATAATCAAACTGCTTATCGTTTGCTTTCTCTGCGACATTTAAACAGGTTTGCTTCAGAAAATGCCGGTGCGCAGCTATGGCATAATCCTTTCTTATCATTCCAAGGGATGCATATACGGAATCTCTTGTGATTCCGCTGGCCGGATCGCTGTTATCTGCCAATGCATCGGCCAATCTCTTAACCCCTCTCCAGTCATTATGTTTCCTGGTTTTCTCATTGCGGATATAACCTTGAAATACCCTGGGGGAATATCCACATTTCATAGCAAATTTATCAAGCGCCATATTACCCCGGCTCTGCAAAATTACATTTCCCAAGAGCGAATAGTCTTCCTTCATTATTTTTATATACTCGTCCATATAAAGTTCCTCCATGATTTTGATAAATCCATGAGAAATAACTATATAATATTCATCTCCTCCCCTGTATTCTCAAATGGATTTCACTTCTAATATGCTAGTGGACGCACAAAAAAAGTGGAGGAACACGTCCTCCACAAATACACTACCAATTAGACTGAATAGGCCATTCGCCAGAATCTAAATTTTTTACAGAATCAACTGTTCTATTACTGGATAAATAAAGCCGGTAGCTGATGCCATTCTCGGAAATCACGTCAATAGCATTTTCTTCTGCCTGATATTCTGCACTTTTTATTTTGCCAGCTTCAAGTGTATCAAGCGTCAAAAGAATATATTTTATGTTCCGTTCTCCCGGATCTGTTCCAAGTGCCTTTGCAATGGCATTCGTATTGCTTGCAGAAACTTCATTCCGGTTTGTATCTTGCACAAAGTCATCAACCCTGCCTGTAATTTTCCCGTGGCTTCCCAGACTCACAGCCATGGTCAGCGCAATAGCTGCCCAAATTGCTTTATACATAAATACCCTCAATCCATTTATTTCCGAACCTTTGTTGCCGCCAGATATTCCCTAAGGTTTCTCGCTTCTATAGCTGTAAGCTCTCTATTGTCAAATGAACCTACAGCCGGAGAATCACAGTCAAAGAAATAGTTGTTTCTTACATCTCGAAGCTGTGTCAATGATAATGGTAAGGTAAGAACTTGTTCATCTCTGTTGACAAGAGCATAGACAATAGTCTTTATCACCTCTATATCCTGTGTTCTGCCAATTTCCTTTTCATAAAGAACAGCCCTTGGTTCCCTATTTGCTCCAATAACATCATCACATGGATCAAATTTCCTCTTTACAAGATATTGGAAAAGAACAAATTCTCCATTTTCCAGTCCCACCCTGAAAGCAAGATGCCAAGGCTCCCTTGGCTCCAGGAATAACTTCTCAGGCTCCAGGAACACTTTCCCATTTTCCATCCTTGAAGAAGTTTCAAACACCGGTAACAGCCAGACATCAAACTCTTCATACAGATCAATCAATGGTTTATATTTATGTTTGATGTCTACATATAAAGAATCAGAAAAATTGTTACAGCAAGCGAGAAATGCGTGTGCAATATCCCCCTCTGCTCCTCCACGTTTCAGTGATTCTCCTACCTGTTTACATGGTATTGAATTACCATTATATTCCCAACATTCCTCAGAAAACTCATAAAGATATACCTTATTATCTTTATCAATTTTCTTGATAGAGCTAACTTCCAGGTGACGGATTTCACTGTTTTCTATTTGTGATTCTGCATCTCCATCTCCAACCCAAGCCAGTGAAATCGTGTATCTATTGCCTTTATCTGTACCTTTGTATGTTAAAGGTGCAAACGGAGTCTCTTCATACGCATCAAGAAATCTATCACAATCCTCTTGTGAAATAGTAAATCTGGAAGCATCAACACCAATTTCCTCAGCTGCAGCCCTCAGGCCTTCTTCACCCTCGCTTAAAATAGATTCAAGAATATCAGCTTTATCTCTTAAAAAAGTTGCATAATTGTACAAAGGTTTAGAAGGGCTTTTCGTTTCATTTCCTTTAATATCAATAATTTTACTCATTTTAGTCTCCTTATATTTTACCAGTTTTTTCCGCTTTCAGTCAAGTTAGTTTACAATTCGTCTAAGCCGCCACCTGCTTGAATCTTCATAATTGCATCAGCATTATCAATGCCGTTTCCAATTACCGTAATTTCATTTAACCAATAGGGGATATCCTCACGAAAACCATTTGCCTTAGGGGAAAGCCATTTGATATACCATCCAAACTCTTTTCCATGCAAACCATATTGGACAATTCCAATACAATCGCCCCAATCCTCTTTTACCAGATCATTTTCCCAGATACCATTATGAGCCTTATCCAGTAATTCAGAATACTGGCAGCAGGTTTCAGGAATTATTTCCGCATATTCCCAATCTTCATAGCTTTCATAGTGGTATATAAGATGTTCTATTTTGTCCAATATATGGATCCGCCGCTGATAATGGCCTGTTACCCACTCTCCATTTTTCTTTCTTTTTCCTTTGCATAAAAATTCACGCACAAAATCTCACCTCCCTGCTCTTTTTTTTAATATGTTAGATTCTTGAAATGTCAGCAATCAAGAAAAGATACGGCGGTGTTATGGTGCAGATATGACATTTCACCAAAAGCCAGAAATATTTCACCGGCTTTTCTAAGACCATATATTAAGTTGCTGATTTTCCAGACTGCCAAAATTCATCCACAACACTTCCTGTTTGTTTGAAAGCCCTTGGGTTAGGGACTTATGTTTTTCGGTATGCCACCCCTTAAGCAAAGTATTATATACCTCGTTATCATATCCACTGATAATGGCTGGACCGGAATGTTGGCTTAAAGCTTCCAACAGCTGAATATGCTCTTCCACGGACATCTCTTTCTTATACTGTTTTCCTCCCGTCCTTGTTTGAAGCAGATATGGTGGATCACAATAGATTAAAACATTTGAGAAATTAAATCGCCTGATAAGCTTGACTGCCGACACATTTTCGATCTGGACACCTCGGAGGCGTTCTGCTGCCTGAAGAAGTCTTTCAGGCAACTGCACCCAGTCATTGGCTGCATATGCTTTATCTCTTCCCTGTACATCGTTTTTCCATCCCACTTTTACTCCGGATGAACGATAACCATATCCCATGTTGCACTTTATGGCAAAGTTTGCGGCCATTTCAAAATCATCGCCAGGAATTTTCGTATATGCTTCGTCATACACCTGTCTTGAATATGGAGTATAATACAAAATATGTGCCAGTTTTTCCGGATCCTTTTGGATACAAGAAAAGAAATTTACTACATCCCCATCCAAATCATTAACTGTTTCTATATTGGAACGTTCTTTTGAGAATAATACAGCCCCACTCCCGAAGAAGGGTTCAAGATAGCTTTTATGTTCCGGGAAATAAGAAATGATCCAGTCAGCAAGTCTCCATTTTGCTCCTGCATACCGGATAAGAGCCTTTTTATTCTTCATTATCATCTTCCTTTTTCCATACATCTGAATTTCCAAGTTCAATTCCATCCAATGTATCGCCCTCTGCTGGGATCAGATAATAAAGCCTTCCGTCAATCTTTCTTTTTTCAATCCTGGACAAATCCGTAAGCTCTGTACGAATGGTTCCGCTGTCCGTTTCAATGGTTACTTTCGAAGAAACCAGATTATTCACAGAGAAATCGCACCCCTCATATCCTTTGATTGCCTCTTCTACCTTACTTCTGTCTGCCCCATCACATTTTGCAATTACTTCTGCAATTTCATTCTGGTTCAGCTTTACGTCCTCACCAGACAGGGACATATCAATTATTTTCTCGGAAAAAAAGTCATATATGTTACGCACAACAGAATATGGTACTTTTGAATCAAAAGAATCATTCAATATGTTGTGAAAACCGTTTATTTGCTGCTCCGGTGTTAATGGCGGTTTTACCCCAAATAAGCCAGCAGTAACATCTTCTACCCTGGAAAGATTCTTCACGCTTTTCACATAAATAGCTGCATGGTCAATATCCGTATGACCTTCACTCAATGTTGGATACAAATATGCACAATATGGATCTTTCAAAACTCGCTCCAAACCCTTAAGCGCAAATTCATTTTTAGGCTTATCAAATAGAATCTCTGGCTTGGTAAGTGAACAGGGCTGAATCATCATAAGGACAAAAGAATATACTTCTTCGCTGTCATCAGATATCTTTGGAATATCCCATCTTCCAAAGGCAAAGAAAATACAGTAATTATCTTCTATGGATAAAGTATCTCTTACCTTTTGGGCAATTTCTTCTAATTCCTCCAGGTTCTCCAGTGCATTGTCTCTGGGGGCTGCCAGCAGGTTTTCTCGGGTCGTTATCTCAGATACGGTGCTTCCCAGTTTTCCACTGACACCCTTTTTCATAAAGTTACAATACTGGGACAGCTGGCTCTCTTCCAAAGAGTAAAAATTTTTCGGCTTTTGGAATATGATATCATCAGTTTTGGTATCAACATAGCAGGTAACACATTTGATTATTGAATTATCATTTGCACGTGATACAATTTTTTTAATTAGTGCAATATCTTTTTTTATCATCCTGTATACCTCCGGTATTTTTGTTTAATATGTTAGTTTCCCGCAAAATAATCCAGTTTTCATACAAGGAATATTCTTGTATGGAAAGCTACTTTGTTTTAAGAAAACGAACATATTAGAAAAAAAACAGACAGGAGAAATGCTTCATGGTTCAGTTATTCACTTTTTTCATAGCACAGGTGATCTTTTTGCCTGTATATTTGCAGACAACTGATATTTGTACCGAAGGTAAGGCAACGAAAGTACAAAAGTTCCTCTATATTTTAATATCTCCGTTTTCGGCATACATCTATATAAATCTACTGTTTATGATTCTCTCCGTATGCCTTCCTTCCGATATATTTAACCATTTTATATCAACTTCAGATATCCTCATTATTTTAATGTCATTTTTATTTGTCCATATATACAACCGATTAAGCATGGAGATTGAGGATTGGAGCAAAACATACTACGCTTCCATATATTTCAGTTTTTTCCTTCTGGAAACAGCATTTAGTTGTGTATATAACACATTACTGGGATCCGTAATATTCAACATAGCGGTTCCTGTTTTGGTTATTTCATTATACCGGAAACTGATTATCCCATTATTCCAGCAAATTAAGGCCCGGCCGATGGTAGAGGCCTCCCCTTCACTCTTTGTTTTACCTGCCATTGCAGAATTATTTTTTATATATAGAAGCGGAGTTACCATATATCTTGCTGCCGCAGCTCCGGATTTATCACAGGACAGTATTTCAGCAAATGTAATTCTGACTGCATTTGCCTACATTTTGATCAGCTTCATATTTTTAAGCACCATAACTCTTTTAAAAAATATTGTAAATGAGCAGAATATAAAAATCGAATCAGAGAAAAATGTCACTTTAACCACAGATATGATTAAAGCATTGGTAAAAACAATAGATGCCAAGGATCCATATACAAACGGTCATTCCGTCCGGGTTGCAGAATATTCCAAAATGATTGCAGAACAGGAATATTCGGATGCGCAAAAAATACAAAACATACACAACATTGCTCTGTTACATGATATTGGAAAAATAGCAATACCGGACGAAATTATCAATAAACCCGGGAAACTAACAGATGAAGAATACAGCCTGATTAAGGCACATACCATTACAGGTGCGCAGATTCTATCCGAAATATCCTCCTACCCGGATCTTATCAATGGAGCAAAATACCATCATGAACGATATGACGGAAGAGGTTATCCATGTGGGTTAAAAGGTGAAGAAATCCCGGAAATTGCTGCCATAATAGGTGTTGCAGATGCTTACGATGCCATGACATCCAATCGCAGCTACAGAAAGATGCTTCCACAAGATGTTGTTAGAAATGAAATATCAAAAGGTCTCGGCACACAATTTCACCCAAAATGGGGAAAAATCATGCTCCAACTGATCGACCAGGACACATCCTATACAATGCATCAATAGTTTTACCGCAGCCCTCATAAGTGGGCTGCCAAATGAAAAGCCCGTACCATTTGCAGTACGGGCTTTTCTCTTTCATAATTTTTGAAGCGTTATTTGCGCCACCACCACCACCATAATCCTAAAGTATCTACAGGCCAAAACATAATGGGGCACCTCCTCTCCCAATAATATATTGCGCAGTTTACGTCTTCCATGCGCTTATCTATAATATGTCATTTTGCTTTGTCAATCGAACGTGTATAATCCTCAAATCTTTTGCATACCTGGAATGTACATCTGGAATTCACCCATCTTTGAAGTTTCTTTAGAGGATCGCTTCTTTTTAGCTTATACTTATCGTAAATCATAACATAAGGACTATATCCAAGATCCCTCAAAATATATATCCTTTCCAAATCCTGCTCAAAAGATGTATCAAATCCACACAGGACATATACTGTCATTTTTCTGTAATCCCATCCGGTGGCCTCCTTAAACTGTTGAAATTTTGGAACAATTATATCTTTTTCTTCATAGCGGTCCCATGCAAAATGTATTTGTTTTATTTTCATTTGTTGCAAGACATTTATTTTTTCTGGTGTCATAAGCCGGATATCGCAGCCTTGCGAAAAGTCAATCCAGGCTTTACTGGCAATTAATTGCTGTGATAACTCTTCCCATTCTTTGCACGCAAATAGGTTTGGATCTAACAATACAATATTCTTTTGTCCATTCCAAAAGCTGCTTAAATCAGCAACTTTTCTTGATTTTTCCCCTTCTTTTTCAGCTACAATACAGAAATCACACCCTCTAGGACAGCCACGGGTGAGAAAACCGTAAGCAGTGTCTGCAAACTGGGGATAAATTGAATAATCTGGAAAAGAATCCTCAATTTCTTTCGGCAGAGGTTCTCCACCTGATGGGAAATAGTACCCGGTTCCCCCCTTTATTATTTTTTTGCCATTAATTGGATGCTCATAATCTGGAGTATACGAAAATACTTTACTCATATATACTATGTCTGGAACCGTTATCCAATCAAGAAGAGGGTCGTACCACTCCACTTCATCCCCCAAACTTTTATAATATGCAGAAATTTTCATAAGTGGTAAATTAGGGAAATTGTGTCCATCCACGTCAATCAAACGAATTCTCATTTTTATGCTCTTTCCTCCGGCTTATATTTACAATCGTTCACTTTTAGAAGCAATCCTGGTTGGGAGTAAGAATGCACCTAGAGCTTTGTGTGTTTCAGATGAGCTACGCCCCCTCTCTGGCGGCACTACCTGGCAGCAGGATACAAACGGACAATATAGCGGATACATAGTTTCAGAAGTATCCGTCCCTTTGCAAGGCTCCGTCCAATGCCATTCAGTTCGATTATTGTCCATTTCTTCCTCCGATCTCAGGTATCCAATCCTCTTCCTGCAATCTTATAAGGCCTTCTGGAACACACTCCTTTAACGCAGAATCCTTTGCAAGAGCCATATCAATAATATAGAAATCTGAGCCATTCTGCATAATATCAATGCTCCATTGCCCTGATAAACGAATGTCCTGCAACATATTTTGTATTTTTTTACATACCAGGTCTTTGTTTGAAACATACTGTTTCATTAGCTCTTTCTCACAAGCAGAATAAATAATATAATCATGAACCTTATCTGGATTATTAGAGTCCTCGGACTGTCCAAACCTTTGTTTCATAAGTTCTGGTTTCCAATATGGACTAATCCCAAGGATCTCATCTGTATCGAAATCAACAAACACCCGGTATTCTGGTCGCAATGGTAGTCCATAATAAATTTCCTGTGTTCCGGGCTGTGGCTGAATATATTCCCTTACAACCCACTCCGTCGTCGTGGACATACCGTAAATAACAGGCTGGTTTCTGCCGCTAAGATCATAGTGCGCATGACAAAGTGCCTGATAGTGAATAAAAAGCAGATATTCCCCTAGTTCATTAACTTCTCTTTCCCCCACTACATGGGCATTCCGAAAATCAAATTTGCTGGAATAGGTTCCTGTTTTTATGAAATACTCCTTCTGCGGATCCAATTCAAATGCTTTATAGCAAAATTCATCAACGATTCTCAATGTAGCAGGTGTCAATTCCATATACTCTAATCGTGTAAGCTGCAATAAAGGCAGTGGAACTTTTAATATTTTGGTGGCAGGGACTTTAAAAAATTGTTGTTTTTTTACTGCTTCTATAAGTGGCGGGAGCCAATTTCCCATGCTATTTACATTTTTGTCAATAATTTTATATGTAATAGGATCCAGATCTAAAATATCTAATCCCTGACGGAATGAACCATATAATCGTTTTTTTAGCTGCATATTTTGGGTTTCTAGGTAAGATTTATACTCATACAAAAGTACACCTGCTGCCCCTTCTGAAATGTCTCTCTTAAAAAGATAGCCAGTCAATTCCGGACGGTACGCTTTCGGAATTTCATCCAAATCTTCCTGGGAGACAGGAACATATTCCTCTGGGAGAATATCAAAAGTTTCCAAATGAGCATCTTTTCCGTCCCATGCATATATAATCGAACAATCTAACAATTCAGCAACAATCCTTTTAGCAATGGCATCTATATCACCTTGTTCTGCTGTAATATCAGAAATAAGCCGTTTCTTTTTCTCCTCAACAATTTGTTTCGCATTAATAGCAAAAAAATTGTCACTGAGCATTTTTTTACCCAACACATGGTTCTTGTATGATTCCTCAAATTTTATTAAAGCTTCTGGATTTATTTTAAGGAACTCCGCTATTTCATCTTTTGATAACAATACTTTTTTAGCTTTTTTTCCAAAAATATTTTTTAAATCAAACATCTGCCCACTTCCCTTCTTTCTACTAATATGTTAGAAAGAAAAAAATAAGCCTGATTCTCATACAAGAAACCAGGCTCAAATCGATTATTCTCTTTTATCACAACAACTCAATATTCGCTCCAGAATGGTCTACAATGTTTCTTAAAAAACGAACTTTTTCCGGATTAATATGGTACGATTCCTTATTTATGTATGTACTGGAATTTAACACACCATCAACATCTAAAAAAATAATTTTCATATTTCACTTTCCTTAAAATAGCTCAAATTGATTTTAGTTTTTAAAAGAGAAAAACGCTGCTAATTTAAGATTTTCCAATTTTCTTAAATCTCAATTTCACCAAATATTAATAATCTCATCACAGAATTATCATTATTGGACTTTATATTATTTATAACAAACAAGCAAAGATGCTTTTTATATAGATAAATCTCCTTTCTTTCCTGCCGGGGTCACTCCCCGGCTTTGCTTTTTTCTTTTGCAAATTTCTTCGCCCTTGTGTCCGTAAGCCGGTGATAATTATGGGATAAGCGCCATTCAGAAAGATCTACCTGCCAGCCCTCATATAACTCCATATATTTTTCTAGTAATTCAGCTTCAGTTTCTTCCCGTTCACGGACATATGCAAGAGCCATATTCAGGTATGGAATGCCGTCTGAATATTCCACAACCTTATTACCACGTCTCCAACCACCCATCTTCCGGTTCTGAATTGCATATACTAGGTAAATAGAGTTAAGGAACGTTAAATTTAAGTATTCATCTGGCATGATTTCCATATTGGCAAACGAATCTTTTCCGGTTTCCCACCAGTTATAACTATCCTTTTTATGTGCGGAGACATAGCACTTTTCACTTTTCTCTCCAAGTTCAATATGATCAAATACAAGATAATAACTGCCAGCATAATTTCTATGGAAACCATTTATGTACTCTTTATCTGCAATCCTTTCTTCACCATTAACCCGAACTATCAATTCCAAAACCTGTTCAGGAGACAGACCTTTCACAGAATAGAATTTATGGTACATATTATTGAAAACTGTGATTGACTGCACTTCTGTTCCTAAATATTCATTTGTGCGTCTTGTTACAGGGCGCATTCTTGTATGTTCAATTCCTTCTTCCACATATTTTTTCTCAATTTCATCCTTGACATCGAGCCGATATTTTCTAAAAACAAGATTATATTCTTGTTCTGTATCAATACAATTAATCGGCATTACCATGCGGTTTGGAATACTGGCATCATGTGTTCGATTTCGCTCTCCACGTCCACGGTCATTATTCCACGCCATATTCTTGCTCTTATAAGAATTAGCATCATCTCTGGTAATGGTCATTGTTGTAAGAATCATGTCTCCTTTTAGCAGGGGCATATCCGTCCTTTTCACAATATCCGCAAACGTACCATACCGATTGTCCTCCAGCCACCCATCTGCCATAGAAAAAATAACATATGGAGATGGTTTGGAAAGATCAATTCCCTCCGGCACACGAATTAATTTGCGTTTCTGTAACACCCCTCTCAAAATACAATATACGAAATATCTGGAAGCCACTTCCTCTTTTGTGGAACTCTGCTCATTTTCATCCTGTATTGTCTCTTCCCGGGTTTCTGGTCTGAAAAAAGCATTTCCATCTGGAATATTAATCCGTTCTTCATCAGTCCATCCGATCCAGAGATTTTCTCCATCCCTAAGAAGAATTCCTATTTTCTTCCCATGAAAAACCTCATATCTTTTCAATACATTTGCAACCATCGGATGGTCGCAGAGATGGAACTGGCTCTTAGCAACCTTTATCAGTGATACTGACTTAGGCCCAGGGGCAAAAAGATCCCGAATATCTTCCCTGTTCTTTAATATCTCCTCAAATGTTTTAATATCGTCTCCGTCAAAATCATAAAGTGCCAGCCACTTTCCCATCTCCTCATCAAGATAGCGAACTTTCTGGTAAATCACAACAGATTCTGTTTCACTTGAATATTTGCCGTTTACCAAAGGGATAAAATCTATTGTTTCCCCCATAAAGCAGCGAATACTATAAATTTCGGTATCGAGCATGAACATTTGTCCCTGAAGGACGTTCATCTGCGCTTCCATTTCAGCCTTTTTCTCTTCGATTACCCGCAGCTTATCCGCATATTTTTGCTCCAATTCCTGCTTGATACGTTCCAGTTCCTCTTTCTTCTCCTTTTCCAGATTTGCAATTTCAATTTTCTTTTGCTCAATCTCTGATTGCTTATCTGAAATATTGTTTTTCATGTCCATACAGCTAAGGCCGGACGGAAGCACAATTTCATTCTGCTTTTCTGTAATTCCAATACGGTTTCTTAGCTCTCCAATAGGTATATTCTCTACATTCTCATAGGCAGTATATTCCACCGTATAGGGAGGAACCCCAATCATTAATTCTCCGGATCTAAGAACAGCTGCATATTCACTCCAATACAAAACTTCCCAGTTCATTTCCATTGTATCCAGAAACTCCATGTGTTCCTTTATTTGCTTTGTAATGCTTTCACTGGGAGCGCATAATACGCTACACTGACCTTCTCCTGTTTTTACCATGCAGTTCCATATAATATCTTCCACTTCAGATGGCACCATATAGCGTACCTTTTCATACCATCCAGTTTTTTTTCTGGCAGAAAGTTCATTCTCCTTTGATACATATTCTGTGTATTTATTCCATAACAGTTTCCCTTTTCCTATTACCTGCATACTGTTTTCCTCCCGGCTAAAATCCGACACCTTATAACTTTTTCAGGATATCCATAAAAATGTCCGTTTTTATCTGGCAAACATTACAATCAAAGTAAAAAATACAGTAAGTGAAATTTTCTGAACACTGTAGAATAACAGTTTCCACTTCTTCACCTGCTACAAATACGTCTAAAACTGCACTGGCATAGTTACAGACTTCCACTTTTTTCTCTACATCTTCTACTATGTTGATTTCCCAAAATTTTCCTTCTGGATAGGAATTTAATGAAAAACCTTTTTCTAATAATATTTTCGCATAATCCATAATTCTCTTTTCCATGTAGGCAGCAGATTAAAAACTGCTGCCAGCTTATTTAATTATAATATGACCTCGATGCATTTCCATAGTCACGTTGATAATTGTACTGGTAATTCTGATAATCGTTTGGCTGTGTCTGATAATTGTTCTGTGTCTGGTAGTCATTCTGCATCTGGTAGTCATTCTGCATCTGATAGTTGTTCTGCTGATCCTGGTAATCGTTCTGATTTATCTGGTAGTCACTCTGCTGGTTCTGGTAATCCCGACGCTTGTTTCGTGAATATCCATTACTCCATTGATTATTCGGTTTATAATTTCGGATATATTCAGCAATCTGCCGCCGTCCAGAAACAATGTTCCTGGCTGGAACAAAAATTTCCCACATTCTTATATATGTATCTACCCTTTTTAAAAGCTTAAACATATCCATATCACTCAGATTTATAAAAGCGTATCTATCCTGAATGTAGCTTCCACCTTTCATATAATAGCCACCAGTTTTGCTTTTTACACGGATTCCACGGCCATTTGAAATTGCTATAAACCATGGGTTATTTATCGGAGTACCATCCGGCTTAAAAGAATGTCGTGTAATCTGCAATCTCTGCGCTGTAGACATTCCGCTTTTGTCTGGATCCCCAAATATTTTATCACTTTTATCAGAAGGCCATTCAAAATCCTGGATTCCCCATTCAACTCTTGTTAAGAGATACTGAATTTGCTCCGGCTCCAGGTTAAACTGCACAATAACATTATTCTCGCCCGTTCCATTGGAATAGTCCTGAATCGTAATTCCAATAAGGGAGCTGTGTTTTATGCCAGCTGAATCCTTTTCTCCTTTAGCATGAAGCTGCGCATAATTGGTGGATTCTACTGTTTTTAATTTATCATAAAAAGCAATCAGCTTTTTTGATGTCTGAATCTTCACGATCTGATTGGTTGGTTCATTCATGAGCAAGATCCTCCTTTGCTTTTCTTTTAATATGTCATTTATTTATTTCAGAATCGCATTTTCATACAAGAAATTATTTCTATATTGAAATTATTAAACAATTATTCTTTCATATAAATTGTATTTTTAAATTAAAAGAGCCAGGTTTCCCCAGCTCTTATTGATTCATTTTATGTATTCTCGAAAATTATGACAATATTTTCACCAGCCATCCTACGCCATACTGGGTAACTGTATCAACACCAACAATTAAAACTGCCGTAACTGCACAGATTCCAATGACTGCAATAGACTTCCGAACAAGTTCTCTTTTAGTAGGCCAGACAATTTTCTTCCAATCCTGTTTGATACCTTTTAAGAAATTACGCATATTTTTTCCCTCCGAGCTTTTTCAAATTAAATTTTTTCTTACGGTTTCTATTTTCTTTTTTTCCCATAAGAAAACCATCAAGGTTTCTAACTTGCATTTCAGATTCAATCTGAACCAAAGTTTCAAGTACAACACCCACAATAATGATGATGGATGTACCTCCAAAAGAAACATGGGCACCAAACAAGCCATTCAATACAGTAGGAATCATTACAATGCCAAGCAAACCAGTCGTTCCTATAAAGACCATATGATTCACTACTTTTTCAATATATTCCTCAGTAGGTTTACCAGGCCTTAATCCCGGAATACAGCCTCCTTGTTTCTTCAAATTGTCTGCAACTTCAAGGGCATTAAATGAAATAGACGTATAAAAATATCCGAAAAAATACATCATAACAATATATCCAATCAGTCCAACAGAATACTGTGGAGCTGCCGGATTAAACCAGTTATTTTGATTCACACAGTTTAAAATAAAGGCGCTGATACCACTTCCATACCCTTTTCCAGCTACTGCTGCAACCAACTGCGGGATAGATAAAATAGTGGAGGAAAAGATAACCGGCATGACTCCGGCAACGTTTACTTTAACCGGAATTTTTGATGCCTGGTTTCCTGTTAATTGACGCCCGTTCATTTTTCTGGAATACTGAACTGGAATATTTCTCTGTGCTTCATTCAAAAGCACCACCAGAGCAAGTGTTGCAACGATCACTGCAATAATTACCAGTGTAGCTAGACTTGCTTTCGCCAGTCTTTTTCCGGATACAAAGTTTTCAAATAAGGTTGTAAGGCTTGATGGAACTCTTGACAGAATATTTACAGCCAAAATCACAGAAATACCATTTCCAATCCCTTTTTTCTTTATCAGTTCACCTATAAAGATCAGAATACCGCTTCCACCAGTCAAACACACAACAATTACAATTCCTCTAACTATATTCATATTGGGCAGCAGACCGGATTTTCCAAAACCATACGCCATGGCAATGCTCTCTGCAAATGACAGCCCCACTGCCGTCCAGCGGTTGATCCATTCCAGTTTCTTCTTACCATATTCCCCGTCTTTCTGAAACTGCTCCAGCGCAGGGATAACAACTGTTAAAAGTTGAATCACGATTGATGCCGTGATATACGGGGTAATTCCGAGCGCAAATAATGAGAAGGATTCGAACGACCCACCGGAAAATGCAGAAAAAATATTAAACGCACTATCCGCATTTTGAGCAAACCATTGCTTAAAATAAGTAGTATCAATTCCTGGCACAGGGATCTGTGAACCGATTCTGACTATAACAATCATAGCCAGTGTAAATAGTAGTTTTTTTCGCAATTCCTTGATTTGGAATGCATTTTTGATGGATTTTAACATATAGGTTCCTCCTTATAAAATTTATCTTTAATATGTCTTATTCTTTAAATCACAGCACTTTTTCATACAAGAAAACAGGCAGATCATTTTTGACCTGCCTGCAAATACCATAAATTATTTAACTGTTACTTCAAATTCCTGGGAAAATCCCTTATAAGATACCGTAAACGGATATGTTCCAGCATCCTGTTTGGGATCAAAAATAATCGAAAAATCTGTTACTGGCGTTTTGTTTCCAAGATAATCAGTTGCTGTTACGGTAATACTGGACGGATTTATGTTCTCTCCAATTTTTACCGGATCATGCCGATACTCAAATTCCACAGATTTCGGCTCTGTTTTAATAATTGATGTTACATTCAATGTAAGATCATTTCCTGCATAGTGAACTACAATAGTTGCTTTTCCCTTATGTTCTGTTGCCGGAGTATAATCAAATGTAAAGTCTGTAATATTCTTTTGAGATCCGTCACTATAAGTTCCAGTCAAAACAATATCCGATGCAGCCGGTGTCTCATCAGAGAAAATATAACTTTTACTGTATGACGCATCCAGACCGGTAAGTGTCGGTTCTGACGTTTTCTTTTCAATAACCGTAATAGGAACCTTTTTTGTAAAACCATTCCAAGAAACAGTAAATGTATATGTTCCCGCATCTTGTTTTGGAGAAAAATCACAACTAAAATCTGTTATATCCTTTTTAGTGCCATCAGAATAGCTTACTGTTACCACTAGCTGTCCTGGGGAAAGGTTTTCTCCCACATAGACAGATGATGGTTTTAACGAGTATGTAATCCCCGTCACGGTTGGTTCTGTTGACTCTCTAACCGGTATATTAAGCTGTTTCAAAAACCTGTCTGCAGTAATGGTTGCAATGTATTTTCCATCAGAATAGCTTATGTCAATTTTAAATCCGATATCTTTTTGGGATCCGTCTGAATAAATACCCTTTACTACAAAATCAGAAGTCTTAAACTGATACCCTTTCTCAACCTCATCCAGAAGACACACCGCTTCAATATCGGAAAGAGTCACATCCGATTTTTTTCTTTTTACAGTAAAACTTGTAGAGAATTTTCCATCGGTTGTTGTAACTGTATAGGTATAATCAGTTCCATTAAAAACTCCATTGACACGATATCCTGAAATTGTTGCTGTACTGCCATCGGAATATATTCCAATAACCTTGATTTTGTCAGTGGTAACCTCATTAATAGATGAAATTTCAGCAACAGAACATGATGCACTGATTCCTGTTAATGTTTTGGATGGGGTTACAGGTGCCGGAGTTGTCGGAGAAGGAGTTGGTGTTGCATCAGCTTTCTTAATATTAATCGTTGCTGTAATGGAATCTTTCCATTGATCATTTGTAGTAGCCGTAATTTTTACCGTTCCTTCTGCGATGGCTTTTACTGTTCCATCAGAAGATACAGTAGCAATCTTTGGATTACTTGAATTCCAGGAAAAAGATTTTTTCAAATTTTCCGGTTTATATACTACTGAGAATTTAACAGTATTTCCAATTCCCAATATTGTTTTTCCATTTAAGGATAAGCTTTTTACACGTTCTTCCGTCTGAGAACCAGAAGTTTTCTTTTTCACCGTAACCTTACAATAGGCCTTTTTTCCACTTCCATCTTTTGCTGTTGCTGTAATGGTAGCACTTCCAGCCCTTTTTGCCTTTACAACTCCGGCAGCATTTACAACAGCAATAGATTTATTACTGCTTTTCCAGCTTACTTTCTTATTTGCCGCACTGGAAGGAGATATATTGGCCTTCAATGTGTAGCTCTCTCCTACATTCAAAGAAATATTCTTTTTCAGAGTGATTTTTTTCACCTTCACCGCCTTTTTCACAGTGATATTACAAGTCAATGTTTTTTTATTGACTTTTGCTGTAACCTTTGTTTTTCCTGCCTTTTTAGCGGTTACAACACCGGATTTGTTTACAGTTGCGACTTTAGGGTTAGCCGATTTCCACGATACTTTTCCATTCTGTCCCTTGACTTTCAAAGCCGTACTTTGTCCAATATACAGGGTAACACTTTTTTTACTGATTGAAACACTAGCTGCATAAACTGGGACTGCTGAGATAAGCATCGCAAATATCGTTAAGATCACAGCCGCCTTTTTAATAATTTTGTTCATTTTTCTCGCTCCTTTTTTTCTTTTTAATATGTCATTTTGTCAAAAAATAAATTTTATCTGCAAAAAAATCTCATAAATAACATATTATATATGAAGACAATATTTGGAGGAAAATTTATGAACGAGAATACCTGTTTGTACTGTAATGAAGCAATCCCTGAGGGAAGAATGATTTGCCCGCTTTGCGAATCACGACTTTCAGATCCAGACTTTCTAAAAATCATGCGGAATGAGTCTACTTCAAAAAATACCGCAGCAAAACCCAAAAGAATTTTCGTACCTTTCCAGGTACTTTTCAGACATAAACATACCGCAGTTTAATTCATAAAGGAGGCCAAAATGAACGACTTTGATCAATTAAATAATTCCTTTTTGCAGCACCAAATGCTCCACGAACAAATGCGTCACGATCAATACCTCCGGCAGCAAGAAGAAATCAGGAGGCAGCAGATAGAGTTGGAAAAAAGAGAGCTTTTCGGTTCTCTCATTTCCAAGCACACCCATAATAACTTCTAGCCCTTGCTCTCGCTAGAAAAGATAATCAACAAGGCCCTCCAGCTGCCCCATGGAAAGCACCTGCCGGATACGTCCAATCATCAACATACATCTCTTCAACCGAAAAATCGCCGCTAACCAGGCTATGAATTGCTTTTTTATCCCCGTGATAAACACAGGATTTCGCACTGCCAACGAAAGTATCCAGATCACATTTATTATCCAGCGTAAATCCCAAAATATGTTCGTCCTGCTTTAACAGTTCATATTCTTCTGGGTACAGTTCTCTAAGGCCGGCAAATAACTCCGGGGTTGAAAAAATACACTGGGCGCAGGAACAGCGGTTCCATCCGGCACGATAGCATGGGTGAGGGTTTGCTTTATGGCGCTTAATTACCTCCCAGACATCCTTTTCAGAATAATCGATCATAGGCCTCCACTGATGGACAATTCTGTGAGACCGTTTTTCTGCATTTGTACGGTGAATTTCCATTTCATTATATTTTGCTCTACCCCTGCTCTCTCCCCTTCGTTCTCCAGATACAATCAGTATTTTAGTGTTTTTATTAGTTTTTCCAGAGCTTGAAATAACACTGTCCTGTACAGAAGATTCCAGATTTTCACCTTCTGTCGAGGTCTCCTGACGTTTGCTGGCTATTTCTTCAAGTTCCCCCAGTCGGCTCAGGTTGCTTATCACAGAATCTGCGACCATAATTTTCAGATAAGCGCTGCACCAACGGCGGGAAAGATCTCCTGTTTTGGCCGGAAACTTCATTCGGTATCCAAACTTTTTTAATTCCTCCTTCATTCCTTCGGTTGCATTTTCCTTGATTTCCTGACATTTCATATAATTGTTGGACCGTTTACATTGACGTATTTTCCCAGAATCTGGTTCAATCCATTCAACAGGTTCACTTGCACCAAGACGGTACAATTCACCAAAAAAGCCATTTATCCTGTAAGAAACTCTCAATGGAACGCCCTCTGCTTCTGCGAATGCTTTCACGTAGTTCTGTGTGCATCGCCAATCCATATGTCTGACTGGGTGCCCGCCATCAATATCATGATGCCACAACTCAATCTTCTCTTTCGGCACTCCAAGCTCCAGAAGCTTATAATAACAAGCCATACTATCTTTTCCGCCAGAGAACAGGACAACAACCAGGTCATATTCTTCCAGTGGAAACAGATGATCTAAATAAATCTTTTCAAAATGGGCACTGTCTTTTCTTCCCGGTACTCTTGGAGATAGCTCTATCCCTTTTCCATATATCGGAGAATCTTCCATTCCCAAAACGACTGGTGTATTTACAGTACAATCAATATCTTTAACAAAAGCCATATTGTATACCTCCCGTTTTTTCCAATATGTCATTTGTTTCACGGTCGAAGATACTTTTCATACAAGGGATTTTCTAGTGAACAATACTCATTGCCTACACTTTGTTTAGACATGGGAACTTCGGAAAATTAAATAAGGGCGACAAAAAGTCGCCCTGAGAAAATAGGTTAATTCTGTTTTTAGGAAAGATTTTCTTTATCGCATATCACCTCAAAGAGAATCTTTTTATAGTTCGATCCATCACTGATTTTACGTTTCTTGAAAATTTCCTCACAGGTAACCTCTTTTGCAAGTCTAAGATATTCTGAAATAGACATTCCTGAAATTTTTTCGTTCTTACATAACCGAAGTTCCTGTAAATCACAATATTCTGCCAGTTTGCAGCCTTCACATTTTTCTTCTGACAGACTGAATATTTTCGCTTCTCCTTCCTCGATCCACGTCCTGGCACATTCTTTTAAGATACAAACGCCATCGGAGCAGCCAAAGGTGGATACTTTCAGCTTAGGATAATATAGATCAGTGAGTCTGCTTTTGCAGAAAACTGGTTCAGATGCACTATTATAAATCAAAAATCCTGCTGCCTGAGCCCATGTTTTCAAAGGAAGATTATTCAGATTCTTATCTTTATAATATGCTTCCTTCAGGGTGCAATACTCAAACGGAATGCACAGCTTTACTTCTTCATACCCCAATCCCTCAACAACGTTTTTCCATGAAAAATCTTTTCCAAATACCTCTCTAAAATTCATGATATTCCTCCTCTGTTAGACCAATTTTTTCTCTATATCCGGATTTCCGGATGCAATGATCCATAAGTCCTTCTGGATTTCCTTAAACAAACAAATTTCTTTGATTTCCAGCCGGTCAGTAAAAATTACTGAGCTTTGCTCCAATTCCCGCTCAGACGCAAATTCAAGTGTTCCCATAGCGAGCTGAATGCAATCACTCCCGGATCCATAAATAGTTTTTAGAAAAATTCTAATAAATCGGTTATTTTTTCTCATGTCAATGCGGGCAGTTCCATCACTTCCCATAAAAGTTTGACTGTTAATCACATATCCTGCTTTCAGACATTCTAAAATGATTTTTGTAAATACCTGATCAATTTCTTTTTTTGTCATAAGTATCCTCCGTAAATATAGTTTTCTTCCAAAATTTTAATTAACCCATATTCCTATCCTCCCTTTTATCAAAAATATTTGTTCTTCCTTAATATGTCATCCCCGCCTAAAATACGTTCTCACGCATTCCGATGAAAAACGAAAAATATTACATATTATAAATAAACAAATGGGAAAGCCCCTGGATCTTGTGTCCGGCAGAGCAGTCAGATATTATTGGTGAACATACTTTAGAAAGCAGGTGAAAAAATGGGACATTATATTGGATATATTATTTTCATGTGCATTATCAGTATTTTGGTAGAATACCTGAATAATCGTGATAATATAAGTAAAAGTCCAGATCAAACAGATTACAATTATGTTGTAAAGATGCCAACAGCTTTAAAATATACATATTTAGTAATGTTTGGAGTGGGGATATTCTTATTTGTGGTATTTCTATTTTTCTTTTTGCAAGGAAATCCGACAGTTACTGTCGGACACTTAAATTTTGCAGTTATTTTTGCTTCAATAGGATTTGTGGTTACCTTATGGTCAGAACGCTGGCGGCTGGTCGTAAATAATGAACAGTTAGAAATACATCGGCTTTTCCGCCGCCCCAGGAAATTTCCCCTTTCCGATATAACCAAAATAGAAGTCGGGAAAAAACATCAAATTATATTATATGGCAAGAGCGGAAAAAAGTTATTAACAGTAGATGCATTATCAGATAATTATGACCGATTGAAAAAAACGTTAAAAATAAACTATCGACAAGGATAAAAAAGCTGGGAAAATCTCCCAGCTTTTTCATAATCATGATGCAAAATAGAAGACGCCGGATACATAATATCCGCCAGTATCGTAGCCACCACCAAGGGAGTCCAGATACTGATTTCCATTCTTACTCTTTGAAACATACACATTTGACTGTTTCCGAATAAACCCATTATTCGCAGCAATCAGCTCATAATCTGGTGCAAGAACTAATTCAGCTTCCAATTCTTCGGCTTTTTTTTGAGCCAATTCAAACAATGACTGATAAATCATCTCTTGTTTCTTTCCAGAGAAACCATTACAATAACATCTCTCCAGGAATAAAATCAGCCGTTCATCAGAAGACTGTCTATTCTCGCTTGCCACATCTGCAAAATGCAATTCCGCATTTCCCCATGGTTTAACAGAATTAGATTCCTTTGTAAGACGCATAATCGCACGTCCTATAATTGTACCATGTTCCTTCACATATACCACTTTCTTGTTTCCGTCAAATATTGACAGTAAACATTCGTTATGTGATCCTTTTTGATGATTTATACAAGTGTATGCCGGTTTCGCTCCGATCAGCATACAACTCTGGAAATCTGTATATTCTGCCGTTTTAATTTTTCCTTTCTCAATAGAAAGATTCTTACTCCAGATGTTCTCCAGTTTCTCTGATACTGGATAAGTAATCTCTTCCTGGAAATTCTGATACTTTACACCATCCAGCATATTATATATCGCAGCTTTGGCCAACAACAAAACGTTTTTAGCCTGTTCCTTATTGTATTCATTGCTGTGATAGTAATCATATGTAATGGCTGCATTACCGGACAAACAAAATCTACGGAAATTCTCTTCATATTCTTCAGGAATTTCGATTTCTTCACGTAACCATTTACTGTTCGTATCAATATGGGTGAAATTTTCCTTGAACTTCTTAAGTCCCATATCAAAAAGTTCTGGCTGCTGTAGATTTCTCAGAATGGTAATAATATCCATTTCCTCTTCTACTTCCGCAATGATAGGAGTTAGTCTATTATCTGCCTCTTCCCGGACCATCAAACGGAAGACCTCTTCTTTTGCAGAAATTTTAAATTTAAACTGCTTACAATAGTCTTCCAACGATCTTTTAGAAATCGCTGCCGCTGCAACAATGCAATCATTCATAGTAAGATGGTGATCATAAATCTCTTTATGGAACAGCTGGCGAATACGTTTAAGCTTTTCATCTCTGCGAAGGGATTCATCCAAACGTACATATACCCAATGTATCCACTGGGGCATTGTATACAAGGTACTTATTTCCTGGAATGTGAAATCTCTTCCCTCTGTAAACAGGAAATTACCAGCTTTTTCGATATAGATAAATTTTCCATCCTTTCCACGTTTGAGAAGAGTACGAATATCATTTATTTGCAATGAATTTACATTACAAATTTCCCAAAATGTCTTATTATACAGAATAGAAGTAATTGGAAGTTCTAAGAAAAGATCAAGATTATTTTCCATCAGCCGTAAAAAAGCCTTTTTATGTTTTGTAATCGCATCCAGTACGATCTCCGTTGTTCTATCAGAACTACGAGGGTCACTAACAATTCGATTGACTAGATCCGTATATCGGTTTCCAGTGCAAACGGCCAAAAATGAAGCTTTTGTAACCACCGAATCCATAATTTGATCTTTGCTAAACCCTGAAATATTTTTCAAATAACCTTTTAGCAGTTTTTCATCAAATCCAGTGAAAGAAGCCTTTGTAAAATAGTCTTTTTTCCACAATTCATCATCAGACCAGTGCCCCTCCTCTTCAGATGGATTTTCTTTTTTCCAATGTTCCAGCCCATCTTCAAAAAAGGCTACTGTTTCCTGAATAATCCCTATCACAGATGTGTAATCCTCACGCTCCAATAACTTTACGCTGCTGCAACAGCCTTTTGCGAGTCCATAAAGCTCTATTGCACCTGGCTTTTCAAGAATATTAAGGAATGTATCAATCCGGTCAATTTCCTTAGAAATGTCAAAATCATCCGGAAGTTTTTCCAAAATATAATATTTTTCAAGGTATTTCTCCTCAATGTTATCATTATTTTGGCACTTTTCTGTTATAGTAGAAAGTATTTTTTCGCTAAATCTGCTTCCTAATATCATTTAATCTCTCAGGCAAGTTGTCAAAGTTTCTGGTTCAAAATCCATTTTACTCTGAAGAAACATTCCCAGTATTATAATCTCTTTTGAATCAAGTCTATCTGCATCTCCCGCAAGCTTGTTAATAACTTCAACGGTTTTTCTGTTTTTCATAAGGCTGGAAACCACTTCTCTATATTGCTCATTTGCACCATAACCATACGCCTTTACCATTGGACGCAGCATTTTCAAATTGCTAATGGCAATAGTTCTGTCAGAAACACTGCACACGCATTCTTTTTCTATCCCTTTCTCTTCCGCCAGGTCTAAAAATTCCAATGCTTTATCCATGTTTTTTAAATATAAATTACTCATTCTCAGGTTCCTCCTTAAAATTTGTGATATACTCCACCAGTTCCTCTTTCGTTATCAAACCATATTCATAACATTCCACGAAAAATGAATAGCTCTTGCAGGCTAATTTTTTACTTGCACTTACGTCCACATTCATAAATTTTTCGTTGTATATTTCCAATACCGCTTTTGCTTCCACTGAATTATGGGAATATACACCATATGGTAACGCCTCTAAAAAAGCCTCAAATTTCTCGTTGTCAGGAAGAAGATTTATTTTATCCAGTAGCAATTCTTTCTGCTTTTCAAGCTTGTTTCGGAAATTTTTCTCTTCTTCTTTTCTCTTTTCTTCAGCTTCCTCTTTCTGCAGTTTTTTTAACTGTTCCTCAGAAAGGTATGCTTTATTAAGAGGATCCATTCCCACATACTTTCTTTCAGCCAGTAATTTATACCAGCTTTCAGCCAGTTCTTCTCCCAGGATTTTTCTTGTCTCACTGTTAGCAATATATCCAGCCATAAGGCTTTCGAGATCACAAATCTCTGGAATGTGAATACAGATCTCACACAGCAGTCCCATAAGGTTTTCTTTCTGTTCATCTGTAAAAGCTTCAAAATGGGTTTCCTTATTTTTCTTATAATACGCCAGAGAAACCGGCCAGCTGCTTGTAAAAGATACTTTAAGGAACTTGGCCTCATCAGGTGTAAAAGACCAATTTCTACTTTCACAAAAATCTTTCACAAAATCAAGAATAAACCCACGGTCCATTTCATTGATGTATTTTTGCACAGCATTTTCTTTCTTTTTGTATAATTCACCTATAGAAAGATAACCCGTTTCCAGGAGTTTTTTCATGTCTTCCGAATTAAAGCTAAAAGGATGTGAGTACAAAAAATCTTTTATATCAACCGGAAATACTTCTTTCAATGAAGGTTCCATTTTTTTCAACAATTCTTCCTTCATATATAATCGAAGAACCTGTATGTAGGTATCCTCAAAATTATGCCTGTACGTATATCCAATCTCCTTCTTTTTATAAATATCCGGAATCAGATATTCCATAAGCCCTTTGAGCCATTCCTTATGCTCTTCCGTATCAAGATCCAAAGGATGATTTGTACAATGCCATTCCCATTCTGGAACATAATTCGTATATTTTGAATATATGCCTCCATTCTCATCCTTCATTGTCAGAAGGTGAAAAAGCAGGTACGAATTTTGCAGGTTCGGAATTGGTGCGTTTAGCCCTTTGAAAAGGAATTCCCGCATTGATGTCTCTCCGTCAATCTTCTGCGGCAATTCTGCTGGAAGCAGACATTCCAATTCTTCTTTAATCGTGATTTCTTTTTCCTGCAGAAACAGACATTGGAACCATCTCTTTACAAGCCGCCACCATTTTACTTTTGAATCCCAGGTCAGCTCTGTTTTTTCGTGGCGTATCTGCCATATTCCACAGTTCAGGCTGAGGATATCTGATTCGGAAAAACCTTTGTTTATTAATATCTTTTGATATTTCTTTTTCAAAGGCTCCTTATACATATCAGCAAATGCCAGTATGACGTCTGCAAGATCAGGATCTCCAAATTGGATTTTAAAGTTTTTCTCGTCTTCTCCCGCTCTGCGAAAAAGTCTTACTGATAAAAGAATGAGTGACATGAAAAGATCTGGCTCATTCAGGATATCCCTTTTCTGTAATACACGGAACTCTATATAATGAATCCTAGTATTCATGATATCCCTAACCATTGACAGAGATATTGTATGTCTCTCCCAATATGTGTCGGTAAAATCGGCTAAAGCATAGAGAAAGAAAACAAGATTTTCCAAATCATTTTTTTCCGCAGCCTTCAGTAATAATTCCAAATCACTCTCGGAAATCTTTGGAACGTTTCCTTCTTCTTTTGAAAAAACCATCACCTGGTACATCAGCAACAAACAATTATTATCCACTGCTTTCTTTTTTGCACGTACCAGGAAGTTTTCCAACTGTTCCCCAACAAATGATTCTTTCGTAAAATATTTGCGGGATTTTTTTAATCCACACATGACGGAAATATAATCATTGATAGATGAATACCCTTTTTCCTCCATTCGTTCTAATAATTCTCCTGGATATCGAAAATCTTTTTTAACTTCCAGATATTCAGGTGAATTGCATTTGTGTCCAGTCATAACCTTGGACAATCCAATAATTCCTTCATAAAGTTTCGTCATAACAATTTTGCTTTTCATGATGTATTTCTCCCTTCATCAAAAATTTAGTTTCAAACCTAATATGTTTTTCAATGAAGGGAAAAAGGCAGCAGCTTGATTCCTCACGTCTTCACATAGGGGCATCCTCACTGCCCTTTCTTTAGAAGCAGAAGTACGCTCCAAAGCTATGACAAAACAAATGGGGAAGTTCTGGCATTTCACCAAAAACTTCCCCATATACTTAATGTTCATTAACGACTGAATTACGCATCAACTGTATAGCTCTTCTTGAATCTTCCGTCAAGGAAACGATTATATGCTGTCCATTCCTCATCCGGCTTCACATTAAATAACGCTTCCCTTACCGTTTCCAGTTTTGAGTCTGCAAGATCTGCATAATGGAGTGCCAAGGCCTCCAATGTAGCCGGCTTTTTCGGAGAACCAAATTCCAATTCTCCATGATGTGCCAAAATACAGTGGCACAACTCTTTCGCAAGAGCTTTCGGAAATCCTTCAATTTTTCTGGTTGCATCTGTTACAAATTCCGTTCCCATATACACATGGCCAAGCAGCTGTCCTTCGTCCGTATAGTCATTTTCTGGAAACGGAGATAATTCCCGCATCTTTCCAACATCATGAAATGCCGCCGCCGTTAAAAGCAGATCCCGGTTAAGATCTGGATATGTCTGGCAAAAACAGTTACATAATCGAACAACATTCAATGTATGTTCCAACAATCCCCCCACAAACCCGTGATGCACAGATTTTGCCCCGGAATTCATCTGGAAAGAAGCTGCAAATTCTTTATTTTTTAAAAAATACTGATTGCAAAGCTCTAATAAATGCGGATTTTTAACAGAGCTTAAATATCTGCATAATTCCTGATACATTTTTGGAATATCTTTTGTAGTAGTCGGCATATAATCCGCTATATTGTACTCTCCTTCTAAAGCCGGTTTCAAACCTTGAATCAGCACCTGAAGTTCGCCATTGTAGCAACTTACATTTCCAGAAATATCAATATAATCCATTTTTTCAAATGTCTGTATTCTAGGAGAATTGGGTTCCCATATCTTTCCTTCGATTGCTCCAGTTTTATCCTGGAGAGTTACCGTAATATACGGACGTCCATTTCTTGTTGTCGCTTCCTGTTTATTTTTGCAAAAATAAATTCCTCTGATAGCATCTGATTCTTTAAATTCGTTGATGTACTTCATAAATTTCTCCTCTTTTAGGCCGCATTGTTTTACATCTAATTCGCAATTTTTCTTTTTCCATGAATTGTTCTAGCTTCTGAAAGCTGTGATTTTAGTTTATCTCATGTCTTTGTCTTCGTCACCTCCTGATAATCCTACCTATAACTGAATAATCAATCAAAATTAATATGTAGAAAATGCTAAAACTTTGTCTAATTTTCATACAAGGGAAATGATCTTAACGGCAATCCCCACTAAAACAAGGATTATTCCAACAAGTAATAAAGTGAAATAAATTTTTTCTCTACTCTCTGATCTCACAAAAAATTGGTTCACATTATTGGGGTTTACATAGAGTTGGACGTGCTGCCCAATATAATTTCTTTGATGGGAGGAACCTTTCCTGTCCCTGCGTTGAAATATTCTTCCTTTAAACCGAAAGGTATAGACCGGGTACCAGAATACTTTCAAGTATCCTTTTCCCTCAATAGAATTTTTTTGTTTTATTTCTGTTACTTTTGCATACACAGAATCCGAACATACTTTTCTTTTTTTATGCTCTTTCGCAATCTGCAGCGATGACATAATGATAAATATTGTTCCTAATATAATAAATGCTAATTCTAGTTGACTCATAAATCCAGTTCCCTTCTATTTTTCCTTATAATATGTCATATTGAGAAAAAAACAGGGCTGGAATCACTTCCAGCCCATTACAGATCACTTAACCATTTTTTCTTAGCTTACGCCGCTTAGGTTTTCCTGCCATTTTTCTCGCATTATTGGTACAGCGAGCAGAAACGTTTTGCTTCATTCTGCGCAAGCAATATTTGCAGACCTTATTCCAACCATGCAATGTTTTCTTATGTCTCAATATCCTGTTCCTCCAATTAACAGCATTAATTTTTGGATTTATTATTGGTAAAGTTCTTCGTATATCATATTAAGTGCCGTCAGCCAGTAAATAATTCTCTGTGCAATACATCTACCGGCAGAAGAAATCCAATAAAGGTACTCCTGATCTACTTGCTGCAACTTTTCAGAAAGTTCGAATGGAATATCTGTAATCCCAGTTGAATGTGAAAAGCACTGTTCCAATAATTCCTGAATCAGTTTTTCTCGATCCTTTCTCTCTTCTGCTGAAAGCTCTGTATCGTACTCAGGCAGATAGCGGTTTACAAGGTCAGCTTTTGCTTCTTCCAAATCGTAAGTATACAAATCCGTAGAGCATTGGATTTTACTGCTGAAATAATTAATATCTTTCAGCTTACCAATTGTTTGTAACGTCACCTTATCAAAGCTTGGAAATGCGAACATTGCACTGCCTACATCCCCTGAAACACTCATCGTTTTCCCTTCATTGTCAAAAATAAACCGGATATGGTATTCCCTAGTGTTATCAGCATTATGCCAGTCAATAACCTGCAACACACCAAATTCGCTAAAACTCATAATGAAATTTTGAAAGACACGTTCACGGGCAATCTTCATAATTTTTTCAATATCCATAAAAGTTCCTCCTACACTCATGTCTTGATTAAAAAATATTGCAATGCCATCCATTTTAGTTAAGTAACCATAAACTTTTTCCTCCCTCTAATCAAAATATTTATTCAGTTTTAATATGTGTTTCTTATACGAAAAAAGCAGCCGAAGCTGCTTTTCACGCAAAAGAGAGCTGTCCATTTGGCTGTTGCGAAATTTGCACAAATGGAATTCTCTGACCAACAGAAAGATAAGGACAATTTATTTTTACGATTGCCCTGGCCATAGCCGGAATAACTGCATTTCCAAGTTTTGCCGTCTGCTCCGCTTTGGGTAGTACATGGAAAAAGCTGTCATGTGCAATATCGTAATCCATAGGGAATCCACTCCCCTTTTTCAATTCGTCAACAGATAGCATTCTCATATAAATATCTATGATCACACGATCATCGTGTAAGACCGTTATAAGGGAGAATCTGTCTTTTGTGACAACAGTCCTTAATGGCAGATTAATGCTCTGGCCCACATCAGATCCATAATAGAGCATGAGAAACTGACTTACCTGGTAAGCTTTTTGAAGCTGTTTTTTCTCCAGCTTATCCAAGTCTTTTCGAGCTGCTGTTTCAACAGAAACTAATCCAAAATGTCCTGGGCTTGTCGTGATAGTGTGAATCGGTTCATCAATCGACTGGCCTACACCACTTTTATAAAATTTAGTTAAGAACTGTTCTATTTTCATAGTCTTAACAGCAACTAACCCCATTCCAAGTTTTCTAGTCACAGTAGGCAATGGATCATTTATGGACTGTCCCCGGAATCCATCTCCTGAATGGTTTACGTGAATAATAAATGGCTCTTCCCCATGTAATATATACTTTTTAATACCCATAGCAATCCTTTTTTGGGTATTTTCCGCAAGGGGCTTTTTTCTGTCGAAAATCGAGCATCCATAATCGTCCAGATTGAGTATAGAGGAAGCTGGAACCCATGTTTTCAATCCATTTGCACCATTTTTGCTGTTTGTCGGCTGCGGCCATCTAATCGGACGCTGGTCACTTCGAATAACCGCATACCAGCGTTTGCGTGTAGTCGGCGCACCATAATCTGCTGCACACAACTCTCTTGAATCAAACTGGTATCCCAGGCATTTCGTATAATGTTCTTTTACTACCTGGCACTTATCACAAAAATGCCTACAGGCAGCAGGTGTTCCAGATAGTCTGCCATCAGCTTCCAGATCTCCATGTGACATATGGGTAACAAAGCATTTATAGCAGCAACCCTCCAGTCCTTTTACCGGCTGTCCAAACCCAGGATAATCCTCCCTGTCCTCAACAGGTCCCCAGTTCTGGATTTCAGCAACGTTTTCCATGCAGATTACTTCTGGTCTGATCTGCGCCGCATGATAATATACAGCGTATGGAAGCATACGAATGCCAGCCTTACGAGGTGTCTTACCCTTCGCCTTGCTAAAATGCGTACAATCAGGCGAGGCCCAAAGTAGGGAAACCTTTCTTCCAGAAACAAATTTTTCAACATCTGCCGTAAAAATGTCCTCCGTCATATGATATGTTCCTGGATGATTCCGTGAATGCAGTTTAATTGCAGTCTGGTCGTGATTAACGGCAAAATCTACTGATCTGCCAAGAGCCTCCTCAATTCCTACAGAAGCGCCACCCGCACCACAGAAAAAATCTCCAATTAATCCTTGATCTTTCATAAGCTTTTCTCCTTTTTTCATAAAATAGGTTTCAAAGCTAATATGTCTTTCTGCGGCTCCCAGCTTGTGGCTTTTGGGAATCCATATCAGGATTTCCCCAGAGCTTAATATAAATTACTTTCACTTTCTATTTTTCGAAGGGATAATTTTGCCAAATTCGCCATAAACTCATCAAAATTTTCGTATTTCGCATAGATGTATGTGACACAGTTTTCCTGGTCCAATAATTCCCCTGCCATATTTTTTAATTCATCCATACTGCCAGCTTTTTGAATCTGGCAATCGGATTTAATTCGCAGCCTTTTCTTATTTTCCTCAAAAAACAGTTCTCTGATATCACAATAATAAATGTTATTTCGGAAAAATTTTCTTTTCTTTTTTGCCCCGCATTCATATTCTATGGATAGGTGGTCATCAAAAAGGGCCAACTGTTCCTTTTCTTTTGAGAAAATGGGTTTCTTTCCTCCGGACAGCATATAGAATATAGAGAACACAATAAAAATAACCAACAGCGCTGCAATCGCAATATGAAGTACAATATTATCCATTGTGCATCCAAAATTAATCCATAAGTACATATTGTATAAATCGTAAGCGATTCCTGCCAAAAAGAGAATACACAGTATAAGCCCTATCTTATAGTTTGCATACTGTGATCGTGTTTTTTTATATACAGCATCCGCTTTTTCCGGATTAGAAATATAATTAATCTGCATAACAATTCCTCCCTTAAGCCCAGTATTCTTCCAATGGCAATTTATTTCTTGAATTTTTCATCTTTTCAATAGCTCTATTTTTCAGCTGACGGACGTACTCCCTTGATACTTTAATGCCTTTGCTGATCTCCAGATAGGTTTGCGGCTTCCCACCATCCAAACCAAACCGTTTGGTGATTACATATTTTTCCTTCGGTGTAAGGTGTTCCATCAACTTTGAAATCAGTTCTGATAATTCCTCTTTTTCAACCTCTTCTTCCACAGATAGAGCCTGAGGATCACTCAATACCTCTGAATAATCCAAGTCCTGATCACCTGCAACAGGTGCGTCCATAGAAACAAGTGAATTAAAATATATTCTATAATCTTGAATATTTTTTACTTTTTCACCGGTTGATTCTGCCAGTTCAAAATCATTTGGCTTTCGCCCTTTTTCAGCAAACAACTGTCCCTCTTTTTTCTGGATTCTAACAAAACTATGATATTTGTGGATGGGAATTCTGATTGCTCTTGATTTATTCGCAATGCTCCGTGAAATAGCCTGTACAATCCAGTAGTTTGCATATGTACTAAATTTTATGTTCATATATGGATTATACAGCTCAGTTGCTTTAATCAATCCAATGTTTCCTTCCTGTATCAAATCTTCCAGCTCTATCCCTCTGCCCTGATACTTTTTAGCAACACTGACTACCAGAGCCAAATTTGCTTTTACAAGTTCATTTCTAGCGGCAATACCTGTTGTTTCGATTTTCTTAGCCAACTCCATCTGCTCTTTGCCGTCCAAAATTTTCTTTCCCCTGATTTCACGGAAATATAATTTTAGCGCACTTTGAACGGTGTCGTTCTCCTCAAACGCTTCATCTGATAACTCAACGTCAAAAGAATCTGCAGTCACGGTTTCTTCTTTTCTCATTTCCATATCTTATTTTCCCCAGCTTCCTTTTTTCTTTTAGTATCTCTTCCCTGCTTATCCAAAAGCCCTTTTTTCTGATATTCAGAAATAACAGCAAGCGCCTCGTTACTGGATAAGTGGTACATCCGCATAAGCGTAGAAAATTTGATACCGCCATGAACATTGATATATTCTCTGATTTCAGTATGGTCAATTTGCATTTTCTTATCACACATCCTTTTTATTTTTAATATGTAATAATTTTAGATGAAAAAGTCCATTTTTATACAAGGAATCCCCTTTCCGTTAAGAAAGGGGACAAATTTCACTCTGTTTCATTATTTTCCAGTAAAAAGCTTTCTACTTTATTGCTTAATGCAATACGTGCCAGATCTTCTTTTACGATATCGTCAAGAATTTCTGCATTAGAGCCATATCCGGATTCTCTGTACTTCCTAAGGACCTCATCAATGTCAGTATCATATACCTGAATATTTTCTTTTTCTGCAATCCCCTGTATCAGAACTTCCAACATGGTCTGCGGATCCATTTCCTCATCCTCTTCATTGGCATTATCTTCCTTCACTTTTTTATAGCTTTCAAGATCCATGCCATACATAGCTGCTTCTTTTTCCATTTCTTCATCTGAGAGTTCTTCTTCATCGTCACCTGGTACTCCATGAAAACTCGAAGTATCCGCAGCTTCATATAATATTTCCATAAATACTGCATCATCCCGTTTTTCCTGGGCTTCCTCTTCAAGTTCTTTTTTTACATAATCCCTGTATTCCGCTACCGTCTGGTACTTTTGATCCGATAACTCCGCCACAAGTGAATTTGTTAAATCGGGAATTACTTTGATATAATTGATTGTTACAGAATATTCTTTTCCGGAATCAGATACAGAAACCACTTCTCCCGGTTTATGTCCTAAAAGCTGCTGTTCAAAATTATCACTATAGGTTCCGCTTCCAATACGGATATCTTTTGTGGTGGCCTCTCCATTTCCATCTAAGCCAGTTTTTATAGTAACATTAACCGTAACACCAGTTTTAACTGCTGTTTGTTTTTCCTTTGTATACAGTTCTGCTTTTTCAATCCTCCGGTTAATTTCTGTCTGTATGTCACCATCTGCAACTTCCGCAACAGATATGTCATCCACAGTAAGACCTGTATATTTTCCTGGTGTGACATAATCAAGAGCTGTGTAAGGAAACTGATAGGCTTCATCCTCTGTATCGGTTCCAAACTGTACCGGATCCGAAGATTCCGCAATCTCTGTAGTTTCACTCTGCTTTATTTCTTCCGAGGTTCCACACCCAGTAAATATACTGGCAGCAGAGACTACGCATAACAAGAATAATCCTTTTTTCATAATATTTTCCTTTCTACTATTATCATATTTTTTATAATATGTATGATGGAATGAAAAACAGGCGAACTCCCTGCGACTCACATTACGGTTCCGAATCGGCAACACATTAGTGGTAGAGTAGGCGGATGAAATTTTCATCCGCCCCTCATCAAACCGTGCATGAGGT
>ENA-UONS01000708-UONS01000708.1-human-gut-metagenome-genome-assembly--contig:-CS19-NODE-708-length-36032-cov-10.650138_pt1 | contig 36032 bp, 21 predicted proteins | sample MGYA00242458_ERZ724005 | MGnify/ENA metagenome assembly ERZ724005
CTCTGTGGCTGGAAGGATGATACCGTCCTCCGGCACAAGGGCTTTCTTGCTCTCAACGCACTTATCAATATTGTCCAAGATCGTCTCGCAAGAGATGGATATGATGCAGGTATACTTTGTGTCCGCATCCACATCGCTGTCCTGTGGCTCTACAGGAGCCGGTTTTCCCTCCGGCACAGGTCAGCAGGAGCAGTGCCAGAAGCAATGTGCACAGAGGTTTGGATCGCCGCATATCACTTCACCTCAATATCCGTCATGTCGAACAGGCGTGTCTGGCCCTGCCGGAAGCGGTCGCAGGCGGCCAGTGCGTAGAAGCCCTGCTCGGTAGCCATACCTCATCGCTGTGACGGAAGCCGCCGCCCTCGCAGGCAAAGGCGCACAGGCCGTCCAGCGGGGACGCGCCGTCAGATCAACGCCCGCCATGTTGGCGGCATTATATCCGGCAGCCGTCAGGCCCAAGATGGTGCGGGAGTTCTCAGTGGATTTCGCTTGGTGCAGCCGCACGGAACCTGCTTGCTTGACATAGTCCTCTACCGTCTGCTCATAGCTCTGCGCAGTCTCATCACTGAGAAGTCCGGCACGGCTCAGGCCGATCACCGCCCACTCGCCGCCAACAGAGCCTGCGGAAAGCGTATCTTGCTCTTGTAGATATTTACCCGTTTCACGGTAGGCGGTCTGCCATGGTGCCTCCTCTGTCTTTGCGCCGCAGCCGGTCAGCAGCACCAGCAGGAGCAGCAGCGCAATGGAATGTTTTTTCATAGGCGTCTTCTCCTTGCAGAAATGTTTTTTTGCCGTCAGTGCGGCTTACCCACCGTACAATGCGCACGGTGGGCAAGCTGGGGAGGCCATTTCATATCCGGTTTATTTCCGTGTACCACTATGATTTATTGTTCCACCGGGAACCTTGTAATGTTGCCCAGGTAATACTGGCAGACCATCATGGCGTCGGAGACATCCATGGTGCCGTCGCCGTTTACATCGGCGGCTTTTTTCTGCGTATCTGTCGGGGTAACATTGCCCAGATAGATTTGGCAGATCAGCATGGCATCGGAGACATCAATGATGCCATCTGCATTTACATCTCCATATTTGACTGCACTCTGATCTGCAATGGTCAGGGTCAGGGTGGTCATGGGCTTGTCACAATGGACGCCGTATTCCATCTCCAGGGTGTCGCTGTTTTCTCGGTTTTGGTACATGGCGTAGGGGAAGGTGATCTGGAAGTCGGTATCACTGGCCTTCAGCGGCTTATCGGACCAGGTGACATACTTTGTCACATCGCGGGTCATGCCGTTGGCGTAGTAGGCCGTTACCTGCATACCGGTGGGGTCGAAAGTGTCTTTTACATTGTAGGTCGTCTTGTCCGGCAGCTTCGTGACCTCAATGCGTTCAATGGTGCTGCCCACGGCCATCAGGTAGGCGGAGTCGTTTTTGAAGTAGATCGTGCCGTACTCATCCATGATGGGGCTGCAAATGGCATACTGGGCCTGTGCGCCGCTGGGCGTGAAGATGTTGTAGGGCGTCGTATAGGTCTCCGTCTGACCGCTGGCCGTGTAGGTCTCCATGGTCTTCAGAGACACCTCGGTTTGGCCGGGCTTGTCCTCCAGCACCCGGAGCTTGCCGGGGGTGAAGTTATCGAAGAAGTACACATAGACGCAGCCTGTCTCCTCCATATAGGCCGTGGTCAGAACACCGCTGGTCTGGGGATAGCCGTGGGTGCGCACAGTGTAGGCGATCTCCCAGTTGGGGATGTCGATGACCGTAAGGTTATGGCCACTGTATGCGCCGAACTGTGCCGTGCCGGAGATGCCGATATAGGCCCGCCCATTGTAAATGGTGGGTGTGCAGGTGGACATGGCGGGATTGGCGGGATCGTCCGCATAGTTGTAGAGCTTCAAGGTGCGGACATCCTCAATGGTGCCCTTTTCGTCCACGGTGGCCTCGAAGAAGTAGCCGCCCTTGCTGGTGAAGTAATACTTGCCTTTGTAATGGGTGATAGAGCTGCGGATGTCGCCGGTCACATTCATCTTGTAGGAGGACAGCAGTTCGCCGGTCTTGGGGTTAAAGGACAGCAGACTGGGCTTGCCGGTGGTGTAGCCGGAAGCGCCGTCATCCGTGCCGATCAGCAGGAAGTCATCGCACACATAGGCACCAGCCCAATAGAAGCCGCCCTTGCTGGTGTAGTACCAAGTGGGGAGCTTTTCTTCCATCGTCTGCGTGGGGTCCTCGTCGGTGGCGCTCAGGCACACATAGTGGGCCTCGTTGATCTCGCCCACCCAAAAACCGGTGTAGATGTAGCCATTGTGATAGACAATAGAGCTGTTGGGCTGACCGCCGATGGAGTCCCGGTAGATCCACAGGGAGTCCAGGGTATTGGCGTCGAACGCCTGGATCGTGCCGTCAGACAGGCCCACGAAAATCATGCCGTTGGCGTAGGTGGGCGGGTTGATGGCGAAGCTGGAGTTGTGATCCATGGGCTTATCAATGAGAATTTCGCCGGAGATAGCATCCACCTTGTAAATGCGGGAGCCGGAGTAGGTGTAGATGGCACCGTCCACCAAAATGGGGCAGCCGCAGGCGTTCACATCGTAGCCGGATCCAATGGAGGTAGCCCAGTACAGCTCGGCATCCTTGGCGTAGACCGGCGTCTTGTAGTCCACCACACCGTTATTCTCATTGTTTTGGCGTAAGTGGGGCCACGCAGAATCGAAATTGATGAGCTTGTCGTTGGCTGGAGCCTTCTTTAGCGTAATGGTCAGTGTACCGTCCTTGTCGGGGGCGGTATAGTGCTCCACCGTTTGACCGATGTACCCGGCGCAGGTGGTAGTGCAGGAATAGCTGGCACCGGGGGTCAGGCTGTAGGTGCCGTTTTTCTCCACGATGCGCTTGCCGTTCAGGTCGTTGGTCAGGAACACCGTGGCATCCGCCGGGGTCGTTTGGATGGTCAGTTGGATGGGGTCACTTTTCTGAACATGGACGGTATAGGTCAGCTCAATGCTGCCGGTATCTGCGTGGCAGACCTGTACCGAAATATCCTCATTATAAAGGCCTGTGTTCAGGACCGCTTCCGCGCCGGCCAGCGTATCATAGCGTACGCCGTTGACCTTGGCATAGTACCCGCCGCAGCAGGCCGTGTCTGCGCTGCTGTTGGGATAAGTGCCGGAGAGGTAGAGAGCGGTGGTCTCCCGGTCTACCTTAACATAATAATCCGTGGTATCTCGATCAAAGCGGGCCGTTGCGCCCTTTGGAGTTACAAAGGGCAGTGTCTCGTCCTTTGTGGCAACAGTCAGGCTGGACAGGTGCAGCTGCCGCAGCAGCTGAACATCGTAGTCCTGGTAGTAGGTAGTGCCGTTTTCTGTTTTGGAAATGCGGACTGTCACCGTCTGGCCGTAACCTGCCTTGGCCACGGCATAGGTCAGATTCTGGGCAAGTCCCGTCTTGCTGACAGGCGTCGTGACCGTTACCGTCTGTGCAAGGTCATGGGTCTCCGGGACGGTGCTCTGGGTCTGATACAGAGCCGTCACGGTCCCTTCTGCCGTGGCCTGCATGGCAACAGAACTGTTGCAGTCGGACACCGTATAGTGGTAGGTGTGGTCTGCCGCCGTGAAGGTCTTGTCGGCGGCGTAGGCGATCCGGCTGGAAGCATAGGTGCCGTTGTAGAATGCCAGATCGGTCAGCCAGTCGGTGGTGACAGGCTCCGGGACGGACACATTCAGTCCGCTGGAGGCCGTGAAGGTGATCTGCGTATGATACCAGGTGTTCTTCGTGGCGATGCAGGTATAGCTCTCGCCGGGGACCAGGTGATAGATCCCGTCCACCGGGGCAATCTCGGAGCCTGCTCCATTGATCACCTGCACCGTTGTTCCGGAAGGCGCAGCCAGCGTCACCGGTACGGAAGCTACCTTCTGAATGTGGAGGGTATAGGTGCTCTGCTCCCCGTTGGGCGCTGCTACCTGAATCATGTGATCCTGCGTGTCTCCGGTCAGCTGCACCGCCCCGGTCCCGGTGACGGTGTAATCCTCCCCGAAAGGCTCAGCGGCAATCTCCAGCGTGGAGGAAACGGTCGTCAGGCTGTACTCCCGTACAGTCGGCTCGAAATCCAGAGGCAGCTTGGTCCCTTCCGCCGTAGCAGTCAGCGTTTTCAGCGTGGGGACACGGGTCACGGTAACATCGTAGGACTGGATCTGCGTGTATCCGTCTGCACCGGAATATTGGGCTTCCAGAGCGAAGGTCTTGCCCTCCATACCGGCGGCAAGCAGATAAGTAAGCGACGTGGCCGTGCTGTTCCAGCTGCGGGCCAGATTGGACATATCCTTGCCGTTGGTGCCGGTATAGATGGTGCGGAGCTTGGTGGTCTTGGTATCCGGGACATTGCCCATCACAACATTCAGATACACGCTGCTCAGGGCGTTGCCTGTGTCCTCAATCCAATACTGCGCCGTATGGTCCGCCTGATTTTGCTTGAAACGATAGGGTTCTTTCTCCGCATCCAGCAGCCGGATATTGCCGAACCACTGGCCGTAGGGCAGGGTCACGGAGACCTGTGCATCAGCGGAGACCGTCAGTGTACCGTCCGTGCGGTTATGGCCGCCGTCGGATACGCTGAGCTTGTAGTCGCCGGCAATGACCTTGGCGCTGCCGGTGCCGGTGGTAACATTGCCATAGACATCCGTAAGGGAGAGGATCGGCGCCTCCACCGCATTGCCGTTTTGGGTTGCTGTGGCGGAGACGGTGTATTTGGTCCCGTCCAGAAGGGCCGCATATTCGGAAATGGCATCTTTCAGGGCTTGCAGCAGAGGCCCTGCCGAGTCGGCAGTCGCCGTCCGCAGGCCCTTCAGCGCCGCTGCATAGGCATTGGCCGCTGCCGGATAATTCTGCACATGGTTGGTCATGTCCAGGTAATCCGCCATCTGGAGGATCAGCTGGATGGCATCATCCGAATACGTCGAAGATACGTGGAAGCAAAGGGCCTTAATGGAAGAAGCCGGAGCGTCCAGCTTGTAGCCGCCTTTGTCATAATAGAGCAGATAGTTGGCGGAAACGCCGTTGATCTCATAAATGAATCCCTGCTCCAGGCCGACAAATTCAACGTCTGAATCAGCCAGCGCCTGTTGAATGGTCTGTCCGGCCTTATACTGGATACGGGTCGGCTCCACGATGGTGCTGTTGGCGTTCATGGCAACGAACACGAAGCTGCCGCCCTCGTCCTCTGCGGCCATTGCCGTGGTCGGCATGATGGCAGAAACCAGAAGCACCAGACTCAGAAGCAGAGCCATTACTCTTTTGTGCATTTTCCATCCTCCTTTAATTTCTCAGTACAGGCAGTTCCAGAGCCGGTACCGTATTCTCTCCCACGGTGTCCAGCTGCCCTTGCAGGCATCCAGTACACGCACGGCAAATGAGTCAACCTGCTTGCGCTGCTCCGGGGTTATATCCTGGGTGCTGAACAGCGCCTTTTGATTCAGTTCTGCGGCTTCTGCCGCACCCTCCGGGGGCCGGACCGTGCTGTGGCGCAGCAGGCAAACGGCATAGCCAAAGCGCATGGCAATGGCCTCCCGGTCGTTTGCGGCATCGATGGCGGCCAGCTTCTTCCGAAACACCTTGCGGCGATGGAAAATACACCCGGCCAGCAGCAAGATCAGCAGCAAGGGAAGAAGCAGTAGGTAGTGGGCATTCAGCGAGAAGGTAAAGCGGTCCTGCTTGTGCTCGTTGATCTCCTCCGGCTGCTCCACCTCTACAAATTGCTGGGTGTTATTTTCGTAGGTATTCTCATCCGGGCTGTCGCCGCCCAGGGACAGTTCCTCGTCGTCTATGTAGCCGGGAGTCACCTCGAACGGCACAAAGCCGACACCGCTGACATAGTATTCCGCCCAGGCGTGGGCGTTTTCTTCCGTCAGGGTAATGGTCTCACCGGCCTTGTAGCGGGCGGCATCCTCTGCCGAGAGGTAATACCCCTCCACATAGCGGGCCGGAACGCCCATGTAGCGCAGCATCAGCACCGCTGCCGTGGCGTAATGGACGCTGTAGCCGTGTCCGCTGCGCTCCAGCGTATATTGCAGGAAGTCGCCGCTGCCGTTCATGGTCCGGGCAGTCTCATCGTAGGTCATGGCTTCCCGTAGATAGTCAAAGATGATGGTGCGGATGTCGCTGATGGTCCGGGTCTGGGTGTCCAGCTTCAATTGCCGCTGGAGGACGGCCCAGCTGTCCTGGGTCATTTGCAGGTCCACGGCCCGGAGATAGTCGGCATAGGCCTGCTCCTTGGATAGATAGGTCTCGATGTTTTCCCGGCCCTGGGCTGTGGAGAGGTTCCGCTGGATCTGATACCAGTCCGGGACGCTGCCTTTCAGATAATACAGGCTCTCTGCCGGGGGCAGATTCGTGTCCCCGATGCGGTCCGCTGCCAGCGTTTCGCTGCCGTAGACGGCGTAGGGGTAGTAGCCGTGGGCGGAACAGGCGGAGAGATTTCGTATAGTCATGGACAGCGGTGTGGCCGTCTCCGTATAGCCATCCGCCAGTGCAATTTGACTCTGGCCGTAGAAACCCGCCTCATGGAGCCAATAGAAAAGGTCCTCATATTGGGCGGTTTCTTCGGTATCGGCTGCTTTCCAGCCGGTGCCGGTGTAGGTGTCGTAGACCTGCCCACGCAGATACACCTTTTCCGGCTGCTCCATTGTGACTTCCAGCGCCGGGGTGTCGCTTTTATTCCAGGCGGGTAAGTTCTTGAGGTTTCCTTCCGGCATGGAATTGGTATCGCTGTCGTAGTGCCGCTGGTGAAGCTGGGTTTGCATCGTCTCGACCATGTCTGTATTCAGCTTGTCTTGGCAGGACAGGCCCATCAGCAGACACAGCGCTGCACACAGGACCGGCAAGATCAGCTGCGCCGGAACGCCTGCAAGGGCTTCTCCCTCTGCCGTGTGCTGCACCATCAGCAGCACCGTGCCAATAATCAGCAGCCCACCGCCGATGCCTATGGGAAACAAGCCCAGCAACAGGGCTGCATAGCAGGGCAGCAGAATCGGCAAGGCCAGCAGCATCCGTCCGCTCCATGCGCTACGGCTGAGAAGCAGCGACACCGCCAGTAGCAGAACCGTTACCGCCAGAGGCAGAAATTGGGCATCCGCTGCCGCAAGGTCCAGGTAGATCTTCCCGGTCTTTTTCGTCAGCAGGGTCAGGAAATCATTTGCCAGTGTTCCAAAACCGGGTAGGACAAACTTGTTCAGTGCCAAGCTCAGAAGAAGCAACACGCCGATGCCCGCTGGAACGAGCCAGTTCCCGATTCTGGTTTGGTATACTATCAGCAACGCCGCCTGCACCAAAATCGCAGCTGCTGTCATGGCCCACCATGGGTAGGGAACAGAGGGAAATGCAGCGGTTAAAAGCAAGCAGAAGCCCACCGTCAGAACGGCACAGGCCACCCAAGCGCCCCAGGGAAAGTGCAGCTTTTTCTGTGCCGTTTCGGCGACAATCCACTGGAGTCCGTTTTCATTTTTTCGCATGATGGGTTAAACCTCCAGTCGCTGCATGGCCTCGGAATAATTCTGCGGGGCAAAGGTGGTCGCACCGGGGTACTGTTCTTCGGTACAGAGGATGAAATGCACCCGTCCGTCCGTGAGCAGCTGTTCTTCCGGCGCTGTGCCGAAACAGAGAATTCGGCTGTAACCGTCAGTTTTGGGCAGGCGGCACTCAGCGCTGCCCCTGGTCTTTACCAGAGCCGGGATAGCCTGCAAAAGCTGGTTTTCCTCTGAAATGTCCTGGACCTGCAGATCGTCCCGGTCCGTCCAGCACAGGGTATAGGGTACACCGCTTTGCAGCAGTGCCATGCCTGCGGAGGACACGACCTCCGCCAGTGCGTCCATCTGCTGGGGGTTACCGCCGGGGCGCTTATCCCAGAATACCAAAAGGGAACGGCTCTCCGGCTGGCTGGCCTCTTTCAGAATCAGCTCATCTAACTTGGAGGACAGCTTCCAGTGGATTTGCCGGATGTCATCGCCGGGGCGATACTCCCGGAGCTGGTACACCTCGCTGCGGTCCTCACCCCGTCGATTGGAAGTGCCGTCGTCGGCATAGGCCGGTCGGGCGGTCATGTCCGCCTCCATTGGATACAGGTCCGGGAGGATGGTCAGACGGGCATCCGCTTTCACGAGGGCCTTCATGGGAAGCAGGCCCAGATAGTCCAGCAGGGTAAACCGGCTGATCTGCATATACACTCTGCCGCAGAAGCTGCTTTGCAGCAGGATGGTTTGGCTGCTTTCGCCCTTGGCTCCGATGCTGCCGGTCAGCGTCACTGTCTGATCTTCCTCAGTGAGATCATTGCGGATAGAGACCTGACAGCCATAGCGCATTACGGGCAGAAACGCTCCGTTGCGGATACGCACCCGACAGCTGACTGCCGTGCGTTTTGCCGCTGTGGCCGGGGTCAGAATGTCCGCCTGCAGATGCCTGCGGACATAGAAATTGACCGCCCAGGAGGCCAGGGGCAGCAGGAGCAGCAAGCAGAGTCCGGCCAGCGCCCAGAAGGAGCCGCTTGTAAGAAGCTGCGCCGCCAACGCCAGCAGCAGGATCAGATAACACAGGGCGCTGCCTAAGATCGTTTTTCTCATTTGCTGGAAAATTCCCGGACATCCGGCTTCTGGACGGAGGTAAGTACATTTTGCAGGATCAGTGCCGCTGTATAGTCCTGAAGCCGCGCCTTGGAGTTGAGGATCAGACGGTGGACACACACATCCGGGAACACGGCGCACACATCGTCAGGGATCACATAGTCCCGGCCCTCTAAGTAGGCGTTGGCCTTGGCCGCACGGGTCACAGCCAAAGCGCCACGGGGACTGACACCCAGGGTCACATAGGCGTTGGAGCGGGTCAGATCCACCAGCTCTGCAATATAGTCATAAATTCGGTCTGCCACATGGATATTGCTGACCTCTGCAATGAGCTTTTCCAGCTCGGCAGGGGAAGTCACTGTCTGGCAGGCAGAGAGCGGGTCCACATGATGGCGATCCTTCAGCAGTGCCGCCGTGCTGGCCCGATTGGGATAGCCCATGCTCAGTTGGAGCATGAAACGGTCCAGCTGGGATGCGGGCAGCATCTGCGTACCCGCAGAACCCACCGGGTTTTCCGTTGCCAGCACGATAAAGGGCTTCGGCAGGGGCCGGGTCACGCCGTCCACGGTGACCTGCAACTCCTCCATAGCCTCCAGCAGAGCGGATTGGGTCTTGCTGGAGGTACGGTTGATCTCGTCCGCCAGCAGCAGATTGGTCATAATGGCTCCGGACTGATATTTCAGCTTGCCGTCTGCCTTATCGAATACGGAAAACCCGATAATATCCGATGGCAGGGTGTCGGAGGTGAACTGGACACGCTTGGAGTCCAGACCTAGCGTTTTGGAAAATGCCTTGGCCAGCGTCGTCTTGCCTACGCCGGGGACATCCTCCAGCAGCACATGGCCCTGTGCCAGGATGGCCAGCAGCACCTTGCGGACGATGTCCTCCTTGCCCAAAACGACCTTGTTGACCTCTGCCTGAATTTGATCTGTCAGCTTGTTCATGCCTTTTTCCTCTTTCTGCCGATGATGTAGATCGCACCGGCGGCGATTACGACTACCGCACCGATCACGGCGCAGATGATGATTCCATTTGTGCCGAATGCCTCACGGGGCGCTTGAGTGCCGTCAAAATGCAGCACCCACGGCTGCCCGGACCGCACACGCTGCACAGCCACTAAGGCCAGGACGGATTGGGCCGTTGCCAGGCCGTCGCCGGCCCCCTCCAGCACATGGCGGTAGGTGCCGTCCGCTTCTCGGAACTGGGAAAGCTCCGTCAGCAGGGTGTGCTCGCCCTTAACAAAACGGCTATCCGTCTCCGGGTCAATGCCCAGCGCACACAGGGCCAGGATGACCTGGGCGGTGCTTTCCGCGTTTTCATCGCCGTAGGCGATATACCCGCAAGTGTCCGTCAGCTGGCCGGAAAGATAGGAAAGTGCTGCGTCGATCTCGGTCTCCATCTGGTCCCGATAGGGAGCTAGGGCCTGCACCGCCATAGCGGTGATGTCCACATCCGATTTTCCGGGGATCAGGCCGAAACCGCCGTCCGGCTCCTGAGCAACGGAAATGGCATTTACCATGTCCTCCCGGGAATACAGGGCGTCTGCCGGGACCTCTGTGTCCCCGGCATCCAAGGTCAGTAGCGCCCATATCCAGCCATTTAAGCCCTGAGCGCCCGGATCACGGGCATAGTTGTAAGTACCCTCTGCGATCAGGTCAATGGCCGAGCCGTCGGGCTTCGTGCCGAAGTTGGTGGGGTTGCCCCCCAGTGCCAGCACCGTTAAAGAAATCCGGTGGTATTCCGTGGCCTTGTTGCGGTCCAGGCATCCGTTTTTGGCGTATGCGTCCTCCACATGGGCCTTCAGTTCCGCCAAATAGTCGGAATAGCTCTCCCTTGTGCCGGACAGTGCCATAGCTATGGCCAGCCAATCGCAGACGGAATCGCCTGCAGGAAACAGTTCCCGGTCTTTCAGCAATTCACCCTTCTTGCCGCCCAGAGCGGACATTCCCTCCGCACTCTGTGCGATCTGTTTTTCCAAAGAAGGCTGCGCTTCCGCAAAGACCACCGTTGGGAGCAGAAGCAGCACACAAAGAAGTGCCGCTAATATTCGTGTTGCTCTTTTCATGCAGTATCCTCCATCGTTCGTTTCAGCGCCCTTCTACAAAGGAAAACTTTACCGTTCCCGTGTCCCGTTAGAGCGTTTCCCATCCTCCGCCGCATCAGCCGGTCCTATTCGGAAGTTGGCTCTGTGGGCGTAGGGTCACTGGGGTCCGTGGGACTTGGTTCGGTGGAGTCCGTAACAACCGGGTCGCTGGGTTCCGTGGGCGTCAGTTCCGTGGGGACCGGCTCCGTAGGGGCAGGCTCTATTGGCTCCGTTCCGCCGCCGGTGGCCGGGAGAATATCTGTTTTCTCCTCATGGCACTTGGAGCAGCGATAGTGGATGTAACCGTCCTCTGTTTCGGTGGGTTCCAAACGGTCCGTCTCCACGAAGTCGTGGCCCAGGGCTTGGTAGCCGCCGTTGATCCACAGGCCGCAGTAGCTGCTCAGTGAACCGTAGCCGCCTCCGGTGGAATCGTAGCCGCCGATGTCCTTGCCGTAGGACAGGGTGAAGCGCACATAAATGGTAATGCCGTTGCGGACCTTGTAGCCACTCATGCCGGTACCCTCATACAGGGTGCCGTTGATGGAGTACATCCAGCCCGAGCCTTGGGTATAGTCAAACTCCCCGATGCTGTCCCGGTCATAGTTGTCATTGGTGGTGATGCCGTCCCGCAGGATCAGCTCCCAAAGATGCTCCGGGACATTGGCACGGTAGGCAATGTCGCCCCGGCTAATCCGGCGCAGATAGAAGTTCATGGTAGCAGACCCCTGGTAATCCGGCTCATAACCGCGCTCCTGCAGGAAGCGCAGCAGCACGGACGCCGCCGTTTCGCCCTCCACGATGTCCAGCGTTCCGGTATCCAAAATGCCCAGGCCGATGGTGGTCGCATCCAGCACCACATCCACCGAGCCTGCCGGGTCGCCCTCACTGATCTGGTGATAGGTGACGGTGTAGACCTTCATGGTGGAGTTTCCGTTACCATCCCAGGCCAGCACCCGGACGATGTGGGTTTCTTCATCGCCCAACTGAGGGGGATCGAAATACAACTCGTAGGTGGGTTGAGAATCGCCGTAGCTCTTTTCCACGGTTTTGCCGTCCAGCGTGACCCGAATTTGATTGGAATAGATCACACCGGCTCCCAGCTCTGCGTTGGCACGGGCAATCACCGTCAAGGGGAAGGTTTGGGAGCTCATGTCCAGGCTGGCCCCGTCCAGATTGGTAACGATGGAGGGTGGATAGTCCCCCACCGTCGGGTGGGTATCGTCCGCAAGATTCGCGTAATAGCCCACCCGGTACTGAACAAGTCCCAGAAAGGTCTCCCCATCATAAAGAGACAGCACAAAGAGGTTATCTGCGTTGAAATCCAGCTGTGCCTCGTAGTCCTGGTTATTCTGAGAAGTTAGCAGCAATCCGTTTCCGGAATTGGTCTCATTTTTCAGCCGGACACGGATATGCAGATCGCCCTTACCCAGGGGATAGGCCACAAAGGTCAGCTTGCTGTCGGGCAGCTCTGTCTTAGTAAGCTGCTGGGTTTTCAGTGTCGTATAAATGCGGGGGGTATCATCCTCCTCACCGCCGCTGCCGTGGTCACCTCCGCTGCCGCCGTGGTCCCCGTCGTCTCCGCCGGTGCCATCACCATGGTCACCGGAATCCTCGGAGCCGCCTTTGTTATCGTCTGACTTGGAGCCGCCCTGGTCGCCCTTGCCGGGGTTATCCGTGGGGTCTGTGGGGCCCGATGGATCCGGCTTGGTGTCATCGGGCTTCTGCGGCTCTGATGGGTCCTGGGCAGTATCCGTATTCTCTGTATTATCCTTGCCGGAGCTTTGTCCGCCAGTGCTGCCGGAGCCTTGCAGCGACTCTGCCTGGAGCCGATCCGGCTGAGTGCTGATGGGATTCTCCGGTCTTGTCCGACCGGAGGAAAGAAGTGAGAGGCTGATCCCTGCCACCAGCACAATGACCAGCAAAATACTCACGGCGCTATATAGGCCGCTATGTTTTTTCATACGAGTATCCTCCAAATGCTTGTTTTGGATTCTTACCATCGTCTCCTAAAACAGGAGACAATGGTAAAGCCCCAAAATATGGCGAATTGCCTCCCCTCCCAAAAGGGAGGGGAAGCTATGGATTCGCCTTGGTTTACTTGGAATTTTTGACGACCGCAACGGCGTCGGTGGAGTTGACGGCCTTGTCATGGTTCACATCCGCGCGCAGGAACTTCCGCACAGAGACTTTCTCGAAGTCGGTGTACTTGCCGCTGTAGATGTCATAGGTGAGCTGCGCATCGTTGATGTCCACAACGCCTGTCTCGTTGACATCATAGCTCTGCTTCACTTCCTCGGCTGTGGCGCTGGCCTGGATGATATTGGCCTCAGCCGTAGCCACAGTGAATGCCTCATTCTTGTCCACAATCACCAGCCAGCTGTACACACTCTCACCGTAAGCGGTAGTCTTATACATGACATTATCGCCGTAGGCAAAAGCCTTGCCCTCTTCGGGGGTGCCGGTCACGGTTACAAGAAACACGGTCTTGTTATCCATCTGCACATACTCGGAAACAGCTACCTCCATGGTCAGAGTGGATTTCTTCTCGATGGTGATGACCAGATCGCCGGTGACTTTGGCAATGGTGTAGGTGTTGTCGGCTCCCTCAGTGACAGTCACGGTCTTGCCGCCCATGGTGGCGGAGATGGTGTACTTGAAGCCGTCCTTCTTGTCCACGGTGAAGGTGTAGGTGGTGTTTTCCTTGACGGAGCTTTCGCCGGTGGCATCGCCTGCACCGGTGCCGTCAAAGATGACAGTGAAGGTCGCCGGCTGCTTGACCTGCTTGTTGCTGCTAATGACGATGTCGCCGGTCACATCCGCACCGGGGATGGTGTAGGTGGTGGTGCCGTCGTCATTTACCTGGGCCTTAAAGCCGGTGTATGCCTTGCCACCGATGGTCACAGCCATCTTGTAGACATAGCCATCCGCAGGGGTCAGCATGAAGGTGTAGTCAGTCTGGTAAGTAGCAGTCGCAGCACCGGTGGTATCGTCGCCCTGGGCGACAGTGAAGGTCTTGGGGGTCTTGGTACTGGAGACAACCACATTGCCGTTGACATTGGGCACGGTGTAGATGCCACCCTCGTCCGGGCTAACTGTCGTTGCCTCACCGCCGCCGACGGTGACGGTGACAGTGTAGTTATAGTTGGGGTCTTTGGGAACGAAGGTCAGGTTGCCGCCTGCTGCGATCACGGAGCCCTCCGCGTCGGTACGGGTGAAGCCATCCGGCAGAGACACGGTGTAGCCGCTGACGGTAATAACGGCGGTGTCATCCAAAATGGCAGCCGCAGGTGCGTCAAACTCAATGGCGTTTGCATTGGTATCCACACACGCTTCCGTTACTTTCACATCGGATTTACCCTGACCGGCTGCCACAAAGCTCAGAGTCAGCGCATCGCCCAGCTCGGCGGCTTTACCGTAACGCACGATTCGCACGGTGCCGCTGCCGGGGATCACGCGATAACCCTCGATGTTGGTGGCTTCCATGTTCAGCGTCAGAATGGTGGGGTTAAAAGAGAAGGTCATGTCGTAGGCGCTGTAGGTGGTCTTGCCGTCGTTGTTGCCGATGGCCACAGGGATCTCCACGATTTGGCCGGAGGCTACCTGCTTGTCCGCACCCAAGGACACGGTGTAGCCCTTGGCAGCGGCAGTCCCGACGGGGATGGTCAGCTCACCGTCGACTACTTTGTGAGCGATGTCGGTAGGCTCTGCTCCGAAGGTCTTAAGTGTCTGCACCTTCAGACTAAAGCTCATAGCGTTTGCATTGGCTTCCTTCGCAGTGAACTTGAATTGGCAAATTTCTCCAGCTTTCAGATTGAACGCTTTGCTCAGTGCCAAAAAAACGACCTTAGTAACTGCCGTACCATCGTCATTGATGGTTTCTTTGCCCTTGTCAGTTGACATAAAGTTATCAACATCTTCGTAGGTTTCGGACACGGCCCCCTCGTATGTGTAGGCATCACTGTTGTAGGTGATTTCAAACGCCGCACCGCCAATGGCCACTTTTTGGTCAATACTCAGCGTCAGCGTCACAGTCTCACCGGGGGCGACAGAGGTCTTATCTGCACTCATAGTGATGGTCGGTTCGTCTGCTGCAAAGACGGCAGGTACCAGGCTCAGCACCATCGCCAATGTCAGCAGAATAGAAACGATTTTTTTCATGTGTTCTCGATTCCTCCTATCAAGATTTTTTCTCAGCAGGGAATTCCGTAATATTTCCCAGGTAGAACTGGCAGATCATCAAGGCATCCGAAACATCTACTGCACCGTCTCCGTTCACATCGGCAGCTGCATTCTGCGCATCCGTCGGTGCTACATTGCCCAGATAGAACTGGCAGACCAGCAGCGCATCCGAAACATCAATGGTATTGTCTCCATTCACATTCCCATACATCACATCCGGCTCTGTCTTGGCATACTCGAAGGTGAACAGCGCGATGGGCGCGGAGTTCTTGTCAGCGGGGGCACTCAGCGTGATCGCCTTGCCGCTGCCGTCCTCGTTGCGGACATACCCTGTCACCGGCATGATCACGGTCTGCGTACCGTCCGTGTTGCGGGTATAGCTGTTCTCCAGCGTGATGGGCTTGAGGGTATAGCCGCTTGCCTGCGCCGCCGCACGGTTCACGGCAGTCGCCGCGAACTCCACCTCATAGGCGTAGACCGTGGTGCCGTCGTGACGGATGTCCACGTCCTTGTTGTAGGTCACGGTCACCGTTTCCGCGCCTTCAGGCACGGTCACATGGTACTTGGGCACTTCCTTATAGGTCGTCTGGCCGTCCGCGCTGGTCAGCGTGGTGATGCCCTCGTAGCTGGTATTCTTTGCTGCCAGCTTTTCACCATTCACGGCAGCGTCCTGGAAGGGGCGCTCCAACTCGGCGTCCGCCGCCACGTTCAGGATGGCTGTGGCCGGTGCGATCTTGGCATAGTTCGTGCCGCCGCTGTCGTCCTTGGGGATCGTCCGGTTGGGGTCCATGCCCACGAGGTAGTAGGTGCCCTCCTTTGTGGGGGCGGTGAAGGAGAAGGTGCTCTTTCCGTCATCCGCTTTCTTGTACTGATCGACTTCCTCCCACTTGTCGTTATACAGGAACACATCCAGGTTTGAGAAGGGATAGAAGTCGCTGCCCTCAAAGGTCGTGCCGTAAGCCTGAGAGGAGATCGTCATCTCCATGCCGGGGCGGGCATTGTACTCGTCCTTGTCAAAGCGGGTAAACGCGCCGCCGCTGCTGTAAAAGCTCCAGTTCGAGAACATGGCCACATCCCAGGTATCCCCGTCCGACAGCACGATGTAGTCGGAGGTGGAGCCCCAGCCGGGGCTCATGTAGGGGAAACAGTGGTTGCGGTAGTACATCAAGTTCTCGTCATGGCCCCAAAAATTTTCCATATAAAGGCTGGTGGGCGAGCCGCTGATAGTCAGAGCGGCAAAGCTGTCTGCCGTATAGGCCGGTGTTTCATCCATGTAACAAACATCTTCACCCAGCTTAAAGCTCGCCAGCGCGTCACGAGGATAGGCACCCTTGCAGCATTGCTCCTCCGGCAGGCCGATGAAGTAGCGCTCCAGCAGATAGAGATACAGGTGCAGGCCGGTGGGCCGCTCCACGATGTTCTTGTCGATATATTTGCCTTCTCCGTTTTCCGTGTGATAGCGGTAGTATTCGTCCAAGTTGTACCGGCCCAAGTCAAAGTAGGGGACGGTGATGGCCTTGTGGCACAGCACCGTGCCGTCGCGGCCTCGGATGGGCACGCCGTCGTTGGAGATGGTCACATACACCGTGACTTTCTTGGCGGGGGTCTCATCGTAGTTATACTGTGCGTCCAATCCGTGGGGAGCTTCCTTGACCGTGATGGTAAAGGTCGCTGTAAGCTCTTTGCCGTCCGAGCAGGTTGCCTTGACCTTCGGCGTATAGGTGCCGGGGTCTTTCTCTGATACATAGAGTGAGCCGTCCTTGACCTTGGTTTGGACGCTGAACTGCGCTGCGTTGGTCAGCGTGTAGGTCAGCGTATGGCCGTCTGTATCTTCAAAGACATCTGTCAGCTTGATCTCCAACAGGCTGCCGGCCACAACCTCACCGGTGGTGACGGCATCCGCCTTCACGGAAACGCAGGAATCCGCAGCCAGCGCCGGTATGACGCCGAATACGCCTGCCGACAGAACCAAAGTCAGTGCCAGCAGCAGAGATAGTATGCGTTTTCTCATATTTGTTTACCTCATCTATGCGTAGATTACATCCAGCGTGCGTAGAGCGTCATGTTGCTGCGCACCGGGTCTTTCTGTGTATCCCAGGGCTTGGTGAGCGCCTGATCTGCATACCAGCCGCCGAACACTGCGCCGGGCTTCGTGGGCGTCATGACTTCGCCAATGACGCTGCCCCGCTTCACGGAAACGGCCTCCAGCTCTGTGCCGCCGCTGGTCTCAAAGCGAACCTTCTTCTTGCCCAGCAGAGCCAGCAGAATCAGCAGCAGGGCCAGCAGGCCCACGCCACCGATGATCCACCAGGTGACGCTTCCTGCGGCGGCACCCTCGGCCCAGTTGGCGTAGAGGGTCATGTTGCCCTTAACGATGTCCTTGTGGAAGTCCCACTTTTGGGTGCGGTCCAGGTCTCTGTACCACCCCTCCAGGTGGTAGCCCTCCCGGATGGGGTCCTCGGGCTTTTTCACCTTTTCACCGTACTGGACGGTCTGGGAGGGGACCTCCGTGCCGCCGTTGCTTTCAAAGGTAACGGTGCAGTCCGTGGTGACGATGACGGACACGCTATTATCCTTCACGGTGTATCCAGCCATGCCGTCCTGGGTGGAAACCAGGGTGTTGGTGGGGATAAGCTGCGACACACCCTTCGTGCCGATGACCTTCATCTGAAAGCTGCCGACTACCACCTCCGGCTCCCAAGCCTCGCCGCCCTTAAAGGACACGAAGTTCAGATAGAAGGCCCGCCCGCCGGTGCGGCGGCCTAAATCGCTCCAGCGGATGCCGGGGGCGGTCATGACGCTGCCGTCCACCAGCTGGAGGAAGGTGTCGTCGTACTCGATTTCCGTCTGCATACCGTACATATCGGCGCTTTCCTGGGCGTCGGTGCGCTTGAGCACCAGGGTCACGGTGATGGTCTCGCCAGTGGTGGCCCGCACCTCAGATGCACCGCCTACGGACAGGTCAAAATTGTAGCTGCGGCTCTCGTCTGTTTTGCTGCCTGTCTGCGAGGCAAAGGCTGCGGTGGGCAGCAGACACAGCAGCAGACACAGGGCTGCCAATAGTGTAAAAATGCGTTTTCTCATGCTGATCTCCTTCTCTCTCCGACCGGTTGGGCCGTTTTTTGCCCGGCCTGGCCGGTGCGAAGCCCCCAAAGGGGGATAGCCTCCCCTCCCGCCGAGGAAGGGAGGCTGGCAGGGCCTTACTTAAACTGATTCACGATGGCCACAGCGTCGGTGTGATCCACCACCTTAGTGGCGTTTACATCGGCCCGCAGGAACTTCTCCACGGAAACCTTGGTGAAGTCACTGTATGTGCCGTTATACATATCGTAGACCAGCTGCGCATCGTTGACATCCACCTTCCCGGTCATGTTCACATCGAAGCCCAGGGTGATGGTGACCACATTGTCTGCGGCAGAGATGGCGACCTTGGCGGCGGCCTCCTCCTGGGTCAGGGTCTGACCCTTGTCCACGATCACCAGCCATGCGTACTGATCCGTGCCGTAGGCATTGACCTTATACATGGTGTTGCCGCCATAGGTGAAGGCTTTGCCTCCCTCGGGGGTGCCCTTGACCGTTATGAGCATCATGGTCTTGTCATTCAGCTCCAGGTAGCGGGATACGCTTACCTCCTCCGCATTTTGGGAAACCTTTTCCACATTCACCACCAGACGCCAGCTGTAGGCATATTGGCTCAGCTTATTGTAAGGAATGGGGTCCACCACATACTTACCGTTGCCCAGGGACCGGACTTTGGCGGGCATATTCACCGCTGTGGAGGTGCTGCTGAGGGGCTGATAGTAAGCGGTTACTTTGTAGGTGCAGTTCTCCCTCTCATTCAGCCGGAGGTAATAGGGCATATCCCTGGGAACGGAGGTTCCGTTTCCGGGTGCCTGGTCCTCAGCACCGTTGCCCGTCACCAGAACGGCATAGCCGGGGTACTCGTCGTTGGTTCTGGTACTGATGATGAAGTACACAGTGCCGTCGATCTTGCTGCCAGGGATGGTGTAGGTGATGGTGCTGTCCGCATTGGCCACAGGGGTCAGGCTGACCTGATCGGAGCGCGTGCCGTCGGGATAGCGGATCTCATAGTGGATCCAATAAGAGAGTCCCGCTCTGGGAGTAACGGTCACGGAATAATCCTGCAGGTAGGTCGCCTTGTCCGGACCCTTGGTCACATCCTTTTCCAGCAGAGGATCCTTGTCACCAAAGACGTATTCCACATCGTACTGCTTGGGGGTCTTGCCGGTGTAGGTGACCTCCACATTGCCGGAGATATTCTCGATGGTGTAGGTGTCATTTGCGCCGAAGGTCAGGCCCTCGGTGACGGTATCGCCCATCTTCACGGTGAAGGTGTAGGTATAGTGGCTGTCCACGGGCTTGAAGGTGAAGCTGCCGCCCTTGGGGACCAGGCGGGTCTCGTCAGAGGTGAACGCATCCGGCAGGGTCACGGTGAAGTTATTGGCGTTGACCACGGTGTCGGCGTCGGAAATGGCGGCATCCGGGGCGTCGAAGTTGATGGAGTTGGCATCCAGATCAAATTTGGCGTTGGTCAGCGTCACGGTGGAGGTGGCAGTCGCCTTGGCGGTGAAGTCCAGAGCCAGGGCCTCGCCCAAAGCCTGAGTAGCGCCGTAGCGGCGGACCCGAACGGTACCGTCGTTGTCCTCCACCGTCAGGTTGGCGGCGTCACCGGTCTTGGTGTTCAGGGTCAGGGCCGCCGGGTCATAGGTGAAGGTCATGTCATAGGCGTTGAAGCCGGTGATGTTTTTCTCGGAGGAGGCGACGGTCACGGGGATACGCACCCGCTGACCCGAAACAAGCTGCTGGTCAGCACCCATGGAAACAGTGTAGCCGGTAGCTGTGGGCTTAGCGGTCTCGCTTCCTTGAATGGATAAACTGTAACTGTCTTTCCATTCGAGAATAAATTCATCCATATCGTCCCAAGCCATCCCATCAGTACGGCCAGTCGCAGTTTTGCCACCGGCATACTCGGAGACTTTTAAGGTGATTTTGGCAAAATTACCCTTCAAATTTCGGACATAATTATCTGCGATAGTTTCATCATAATCATTGTTATACTCTGCAAAACGGACTCTTCCGTCAGTGTTTGCCTTATCTACAGTTGTTAGGTTTGAAACGGGTGTACCTAAAATTTCTATTTTCTCAACAGTAAGTAGTTCTTTATCAAAGAAAAAAGAACTTTCGTACCCCATCGCGGCAGAAAAGTCAGAATCAACGGTTATGAGTGCGGTAATGGTATCGCCTGGATTGGGAGTAGTATTATCAAATGAAACGCTCATCCCTGCATTGTCCCCTGCCGCATAAACAGCTGGAACGGCAGAAACGAGCATCATAAAAGCCAGGACGCACGCAAGAATCTTTTTAACTTTCACGGTCATTCTCCAATTCCAGCCGCAGGGAGTCCGCTAAGGGACTCCCTGCGGCTAATGATAGATTTTGAATTTGACATTACCTGTGGAATTAGGTTGTAATTCCGGCTTTGTATGTCATTTCTGTCTTGTTGGTTTGTGCGGTGAGAATCATCTTAATGGATATTTGCTGGGATTATTAACATAACGACGGAGTGCGGCCGTATCACTACGATTCAAGACACCATCTCCATTAATATCTGCCTGCGCCCATTGCTCCGCAGTGAGAGTAGCAGGTGTCTTTCCCTCGGCCTCCCACTGGGTAAGCAATGTCAAATCATCCTCGTCCACATATCCGAAGGGATCCAGGTTTACATTGCCTACAGACGGAGTTGTCAAACCAATCAAGTCGGTCTGCCAGCTCAAAGCAGGGCTATACCGGCTGGAGCCGAAGGTACCCGCCATATCCGTGTTCATGGCCGTCACGAAATCAGCGGAGGCCATTTCTGCTCTGGTCTTAGCGGTAGCCGTCTGAGCGGTGCTCTTGGCACTGCCAATGCCCTGACTGCAGGTGAAGTCCAGATAATACAGGTTGGACATCGCTGCGGAGGCGTTGTTGGTCATGCCGACCACTGCGCCCACATTGCTGCCGGTGCTCTCCACATAGGCCCGGTTGTAGCAGTTCTTGACGGAGGCAGACGCGCCGGAGGCAAAGGCCACGATACCCGCCACATAGTTGCCGGCACCGGTGATGCTGCCGGTGTTGTAGCAAGCGGTGACGCCCTTGGTGGTCTGACCCACGATGCCGGCCACATAGCCGTTGCCGGTGATCGCTCCGCCGTTGTAGCAGCCGGTAATAGTACCGGTAGCGTAGCCGGTGATGCCGCCCACATACTGATAGGCATGGATGGTGCCTTCGTTGCCGCAGTTGGTGGCGTTGGAGTTCACCAGACGGCCTGCAACGCCGCCCACGCTGCTCCAGTTGCCATTCATGCGGGTAACGGTGATGTCAACATCGGAGACAACGCCGGAGATGTTGGTATAGTTGGCGTAGGCCACCACGCCGCCGGAATAGGCGTTGGCAACGCTGCCCGTGGAGGTCAGGTACATCTTGCCGGTCACCTTCAGATTCTGAATGGTGGCGTAGCTGCTGCTGGTGCCGTTCACATAGCCGAACAGTCCCTTATACGGGGCCGAGGTAGTGGTGGCACTATAGTAGATGCCCATGTTCTTCACGGTATGATTATTACCGTTAAAGCTGCCCTTGAAGGCTGTGCTGGCGGTAGTGCCGCCGATGGGCGTCCAGTTATAGCCGGCCAGATCAATATCACCTGTCAGCGCACCGTTGATGGCATAGCTCCCGCCGTTGACTTGCGCCGCAAACCAAGCCAGCTCTGCTGCGGTACCAATCTGATACACGCCGTCGGTCAGAGTGGGCTGCGTCTTGGTGGTGCCGTCCCATGCGCCGGCAGCAGAGGCCGTCAGCGGAATGGTCTTGGTCAGCACACCGCCGGACACATTGGCCTTGTCTGCACTGCCCAGGTAGAAGCTGCCGTAGACATAGTCGCAGCCGGCGCAGAGCACCGCATAGGTGTAAGTGCCGTAGGGCAGGTTCTCATACTCGCCGTTGCTGTTGGCGGTATGGACATTGCCTGCGGCATCCGTCAGCGTCACAGTGGGCGTGGCGGTGGTGGGATTGGTAATATTCAGCTTCAGCTTGAAGTTATAGCGCGGAGTGACCTCCACATTCACATTGGGGAAACGGTTCAAGCAGAAGTTCACCGTGACCGCATTGAAGTTCGTGCCCACGCCGGTATTCGACATGTTATACAGGGTGGCAAACGGGTTCGCCGCCGAGTACATGGAGCCGTAGGTATAACCGTTGGTGAGCTGAACATTGGCGGTGCTGCCGGAGCCAAAGTCCACATTCGTCGGGATTGTCAGCTCCAGCTTGGCCTGATCCATCTGCTGATACTGGGCGACATTGGTCTTATAGGCCGTATCGCCGCAGGAGTAGAACAGGTTGTAGGTAGTGGGGTTGAAGATACCACTGTACTTGTAGATGCCACGGTAGCTGCCCTCGAAGGTGAGAGACACCTTATCGCCGGGCATGATCTCCGTCTCCTGGGGATTGGAGGCATTGGTGACCGTGGCGGTAACCTCGGCCACGCGAGCCAGACTGTAGGACACCTTGTTGTTAGCTGTCATCTTGATGACAACAGTACCACCGGCCAGCCCCGCATTGCGGAAGCCCAGGAGACTTGCATGGTACTTGCCGTTGGAATCCGCCGTCAAGGTGGTCCAGCCGGAGAGAGCGCTCTCCATGGTGGTCTTGTTGGTGGTGACAATGGCGTACTGAACATTGGACACACCATAGTCTTCGCTATTGCTTGCCACCGTGAAGTCCAGGGTGGGGGCGGTGTCGTTGCTCAGATAGAACCAGTTGTCGTAGTTATAATCCCACGCCGTCGGGCGAGAAGAACTCAAGCCGTTGGAATTATAGGCGATATTGGCCGTTGCGGTACCGTTTTCCTCGCTGCTGAGCACAAAAACACTGGTGCGCTCCGGATTCGTGGCCGGATAGAAGCCGCCGTGGGTGCCATATGTGTCATTTGCCGCATATACATCCAGTGCTTTGTAATTCACGGCAAGGATGGTCGTTCCGTTCGGTTTCACATCGAGCCAGTTGTTCTCGGCGTTGCCGCCGTTGGACTTCTGCAGGGTGGGCGAACCAGCCAGCGTATGAACCTCAAATTCAGGTTCAATCATGATATTTGCCGCGTCAGAGTTGATGATCTGCCACAGGCGGTAAGAACGGATACGCTCTGTCCCGCTCGTGTACTTGTAGCCGCTGGGGGACAAGAAGGTCTGAATCTCCGCTTCGTCACGGGTCTTGGCCATCGTGCCAAGATTAGAGAAGCTGTGGGAATACTGATCCGTGGAGTCTCCAGCATTGAAGGTGAATTCCTTCGCAAAACTGGTGGTGCTGCTCTGGAGCCATCCGGCCTTGGTCACATAAGTGGTGCCGCTTCGGATGTCCTTCAAGCGCCAGGTGTAGTTGGAATTGCTCTTGCTGATTTTGTAGGTCAGCGTTCTGGTAGCTTCAACGGATGCGTTTGCATCGCCACTGGTGCTGCCCGTCTTCGGCTCAATGATCTGTGTGTTGAAATTATTATACTGGAAAAACAGGTTGAAGTCCGCATAGGCAGGAACCGTCACCGTCAGGTTGATGGCCTGGGAAAGCGCCAGGCTCTTTGTAACAACCGTGTATCCGGCGGCAGTCGTGTTGTTGATCGCCTGAGTGAAGATGTAGTCCTCGGCACAGGTGCCGATGGGGTCCACATAGGCATTCCAAAGGGCTGCGTTTCCGGCAGAGTACAGCATGAAGGGGTAGTAAGTATAATTGCCGGAAGTATAGGGCGCACCATGCTGCACATCGCCGCCCATGCTGGGCATTGAGATACGGGCAGTGTAGTCGCTTGCGGTGAAGTAGGTGTTATCGGTTTTGCGGCTCGTGGTGTAAATGGAATGCAGCCGCAGGTAGAGGCTCGTACCGCCGCCGGTGCCGCCGTCCACATTGGTCTCTGTGGGCAGGGTCAGGCTGTGGCCGCCGAGGTAGACATCGTACTTTCCGGAAGAGGCATTGTAGCCATACGCACGGAAAGAGTACTTGCCGGGAGCCAGGGAAGCATAGAACTCATTGTAGTTGCCGTTCTTGTTGCCCGTTGTGGAGTTCAGTGTGTTGGTAAAAGTGCTGTCCAAAAATTGGACGCTCTCGTACAGGCTGGAATCGACGCCATCCTCCCGATAAATGTAGGTGTCGCCATCTTTACCGATGTAATCGGCACCCTTCGTATCGAAGCCCTTAGTCTTGTAAAGCTTGATGAGCGGATAAACATTGCCGTTGGAGGAGTAATTCATATCCTGGCCAACATAGAAGGTGTAATTCTGCGGAGTTCCTGCTCTTACATCCAGAGTCAGCGTCCAAGTGTCCGTAGAATCGCCGTAGGTATTGGTCGCATGGAATTCATAGGCATATGTACCGGCGGCATTCTCCGTGATCTGGATGGTGGTGCCGCCGAACAGAGCCGGAGTGAAATAGTAGGGGCCGGTCCTGGTATCTCCAACAGATCTATAATAATAGTAGTTGGTGTAGTCCAGCGCTGTGCCATCCGGATTCTCGAAGATATTACCGGCCTGCAAGTCGGTGAGATTGTAAGCATAGCCAGCCGTTACCGTATCGCTTGCAGTAGAGGACACACCTTCCTTCAATCTCGGGATCTGCTGGTTGGCATCTGTTACAGTCAGGGTGATGGTGTGGGTAGCCGTTCCAGTATTATCGGAAGCGGTCAGCACCACCGTGTAAGTCCCCGCAGCAGTGGGGGTGTAACCCAGAATCGTGCCGTTCAGCGCCTGAGCAACGCCGTTGATAGTCGCCGTGTAGGTCAGCGTATCACCGTCAGCATCGGTAAACACATCAGCCAAATCCAGCGTCCACGCATTACCAAGTGTTACATTGGCTGTGGTGATTGCATCGGAAGCGACCGTAGGGGCCGAGTTGCTTTCATAGGTGAAGGCGAGGAAGTGGACGGGCGCATAGCTGGCGCTGCCGTCATACTCCGGCGCATAGGCAGTTCCGCTACCATCTGCACCCAGCACAAAGCTCTTTTGGACCGTGGTCCCATCCTCGGCGGTACGGGAGTAGTTCAAGGGAATTGTGATTGTGATATCCCCATTGCTCTCCGTATAGGCCATTTCTACACCGCCGCCAGTCCACTGCGGCACATCGGCGTAGTAGCCGGATGCTTCACCGCTCGTGGCATTGGTCAGTATGGCAGCGTCTTTGTAGGTGGCCTTTACATAGGTCGTGCCTGCGGGAACGGTGACCAAGTAGTAGGGCACATTCTCGAAAGCAGAGTAGCCGGTAAAGGTCACAGGGTTCTGCACACTGATGGTTGCCGTTCCTGTGGTCTGGTCATTCGCACCATAGGGAACAATACTATCCAGCGGCGCAGCTACTGTGGCTTGTTCCGTTGCAAAGACTGCCGTGGGAAGGATGGATAGAACCATCATGAGCGCAAGCAGCATTGAAAGGAACTTTTTTGCTGTCTTTTGCATTTCCAATCTCCTCTCAGAAATTTTTTTATAATAAGGCCTGCCGGCATTATTACCTTAGCTGCGAGCACATTTTCGCATCCAATAAGAAAATAACAAGCTTATATAGGGGCGCGACACCCTATTATAATTGGTGTCGCATTCCGATCTGTCCAAGGCGAAAGGTGCTTTCGTTAAGAGGATTGGGCGGAAGGGGCTGGCTAAACCCCTTCTGCCCATATGGAAAGCTGGCGGATCTCCGCCCCCGACTTGGCAAACCTTACTCAAGCATTACATCTGTTGCAACGAAGGTTTCCTCTGTGGCTTCGTGAACAGCGCATTTGCTTTGGCGTTGCTTGACTCGCTCAACCCGTGCTGCCCGTTTAGCGTCACGCTCGCTCCGATGCAGCTGAATTTGGATATTCTTTTCGTTTTGATAGCGCCCGCAATCTCTATTGCGGGGTTTTTTGTATATAGGATTCAAATGGGCGGCTCTCAGCGCATCTTTCCAAGCGCCAAAGCGCTCTGCGATGTAACTGCCACCGACGATCTCGATGGGGGCAGGGGACTTTCCCCAATGTCCGGCGCAGCGCCGGAGATAGGCCGCCAGCTGATCCAGGCTGTCGTCTGCGTGTTTTTCCGCAAAAGCGCGATCCTGCTCAGCCAATGCATCCCGTGTTCTTTTGGCAATGTGCTGCTCGTACCAATTCGCTCCGTCAAAATTTTGCGCACCTGCTACTTTACCCATGGGCACACCTCCTTAATGATTCATGACAAAAAAAGCGCTGATAAACCCATACCGGGTCATCAGCGTACACTTCTGCCATATCAGCACCACGGAGAGAGCGCCCGCTGCCTTTGAGTCCTAACTACACAATTCTACTGACTTGCGCCATGAGATACTCTCTGCGTTTATGATCTGTCTTCTCACGACTTTCTCGCAATGACGGACTTTCGTCCCAGTGGTTTCCCGCCTCGATCATATCCTTGCGCTTACAGTGCCGACCGCATGGGGAATCGCACCCCTTTCCTTCAGGGCAATCACCTGGCCGTTTCCAGCTCGGATGACCGCCGTGCAGCATCATCGGACTCGATTATTCTGTTTTCCAGTATCACTTTGTTTGTTAAGGGAATACTACAATAGATCCTCCGGAAATGGGCTTTCGTGAATTTATCCCATTTGCGAAGCAAACTCCTCTTTAACCATCTACATTATATCGGCCTTTTTGTCGCTTGTCAATGCCCGAAATGCGGTTATTTAGCAAAATTCGCACACAAATCACAAATGTCTACATTGATCGCACCCAATTCACCCGCATTTTTGCAGAGCCATATCGATCAAAATTAAAATGTTAGTAAAATACGCCGTCAAAAACATCGTCAAGGAGGATATCATTATGCCAAGGCGCGGAGAAAACATTTACAAGCGTAAGGATGGACGCTGGGAGGGGCGGTATATCCGGGGACGCTCACCTTCTGGTCGGGCCGAGTATGGTTATGTTTATGGCAGCAGTTATCGGGAGTGCCGTGCAAAACGGCAGCAGCGCCTGGAATCCCTTCAAGAACTGCCGGCGAAAACTTCCTCACTCACGCTGAATCAGGCTGCGGATCGGTTTCTTGCGGACAAACAGGATAAATTGAAGCAGTCCACGCTTGCCCGATATGCCTATATGCTGGAACACTATATTCTGCCCGCTTTGGGAGCGGTGCTTGTATGCCAACTGACGGCGAATCAGATTTCCGATTTTTTTCGCCGTCTTCAGAAAAATGGTCTTTCCGGAAAAAGCGCCAGAGATGTGGGGGTGTTATTGAAATCCATTCTGAAATACAGCGCCCCAAAAGCAGGCTGTTCCTGTCCGGGCCTGACTGTGGAGTTGCCAGCATATCGGAGAAAGCAGATTGACATATTCTGCCCGGATGAAATTCAGCGATTGGCACAGAAGATTGTAGTTGAGCCGACGACCACTGGGATCGCTATTTTGCTAACGCTAAACACCGGCTTACGCCTTGGAGAGCTGTGCGCCCTGCAATATAAGGATATTGACCTACAAAACGGGGTAATCCATGTCACCAAAACCGTGCAGCGTATCCGCAGCGGGGATCGCACTCGTCTGGCCGTACTGCCGCCCAAAAGCAACAGTGATCATCGTACCATCCCCCTGCCGCTGGACATGGCCACCCTCCTGAAAAAGGCTGTTCAGTCTCATCCTGATGGAGAAAAATACCTCTTGACCGGGAAAAATGTGCCTATGGAGCCACGGACACTACAATACCAATACCAGGTCTTGCTAAAGGCGACGGGTATTCCATATCGAAATTTCCATGTGTTGAGGCACACCTATGCCTCCCGATGCGTGGAGCGTGGAGTCGATGTCAAGAGCCTGAGCGAGATGCTTGGTCATACAGATGTCCGCACGACACTCCAGGTCTATGTTCACTCGTCCTTGGAGCACAAAATGCGAGTAATTCAGAGTATTTGCTTCCTTGCACCGGTGTTGGACCCGGACTGTTCGCCGTCACCGTCTCCGTCAGATCATCCGGAAGCACCCCGATACCAGCAGTTTTTGACGACTCTATCGCAAATGGGATAAATTTACGAAAGACAATCGCTTCTCATTCCCACAAGGTTCATTACAAATTCATTATACTGTTTGGCATGTTGTCGTCAATTCGTTTGCTGCGCCGATATGTGGTAAAAGTGGTGTCACCGTTAGGGCAACACCACTTTTTTACTGCTATGGGTGCAGAATGCCGTAGCCCATGATTTCATACTGCCCTATCTTCGCTGGAGAAGAAAATGCCGAAGCAAGAGCCGACAATCAGCGCAATGAGACAGATAACAACAATGACCACAACCGCAACCCAACCTCCGGCAGCGATAGCCGCAACCAGTGCTTTCATCGCCGCTGCGATGGCCTTGATTGCCGCCGCAACAGCTTTCGCCGCCGCGACAGCCGCTTTGTATCAGATTGCAAAGAACGTACCGGACAACCCGGATGTTCCGACTTCCAAAGCCGTGCGTACCATTCGCCGCTACGAGGAGCTGCATCCTCATAACCTCGCACAGAAGGCCGCCATCATCGTGGAAACCTTCCGCGATGTTACCAAGCACAAGATCGGCGGCCTCGGAAAGATGATGGTTGTTACGGCATCCCGTCTTTCGGCTGTCCGTTACTACCATGAAATCAAGCCGTATCTGGAACAGAACGATTATGACGATATCGAGATTATGATTGCGTTCAGCGGAAGTCTTAAAGACCCGGATGAGCCCAACAGCCCGGAGTACACCGAAAGTTCCATGAACGTGGACAGCAACGGAAACCGCGCCAAAGGGAGCCAGACAAAGAGCGTATTCCACGATGAAGGTGATATCCTTATCGTTGCTGAGAAGTATCAGACGGGCTTTGATGAGCCTCTCCTGCATACCATGATCGTGGATAAGGAACTGCGCGATGTAAAAGCCGTTCAGACATTGAGCCGTCTGAACAGAACTTATCCCGGCAAGGTGGATACCTATGTCCTTGACTTCGTGAATGATGTTGACCGCATCCGCGAGGCGTTTCAGCAGTTCTATCAGGAAACGAGCCTTGACGGAGAAATCAACTTTGACCTTATTTACACCACGCAGAAAATCCTGCGCAGCTTTAAAGTTTATACGGATGCTGATATTAAAGCGGTATCACAGATTTACTTCGATCCCGATGTCCGTAAGGCGAATGCGACACAGGGCAAAATCTCCAATATCCTCAAACCTGTCGCGGACAAGTACAATCAGCTTAATCAGGAACAGCGGTATCAGTTCCGCAGAGAAGTCCGTGCATATCCGGTGTCTTTGGCCTAATTCGCAGGTTGATTGGAAAGGATCGTTCCGACGAGAAGGAAGCGAAAGACGGCATGTCCGCCGAGGATGCGGCATACGAGAGAAAAGTGAGGATAGGCAATACCCTCCGAGTTCTTTTCCCGATACTTGCATTTGTGCTTTTCGGGGTGCTCATCATGCTTCTCCAGGGCGGAAGATTCTGATCATAGGAGCTATTGTTTGTTCTTTCTCTGTCTTAATACCCTCCGATAGAGTGAGTCCTTCTGGATGCGCCATGATGGCGCTACCCTTATGACAGCCCCCAAGCGCACTTCCCCCTTGGCGGGAAGTGCGCTTTTTCCTGCCTATTTGAGCCGATAAAAATTACTGGTCAAGCTGCCATTGGGACGACGGCGGTGGTTGCGTTCCAGAAAACCATGATGTTCCAAGTCACTTAATGCCCGCTGCACGGTGCGGCGGGACAGCTTCAAGTCCTCCGCAATCCTGCGGACGCTGGGCCAGCAGGTGCCGTCGGCGTTGGAGCGGTCCTTGAGGTACATATAGACCGTCTTGGCCCGGTGGGATAGTTCCTGATCCGCATAGATGCTTCCAAAGTAACTCATGTCTTTGCGTCCTCATTGTAAAGTCCCATGGCCGAATAGGGGCTTCTCCGCTCGGCAACAGGTACCTGTGTAGGCTGACTATTCTTCTTTCCGTAGGCCCGGTCAATGTGGAGGAATAGTTCCTGTCGGCTGGCATAGGCCACAGGCCGTGCCGCATGCTCCGGGGTAATGTGCGGCGCACCAAAGGTAATGCCCCAATCCAGAAACAGGCGCAGCTTTGTCTGCATAGGATGCGTCCCCGTTTTCATGACCACAAAGCTGCCCTTGGGGATGGATTTCAGTTCGTCCGGCGTCATGAGGGGTCGCTCCATCATCTGCAAGCTCTGACTGGGATCATTCTTACTTCTGCTGACCGAGCCGGACAATACCGTGCGGCTGCCCAGCGCCTTGGAGAGCTGCTCCGCTGTCTGACTGTTGGGAGCGAAACCGCCGAAGATGGTATCCTGACAGTTATCGGTCAATATCTCCGCTCCCTCTCGCCCATAGTTCTTCTCCAGCTGCGCCAGCGCCTGAATGATAGGCACCATGGTCAGCCCACGGGAGCGTCCTGCGCTGAACAGCGGCAGGATGTCAAAGGCGGGCATGGTGCCCAGCTCGTCACAGAAGAACACAACACGCCCCGGCAGCCGCCCGCCGTTTTCATCCGCCACGGCGAACAGCTCCCGTGCCAGCGTCTGGATCATCAAGCCCGCCATGAAGTTCTTGGTCTGATCCTCCTCCGGCAAAATCAGGAAGATAGCGGACTTTTCCGCCGCAAACCGCTCGGCGTTCATGGTGCTGTCAAAACACAGCACCTGCTCCAGCTCGGAGTCCAGAAAGGCGTTGAGGCGAGACAATACCGTGCTCATGACCGAGGCCATGGCCTGGTCGGATGTGTTCAGCGCCGCCCCGGCAAACCACCGGGCCTTGTGCTCCGGGGGCAGCTTCTCCATGAGGATGGTAAACCAGTTTTTGCCCCGTATCCCCGATGGGGCCAGCAGTTCCTGCACCAGCTTGAACACAGACACAATGTGCCGCCGCTCCTGTTTCCTATCCGGCGGCAGAAACTCCGCCAGCAGGAGTACCACGGAAGTCAATAAGCCCTCGGCGGCATCGTAGAAGTAGGCATTCTGTCCGTAGTCCGTATCGCCATTCGGAGACACGATGGTCTTGGCCAGGATCTTGGCGTACTTCTCCGCCTTGGCACGGGCTGCGAGGCTTCCTGTAGCCTGCGCCGCATCCATGTAGTGATTGATGAGCGTCATGAGGTTGTAGCCATCCGAGCGGGTTGGGTTGCGCAGATCCACCACGGACACATGGTAACCGTAGTATTTCTCCGCAATGGCGCCGTAGTTGCGAGCCAAGTCACCCTTGGTATCCAATGCCAGAAAGCTCATGCCGCTGGCGCAGGCGTATTCCAAATTGGGATATAGAAAGTAGGCCGTTTTGCCCACGCCGGATGCGCCGATCATAAGGCAATGCACATCGTCCTTATCCACCAGTGCGGTGATACCACGCTTATGGCTGATGCTGCCCAGCACCAGCCCCTGTACTTCCGGGCAGTGCTGTCCTCTGCGCCAGTTCGCAACTTGAAACGGTACGAGGGCATAGGTCTTGCGGATCTCCGCATCGGTAGCCCACCGCGCCGTGCCATGCTGGCCGTCGCCTACGGTTTTGGATTTGATGTTGTTGAGGGTGTAGCGGTTATTTAGCAGCGTCAGGCAGCCTATGACCGCTGCCATGACGCCGCCCGCTGCAAGGAGGAGCCATAAGTTACCCATGGCCACCTTGCTTTGCCCGCAGGTCATCGTTCCAGTCCTTCCCCTCCGGGCGCAGGCGCTCCACATCGTAGCCCATATCCTCCAGGGTATCCAGCATACCGTCGCAAGCATCCTCACCCGCCTCGTCATTATCCAAACAGAGGTACACCGTGTCCAGCTTCGGGTTCTGCCGCAGGCGCTCCAGTACGGGCTGGATGGAGGTGCCGCAGCAGGCCACATAGCTGTGCTCCAGCCAGCCTGCCGGGTAGAGGGTAATGTGAGACAGCAGATCAATGGGTGCTTCAAAGACATAGAGGGAACGGTCCGTCCCGTTTTTGTGGAAGCTGTGTTTTATGTCGCTGCTCTCCACATTAATGCGGAATACTTTGCCTTGGGAACTGGTGCTGCGCAGATGTGCGTGCCGGGCTGCGCCGTTTTCATCCAGCCCTACAAACACGCAGTTGTGGTGTGGGTCGTCCTCATAGAGCAGCTTCTCCTGCACAAACGCCGTGACCACATCCCGGTCGATGCACCTGTGTTTGGTGAGATAGGCATACATCCTGCGCATAGTCAAGTAAGGCTTCGGCAGCGCAAAGGGCTTTGGCTCCTGCGGCTCCGGTTCCTGCTTTGCGATGGGAAAGATGCCCTGTCCGTCCCGGCCCAGCAGCATGGACACAGCTTCCGGGAAGGTCTTGTCATAGAACTGCCGCACGAAGCTGATGGCGTGTCCGCCCCTCCGCGCAGCATGATCATACCACCTGTTGGCGCGTACAGTGATGCTGTGGTCGCTGACCAGCCGGTACTCCCGTCCAGCCTGGAGGAGCTTTTCGCCCCGGTCACGCAGAAAAGATGGCAGGTCAACCTCGTTGGCCTGCCGTTTTTCTGCGGATGTGAAATATACAAATTTACCCATGCATTATACCTCCTGTTACATGGTGTTGTCGTTGACATGGTGAAGCCGTTCGTCCTCATGGTCATCCCTCTTGTGTCCCAAGGCCATGCGCTTCTCCTGCAGCCGTCTGCGGCGCTTGGAGTCGATTCGCAGCGCAGGTGGGATGACCGGCATACTCGTCCTAAATATCTGCCCCATATGATGCAGCAGCCGCATGACCGCATTTGCCGGAATATGCCTTGCAGACACGCTTTCTCCCACTGGCTGCACATCAACAGAGCCACGGATAGGCGGCGTTTTCTCTGCCGATTGCTTTTCCCCCGGCTCCACACTGTCAGCAGACGGGGAAAACGAGATATCCTCTGCCTCTCGGATGATCCAGTTTTTAAGAGAACGAAACTCCTTTCGCTGCGTCAGCGGCTGGCGAGGCGGTGTGTTCCGCCCGTAGTAGCCCGCGATCTCGTCCTTCAGCTGCCACCATTGGTCGTAGCAAGCCGCCACCTCCGGGAGCTGCGCCAGCCGCTCCACAATGGCATCCACCTGTGCCTTGACCGATTTTGACAGATAGGAATAGACATGTTTGCCGCCGACCTGCGCCAGTGCTTGGGAGAGTTCTTGCAGCTCTTTCGCAAGCCCGGGGTCATCGGCGGCACCGGTTTCCAACGCCCGAATGCGCTCCAGTAACAATGCCTTGGCGGTTTGTATACTCTCCTTGTAGGCAGCATCCTTCCGAATGTAAAGTTCCGTCATCTCATCCCGAAAAATTTCGTTCGTCATCTTGGACCGAATCGATGCGATCCCCTTTTGCGTTAGAAACCCCACCTTGGGATCGTCCGACCACGCCATCATGTGTATGTGCGGATGGTGTCCCTCGTCGTGATATGCCGCATACCAACGAAACTTCTCCGGTGGAATACGCATGGCCTCCGCAATGGAGTGGCTCTCCTGCTTCAATAGGTTCTGCCATGCGGCTGCTTTGCTGTATCCCAGGCGCTCCGCATCCTCACGCCGCAGGGAGAAAATGAAGGTCCACACTTTTCCGGTGTGAGTCTCCAGTTCATTCTTTGCCGCCTTGAGATCCGTAACATCCGCCGCACTGAATAGTCCGTGACCGCCGCGCTTTTCCGCCCGGGGCCGGTTGGCGATGTAGGCCATGTATCCGCTCTTGGACTCCAATTCATGCAGATGCGTATCCAACGCAGCAGCAATAAACGCAGACGCCGCACCCCGGTTGGGCGTCTGTAGGTAGTCGCTGTATTCGAACAATTCCTTTGCATCCGGGAAGTCCTTCAGCAGCTTTGTGAGGAACTGCATCTGTTTTTTAGTCACCGGCTCGGTGCTTTGAAGGACCTCCACGCCGTCTCGCTTGGCAACATACTCCATGTATCTTGCCGCACGGCCTCCTTGGATGTACCCGCTTTTCTGTATCAGCCGTGCCATCGGTTACTCCTCCTGGTGAAATAGCAACACATCCCTAAAGGAGATGCTGCCATGCGTACCCGCCACCTCCCGGACACTGTTACCGCGCATTTTGTTGTACTCGTCCCGGGTCATGTCTATGTCTCCGCCCAGCAGATGGTTGGTCATGTTGTGCTCCACCACCAGCTTGAACAGCAGCTTGCCCAGCCTGTCGCCGAACACGCCCAGTGTGCCCTCCAGCATCTCCTGTAGTGCGTGGGGCAGATACGCACTTGTCCGCTCGGCGTGCAGACGACCGCAATACTGCCGCAGCGCCTTCTCCACAAACTCGTTGCGAGTAGGGCAGTTATCCAGCTTATAGAATGCGTCCACCTCTTGCCACACCTCGTCTGACAGCCAGACAGAGTGTCGGCTTTTTCCGTTTTTATCCATTGAACTGCACCTCCTTCCATTGAGTGTCAGAGCCTCCCAAAGGCCCTGCAAACACGGGGCAAACAGGCATTTTTACAAGAAATAGCGCCAAAGCATATTCGTCTCCGCATGATCAGCGTCAATTTCAAAGTGCCGCAAACCTCCGTGGCAGTCCGCACTGCGGGCTGCTGTAAGGGCCAATGGCGCAATAAAGCGCCAAAGGCTTTCTCCTGCCCCGATTTCGGCGCACCGAAAATCGGCCCAAAACCTCGCTCAACCTGCCAGGGCGCTATCCTTACCCTCCCGCGCTCCCATGAGGCCACACAGCGGCCCACAGGGGCGGACACGGGGCATCTCCTGCTCGGCATCTCAGCCGACATGTATCGGAGGCGAAAAAAGAGAGCCGCGCCAATTGGCACGACTCTCTAAATAAAATATTCGGTTTCACATCTCCAGCACCGGCGAAGTGTGCTGCTCCTGCTCTATCAGAAGTTCCAGGCTGTAATCCAAAATTTTCTCCTTGCGCTCGGTCAGCATGGTCAGATAGAATTCGCGCTGGATCGGCAGTAGTTCCTGGACATCTTCGAGAAAGTTATGGATCGCATCGAGGTCGATTCTTGAACAGACACGCTTGAGCGCCTCATTGCAATCCGGATTTTTCAGCGAGGAAATGTAATCAAAATAAGATATCTTTTTCCCGCCTTCTTCGATAGAGGAAGTTGGGAAGGTATAGATGCGCTGGTCGATTTCCGCTTCGTCTTGTAGCACAGTTTTCATCCGTTCCAAATCAAGCTGCGGGTACAGGCAGGAACCGCAGTCATAGACCGGCGCCAGCTCTGCCTGCTGCTTCTCCTCATCCACGAGGAAACCCCAGTTGCCGTTATGCCGGTCGAAGTTTCCAAGGAACGCATCCGCAATAAACATGTCCCAGAAAAATTGCCGCAGCTCATCGGAGGGATAAATACTCTGCTCCTCGATGGCCTCCAGAATGGAGGACAGTTCTTTTCCATAACCGTTCTGTTCACTGTCGATGCAGGTGTTCTTCAGATGGGCAAACTCGATGAGCCGTTTTCCGTCCTCTGTAAAATCCCGACAGGCAACTACCAGCTTTGTCTTGCCGCGGCTGTCCGTATAGTTTCCGAGGAGCGTTTCCTGTGTCCGAAAGCCCAACATTTCAAAGATATGACAGGCGACATATTCGCTGATGCAGCCGTTGCTGTAACTCATATCCCGATTTCGGCTGGGCTTTGGCGGGAACTTGAGCATATAGCTATGTCCTTGATAGGTGATATTGATTTTATTCCCATTGGCTCCGCCGTAGGCGCGGAAGCGGTTGACTGGGCAGTTGGTAAAATCAATCATAGGTTCTCACCCCCTCATAAATATTTTGTGCGAAGATAATCAGCCTGCTCCTGGGTAATGGCGTTGCTCCACTGATTGGAGTTAATCGCACTATACAATTCTCCCCACAGGCAGTCCATATAAGACACCTTGTCCTTTTCGCCCTGAATGTACTCACGAAGCGCCCTATCCAAACTGGCGGGCAGATTCTTTTCCAAATAGGTTCGGTCAGTCGGCTTGCCGCCATGCATTTGCGGTTTCTCCACGGTCAGCGTAATGAGCTGCTCCATCGGGATATCCAGTGTGGAGGACAGCTTCATGAGTGTACCGGCACTGCATCGGGAGAGCGTTGTCTTGCCGGAGCAGATGTCCGCCAGCGTTGCCCAAGGCACACCGCTTTTCTTGGAGAGCTGGTAGCGGGAGAGGTTCTTTTCCCGCAGTATCTGTTGGATCGTCATATACATCACCGCTCTTATTATATCG
>ENA-UONS01000720-UONS01000720.1-human-gut-metagenome-genome-assembly--contig:-CS19-NODE-720-length-35750-cov-15.965990_pt1 | contig 35750 bp, 28 predicted proteins | sample MGYA00242458_ERZ724005 | MGnify/ENA metagenome assembly ERZ724005
CGTATTCGTTTATAACATCCTGAGTTTCAATCCACGCACCCACGAAGGGTGCGACGTGACTGGGATTATAACATTTGTACGTTCGTGCGGGTTTCAATCCACGCACCCACGAAGGGTGCGACCGTGATGGTGAGTCATGCGCTTGCCTTCCGTAAGTTTCAATCCACGCACCCACGAAGGGTGCGACTTCGTTATTTGCCTTATTTTGATGTTCTAATGTTGGTTTCAATCCACGCACCCACGAAGGGTGCGACCTTTATGTTTTACTAGTCTAATATTCATATATTTAAACTATGTATTTCGCGAATTATTATTATTCATTATTTAGTATACATGAAAGATTGAATATAAAACATAATAAAACGCTTGTAATCAGTCAGTGCGAAACAACGCTAAAATAAGTATCACATATATTTCGCAGATACTAGATTATTATAACTCCTGCTACATTGTATGCAGTTTCTTTGCCAAGTGTTTCAATGCGTCGGGCATTATTTCGGCTAAGATAATATATTCTTATACTATCCATTTTTTTATCTATTATGTCGCTGATTACACTTTTCAACGTGCACAATTGAGCTTCTGAAACCTCACATTCAAATACTGAATTCTGAACACGCTGCCCATAATTCATACAAGCTTTAGCCACAGAACGCAGTCGGCGGGCACCATCTTTACTTGTTGTGTCTACATCATAGGTTATAAGAATATACATGACTTTAAATTATTTTATCAGAAATACCGGATAGTCATCAATATCTTGCCTAATATATCTTGCCAACAACATCGCTTGTACATAAGGTAAAAGTCCGATTTCAATTTTTTCGTTAAGATAAGGATGCTGTATTGTTTCACGTTTCCTGTTCTGCCAGGCTGATATAAATGTTTTTTTTCCTTTTTCTGTCATAACTACACCTTTGTCTCCCTGAAATACGAAATCTTTAGATGTTATCTGTCTTTTATTAATCAGCGATAAAACAAAACGGTCACCAAGATAGGCACGCAATTCTTCCATCATGTCTAGTGCTAAAGATGTACGTCCCGGGCGAAGTGTATGAAGAAAACCAACATATGGATCAAGTCCAACAGTTTCCAAAGCAGCAGAGACGTCATTAGCTATTAAAGTATAAACAAAGGACAACATTGCGTTTACTGCATCTTTAGGAGGGTGACGATTACGTCCATGAAATGGGAAATCAGACTTCTGATTTAATATTAACACTGGCAATACCTCAAAATAGGTATTCGATGCCATGCCTTCATATCCCATCAGAGTCGTTTTATTTGTGGCTGTTAAAGCATCATGCTTAATTCGCTCCAATATGCCTGTAGCATAAATAATAGTTTCTTCCTCACCATAGTCACGAATATATCTTCGCAATATGTTTCGATAATTCTGGATCTTACCACTAATCATCAAACGTGCGATGTGTAATGAAGCTTCCTCATCGTCTGCCATTTGATATTGTTTTTTGCGTAATAATACATTTCCCTTTGTTGGCCCCTGTATTCTACTTATAAATCTGCCATGTGGCGATAAAAATGTTAAGGATATGCCATTATCACTACACAATTTCATTACACCAGGACTTGCACCCATATATCCGAATGTTACGATACCTTCGATATTTATTGCAGGGATACGAAATATTTCTTCCTGATTGACCGAAACCACAACGTTCAGTCCATCTTTGCTTAGATATGCTTCAGGTGTTGTTACATACAATGTGTTCAACAATTTTCTCATTTGTACAGATTATTATTAAGATATGTACTTACTGCTGTACAGTTAGTTATAACTTCAGGCATACAAATGTTTTTCAGCGAACATCTGTCACAATGCTTGCCATACATAGCTTTCGGAATTATGGCTCTATGGAATATCTTGTGCATATCCCGGGCACACTGTCTGACAATATTTCGTAATTCATCTGTGATATCCACCGTCACCCGATGTCGCAGTTCTCCGTAATAGAACTCTCCAATAGGTATCTGAATTGAATACATTTCTTCAAGACACATAGTCTGCGCTGCCAGCTGAACTTCGTCAACTTCATTTCTTTTCGGCTTTCCATGTTTATACTCAATTATCACTGGTTGCCAATATCCGGGATAACCAGGATGCTGAATTGAATTTTCAGCGGATATGGCTGGTGATAATTCTACAATATCAGAAATCCCATACAGACCTAATTCATGTGAAACAATATTTACTGAACGCAACACTATTCTGTCACCACACTTTTGTCTGTAGAATGGGTCATCAACATGTTTGTGCAATATCAGTCCTTCAACCGTAAGACGGTTATCATCCCACTGTTGCTCAATATGTATCAGTGCCCATTGTCGAGGACAGAACCTGTAGTGCTGAATCCCCGACAACATGAGCATGTCATCCTCTGCATACATCCGTTATAACAACTCCTTAACCTTTACATTGGATGGTACATTCTCTTTTCCGATAGTGACAGAATAGTCGCTGAACGAACGAGGCACTCCTTTGCAGGTCTTTTCTACCTTAACCAAGTCAAACAATTTATTGGCAGGCGCATTTCCGAGCATAGAGTCATGCTTGAAAACAATCAGTTTCTGTGCACTCATCAGTCCGCGTGCTGCGGAGCGGTCCATATCGAACATATTTTTCAGTGCCTCCCAGAATAAGTTAAGATCTTCTTCTGAAAAACCTGTCTGCTGGGCAAGATTGGCAGAAATAAATCCATGACAGATATACAAACCATAAGGTACTGTAGCTTTGCGCCCCATAGTACGATTGTCTCCACTTTGTTTTTCAGCTTCTTTTTCTGTTGCAACAGCCATACGTGTAATGGAATGTTCCATGGTAGTAATAGGGTCGACGGAACGAGCAAAAGTAAATTGGATAGGACCACGTACCTGCCCCGCATTTTTACCAGTTGACATAACTGCACCAAAAGCTCTAATATCAAAGTAGTGCTTACACATAAAGCAACGTGCCGCTTCAGTCTTGTCCTTGGCATTCTTGACTTCTGAATCGTCGTGTGCATTGTCAATTAAGGTATTCAGAACTGCTTTTTCCTTGATGAAAATATCAAAACCTTCTGAAAGATGTTTTGCTGCTTGAATATAATTGCGAACTTTTCGCTTTAAGCATACATCTGTTACAAGTCCCATACCGGTTTCTGCATCTACTCTGGGAAGATTACCTGCATCTGGGTCGCCGTTAGGGTTACCGTTCTGTACATCGAAAATATAAACAAAATCTATTCTATTCTTAATTTCTGACATAGCTGTTAACGTTTAAATTGTTATTAATCTTCTGTTTCCTTATTTTCTTTCTTTGTGAATAAATCTTGGCGCTGATGATAATAGCCTACAAAAAAACGTCCCTGATCCTGAAGGTCAAGATGTGCGGGAAAACCATCTGCATTGAGTTTTGAAATAATTTCTTGCTTTAGCTTTTCATAATATACTTGCGCTCCATCGTTTAACTTCTCGAGATGATGGGCTGAAAGGTTGAGAATGGTAGCAAATACTGCAGCAGGAGTAGCTGATGCCGAGTTCATGTAACGGTCTCGTATGGTATGAATTCCATTGGTATCTTCCTGTATCTTTTCGAGTACAGCAAACAGTCGGCCGCAAAGATACCCTTGATTTTGATTTTCCTTGTCTAACATTTCGTTTAATATTTTATGGTTATTTTGATTACGAAGACGGTTGAGATATGCTTTAAGGATTGCAGCACGCACGATATTGACAGATTGTTCTGCACGTATGCGGCGAATGCAGGCCTGAAACAACGATGCTGGATACGGAAGTCCTTGGAAAATACTCTTTACCAGTGCATCGGGTATGTTTGGTGTAACTTCACTTGATTTTCCACCCAAGGTTATGCTGCTTAAAATGGCATGTAACCCGACATAAGGTTTCTTGTTTTTGCGAGTATCAACAATCCTCATGTCCTCAAAATGTTTACTGATAAGACCTGCAAACTCGCGTAAAGGCAATTCGCTCCAATATACAACGGATATTCTGGCTGAATTTGGAGCCAGTCCCAGAATAAAGAATTGATCATTCTTGTCTGTGGGAAGTTTACCGTTATAAATGGACATAAATGTACGATAAACTTCTTCAATACGCTCATTAGGGTCATCATCTTCTTGTTCTGAGCGTCCAAATAGTGCAAACATGCTGTCTTCGGAAGCTCTTGAAGCTTTGCTGTTTGAGGAAGCCCAGAAAAGAAATGTACGTGTACCGACCATAAACTTGTTGTGGGAGTCTGAACGCAACAGATGATTCAAGGCTGTTGTATATGCAAATTCCGCCTGTTCTGAAATAGGAGCATTATCTCCCTTCGATTTTCCGTATGAGTCGTATCCTGAATTTACCTGAAATGCAACCAGTTTTGCTGTTGCTTGGCTTCCGGGTATCATGGTTGCAGTGGTAATATCCACAGTTTTTGATGGTTTACCGGTTATCAGACAGGTTTTTCCTGATGAAATTGTTGTTGAATCTTCATTCTCCAAATTTAAAAGATTTTGCTTTGAAGCAACAATCTCCGAATCTCCTTCTATCAGAAATGAAAATAAAGAATATTTCTTTTTGAGGTTCTTTATGATATCAGGCCATAAAGGGTCCTGTTGCATGGCCTCCACCAAGTTATCCGGCTCCTGTTGATAAAATGCATAAACAGTCTTTATATCTTTATTTTCGGGGTACAGACTGTTAATTTCGTCAATCTTTGCCTTAAAGGTGTCGAAATATTTACGCATACTTTCCATACTCCCTTTGTCTGAATAACCGAATACATACTGGCTGTTGTCGTACAGATAGTTGGCCAAGGGAGCACTGGAACGGCTTACACTTTTTCTAACCAGAAATTGTTGTGCATTCTTTTTATTCGTCCTTCTGTCTTCAAATCGTAAGAAACGGCCGTTTTTATCAATGACAATAATAAAGCCTATTTCCTTTAATTCCATTCCACGGGCCGGCAGATTTCCACTCCGATAGTAATAGTCATATAAAGCTCTTAATATCATTTCAGTACCTCCTCACTGTCTTTATCGGGTACAACAATTACCCCTTGAACCATTTTTGCACGATAAAACATGGCATCCGGTTTTTGTGGGTTTCTATCAAAATCCATATCATAAAGCATAATGCCGAAATCTCTGTCTTCTGACAACGGGACATCCAAGTTGTTTGTGTTGTCAATATATTTCCAGCTCGCAGCAAACTCACGACATCCCAAATAGGGTTGTGTAAAACACTGGCCTTGCGATGCCCTGCGTTCAAACATCTGATAGTATTTCATCGGGGTCTCGTCTGCACCCGGTTCATGTCTGAGAAATGCTTCTTTCGGACGATTTTTTTTAGGAATGAATACCAGTTTGGCATAAATCCGATAACGCACATCCTGCAAAAGCAGGGAGTTCTTTTGTTGGCGTTTGTCTTCAATGAAAATCGAAGACTTGGAGGCTACAGCTCCTACTTCATTTCGTCTGATAGTGGTCCACTTGATAGGGTTGAGTACCTCTATCCGTGTTATCTGCCAACGCATGGCATAACGCTTGAAAAGTATGGCCTCGAATATGGCCCGTGCAGCTGATGGGGTAATGACATCGTAGCTGACGCGCTCTACTTTCAGTTCCGGTCGGGTGAAACAAGCCCAATCGCCCCACACTTCCAGACAATATTCCTTATCTGTGTATTCCATATTATTATTTACAATTATCGTTTATTTTTGACTTAAAGACTTGAACTGTCTACCTTCATGGCTGCACTCAAATCATTAATATCTCTTCCATCCAATGATTTTCAAGACTAAGACCTGTGTTTACATCATATTGCGCTCTATCAGGCAATATATAAATGCCTTCCAGTACTTCGTCTATACTCCCATATTTATTCAATGTTTTAATTTCTGATTCACGTACACAAACGGTGAACTTAGCCAGTTCTTTCATTAAAGAGTAATTGCAACCGGTCTCTTTCAATTTTTCAACAAGTGTCAGGCTGTTTCCCCAGTTCACTATTACATTCACGCTATTGTCATCAATCAATCTGAATTCTTGGGATGCTTTTTCAAAACACAATTCATTGCATTTGTAAAGATAATATTTGATATCCTTCTTATCAAATGTTTCCCGGCTATAATATTGCAGAAAATATTCCCGCATGGTGCAAGGAGCAAACCAATCGCTGTCTGTGCGGAGGTTAAGCCTGGCCTGATTGGCTAAGGCCATCGTTCCGAAAGGATTTCTGCCTTCTTTGGAAAGGCTGAATACAAATGTTTGTCCCATTGTTATCTTGCCTTCCCGATTGCACCGACCGGCGGCCTGAAGTATGGAGTCCAGCCCTGCTTCCTGACGGAATACTACCGGAAAATCCATATCTACTCCGGCCTCAACCAGCTGGGTCGCTATTACCCGGACAATCGGTTGAGCATTGTCTTTTAGCAAATCCTTTATCTTATTAATAGTTTCATGTACATGGGCAGGACACATCATTCTCGACAAGTGGAGTTTCACACCATCTGCCGGTAAACGGTCATATAATTCTTTGGCATCTCTGCGGGTATTCACTACGCACAACACTCTATTATATCCGGCTATTCTTGCGGCAATCTCATCATACGTACTGCCATGATGGTCTATTATCAGATTCACACGGCGGAGTTTCTCATGCAACGCAAATTCAACAGGAATAATTTCTTCCACATGCTTTAATCCTTCAAAAGTTTCCTTCGGATTAGTTCCCCTGATTTGTCCGCTAAGTACCGGTTGGCTGGCTGTTGTAAACAGCATGGATATACCGAACATCTCCACATATGCCTTCATTGCGTCAACAATCGGCTGCAGAAAGTCTGTCGGTAATGTTTGTGCCTCATCAAGAATGACAACGGAATTGGCAATATTATGCAACTTACGGCATACTGACGGTTTATTGCTGAACATAGACTCGAACAGTTGCACGTTGGTTGTAACCACAATTGGATAATCCCAATTTTCAGTAGCCAGTTTAGCCTTTTCGCGTTTGGTTTCATCTTCTATAATATCGGGATTAAAATTACTATGATGCTCCAACACATTCTCTTCTCCGAAGATTCCTTTCAGAATTCCGGCCGTCTGCACAATAATACTGGTATATGGAATGGCTATGATAATGCGTTTCATGGCATGTTTTACCGCATGTTTCATAGCCCACAATAAAGACGAAAGGGTTTTACCTCCTCCTGTCGGAACCGTAAGACTATAGAATCCTTTTTTACAGTCAGAAGCCCGGCAGCATTGCTCCAAAATCATTTTACGTATACGGTTCACTTCTGTATCTGCTGCATTTGACTGGAGATTCAGTATATACTTTTCCAGTTTAGGTAATAGATTGGCTATCGTAGAACCGGAACCTCTTTTTTGCCAAGAATTTATATCCATAAATCGTTCCGTATCAAGATGGTCTGCATCTACAAGACAGGAGAAAAGCATACGTGAAAGATGATGTAAATGTTTCATGTCAACATTTAACTTGACAAAAGGCGATTCACGGACTTCTTTGATTAATAGTTCTTTGTCTATATCCAGATTGCTTCTGGTTATTTCATCGGGAAGGATTTTGTTTTGTAAAGTATTCTCTACGTCTATGTAATCATGCAATCCGGTATGATGGGATATAATCTGATTTACAAGCAGGTTGAGCACACTCATTCCCATCAACTCTCTTGCCAATAATCCACCTACAAAAGCATGATGGTGTTCTGTATACAGTTTATTGTCATCTACAGGTAGTCCGTTTGAAGTGCGTATATATTGTTGGAATGCCAAGCGTTCTTTACCCTTATCATGTAGCAAGCCAAGCGCACGTCCCCACGAAGAAAGACCGAACTGACCGGCAAACATGGCAGCCATTTCCGCAACTCCCTTTTGGTGTTCGTCGTTTGTCTGTATTATCCACTCACTTTTTTCTGTGTTTCGATACAAATGAGATATAAACTGTTTTTCTTTCAACATTTGATTTTGGTCATGAGATAATCATTCGTAAAAATAGGAAATAATGTGACAGAACCCAAATATATTGAATTAAAATACTCTCTTCGTTTTAAAAATTTGTTGGATTCTTTTCTTGAAATGTCACAGATGCTTTGCTGGCAGTGAACTACTAACATGCTAGCAGTGTACTGCTAAGAACCAAGCAGTACACTGCTAACACTCACACTTACGGCTGCATCGGCTCACACTTGCGGCTGCGTTGGTCAACGGATACGGCTGCGTGACCTGACGCAGCCGTATCTGTTTCCGTAAAGTCCCTGGTTAGCGTGCTAAAGTCCCTGGTTAGTACGCTAAAGTTCCTCTTTTGGCATTGCATAAAGGGTGTTTGTCATACAAATAGGCAGTCATTCTGCATTCAGTGCGGTAACAGAATGAAAGAAACTGATGAGCATATACCTTTTACTGCTGTAAATGCTCTTTTTCCCGTTTGAAGCTTCACGCTTTCACGGCAAAATGTATTTTGCTGTCATATAGACAAATAAGGTGAAAGATTCACTCGAGAATATTATTCACGCTACAGAAGTTCCCGCTTTAAGTGCGGGATGACGGCTTGAAGAACATGGCTGCATCGTTTTTTCTTCCTACCACCCCGGCCTTTGGCCACCCCTTCGGGAAGGAAGGGAGTGGGTTGCGCTTTGCTTTTGTTGTCCGGATGGCTTATTTCTTCCGCATGGTCATCCCGCACTTGATGCGGGAACTTAGAATGCGGAAATCTGGTAGAGACGTGGCGTGCCGCGTCTCAAGACATATATTTCAAAGCATTTGTCTGATAAACAATGTGATAGTATGTATAAAAAGAAATAGAATGCAACGCGAACGGGGAGACGCGGCACGCCACGTCTCTACTAAGAATACACAGTTACACCTGATTCTTCACTCCCATCTTTCACCGCAACACGCTCATTCCTAATACCTAAATGTGAAACTTCACCCGCACAACTTTTTCTCCCCCAGTAGCTGATAATTTTCTTCTTGCACCAACCCAGAAAACCACCCGAAACGCTTGACAAAGGCCGCCGAATTTTGTATATTTGCGGTAACACGATAAGACACAAAATGAGTTGACGAGTTGATAAGTTAACGAGTCAACTAGGAACAAAAATACTAATCGTTTTGAGTTTTTGAGTTTATAAGTTACCAATAGAATACTCATCACTTATCACTAACCACTAACCGCTGTAAATCATGAATCTCTTCCATCACTTCCTCCACCTCCTCTCCGGCTCTTCCAAGAAGCCTGCCGCGCCTGTTATAACTGAGTCTGAACCCAACAACTGCGAGTACCTGCTCGCTAACCTGCAACGCATTTGCGCCATGCTGCCCGACGGCGAGGCCAGTGTCGTCATGGGACGAAACAAACTGGATATATGCCTGACTTGGGACACGGCCGTACAGGCTAATGCCGATAGTATAAAGAAGAACAAGGAATTCCAGTTTTGGCTGAACGGCAAGAGCGAGGTCGTGGAATGGGCAGAAACACAAGATAAAGAAGAAAAGACAAAAACGGAAGCTGTTGTGCACGAAGAAGTTACTGTGAAAGGAACAGCCAAACCTACCCGCCAGCAGCTGGCCATGCGCCGACTGCTCAACTTCCTGCAACTGCACTATGCCTTCCGCTACAACCGGTTGACTGACCGGGCGGAATGCGCTGTGCTCAATACGGAACAACCCAACGAAGATACCCACCACCTGACCTACCGCCCCGTGGACGACCGTCTGCTGCATACCATTTCGCTGGCCGCCATGGAGGAAGGAGTGGACTGCTGGGACATCGACATCAAACGATATATCGACTCCGAACACGCTCCGGCCTATCATCCGTTTACCGACTACTTCGAACACCTACCCCGTTGGGATGGTAAGGACCGTGTAAGGGAATTGGCAAGACGTGTATCAGACAACGATTTGTGGGTCCGTTCTTTCCACCGCTGGATGCTGGGCGTCACGGCACAGTGGATGAACAACAACGGACAGGAACAACGCGCCAACAGTGTCGCTCCCTTGTTGGTCAGCACCTTGCAGGGCATGGGCAAGTCTACTTTCTGCCGTATGTTGCTGCCCAAGGAACTGCGTACCTACTTTACCGAAAGCTTCGACCTGACCAATATCACTTCTGCCGAAAACAAGCTGGTGTCGTACGGCCTCATCAACCTGGACGAGTTCGACCGCCTGCCTGCCACCCGTATGCCGTTGCTGAAGAACCTGATGCAGATGGAGAGTTTGCATATACGCCGTGCTTATAAACGCAGTACGGAGCTATTGCCACGCATCGCTTCGTTTATCGGTACGGCAAATAGGAAAGACCTGCTGGTAGACGCTTCGGGTAGCCGACGGTTTATCTGTATTGAAGTAGAAAAGCAGATTGACTGCACGACCCCCATTGACCATGCACAGCTGTATGCCCAGCTGAAGGAAGAACTGAATGGTGGTGCACGCTGTTGGTTCAACAAGCAGGAAGAGGCCGAAATACAGCAGCACAACCGTGCTTTCTACCGTACCATCCCTGCCGAGGAAGTGCTGGAGTCGTGCTTCCGCTTTGCTGAGCCTAATGAACAGGGTGCACGCCTGATGTCGGCTGCTGACATTTACGCTACTTTGAAGCAGAAGAATCCGGCTGCCATGGCTGGCTACTCGTGCATGGCCTTCAGCCGTCTGCTGGCACAGACGGGCAGAAGGGTGCATACGAGGTATGGGAACGGATACTTTGTGACAGTGGTAAGTGGTGAGCGGTAAGTGATAAGCGGGTAGAAGGTTCTCAATTTTTGCAAGTCTGGCTCTTGGTAGACGATGTTTTCTGCCTGTAGTTCATGTTTTTGATTCGGGCTGGGGGCGTTTTTATATTTCTCGCGGTGAGTATGCACAAAAAAAGACGGCTGCATAGTCCCCGACGGGGGAGATATGCGACCGTCTTTGGTCTTTATTGGCATGGAAAATGATTTCAGTTCCTGAATACAAGTCCGTCGGTGGTGGCGTTGACATCCACGATGATGGGCTTGCTGCGGTCGACCTCCTGCGCCAGCAACTTCTTGGAGAGGTCGTTGAGCAGGTAGTGCTGGATGGCACGCTTGACAGGACGGGCACCGAACTCGGGGTCGAAGCCGGCCTGTGCCAGGAAGCTGACGGCGGCGTCGGTGAGTCTGAGCTGCACTCCGTTTTGTTCAAGCATGTGGCGCACGCCGTTTATCTGGAGCGTGACAATCTGCTTGATTTCGGGCTCGGTGAGCGGCAGGAACATGATGGTTTCGTCGATACGGTTGAGGAACTCGGGCCGTATGGTCTTCTTCAGCATGTTCATCACTTCGCGCTTGGTCTCTTCCACTATCTGGTCTTTGTTGCTACCATTCATCTTCTCCATCTGGCTCTGTATGTACGAGCTGCCCATGTTGGAGGTCATGATGATGATGGTGTTCTTGAAGTTGACCGTCCGTCCCTTGTTGTCGGTCAGTCGTCCGTCGTCGAGCACCTGTAGCAGGATGTTGAACACGTCGGGGTGGGCCTTCTCGATTTCGTCGAACAGCACTACGGAGTAGGGCTTGCGCCTTACGGCCTCGGTCAGCTGTCCGCCTTCGTCGTAGCCCACGTATCCGGGAGGCGCTCCTACCAGACGCGATACGCTATGCTTCTCCTGGTATTCGCTCATGTCGATACGGGTCATCATGGTCTCGTCGTCGAAGAGGAACTCGGCCAGTGCCTTGGCCAGTTCGGTCTTACCCACGCCGGTGGTACCCAGGAAGAGGAACGAGCCGATGGGTCGTTTGGGGTCTTGCAGGCCGGCACGGCTACGGCGCACGGCGTCGGACACGGCCGTGATGGCTTCGTCCTGGCCGATGACACGCTTGTGGAGCTCTTCTTCCAGATGGAGCAGTTTCTCCTTCTCGCTTTGCAGCATCTTGCTGACGGGTATGCCCGTCCAGCGCGATACGACGTCGGCTATGTCTTCAGCGTCTACTTCCTCTTTTATCATGGCGTTGTCGCCCTGCATCTGGTGCAGCTTCTGCTGGGTTTCCTCGATTTCCTTGTTCAGCGCCTGGAGCTTGCCGTAGCGTATTTCGGCCACCCGTCCGTAGTCGCCTTCGCGTTCGGCCTTGTCGGCTTCGAACTTCAGGTTTTCGATTTCCACCTTGTTCTGCTGTATCTTGTTGACCAGCGTCTTCTCGCTCTGCCACTTGGCCTTGTAGGAGCTTTCCTGCTCTTTCAGCTCGGCCAGTTCCTTGCCTATCTGCTCCAGCTTGGGCTGGTCGTCCTCGCGCTTGATGGCTTCGCGCTCGATTTCGAGCTGCTTGATTTTACGCGAAATCTCGTCGAGCTCTTCGGGCACGGAGTCGACCTCCATACGCAGCTTGGCGGCGGCCTCGTCCATCAGGTCGATGGCCTTGTCGGGCAGGAAGCGGTCGGTGATGTACCGGTTGCTCAGCTCGACGGCGGCTATGATGGCATCGTCTTTGATACGTACGTGGTGATGGTTTTCGTAGCGTTCCTTCAGTCCACGCAGGATGGAGATGGTGCTCAGCGTGTCGGGCTCGCCCACCATGACCGTCTGGAAGCGTCGCTCCAGAGCCTTGTCTTTTTCGAAGTACTTCTGGTACTCGTCCAGCGTGGTGGCACCGATGCTGCGCAGCTCGCCACGTGCCAGGGCAGGCTTCAGGATGTTGGCGGCGTCCATGGCGCCTTCGCCCTTGCCGGCTCCTACCAGGGTGTGTATCTCGTCGATGAAGAGGATGATGTTGCCCTCAGACTGTTTCACCTCGTTGATGACGGCCTTCAGACGTTCCTCAAACTCGCCTTTGTACTTGGCACCGGCCACCAGCGCGCCCATGTCGAGCGAGTAGAGCTGCTTGTTCTTCAGGTTTTCGGGCACGTCGCCACGGAGGATACGCTGGGCCAGTCCTTCGACGATGGCCGTCTTACCTGTACCCGGCTCACCTATCAGGATGGGGTTGTTCTTGGTACGGCGGCTCAGAATCTGGAGCACGCGTCGGATTTCCTCGTCACGGCCAATGACCGGGTCGAGCTTGCCGTTTCGGGCGGCCTCGATGAGGTTGACGGCATACTTCTCGAGCGACTGATAGGTGTCTTCGCTCGATTGCGAGGTGACCTTGGAGCCTTGCCTCAGCTCGCTGATGGCGGCGCGCAGTTCCTTTTCGGTCATGCCGGCGTCCTTCAGTATGCTCGAAGCGGTGCTTCCTACGGTGAGCAGGGCCAGCAGGATGGGTTCCAGGGAGACGAACTCGTCGCCCAGCTCCTTGGAGTAGTCCATGGCTTTTTGCAGCACCTGGTTAGCCTCGCGGCTCAGGTAGGGTTCTCCGCCCGATACCTTGGGCAACGACTCAATCTGCTTGTCGAGCACGAGCCCTATCTGCTGGGCGTTCATGCCCAGCTTCTGGAAGATGAAGTTGGTGACGTTTTCGCCCACTTTCATGACTCCCTGCAACAGGTGTACCGGCTCGATGGCTTGCTGGCCTCGGCGGCCAACGAGGTTCACGGCCTCTTGTACGGCTTCCTGTGCTTTGATGGTAAAGTTGTTAAAATTCATATCGTTATTCTCCTTTCTTTCTTTGTTTGTTTGTCGTTCTGACGCCAAGTGTATGGCAAAAGATTTGCCAACGCCCGAAAGGAGACAAAATGGCAGCGGAGTGATGAAATATAATGACAAAATGGCCGATTTCGTGACAAGGATTCCTTGCCAGCCCGCATCAGCCCCTGTAGCGCAGGGGGATGTGCCTCTTCCAGAGCCTGTAGGTGAAGATGCACACCAGCAGGAGGGTGCCGCAGATGCAGATGATGCCGAAGAGCTCCTTCAGGCTGGTGAGTATGGTCTGTTGCGACACGAGGTTGTAGAGGTGGCCGATGGAGAGGTCGGACAGCTGGGTGTGCACGCCGTCCATCCTGCGGCTGAGGAGGCCGATGTTGTCTTGCTGGAGGTGGCGCATCCAGCGGTTGAGGATGGCGGTGCCCAGCGGGGTGGCTATGCTGGTGCGTATGAAGCTGAGCACGCACAGGCCTTGGAAGAAGTGCTTGAAGGGCACGCTCTTGGCAATGTAGATGGTGAGCGAGATGTAGAGTATGCCGTGGCCTATGCCCTTGAGGAAGTTGGGCAGGTAGAGGCTCTCGATGTTGAGGTTGGGGTGGATGAGGAAGTACATGTAGTACTGGTAGACCACGATGAACAGGAAGCCCACGGAGATGAGCAGCTTGTAGCCTTTGTGGAGGACGGCCTGGCGGTAGAAGACGATGGCGGCGCCGGCCAGGATGCCGATGAAGACCCACCAGTTGAGGGAGACGGCGTTGAGCGGGTCGTAGTGGAGGATGGAGCTCATGAACTGGTTTTGCAACACCGAGGAGGTGGTGAGGAAGAAGCAGAGCATGAGAAAGAGGAAGAGGATGACGGGGAAGTTGCGGTAGCGGAACACCTGCGGCTCGATGTAGGGGCGGCGCACGGTGCTCATGCGGTTGATGTTGACCAGCAGGGCCACCACGGCGGTGACGATGCAGGCGCGTATGATGGGGCTGTCGAGCCAGTCGTAGTACTCGCCATAGATGCACACGAAGACAACGGCGAAGAGGATGACGCCCCACAGGATGCCGCCCAGCCAGTCGATGCCATACAGGGGCAGCTTCTTCATGGGGCGGAAAGGACGGGTGAAGAGCAGCACGCAGGTCCACACGACGAGCAGCATGCCGATGACAAACCAGTGCATGTAGCGCCAGTTGGCCCAGTCGCTGATGTGGGTGGCCACCAGGCCGGAGAGCTGGATGCTTTCGAGCACGATGATGTAGATGACGGGGTAGAAGACGGAGAAATTGCCCGAGGGCGTGACGCTGAGGCGCATGTTGGAGAAGCACTCGAAGGTGCCCCACATGCGGAAGAAGCCCGACACGAAGCACACGACGATGAAGACGGGCAGGCTGTTGACGTGCAGGGTGATGAGGTTGCAGGCTATCAGCACGGGGCAGACGGTGAGGAAGATGCTGCGCGTGGTGAAACGGAACTTCAGGCGGAAGAGGATGGGGAATATCAGGGTCATGCCGATGAAGGAGGCGTAGCCAGCCATCTGCACGTCTTCCTGTATGCAACCCAGCGCGCTTGACATCTGTACGGCGGTGGGCAGGAAGACTCCGCCATTGAACTGGAAGACCATGGCAAAGAACATGGAGAGGAAGATGCACACGGGGGTGGGCAGGAATTCCTTGAAGTAGGCTATTCGGGGACGTTGTTCGGGCATGGGTGGTTGTTTTTGGGGTTTTGGTTTTATGATAGGAGGTAAAGAAGTTAAGCCGATACTTTGTAAATCATTTACTTAAGTTTCTGATTTGATATTTCACTGGAAGTTAAGAAGTTATAGAAGTTATCACTTCGCTTTGCTTTGTTAGAAGTTAAAGCCGATAGTCTTGCAAAAGAAAAATTTGGCAGTAACAGGTCTATTGGCCTTTAACTTCTAAGCCCGCCCTGGCGGGCGATAACTTCTTCTAACTCCTCTAACTCCTGCAAGTTTAGGTAAAACCGAAACTTCTATCATTTACTTTCTGTTGGCTTTTAACTCCTTAGAGGGTGTGTCAAAACTAAAGTATCTCAAACTCTCCTCCTTCTGGAAGGAGGAGTCCCCGAAGGGGGAGGTGGTAGGTAAAAACACAAAATATTGATATACAGATTATCGTAAAGACCTACCACCCCGCCTGAGAGGCACCCCTCCTTCCCGAAGGAGGGGAGTCAGGATACCATCACTGAGTTTTGACACACCCTCGATAACTCCTCTCTAACTCCTCTTACTGCTCCACATAGCACTCGGCATTCATGCCGGCGCGCAGGCGTTGCAGGGCTTCCTTGCTGTTGTTGGGGGTGAACTCTATGCGTACGGGTATGCGTTGTTCTACCTTGACAAAGTTGCCGGCCGAGTTGTCTTGCGGGATGATGGAGTAGAAGGAGCCTGTGGCGTCGGATATGGAGGCTATGCGTCCTTCGTAAACCACATCGGGGATGGCATCGACCTTGACCTCGACCAGCTGGCCACGCTTCATGTAGGTGGTCTGCGTCTCCTTGTAGTTGGCAATGACCCACTTTTCGGTGCCGTCTACCAGCGTGACGAGCGTCTGGCCCTGTTGCACCAGCTCGCCTTCGTGTATGTTCTTGCGGCCCGTCACGCCGTCGGCGTTGGCCAGAATGATGGTGTACGACAGGTTCAGCTTGGCCAGGTTCAAGGCGGCTTCGGCCAGCTTGATGTCTGACTCGTTCTGCTCCAGGCGTTGCGTCTGCTCTTCCTTGGCCAGGAGGGTCGATTGCTTCTGGCGCAGCAACTGCTCGTAGCGTGCCTGCGTGGCGGCGTAGTCGGTCTTTACGCGGTCGAATTGCTGGGGGGTGACGGCTTCGCCTTTCAGCAGTTCCTGGTAGCGCTTGTAGTCGGTCTCGGCATTTTGCAGGCGCACGCGTTGCTCTTCGATGGCGGCGTCGGTCACGAGGATGTTGTTCTGCGCGGTGTTGATGCTGGTCTGCATGGCCGTCTTGCCGGCCAGGGCGTTGTGGTAGTCGGCCTCGGCCTGTGCCACTTTCAGGCGATATTCAGTGTCTTCGATGATGACCAGCGTGTCGCCTTTCTTCACGTTCTGGTATTCCTCGAAGCAGATTTTCTTGATGAACCCCTGCACGCGGGTGCTGACGGGGGTGAGGTGTTGTTGTATCTGCGCGTTGTCGGTGAACTCCACGTCGCTGAGGTGGACAAAGCGTCCGCACACCCAGCTGATGCCGGCTACGAGTACCAGTGCGATGAAAAAGTTGGGGATGGCTCTTTTCTTGTTCTTAATCATATTCTTGTTCCTGTTTTCTGTTTATCGTTCTTGTTCTGTCTTAGGTTTATGGAGGGAGGCGTTAATCAGTGGTTAGTGGTGAGTGGTAAGTAGGTTCATCATTGACCATTCCCCATTCATCATTGACCATTCATCATTAACCATTAATCATTAACCATTCCTCATTCATCATTCCCCATCACAATGCCCCTATCTGCTTCTTGAGCAGGAAGTATTGGTAGAGGATGCCTACTTGGTAGTTGGCCAGTTGCAGCTCCATGTCGAGCTGGGTGTTGCTGGCGTCGAGCATGTCGGTGATGAGGGCCAGTCCGTTCATGTAGCGTTGGCGCACGATGTCGAAGTTTTCGTGTGCCAGCTGCACGCTCTTCTTCTGTGTGCGCAGTTGTGTGTAGGCCTCTTGCAGGTTGATGTAAGCCTCGTGTATGGAGTTTTCCAGCTCTTCCTCGGCCAGGCGCCGCTTTTCTTCCTGCTTCTGTATGCTGATGTCGGCCTGTCGCAACTTGCGTTTTCCTTTGAACAGGGCGTCGATGTTGTAGGAGATGCCTACGCCCACAAACCAGTAGGCGAAGTTGTTGTTGAGGGGCGGCACTTCGATGAGGATGGGGCCGTTGAGCTCGTTGGTGGCCGAAAGGCTGATGTGAGGCAGCTGTTCGGATTGAATCAGCTTCCTGCGGTTCTGTTCGAGCTTGATGCCCAGGCCGGCCAGTTGCATGGTGGGCGACGCGCCTATGCCTGCCGCCCATTCACTCTCCTGCCGCTCTTCAATGAGTACCTGCTTCAGGTAAAGGGTGTCGGGCACGATGTGCGTGCCGGGCTCGATGCCAAGGGTGGTGACCAGCCGGTGGTTCAGCACGTTGAGGCGGTTGGTGGTCGAGGTCAGGCCAAGCTCAAGGTTCTGAAGCTGTAGTTCGTAGCGGGTGATGTCGCTCTTCAGTGCGGTGCCTTGGCGATAGGCGGCCTGCATGTCCTTGACGAGCAGGCGGGTCTGTTCGATGTTCTTGCGGTAGACCAGCTCCTGGTTGCGAAGCTGGAAGAGGTCGAGGTAATAGCCCGCCAGCATGAAGCGCAGGTCTTGCCGGCTATTGAGGTGCTCTTGTTCGGCTATCTGCTTTTCCAGCTGGCTCTGCCTTACGCCGCTACGTATGCCTCCGCCGGCATAGAGTACCTGCTGGGCTCTGACGACGAACGAGTTTCCCCAATGGGGCATGTCGGCATGGATGGCGTTGGAGAAGTCGCGGTCGGTCATGCATCCGTCGCCAATGTATGAGGCTTCGGCCTTGACGCTGAGCGATGGCAGGTAGGCATTGCGGGCCACCTTGACGCCTTGTTCGGCCTCGCGGATGGCGAGCTGGTGGAAGCGAATCTCCTTGCTGTTCTTGTCGGCCAGTGAAAATAACTCCTTCAGGGTAAATACACGCTCTTGTGCATACGGGCTGGTGGTGGAGAAAAGAAAAAGTGCCAGGTACGCGAACCTGGCTCTCAATTGTCTGAAAATGAATAGCATATTGTTATCGTCTCTTCAAAAATTTGATGCTGCAAAATTAAAGCATTACTTTTGTACCGAATTTGCATATTCTGCAATATCCTTATCATTTTGAGCCAAAATAAGGGACATGAACAACGAACAACGTGCCTACATATCGAGTATAAAGGACTCCGCGCAGGAGGAAATATTCATCAAGAAGACGGGGTGGGAGGAGATAAGCCTGTCGGGGCATTCGCACAACAAACACCAGATTATCTATACCCTGTCGGGCACCTTGCATGTGCAGATAGGCAGCACAAGCTATTTTGTGCCCGAGAAGCATATAGGCTGGATTCCTAAAAACGTGGAGCACGAGCTGTGTAGCAAGAACAGGCAGGTGTCGCTTGTCATTTATTATGTGGACTGGACGGAAGAGGCGCACCGGCCTTCATGCACGGAGTTTTCCATCTATGCCATCAATGCCATGATAGCCGAAAACCTGAAGTACATAGCCTCCAAGGGCACGAAGATTGAATATGCCCTGGCTCCCGAACTGTATGAGTTTACGCTGAGCTTCTTCAGGCTATTGCCTTCCATGTGCCCGGCATCGGGCATTTGGCTGAAGACCCTCGTGGTGCCCAACGACATGCGCCTGCACCCCATCCTGGACTACATGATGGAGCACTTGGGCGACGGGTTGCGGATAGATCGGGTGGCGGCCGAGTTTGGTTTTTCGGTACGCAATCTCAGCCGCTTGCTCCATGCGTCGGGCATACGCTTTGCCGACTATATGAACCACCAGCGCGTGGTGCGTGCCATTGAGCTGTTTTCCGACGGTGGCAAGACCTTGCAACAGGTGGCCTACGAGGCCGGTTTCAGTACGCCTAACCACTTCAACCGGGTCTTCAGGCAGGTGACGGGCATGTCGCCGGGGGTTTTCTTTGGTAAGAACAGGTTGAGGGACAGGTAGCTCCTGCCGCATCTGCCGGGGCATGCGGGGCTTGGAGGAAATTTTTACTTGGGAGGTATGTAGGGGCGGCATGGCGCCCGTCTGAAGTTTTATATTATCTTTGCACTCTCAACAAGTAGTTTCTACTACCAATCGTTATATGTTTATGAATAATACAGATATAAAATTTTCGGAGAATGTGGTCTTGCTCGATGTGGCTTTCCTGAACGGATGGGTGAGCAATGTGCGTCAGATTATGGGCGAACGGCTGGGGCGAGAGCTTCCGCGGCTGGACTTGGTGGAATGGCTGACCTGCCTGTTGTTGGACGCGGGTGTGCGTGGCGAAGGAAACGAGGTGCAGGTGTTGTTGCTTCATGCTGCCGGCGGAGATAAGAAGCTAGAGTGCTGTGTGCCTGACTCGTTGGCAGAGCTGGATGGCAAGGCTTGTGCAACTCCGTTGGGAGAATTCTCCTTTGCCTGCGTGACGGCCGAAGGATTGGCTACGGACGAGCATCTCTACTTTGACCTGCTGACGCTGCTCTTGAATAGCGAAAACCTGAAGACGTTGTTGCTGCTTCCCTCGGCCGAGGTTGCGGATGAGAAGCTGGAAGACTTGATGGTGCAGGCCAAGAAGGACATGGGGGCAGGAGCTGAGAAGAATTTGCAATGTACGCATTGGTTTCGCATGGCTCCTCCTGAGCACGAGTTGCCTTGCCAGTGGTGTCTTGTGACCTATTCGCTGGCCTATATGCTGGATATTAATTTTTAGTTGAGAGTGGTGTATTCAGCGGTTAGTGGTTAGTGGTCAGCGGTCAGCTTACTTATCACTCACCACCTACCACTCACCACTCACTACTTATCACTCACCACTTACCACTCACCACTATTTATGAGCGATTTCCGTTTGAAAGTATTCTGTTCGGTAGCCAAGAACCTGAGTTTCACCAAGGCATCACAAGAATTGTTTGTCAGCCAGCCTGCCATTACCAAGCACATACAAGAGCTGGAAACTACCTATCAGACACGCCTGTTTGACCGCCAGGGAAGCCGCATTTCGCTGACTGATGCCGGCCGGTTGTTGTTGGAGCATGCCGAGCGCATCCTGGCCGGGTACAAGCAGCTGGAGTATGAAATGCACCTGTTGCACAACGAGTATGCGGGCGAGCTACGGTTGGGAGCCAGCACCACCATTGCCCAATACGTGTTGCCGCCTCTGCTGGGAAGCTTCATAGGCAAGTTTCCGCAGGTATCGCTCTCGCTCTTGAATGGCAATTCGCGAGACGTGGAGAAGGCATTGATTGAGCATCGCATTGACCTGGGCTTTGTGGAGGGCATCACGCGGTTGCCCAACTTGCGCTATACCACTTTCCTGGCCGATGAGCTGGTGGCTGTGGTGTCGGTCAAAAGCCGCTTGCAATTGCCCGAGGAGATAGAAGCCGACAGGTTGCCCGACATTCCGCTGGTGTTGCGCGAGCATGGTTCGGGCACGCTCGACGTCATAGAGCGTGCTCTGGCAAGCAAGGGCATCAAGCTCTCGTCCCTGCATGTGCTGATGCATCTGGGTAGTACCGAGAGTATCAAGCTCTTCATGGAGAACACTGGTTGCATGGGCATTGTGTCCATCCGCTCCATAGCCCGTGAGCTGGCGGCGGGCGATTTCCGCATCATCGAGATAAAAGACGTGTCCATGCACCGCGAGTTTTGCTTTGCCGAGCTACAGGGGCAGGACGAGGGGCTGGCGCAAGCCTTCATGCAGTTTGCGCGCCACCATAGCCGCGAGGTCTGACCGTTGAGTGTAGGAGTGCCGCTGGTCGGCATTTCGTACGCCACTTTGCGCTGAAAGGCAGAACAATGTAGGCGAAAAAGCTGTAATTTTGCGGGCACGAAACTAAAAAACATTCATACATCATGAAACAAAAAGAAATTCCCATACTGCTGCTCACGGGCTACCTGGGTAGTGGCAAGACAACGTTGGTGAACCGTATATTGGCTAATAAGCGGGGCATACGCTTCGCCGTCATCGTGAACGACATAGGCGAGGTGAACATTGACGCCGACCTCATACAGAAGGGTGGCATGGTGACGCAGAAGGATGATAGCCTCGTGGCCCTGCAAAACGGATGCATTTGTTGTACCCTGAAGGCCGACCTCATTGAGCAGGTCTACGAACTGATGTGTGCCGAGCGTTTCGACTATATTGTCATCGAGGCCAGCGGCATCTGCGAGCCCGAGCCCATAGCACAAACCCTCTGCTCCATTCCCCGGCTGGGCGAAGCCTATACCCGGCATGGCATCTGCCGGCTGGATTGCCTGGTCAGCGTGGTCGATGCCCTGCGCCTGCAAAGTGAGTTTGCCTGTGGCGATAGCCTGACGCGCAAGGGACTGGACGAGGAAGACATTGAGAACCTCATCATCCGTCAGATAGAGTTTTGCAACATCATCCTGCTGAACAAGGTTGCCGAAGTGGAGCCCGAGGAGCTGGGACGCATCAAGAAGATAATACGCACCTTGCAACCGGCGGCCGAAATCATTGAGTGCAACTATGCCGACGTGGATTTGGACAAGTTGCTTCATACCCATCTCTTCAACTTTGAACGGGCTGCCACCTCGGCCGGCTGGATTCGTGAGATAGAACGTGCCGCCACCGAGGAAGAGGAGCGCGAGGCGCATGCTCATGGCAGCCACCACCATGAGGAGGATGAACACCATCATCACGACGAGCATGAACACGAAGAGGACGAACATCACCACCACCATCATCATCACCATGACCACGAAGGTGGCGAGGTGGAAGAATATGGCATAGGTACCTATGTGTACTATCGTCGGCCTGCCTTCGACATTCATAAGCTCGACCGCTTCATAGCCACCCGCTGGCCCAAGAACATTATCCGCGCCAAGGGTGTGTGCTACTTCAGCCACAACCGCGACATGTCTTACCTCTTTGAGCAGGCAGGCGTGCAGAAGCAGCTTACCGAGGCCGGACAATGGTATGCCACCGCGCCCGAGGAAGACCTCATCGAGCTGATGAAGCAGGAGCCTGGCTTGCTTCGCGACTGGGACGAGAAGTATGGCGACCGCATGCAGAAGATTGTCTTCATTGGCCAGCACCTTGACAAGGAACAGTTGGCGCATGACTTGGATGAGTGTTTGGAGTAAACAACTACAACGGTTGTATGGAAAATAAAGATGCCCTCAACTGCCGGGTAAAGCAGGTTGAGGGCATCTTTTTTAGAAAGTTTTTTAAGGTTGGTTGGCAGGCGGATTACAGATATAGTCTGATACGATGGCAGGACTGCCCGAAGCGGTCAAGTCCCATATCTTGGCTGCCTCCCAAACAGACTTGTCGTCTGCTATAAGATTGGGCACATTGGTTATTAATGTTGCGTAGTCTGTATTGCCGGCTTCTACACAATGCTCTGGGGCGGTGTATAAAGTGTATTTGCCAACTAAACTGATGTCTTTTACGTTGTCAGGTAAGATGGCGTAGCATGAAATAATGTGTCCACTGTTATAGCCCGCTATGCTTCCCACGCCCGATTCGCTGCCTTGGGTAGTGCCCATGAGTGACACATGTGTGGAGTAGCATCCATACACTGAGGCTGCCCCGTTGTAGTTATATCCTACTATGCCTCCCATCGCCTCTGATGTCAGATCCTGCCTGCCAATGGTAGAGTAGGCTGCATAGCTGGCCACTACGTCGCCACGCGTGTTATAGCCTACTACACCTCCCAAGCGGCTACTTGCTTCTAATGTGTTGTGGGTTACTGTTACTCTGTTTGCTATGCATTGGGCTACGATGCCGAAGCTATTTTCGCCGGCTATGCCTCCAGCCATAATGCCTGAGATGGTGGCACCATCTACGGCACATTTCAGCAGTCGGCCGCTGGTGCTGACGCTGCCTTCTTGGGAAGAGATCCCTACAATGCCTCCGGCACGAGTGCTTGACCCTGTTGTCGTTATGTGGCTGTTGCCCGACACACTGCAATACTCTGTTTTTCCATAGTTGGCACCTGCGATGCCTCCGGCGGCATGAGTGGCACTGACCTCAACATCAAGTGCATTGCATCCGTTCACCTGCACACTGTTGTTTCCTACGATGGCTCCGGCATAGTGTCCCGTCACTTGGGAGCTACGCACGTTGCAGCTTTCTATCTTACCCTTGCTGGATCCGGCTATCACGCCTGCATAGGCACCTCCGCTGTTGGCGGTCACTTGGGCGTTGGCAAACTTCACATCATGCACCGTGCCTCCCGCGGCCAGTCCGCCGAAGAAACCCACATTACTTTCAGTACTGTTTATCGTTAGGTTATAGATAAATTTTCCATTGCCGTTGAATTCGCCGGCGTAGCCTGTGTTCATGTCGCTACCTACGGGTGTCCACTCTACGCCTGTCAAGTCTATGTCTTTTTCCAGTATGACGTCCTTGTTCAATACTGAAGCCCAAGCTTTCAGACCATCGGCGTTGTAGATGTGGTATATACCGTTTATTTCTTCATATCCTTGTGTCGGTTCGAAGTTGCCGGGGATTATGGGGCCTAAGTTCAGAATATGGCTCGCTCTCAAAGTGGCATTTGTTGTGCTCTGTTTCTTCCATACGTTCCCTTTATCATCATAGAGGCTGAGGGTCAGTCCTTTGCTTAGTGAGACCGGGGCGGTTACGAAATAGTAGGTACTACCCGGAGTAAGAGACCCGTTTAGTTCAATTACTGTTTGTCCAAAATTTGTGTCAGCCATTGCTATTGGTGTTGAGACTGCTGCATCAATGGTCAGTGCCCCTGCCAACGCTTCACCGTTGTTTCCGCAAAGTGTTGCCTTGGTTATGGTAGTGGTGGCACTTTCGGCAAGCGTAAATTTCACCAAAGCACAAACATTTTTGAAATAGAGGCTGTTCGTGGCGTCGGCCGTGGCTACGGACGGATTCAGGCCTTGTGCGAAACTTCCTTCTCGTGCATCCTGTTCGGCTGGCAGAGTGGTAGTGATGGTGGTGCCTTCTATTTGGGCATTCGCATCATACGGGTAGAGAGCATAATAGGTACCCTTGGCAGGAGTTGCCTTGCCTGTGAAGGTGACGCTCGGACCACTTTGGGTGGTGGAAAATTGGTTGTTGGTTCCTGTGGGGTCGAACAGCGAGATGGCGTCGTTCGCTTCCCAATACACGGCATTTCCGGTAGTGAGCTCAGTGCGTGTGGAGGCGTCGGTGTTGGCGTAGAACTCCATTGGCACTTTGCCTGAGGGTTGTGTGTTGTCTGCCAGTTCGTCCTCGGAGCAGGCGGATACCATGGCGGTCAAGACCGCCAGATAGAGTATAGCTGTGATTTGTTTCATGATTGATAAGTTGGTTTGATTGTTGGATGTTAATTATCATCTGTAAGAATAATCGTCTTCTTCAAAACCTTGGTGTGTGCCGCTGGTGCAGATTACTTCTTGTGCATCTACCTCGATGATTGTGCAGAGGGGAGCTTCGTAGATTTCTTTTGTTGTTTCCATAGTCTATTTTTTATTTGTTGAACCGTTTGTTTAAGTAATAAACGTATAGGGGTCGTTCTTTGTTCCTAGATTTGCCGTAATATTTTACAAGCTGTATCCGGTTGTTGCTAAGGACAAATATAGTAAGTTTTTGTATATGTTGTTTTGTAAGTGGAGAAGATTTATTTTCTGGTTGGGAATGTATAGTGGATATGTGGGGCGCTTCTTCGTTCATTTCATTGTATCATTGTTTTTTATTTGACAGAAGAGGTGACTTGCTCAGGGCAGCATCGTTTTTTTTCTGATTAAACTGATTTTTTTTAGAGTAGGCATAGGGGTTTTTATGGATGGCTGCGTTATATAGGCGTAATCACCTTAGCTAAGTGGAGAATTTAATAAAAACGGGCAGTCGCTTTGTGATTCTTTTTTAGAGGAAAACATTGAAGCCCGAATGAGAACCTAAACCTATTAATTAATTAAAAAACAGAAACATTATGAACTTTAGATTTATCGCATTATCTTTGTGCATGGCAGTAACTGCCGCAGTAGCAAGCGCTCAAGGTTTGAACAAGGGAACATCGTCTGAAACGAACAAGCATGAGATTCGTCTGGCCGTGAGCGACGGATTGACGCTGACCACCGTAGATGTATTCGGTATGGGATTGGCAGATGCCGTGATGGGCAGCAAGCGTTCGGACGAGAAGTCGAGCATGGTCTATGGACTGGGCTATCGCTATGCCATCAACCGTTTTCGCGTGGGTGCTGACTTGGGATTTGCACAGAGCAGCAGCAAGCTGGCGTTTGCCGGCGAGAAGACGCCTTCGGTGAAGGAACGTGAACTGAACTTCCTGGTGTTGCCTACGGCAGAGTTTGTTTACTACAAGCGTGGATTGGTGGAGCTTTATGGAGGTGCATCGGCTGGTGTCAATATGATAAGGCATAAGGAGAGCGCACTGACCGAAGCAGGCAAGAGCCAGGTGCAGAAGGCCAGTTTGTCTACCAACTTTGCATATCAGGTAAATCCCATAGCATTGAGAGTGGGCAATGAGCGCATTGGTGGATTCCTTGAGGCAGGCTTAGGCCATAAAGGCTTCCTGACTGCAGGTGTCAGCCTGAAGTTTTGAGACAAGATAACCCTCCGGCTGGCCCAAAAGGCTGGGCGGAGGGAAACAATAAGATAACGCATGGAGCGGATGTTGTGGCGTGAGTGAAGAAATCTATCAGAAATAGTAGGCGGTAAGTTTTGATAATGGATACAAACAGAAGAGAGAGATTCAAAAGGCTTTTCCTGGCACATTATTCTAGGTTGTGTGGTGTGGCCTATGGCTTTGTGGCCGATGGTGAAGACGCCGAGGACATTGTGCAGGAACTTTTCATCAATGTGTGGAACAAAGGGAAGGATTCCTTGTCCGACAAGGAGTTTGCCGCTTACATGACGGTTGCCGTGCGCAACAGTTGTATTTCGTTTCTGCGCAAGAAGCAGGAGGGTACGGTTTCCATCGATGACCATCCGGCGGCGGCCAGCTGCCTGTCCGATGATTTGACTGATGGCGATGAGCCTACGCCCGAGGAGCGATTGCAGGCAGCACTTAGTGTTTTGCCTCCGCGTTGCCGCGACATCTTCCTGATGTCAAAACTCAAAGGCATGAAGTATCGCGACATAGCAGCTGCGCTGGATATTTCGGAAAAGACGGTTGAAAACCAGATGACAAAGGCCGTCAAGCTGCTTCGGGCTTATGTGGCGTCGGGCAGTCCGTTGCTGATAGTAGTTATCACCATTGTATTATCAATCATAGCAAACTGTGGGTAAGGAAATGAAAAGTAAGGAAGATATTGACGAGTTGCTGGCACGGCATTGGGCCGGCGAATCATTGTCGGATGAACAACAGAAGCAGTTGCAGGAGTGGATAGCAGGTCATGCGGAAGAATATCGTCGCCTGGAGTCACTGGTGAATGGCATGGCGGCACAGGCAGATGCGCCTGTATTTGATGCCCATAGAGCTTGGCAGAAGGTGGAACCTCGTCTGAAGTCGAGACCGAGTCACTCCCTATCCGTGGGCAAGCGGTTGGCTACTTATTGGTGGGCGGCGGCCTCACTGGCGTTGTTGCTGGTTGTGGGCAGTGTGTATCTGGTGCATACATCTGGCGAGGAGGTCGTGCGCTATGCCAATCTGGGTAAGTCGGCCAAGCAGATAGTGCTGCCCGATAGTACGGTCGTTGTGCTTTATCCCTCGGCCAGGCTAGCCTATACCGATGGCGGCAGTCGCCTTGCAGAGTTGGAAGGGAAGGCTTTCTTTCGGGTGAAGAAGAACGGCAAGCGTTTCATGGTTGATGCCGGGCAGCTGGATGTGGAAGTGTTGGGCACATCGTTTCTGGTCGATGCCGGCCGACAGGTGCAGCCAGGTGTGTTTGTTGAGACAGGACGTGTCAGGGTGACCGCCCGTGAGGATGAAGCAATACTGACGGCAGGTCAGCAGGCTGTATTGGAAAGTGACGGGGACAAGTTGCAGGTGGATGAGATAGAAAATCCGCGCAAGCTGTTTGGTAAGAAACAGCAGTTGGTTTTCGACCATGCACCGGTGCGCGAGGTAGTAGATGAGGTACAGAGGCAGACGGGTATTGTGATAGAGCTGGATGCCGGCTTTGAAACCAAGCGCATTACTACGCGGCTTGACTTGAACAATGGCGGCAGCATAGCGGAAGAGCTCGCTTTTGTTTGCGGCAGCAAGTGCGACACGCTGGAAGTGGAGAAACATTATCGATTGTATTATGAATAGCTATTGCCGGCGGATTGTGACCGCCCTGGCTGTCTGCTTGTTGGCTGTGACCTTGAGGGGACAGGAAACAGACCGTAGCACGGTGACCGAAGAACGCATACAGGTGCGGGCTTCTTCGGCCACCGTGCTACAGTGGTTTAGATTGATAGAGCGGGATGCACGGCTGGTGCTTTCCTATGACCCTACGTCTGTTGACCTCAACCGGAAGTGCCGGGTGGATGTGTCGGGTGAAATGACGGTTGACGACTTGCTGAAGCGGGTGTTGAAGGACTATCATTTTCAAACCGTCCGTACGGCTCCCGGCCGGCTGGCCTTGCAGGTAAGGAGGCGGGCAGAATGCGACATTGATGGCACAGTGGTAGAGAAGGGTAGTGGTGAACGGCTCTATGGAGCAGTGCTGACACTCGAAGATGAAGGGGGAGGCAAACTGTATGCCGTGACTGACGAGCATGGAGGCTTTCGGATTCATGCCGTCGAAGGTATTTATACGTTGGGTATTTCCTATATGGGATATTCGCCTTACAGGCAACGGTTGCAGGTCTGCCGCGACAGGACATTGCGTTTGCAGCTTACGCCTCTGCCTTTTGAGATAGACGAAGTGACGGTGAAGTCGTATAAACAAGGAGAAGAACTGGGTGGTCTTTCGTCGGCCAGTCTGTTGTCGTTCAGCGGCAGCGATTTGTTCTCACAATTGTGGATATTGCCGGGAGTAAGTGGCATGCCGACGGGATATAACTTTCAGGTGGACGGTGGCGGTGGTGATGAGAATCAGCTGTTGCTCGATGGAGTGCCGGTCTATCATCCGGGACATATCAATTCGTTGTTGCCGGTGTTCAACGGCGATGCGGTGAAAAGCATGATTTTCTATAAAGGCTATTTCCCAACCCGCTTTGAGGGACGTCTTTCGTCGGTAACCGAAGTAAAGCTGAAGGAAGGCAACAAGCAGGAGCATGTGCGTACACTAAGTCTGGAGATGCCGGCCGCGTCGGCTACTTTTGAGGGGCCTATTTTGAAGGATAAACTGTCGTACATGGTGAGTGCACGACGCAGCTGGCTGGATTTCTTCGATAATCTGTTGTCTGAAGAGAACCGGCTCAATCATTCTACCTGCGACTATAATGCCAAGTTGACCTACACGCTTTCGCCAACCAGTTCGCTGGAGGCTTTTGCCTATGGTGCCTGGGATGAATATCATTGGCCGGGCGAACAGGGCAATAACGTGCCTTTGTTGCGCTGGAGCAATGAAATCTATCAGTTGCGCTATAATGGTCGGTTGGGAAAAGTAGGGAATACCACGTCCATGTATTATACTTCACACCAGAATCGTGCCAATGCCTATGAGCTGGGTTTTGACAAAGAGGGCTATATGCACAGTGGCATCAAGTCGGTAAACTTGTCTACCGAGTTCACCTATAGTCCCGAATACATGTATAGTGCACGTTGGGGGGCCAAGTATATGTATGAGGTTTACGACTTGCTTACCTATAAGGAAAAGCTGGATACCCGTCGTGAGCCAATAAGCCAGTATTCTTTGTTTTTTGACAATCAGGTAAAAATCAACAGCCGATTGCAGGTACAGGTGGGCGTACACTTTGTAGGTTACCAGCCACGCAATCACAAGTCCTATTACAGCATCCAGCCCCGTTTCTCTCTGCACTATTCGCCAGGTGAGGGCAATTTGCTGTATTTAAACTTTTCGAAGATGGAACAATTCTACCATTACTTGCGGTTGGAAAGTCTGTCCTTGCCTACCGATTTCAGGATGCCAAGCATTGAGGGCTACAAACCACGCTCGTCCGAACACTATGAGGCTGGTTGGAAGCATTTCCTGAAAAACGGTCAGTTGGAACTGTCGGCTTACTACAAGACGCGGCGTCATGTGTTGGCATTGCGTCCCGAGGTTTATATAGAGGATACGGACTGGAAAAACTATCTGATGGCAGGCAATGGTGATAGCTATGGTGTGAAAGCCTACTTTATAAACAACTGGAGTAAATGGAATCTGCAGTTGTCTTATACTTACTCGCGTAGCCGAGAGTGGTTTGACGAAGTAGATGGGAAATGCAAGTTGCCTTCTCTTTATGACGTCCCCCACCAGTTGGGTGGTACCGTTTCCTATAAGTGGGATACGCATTCCGCGCTTTCCTGTGGTGCCCAGCTGCATTCGGGGCGGATAATGGATGTAGACGAATGGCTGGACCTGTTGCCGGCCGAGCAGTTCAGAAGCGTGCGTCGGCCGTTGGGCTATCGGGTCGATGTGGGTTATTCTTATAAGCGAGACTTTGGCGGCAACCTGCTTTTGCTGCGTTGTGGCTTGTACAATGTGCTTGGTAATCCTTCGGAGGAAGAAGTCCTGAATTTCTATTCAGTCTATTGGCACAGCAACTGTCTGCCTTACGCCAGTATCAGCTTCCGTTTTTAATAAGTCTGGGGATGCAGTCTTACATACCGGTCTGTCCTTTCCAAATCTGGTCAATCTTGCGACGGATGGCAAATACATTGAGCAGGGATACCAGTGCAAATATCAGTATGCCTATCAGTAGCGAGGCCCAGCAAATAGCTGCCTCCATTTGTGGGAATAGGGCTTGTAGGAAGTCCATGTAGTAGGCTCGCAACCAAGCTACTCCGCAAATGGCAAGTATCAGGACAAGCAGGTTCAGCACAATGGTCAGCAGGCAATAAGGAGCTGTAACATTGGCCGGACTGTAGCCTATCAGTAGCAGATTCTGTAGCTTCAGGCTGTTTTTTTGCAACAGCAGGAAGATGCTGAGCATAAGAATATAGAATGACAGGGCGCTGATGACAAGTCCCACACCCATGATGATGGCCGTGGTCATGCGCAGGAAGCTGGTAGTTTTTCCGGCATTGAGTCCTTCACCTTCGGTTTCGTAGCGGTGCTGGCTGAAGTATTCGGCTATGGCAGGGTCGGTAGGATTCTTGACCTCGACAATAAGGCGCGAGGGATGTGCCTGTTGGCCGGGTGCAAAATGTTTGTTGGCCCAGTCCATGAAGCTTTGAGGCACTAGGATGGTGTTCAAGCGGTTGGAGAAACCGGCTATCTCACCTTTAAAGGTTTCGGCCTGTCCGTTGCCGTAGAGCTGTATGTTCATGTTTATCAATCCCATCAGGCCTTCCGACAGTTTGGGTAGATTGCGGCTTTGGGCAAAGCCGAAGTTATAGAGATTAAGGTAATTGCGCGGGATGATGATGGGAATAAGTTGGTCGCCTTCGGTAAAGTTCCAGTCTTTCAGGTCCACGTCCACGTATTCGTCGGGTACGGCTTCGAAGAACATTTCTGTGGAGAGCCGGATATTGGTTTGTTGCATGTTGAGGCCGGCCGATACGTTGAACAGTGAAGGGGTGAAAGCGCCAATGCTCTTGGTGAAGTCCTGTTGCTTCAGTTCTGCTATTTCTTCCTCACTGAAAGTATTGTTTTTTCCAGTCAGGCTTCCCAGTGTGTTTATTTGCTTGGTTACGATGAGGTATTCCTGCTTCATGAAGCTGTCGCCACGTGTGAAGAGGGGAATGATGTCGTAATAGAATTGCAGGCTCAGTAATACGATGAGCATACCGAAAAGATTGGCCAGGAAGAAGCCGGCAAGTTGTGCGGGACTGATGTGGCTTCGGAGTAGTTTCCAGATGAGTTTGTTCATTGGCGTTGCTATGTGGGTTTTAGAGCTTCAGAATTTGCTTGTAGTCCAAGGGCAGAGGCTTGCCGACAGAGGTGACAATGACGCCGGCATTGCGTTGCCTGGCTTCGCTGGTCAGTATGTCGGCCATGATGTGTGCATTGGTTTCGTCCAAATGGCTGATAGGCTCGTCGAGCAGCAGGAAGTCGAAAGGCTGGCACAGGCTGCGTATGAAGGCTACGCGCTGTTGCTGGCCGTAGGACAGTTTGCTTACAGGCACGTGGGTCTTGTCGGCTATCTGTAGTTGCTCCAGCAGCAGTTCAATGTCTTTCGGGCTTTTGCTGTGGGTTATGCTGTTTTTCAGCTGAATGTTTTCAAGTGCGGTCAGCTCAGGAAAGAGCCTGAGCTCCTGAAAGAGGAGGCTCAGGCTTTCCCGGCGTATGTTCACCCATTGCCGGGCAGACAATGTACGTATGTCTGCGTCGTCGAAACAGATTTTTCCTTCATAGTCGTGCCGGTAGCCGTAAAGATAGCTGCAAAGCGAGGACTTTCCTGTACCCGATTCGGCCTCGACCAGATAGAATTGTCCTCGTTCGAAACTGAAGTCTTGCAGCCAGATGTCAGACGGCTGCTTATCGCGTCCGGCAAATACGGCTGGCAGTGTGTGTATGAGCTTTATCTGTTTCATGTAGGTATGTTCGTTAGGTTTCTTACATGCCGGCGTAGGCCATGGCTGCATCAATGGCCTGCTTCAGTGCATTGGTATCTTTGTCAGTCAGTTGCAGAGTGAGGGTCGCTCCGTTTTGCTCGTTGCTGATGCAGATAAAGTAGTCGAGTTTTTCGCACAGCGGCTGGATGTAGCTGTTTTCTCCTGTGCTGGCGTAGCTAAGGAGCATCTTGACAGCCGGCAACTGCATGATGGCCTTGATGTCGATGACGAAAGCTGCCTTATGGCCGCTGAAGTCGGAGGTGTACTTCTTTTCTTTAACAGACGGGTCGGCAGCCTTACCAATGTTCTTGTAAGTCGTTTCGTCGTTGGTCAGGTAGAACAGTTTGTCGCGAACGCCGAAGAATACATTGAACTTGCGGTCTTTGTAGACGTATTCATGTTCGTCGAGTTTGGCAATTTCATTGCCCATCTGCTCGCATATCTGGTCAATGACGCTTGCATCTTTCAGTTCGGCGTGCATCAAGAAGGCAGGCTGGTTGCTCATTGACACGTTGGTGAGGCCGAAAGTCACATCACCGTCTACAGCATTGCAAACGGCTTCCAGCAATTTGCTGTTCTCGAGTGAAAGGTTTTTCTTTACTTCGGGTATGCTGGTCAGCTGGTTGTACACTTCCTTGCCGTTGACGCCCATGCTCAGCAAAGAGAGAGTTGACTTGGGGAAGTACTTCAAGAAGCTGTTTTCTATGTTGTACATGTTTTCGCTTTTCTCCTTCAGCAGTTTCATCAGTTTTTCATCTTCCGAGTAAGGATTGAAGTTACATACGATTTTGCCTTTTTCGAAGCTGAGGTCGCCGATAATGCTGATTTTGCTTATATCAATGTCTTCGGGAGTGAGTCCTGTAGTCTGGTTGGTGTATGTGTTGTACATTTCAGTCAGGTTGGCTACCATGAATTTGATGTCTCCATCCAGTTCGTTCATTTGCTTGAAGGTCGCTTTACTGCTGATGGCGGCATTGTCATCTTGTTTGAACAGGGCAGCAGTCTGGGTCTTGATTTGCTCCAGTTGCGAGTTGCTCCAGTATTCAGTGATAAGGAGAGTAGTGGTGTTGAAGCCCATGAATACCCTGCTGTTGATGAGGCTGTACTGATAGCCGTCGCCTTCGGCAAGGGTTGAAGCTACCTTCTCGTTTTCCATTGCTTCAACAGTGGCAATCAGGTTGGCGGCATCGCTGACTTTGGCAATGACAGGTGTGCTCTTGAAGTCGGGACTTGCAAAGATGTAGATAGGCATCTTGAAGTCAATACCCGATTTGTTGGCATCTTTGATGATTTCTTCCACCAGTTGGTACGTTGAGGCACTCATGCCTTTCTTCATAGCGTCGCTTAGCTTGTTTAGCGCTTCCTTGTTGCTCTTGTTGCCCAAGTCAGCTTTTTCGGCCAGGCTTTTGGCATTGATGGATGTCACTACGGTGGCGTTGGCCGGGATAGCTTTCTCGTAACCACTCTGCTTGGAGCAGGATGTAATCATAGCGAGCAGACATACTACTGCTACAAAGAGAATTGATTTTTTGTTCATAACTGTGTGTATTTAGTTAAAGGTTGTGTTTCTTCATGTTATCGGGGTGAAAAAGTTAGTCATCGTTCTGTCTTAGGACAATTCATTGGCCATTTGCAGAATATGGCAGGCTACCAGTGCAGCCGTTTCAGTACGTAATCGGGAGCGTCCCAGGCTGATGGGAATGAATCCGTTAGCTTCGGCCAGTGCCACTTCCTCCTCGCTAAAGTCTCCTTCGGGTCCAATGAGAACCAGTGCATCCTGTCCGGACTTCACAACTTCCTTGAGCAACGGTTTGGTACCCTTGTAGCAGTGGGCAATGAACTTTTGTCCTTCAAAAGGCTGTGTCACGAAGCGGGCAAAGTCTGTCATTTCGTTCAGTCGGGGCAGACGTGCCTTGAGCGATTGCTTCATGGCCGAAATCAGAATCTTCTCGATTCGTTCGGTCTTGATGACCTTTCGCTCCGAAAAACGGCAGTTAAGGAAAGTCAGCTCGTCGAAACCTATTTCCGTGGCTTTCTCCGCAAACCACTCGGTGCGGTCCATGTTTTTGGTAGGTGCCATGGCTATGTGCAGATGCCCGCTCCACAGGGGGGCTTGGGGCATGGTTTCAATGATGCGTACCAGACAATGCTTGGGGGTGGCGGTTGTGATTTCGGCGCGATAGAAGTTGCCCTGTCCGTCGGTCAGTTCCACTTCATCGCCACTTTGTAGTCGCAGCACTCTGACGGCGTGTCCTGCCTCTTCATCGGGCAAAGCCGTCTGGCTGTTTATATCGGGTGTATAGAAAAGGTGCATGTTCTGTGATATATTTTAAATAGGTGTATTATTGTTGGTTTCTCAGTCTGTTGATTTTATCTCTCAGTTCGGCGGCCTGTTCATAGTTCTCTTCTTCTACGGCTTTCTGCAAGGCCTTTTGCAGTATTTCAAGTTCAGAATCTTCGCTATTGTGGCTTTCGGCATCCTGTTCGGTGGTCATCCTTTCCGCTTCCAGCACGTCTTCATAAATCAAAATGGGTGCACCCATCCGCAACGAAAGCGCCACAGCATCGCTGGTGCGTGCATCTACACGGATAATGCTGTTCTCGGTTTTCAGGAAAAGATAGGAGTAAAATATTCCGTTGTCGGCTTTGTAGATGAGTACTTGTTGTAGTCTGACGTTCAGTACGTCGAGCACAGAGGCAAACAATATGTAGGTCAGTGGACGGGGAGGGGTGATGCCTTTCATTTCGATGAGGATGGCCTGAGCTTCAAAGGCGCCAATGATGATGGGAAGGCGCCGTTGGCCGCCGACCTCGCCCAGCAGCATGGCAAAGGCTCCGGCTTGCATCATGCTGTTCGATATATTCAAGACTTCCAATTCTACGGTGTTTCTTTTGGTCATACTGCTGTTTTTTGATTTTAGGGTTTCAGAGTACGTTTTTGTTCGCATGCGTTTGGGTAGAACACATGGTCGGCCTTTTACATCAAGAATAATGCAAATGTAAGTAAATAATCGGAAAGAAAAAGCTGTAGCTTCATGAAACTTTTGGAAAGGAAGTCATTTGAGGACAACAGACAAATCATGGAGAAGCTACAGTATGCTTAGGTTGGCAGTCGGTATATACAAGATTGGAGAAGCTTTATCATCGGGGTAAGGTGCTTCCTTTAGGGAAGGGTGAAAGAAGAAAATTATCAGCTGTGGGGGAGGAAAAGTTGTGCGGGTGAAGTTTCACAGTTAGGTGTTGGGAATGAACGGGTTGTGGTGAAAGATGGAGGTGAACAAACGAGACGCTTTGTCTTAAGATTCTGCATCAAGTGCGGGAAAACCAATCGGGTATGGGATTACGCGGATACTTCTGGGGCGTGAACGATGATTTCAGGTGAATCTTTCACATGATTTGCTTGTATTACAGTGGATTGTGTTTCATCGTGAAGGCGTGAAACTTCAAACGGGAAAAAGTTTATTCTGTAGGGTGGAAGATATATGTATGCGCTTCTTTCACTGGTTTTCTCCCTTTCGTTGTGACTAAAGAGGGATTTGAGTATGCTAACTATGGACTTTGGCGAGCCAAACAGGGACTTTACAGAAACAGATACGGCTGTGAGACCTGACGCAGCCGCATCTGTGAACTGATGCAGCCGTAAGTCTTATACTGCCGTAGGTAGACACATTTACTAATCAATAAATGTGTAATACAAATGCGTAAACGAAAAACAATCTTCAGTGAGGAATTTAAACTGTCTGTCCTTCGTGACTATTACAGCAGCGGGATGAGTAAACGTGCGTGTGCCCGCAAGTACAAGTTAAGCTATGCCTCTCTGCTTTCCGGTTGGCTCAGGAAGTATGAGAATGTGGTAAAACCGTTATCTTTGCCATCAGAATCATCTCAAGAGGAGAGCATTATGGCCAACCGAAGCAAAGAAAGTTACCGTG